>Ga0180438_10008966_pt1 | contig 12583 bp, 10 predicted proteins | sample SS_ome_12_FD_132455 | JGI IMG/M metagenome (GOLD analysis project Ga0180438, IMG submission 132455) | Hypersaline lake sediment archaeal communities from the Salton Sea, California, USA - SS_3_D_2 metaG | ecosystem: Environmental > Aquatic > Non-marine Saline and Alkaline > Hypersaline >...
CCCAACAGAGCTTGTTCATGAGCCCGATCTTCTGTTTGGTCGTAGCTTTCGGATCCTGTTTGAGCTGAAAGTATTTCGTTCCCCACACCCATCGCGGATCGGTCATGTCCGTATAGTGCCAGAGTACGAGCGGCCGGGCAGGCAGCAAGTACTCCGGATGAGACCGATACGGTTCGTGCGGGAATATGACGCGTCCGTTCTGGGCCATTACCGTCAGACACCAGGGTGCCAGCTCGATATCCCAGGGGTTCTTGTTGATAATGCGATGCACCAGAGTCACGTGGTTCTGGTTCGGGTCAAGGGTGATGTCGATCTGTTTGTCGAGCCGGTTCTCCTTCTCGAGAGGCTGGACCAGTTTCAGCGTGGTGCCGTCCCAATCGTACTTGACGGGAGAATTATCCAACGCGTACGTTCTCGGAAACGCTTCCGGTGCGTGCCACAACCGATGCCCGCCGTAACTTATCCACTCATCCCCGCCGGTCTTCCCCAACTGGTCCTCGTTTTCCTTGAACAGATTCTGGCCGCCAACAAATCCGCATCGGATAACTCGAGGACCCACTGCGGTCGTCACAACCAGCTCGATCTCGTTGTTCCTCAGCCGAACACAGTCTTTCCACCCCCCATACACGGTCTTTTCCATAGTTACATCTCCTGCGTAAGAGAAAGTCGTCACCACGAGAAACCCTAGCAACAAGATTACGGTGCGCATAGTCTTACTCCCCTCCCATTACGTTTTCCTCTTTCACGATTCCCCGACGAAATAGCAGTTCGCGATCGATTCGGCAGCAATCGCGCGCTCCGGCCCTCTGACCACCATAATGATACTCGATTTCTGCTCAACATTCAAGCCTGTTTGGGGAGCGAGACTCACCAGCGGCCCAAGAGGACGATCGAGGCAAGAATGTTCCAGACCCCACGAGGAATCCCCGCTTGTTCAGACCGGTTTCGTGTTCGTGGGCAGGGTATGGTATACTTTCGTTGTGTTTCGGTCAAGTTGGAGGCCGCGGTTTCGCCGAACGGCGACAGAACGTTAGCAAAACCGTCGCGCTGGTGTTTCTAGGACTTGTTCCGCCGGAATCGCAGATTTGGGCGACGCTTTGCCTGGGTCTTCAGCGCTGACAGCGTTCTACTCCATGTCTTAAGTCTGACTGCCGGAAAACCCGAAAAGAGAATAGACCGCCATCAAGTCATTTAACGACAGGATGTTACGGCTGCAGGGATATATGACGAGGAGCAGGTGCATGACACAACGATTTTGTGGTATTTATCCTTGACATCAGCTTCCTGTTGTGATATAATACTATTTGATGGCGCCGGTGAGAGGTGATTGTAACGCATTAGTGCCCACCAGGGGCTGCGATCACATGGGCGTGGCCCGGTCCGACATGATGAGGCTGCACTGAGGAGGTTGTGGCAGACATTATCGATGGTATACCTTCCTTCGACGCCAACGGCAACTTGCCTCCCGGCATTTATTGTGTTTCTCTTCAGGAGATCGAGGATCACTTCACCTGGAACCCGACGCGGCGGCGATTGTTCAGAGGTCTCAAGGCGGCGATTGCGAACCTTGCCGGCGCAGGTGTCAGGTACGTCTGGGTAAATGGCAGCTTCGTCACATCAAAAGACAAGCCGAACGATATCGATGGTTGTTGGGAATATGAGCCCTCACTCGTGGACGTGGACAAGCTGGATCCGGTTTTCCTGGATCCCGTCGACCCCAGAGGAGCCACTGAGAAGAAGTACGGTTTGGACTTCTTCATTGCAGGAACCCCGATATTTGAGGTTAAGGGTGCACCTGTCGAGGAATTCTTTCAAGTGGACGTGAAGGACAATCCTGAAGGAGCGGAAGCCGAGATAGTCAAGGGAATTTTACTGGTGGAGATCTCATGACATCATGATTCAAAACGAGCGACAGTACAGAGTAACCAACGGGCAAATCTCAAGGCTTGAACGCGCTCTGGAGGCTGCGCGCGAAGTCGAGGAGAAGATGGATCCACGGGTGTTCACGGCGATGATTGCTGGGATTGAGTCGCAGGTAGAGCAGCTCCGCCAGCAGCTGCGGGAATACGATGAGCTGAGGGAGACCGCCGCTTTGCACCTACGTTCTGCGGAGGCTCTTCCGGAGATCCTGATCAAGGCCCGTGTGGCCAGAGGGTACACTCAAAAGGATCTTGCCGACAAGCTCAAGATCAAACCGCAGCAGATCCAGAAATACGAAGCGACGGCGTACCGCTCGGCCAGCTTGAAACGGATTCTCAGCGTTCTCAAGGCGCTTGACCTTGACCTGCAAGCCGAGATACCTTTGAAGCTGGATTCCGTTGCGAAAGAGAGTAAGTCGAGCGCGTATGACACAAGCGGGAGAAGAATAGATCCAGACTCGTCAAGTGATTCTTCTCCATGAGCGAGTGAATACAACTGAAGGCATTGGATGGCGCATCCGGGCATCCCGAACATACCGACCAGGGCTTGTGAGGAGCGCTCGGATGCCAAGTATTGTTCCAACACTATGCAGTCTGAACTGAACACAGGAACGGGACGAATTCGCCGACAAGCCAGGTCAGATCTGAGAACATCAACACCCAAGTTATTCCGGATGCTTGGTGTTGCAGTTGTAGTCCTGACAGGTTTGTTGGTTGGGGGTGAGGTTGCTCGCGGTTCAGAGGGGAGCGACTCGGCCCGATGGATATGGGCGTATCGCGACGAGCCTTCGCCGAAAAACCGGTTTACCTATTTCCGAAAAGTGTTCACGCTCCAAGCCGTTCCGGAAGATGCGACATTGCGTGTTGCCGCCGACAGCAACGCGCGTGTGTGGATCAACGGCGCTGTTGTTCGCCGCAAGATGACCCGCTACCATGAGGAGCACATCACGGCGGAAGTGATCGACGCCGCTCCGCACCTCAAGGTCGGAAAAAACGTGATTGTTGTACTGCACCACAACTGGGGCAACATCGTCACGTTCCAGAGAACGGGCAATAAACACGGCGGGTTGTACGTCGACAGCCGGTGGCTCAGGAGCGACACGTCTTGGCGGTGTATCACCGCCCCGCAGTTCGTGCAGCATGACAAACAGGTCGTTGGAGTCAACGGCCACAGCCGCATCCGTTACCCTCAGATCGTTGACGGCCGGAAACCTCTCGCCGGCGATATTCACGATCCCGCATTTGATGACAGCCGATGGAACCGTGCTGCCGCAGTGACGGACGGGCCGTGGCCGCCGGTCCCCGAGGACGTGGAAACGCCGGGTCAGCGGGAATATCCTGTGCGCCCGATTGCTGTCCTGGCCGCTGGCGAGGTTGCGCGGGTCCAGCCGCTATCGGACGACCCATTGTCGATATCGGCGGGAATTCGTACGGCAAAATACGATCCCAGCAGAGCCGCCGCGCGTGAAGCCGGAAGGCTTCTTGAAGGCCGGTCGGCGGGTATCGTCGGACGAGCGGCGAGGTCCCATTACATAACGTTCGACTTCGGGCGACCGGTGCACGGGTACCCGTTCCTTGAGCTCGGCGATGCGCCCGAAGGGACCTTGATCGACTTCGGATACTGCGAGATACCGTATGCGCTGTATGACGGCGATGTGCACGTGGATCCCAACGGGTGGATAGATCCCGAGGGTGTCGTCGGCAAAGGCTACGGCGACCGATACGTCGCAAGGAAAGGGCCGCAGAAGGTCGAGTTTCCGGATGAACGCACTGCGAGGTGGATGACGATCCACGTGCACTGTGTGTCGGACGCGCCGGTCGTTATCGAAGATCTCGGCATTGTCAAGTCGCAGTATCCGATCAATATGATAGGCGGTTTCGACTGCGGCGACGAACGAATCAGCCAGATCGTGAAACTTGCCCTGATCCACGCGGAAGTCACGATGACCGATTCCTACATTGACACCCCCGGACGGGAGGACGGTCAGTGGATCGAGGACGCTCGGCTTCGTGCCCAGTTGGCGGCGCGCTGGTTCGGCGATACCAAGCTGAGGGAACTGCTGATCCGCACGCACGCTCAGGGACAAGGTAAGGACGGCGATCTTCACCCGTTTGCTCCGAGCAACTTCCCCGCGTATCCTGCTACGTACGATTGGAGCGTCCAGTGGGTTGCCGCCCTTTACGACGACTACGTTTGGACCGGTCGGACGGACCTTATCAAACGGTACTGGCGCAACCTTTGTCGATACTGGGACAACGCGTTGTTGCACGTGGACGAGAACGGGCTGTGGCGGACCAAGCGCGTGCTCGCCGACATCCGCGTCGGTCTGCATTGCGAGAACGATAGCCAGTCAAGCGGGATAGTCACCCCGTGGATAATCGAGCGGCTCCGCTGGTCAGCCGAGATGGCCGAGGCCGTCGGTGAACAGGATCAAGCGGATGCATGGCGATCTGTCAGCGACACGATGGCCCGAGCGTTCAAGGATTACCATATTGTCCCTGCAGAAGGGATCGTTCCCGCCCACGTCGGCGACCGGGTCGATCCGGACGATCCTTCGTTGGAAAGAGGATACAGCCAGGCCGGGCAGACGGTCGCCATCACGTCCGGCTTGATTACCGGCAAAGAAGCCGCCGCGAACCTGAACTACGCCTTTGCTGAACCTGACGGTTCACCATCCCCGGGCGTCACCCGGTGGAACAACCCGACTTATTGCTATCGCGCACTCCGTGCGCTTTCCGACACTGGTTTCACCGAGCGGGCCGTGACCCACCTGATCGAGCGCTACGCCCCCTACCTGCCCGGTAATCCCCGCAATCCTGCTCCCGTGCAGCTGCAAGGCCCTTGCGGCGGACCGCTGCCGGAATATTGGGTCAGTCGTGAGGATCTTCAGCTCGAAGTGGAGGAGATCAACACCGCCCAACCGACCGATGAGACAGGGTCGCACGGGTGGGGTGCGGTACCTCTGGTATGGCTGCACGATTCGCTTCTCGGTGTCAGGATCGCGGAGCCCGGCGGAGGCAAGATCCGTATCGCGCCGGACGCCGGAGGGTTGCCGTACGTCGCGGGTCACACCGTCACCCCTAAAGGGGTGGTCTGGGTCTATTGGGAGCCGCAGCGGTGGCGACTGGAAGTGCGAATACCAGACGGTGTGGCCGCCGAGCTCGTCATGCCGAAGGTCTGCGCCGGAAAGAAGGTCGAAATCGTCCGCGCGGCCGGGGAAGTCAAATCGCGCCGCGACGGCGTCTTTGCCTTAGACACGGGCGGCGATTACGTCCTGCAGGTCAAGTAGCCGAGACCTTGATCGCTACCTCTCGAGGAGCAATGACCTCAAACCACGAAGAACACGAAGAACGCGAAGTATCGAGATAAGACACGCCGTTTGACGATCTTTCCAACAAGGTAATCGGTTGCGCGTTGGAAGTGCATCGGCATTTGGGACCGGGTCTTCTGGAATCTGCGTACGCACAGTGTCTGGCGCACGAACTATCCGAAGCCGGTATCCCCTTCGAACTTGAACGGCCCGTTCCCGTCAGCTACAAGGGAAAACGATTGGATTGCGGCTTCCGCGCGGATATCATGGTAGATGACTCGTTGATTGTGGAACTGAAGAGTGTTCAGGAGCTGCTGCCCATCCACGAAGCTCAATTGTTGACATACATGAGGCTGGCCGAGGTTAGGATAGGGTTGCTCATGAACTTCAATGTTCGAATGTTCAAAGATGGGTTGAAGCGCATGGTGTTGTAACTCTTCGTGCCCTTCGTGCTCTTCGTGTTAAAAGACTAGTTCAGTTTGCCCCGACCGGGACGAGCTGTTTCAGCTCTTCAGACCAGCTACCGACGACGATCAGTGGCAGAAGTTCGACAGTAGCGCAAAAAAGGCTTGACTCTCCTGCGCGTGACTTATACTGTATTGACCGAATCGGGTTTATGTCAAGCCAATTGTCGATCTTGCGACCGAACGGGTCACTGCTTACGGGGAGGAACTGAAATTGTATCCTCCCGAGGCATCATTTTTCGATTGACGAGAGATACAATATCGGTTACAATAGACAGTAGAAGGTGTTTGGCAAAGAAACGTCGGGTTCATGAAGGCAATTCATCACCTATCGTCAAGGGGAAAACTGTTCGTCGAAGTAGCTCGGTAGTATTCGTCCCTCTTGAGTGTTTTATCTCCGGTAGCGGAGACTTGATCTCCCGAGGGACTGCGGGCCGCTGCCTGGTAACGCCGAACATCGGTGCATTCCGTCGTCGGGTGTTGCAGGAAATGGTCCTGCGCTTTAAGGGGTGGAATCATGAAGTGGTTCACGAAGAACGGTGAGGAAAAGAAGCGGGCGGAGCTTGAACGGCTGGCGGAGTTGATCGAGCACGAGTATCAACTGGCGCGTATGGAGGCGGACGTGCTTGAACGACGCCTTGGCCCTGATGAAGCACTTGTGCAAAGTGCGGTGAAGCTGCGCGACGCGTTCAATGTGTGGTACAAGACTTATCGCGCTGTTCTCGAGGCTTATGACAAGTTTGAAGCCGAAAAGGCGCAATGTGAAGCCAGGAAACGCTCGGTCGTCTTGTCCAGCTCCACATAGGGATGCGCGGATCCTGACAATAGGAACAGGCGTGGGCGGACCCAGACAGGGTCCGCCCCGATAGTTTTGGTTTAAAGGTTCAGTAAGAAGCGGCAGACGATCCTGAACTCGCGGGGTGTCAGGACACCGTCGTCGTTAAGGTCGACGAGATTAAACAGGCGCCGTCCATAGCGAACGTAGGCCTGCCTCAGTTCCGGCCTGGAAATTGCACCATCGTCGTCGGTGTCGATTGCGTCGAACGCAAAGTTGAACCAGCCGCGTCCGATAATAGGAATGAGTCTTGCCTCCTGCCTGCTCACCAACCCGTCGCTGTTCCTGTCGGCCCAACTGAACAGCATGCCGCCAACCAACCTGCAAAAACCGTCCAGCTCACCCGCGCTGATCGCCCCGTCGTCGTTGGCATCGACAATGTGGAAAATTACCACCCAGCGCGAGACGGAAGCCGACGCATTTGTCGCGGTGAGCATAAGCGCTGCAACGACCAATAGTGCTGTGACGCAGTTCCTCATCCAATACACCCCCTTTCCATCAGAGCATCCTGAAACGGGTCTCACAGTATTCAACCCGGAAAGCTGCAGAAGGTTCCGCGATCGTGCCGTTATTCTCAGACCCTTTCAGTCATCTGCACTATTTCAAAGAGCAACCGGTTGTTTCCATACGCGCACCCCGGGTCGCACGGGAAACATGCCGTGATGAGCCCATCGTGACATTGCGCTTGCCGGCGTCGATTGTTATAATGCAACTGGTGGCGGTTGGATATTGCGTGGCGCGGAGCCTACGAAGACAGCCTTGTCCCGTCAAATCTCGGCGGTCTTTGAGAAAGGGAGGCTGTGGTTGTGTCAAAGAAAAAGAAGAAGCAAAAGGAAAAGCAAGAAAAGTCGGGTAAGCTGAGTACCATACTTCTCACTTTGAGTGTTGTCCTTGTGGTCGCGGTCGTTGCGGGGATGGCACATTCGCACTTTCGTGACAAAGCACGGGAAGCGAACACTTATTACGGTGACCCGGCCGATTTCGAAAGAGCCGCCTGCGTGGTTTATGAGAGACTGATTGAGGCCACCCCGGAACATCAAGAGCTAACAAGACTCCTGGACGAGAAGAGTATTGACCAGGACGACGATCAAGCCCGTCAGTTGATGTCCGAAGCCGCCGAGCGAGTTGCTAATGCGATAACCGAGTTTGCACAAGAGAACGAATTTGATCTGGTTTGCGAGGTTGAGTACTGGAAAAAGTCTGCCACCAGAGGGACGACGGCAGGCGATGTCACGGAAAGCATCGTCGAAATTATTCGCGGCCGATGAGATAGAGGCGGGACGCATCCAGGAACTGTGCGTGCCGGCAGTAGGCGCTCCGCCCAGTCAGTTCTTCTTATCCGCCCCCTCCGATTGGCCTGACGGTATCTGGACCGCACGAGGTACCCAATCGGTGTAAATCGGGCTGCTGAGAGCAAGCATCTCGACGTTGCCGTAACCTCTCGCCGCCTTGCGGTCATCGGCGACCTGGAAAACCTCCACCCTATAGTAGGACGGCTCAACCAGCGAATCTGAGAAGTTGAGGACAGGGTTCTCGGAGTCTACCTCCTGTGTTCTCCACACTTGGCCGTTCTTGACAACGTTGATCCTGATGGTCCCCTTTCCTTCGATGCCGCCGATCACGACGCGGAAGTGGATCGTTTCTTCCACCATCGTGGCATCATCCGGCGAGGGTATGGGTATCATCGAACCTTGAAGCCCCTGAAAGGAGCCCTCCGGGTCAACACCGCCGACGAACAATAATCGCGGCCCGTCAGGGCCCGAAGATACAAAGGTGCGACCGTTCAGTATCCCGTCCAGTATTCCCTGCACGGACAGTTCGCGCGCATAGACATACGTAATCGGCGAGCCCAGATCGGCCAACCTATCGAGCGCACCGCTACCACCCACCGCCGCGACCGGCAGTCTCTCGCTGAGCACCGCGTCCCAGAACTTGAGTGTCTGCGAGTTCTTGCTCATGTTATCGAACGCGAGACTCGTCCTTATCGCCTTACTGGCCGATATGTGTCTAGTACGCTCGCCGCGTCCGAGGACGTCCGGTTCCGTAGCTAGCTCCCACCGCCACCCTTTATTCCACACTTCCATCGCGTGAAACCCTACCGCGCCCCACTCCCATGGACTCTTAGAGGAGCACGGGTCGATGATGCAAAAGATGACCCCCTGTGCGTGCGCCAGCTGAATAGCAGCCTGTACCTGGGCGTTGTTATCCCAGTTCTTGATAGACGTTTTAGCGCCGAGGCAGGTGGCGTGGCCATCGATGCCCCACTCGAACGCCGGGATCAACAGTACCTTGTCTGATTTGTAATTCGGATCTTTGCACTGCTCGAGCGTTCCCTTGTCGGTTATCGCCACGAAATCCAACCCCAGCTTCTCGGCTCGGCGGACAATGTCGCGCACACTCAGGTTCGCGTCGCTATAGTTGGAATAGCAGCGCAGATCGCCGCGGTACCATCCTTCTTCCGTGTTCAGCACTCCCTGATCGAACTTGACTTTCGGCGCTCCCGGAATGTCTGTCGAATCCATCCGGTCAGTGCCGACCTGCTCCTCCACCCTGTCAATAACGCCGTCCAGATCGCTGTCGAAAGTCGGCAGCCCTATTCTGCCTCCTCCTTCAACAAACGAGCTCTGGATGCTCGTTACGTCACCCGCGGGCACCTCGACCTCCCGTATGTCCACGACGTACCCGACGTAGCCGCCCGGTTGCCGCCATAATGCACTTATGAGGGCCCTGTAGCTGCCGGCGGGAATCAGCGGGGTTATTACACGCCCAAGTCCGGAGGCGAACGTGTATTCCTCGCCTGTTTCTACGTGTTGCAGCGTGACGTTCATCGGCCACGACTGACCGTCAGGTCCGTTCAGCTGGCATACCACACCGCCTTTGCCGGCATCCGCCTCCAAATCCGTGGCACCACGAACGATCACAAGGGCAAGCCCCATCAGGAACAATGTTGCCAGGGCAAAACGGCGCGATGAAGTGCTGTTTTTGGAAAGCATAGTAGCATTTCCTCCATGGGAACGAGGAGCGCTTCAAAACGACAACAGCATGCACTGTGTATTGTACAAGACCGGGCATCCCTGCGGCTGCCGCTTGACTATTAGTCAATTGATCCTAGCAGAGAACAGGTTGACTCGTCAATCGCGCGACGAGCGGGCGCTTGCGTCAGGGTCGGGAGCTGGAAGATCCGCCGTGCTTGACCGACTGACGTCTACGAGTTCTACGAGCCGCTCGCACCCAAGAGCCCGAGTTGGGCGAGCAGTTTAGCCAACACCGCCACAGCCGCACCGTAGATTATCAAGGAAAACCAATATCTGATCTTGGCTGGTCGTACTTTTCCTGTGAGAGAGGCCCCAAACTGCGCGCCTAAAATGCTGCCTATGAGCAACAGTATCACCAGCACCAGATCCACGTTGCCCTTAACGGTGTGAGTGAGCGTGCCGAAAAACGCGAGAAAGATCATCTGGAACAGGCCCGTTCCTATGGCTATCGTTGTGGGCACCCTGATTACGTAGACTAGCGTCGGCATCAATACGAAGCCGCTACCAATTCCCAGGAGTCCAGAGAGAAATCCGGAGGCGAAACCAACTCCAAGGAATATGGACAGAGAGATGCTTTGTATCCCAGACCTGGTCAACGATACTGTCGGTGGGATCCGGATGCCTTGAATCCAGCTCGCGATGCGCGTTTCGACTATTCCTCCCCTTGGCTCCCGTTTGCGTGCGCCTCTACTCTCCCTGAACGTGACCGTGCCCACCGTTGAGAGCAACAACAAGAACACGATCGGGACGATCAGGTCCAGGGGCGACAACTCGCGTCCGGCCGCAATGATAGGTTCGGCTCTCTTCAGCAGCTCAACCACGCGGGCGCCGCATTCCACCCCGATCCATCCGCCCGCGAGCATGCAGACGCCGAGCTTGACGTCGACGTTCCCCAGACCATGATGTCTTGCGGTCGCGGACACAGAGGTTCCAAGTATCTGCGCAAGGCTGCTTCCTGCGGCCACGTTGTAAGGAACGCCGAACGCGATGTTGAGCATCGGCGTAACAAGGAAGCCGCCGCCCACGCCGAACAGGCCGGACAGTAAACCGACGGCGGCACCGAGCAAGATGACCCATAACGGGTTCACTGTGACATCAGCGATAGGTAGATACAGTTCCAAGGGTTGCGCCGCTATGACTACTACTTGACGTTGCCTCTACGAACGAGCATATCCGCCATAGACCCCAGCACCGCACCCACAAGCCCCATAGCTTCCGGCACCAGAAGGCACAAGAGAAAGTAAATGCCTGAAACCTGATACCCGTCCTTAAGCGGGTCGGCGTCGCGCGCTGCATTGACTATGAACTCGTAAAGCACCCCACCACAAGCCTCCGTACAACAAAGCTCTGGATTCCGAAGACACTATGCCAGAGCGTGGCGACCTTGGCATTTCGGCTTACGTTAGGGTAAACCGCCATAAAAGTCAAGTGCTTGTGGCCGGTGGCCCGAAGCAAGAGCAGGGCCGGCGTTAGCACACACCAGCAGAGGGATTCGTTGCGGCTCGGTTGTATGGGGAACATGCCCTCGTGCGATCGTGTTATAATGTAGGATGGAACCGTTGGTGAGGGGGACCTATTTTGTCGGGACGAGTCTCTATGAGATCGAATGCACTGACCGTCGGCTGCACAATGCTCGGGGTGTTGCTCTTGCTGCCAAGTGCCCCAGCTATCGAGACTGAAGACTGGCCCGCGTACATGACGGATACCCATGGCGCGGCCGGGGTGTGCTGGTTCCTCGTAGATCTCAAAGAGGTCGACCCGATATACGAACGTTACTACTGGGGAGCACTCGACTGGCTGGTGGCCGTGGCCGAGTGGGACGGCGACACGTGCGGTTGGTGGGTTTCCACGACGGCGCCCGAGGGACACCCAAACCATACATTCACGACGGGTGGCGGAGCTATATTCGACGGCCTGTCAAGAGGCTATATGGCGAGCGGAGACGAACGGTACAGCGACGCTGCTCTGGGAGGAATCCGCGCAACTATGGACAACGCTAGGGCGGTTGCCACCCCCTACGGTCAAGGTTACTGGTGGGGCAAACGCGTCGGGCATAGCCACGGACCGGGCAGTGTCGGCGATATGCTTATTGACGCGCACGATAGGTTGGGTGAGGAGTCGGTTCTGCCGTACATCTACGGGCTGCTCAATTGGCTGCGCAACGAGGCTGTCTTTTCTACCGACGGTTTGGGAAACACCCTCGCAATGTGGCCGGAAGATCCGGGTGGGACCGCGTACGAGACCGGCTACTGTTACGGCAACGCTGGCACTCTGGCGTTCGTGTTAAACGCCGCAAACCATTTCCCGGGTTTCGAGTACCCTGACGGTAAAGACCTGAGATGGCTCGTTAATGCGAACATCCGGTGGCTGATGTCCATTGCGGTTGACGTTCCAGCAGCGGACGGCATCATCTGGCGGTACATGCGCCACGACGAGCTGAGTACGAATATGGGATGGGGCAGCGGCATATCGGGGATAGGCGAGCAGTTCCTGGACGCGTATGAGTTGAACGATGCCGCCGGCGATCCCTTCGCCGACGAGTGCCTCGAGTACGCCGGGAAAGCTGCAAAGTCCGTCGTCTACAAGGCGAACCTCGTGTCCACCATAAGTAGGGGTGCGTGCGGCGGAGAAGGCGGAGTCGCCTGGTTCCTCGTCCCGCTTGCCGACGAATTGGACGCCACGGACCCGGAGTTTGCCCAGGAATGTCGCGACGCAGCCTCCAGAATCGCTGACCTCGTGGTAGACGACCGCCTGAGGTTCGGCGATCGCACGGCGTGGAAATCCAGCCCCAAATTCGGCGACCAGGCCGTGAACATTGCGTTGGACTATGGTGTCACTGGCCTCGGCTGGGCGCTTTATCTGACGGGAATGGCATTGGGTCGAGACGACCTCGTGGCCGTTGCACGTGAAGCGGGCGACTACCTCCGATTCATCGCGGTATGGGACGAACGCGGTGGATGCAAATGGCCGCAAATCATCCCGTACGGCCCCAACGACGCGGACGACGACGGCGTGTTCG
>Ga0180438_10008967_pt1 | contig 12582 bp, 14 predicted proteins | sample SS_ome_12_FD_132455 | JGI IMG/M metagenome (GOLD analysis project Ga0180438, IMG submission 132455) | Hypersaline lake sediment archaeal communities from the Salton Sea, California, USA - SS_3_D_2 metaG | ecosystem: Environmental > Aquatic > Non-marine Saline and Alkaline > Hypersaline >...
GCCACGGCAGCAGAGACTGCAATCAACTTGTCAGACCGGGCCATGGTGCATCGATCAAGCAATGCACGCAACATATGCTCACCATCCAATTGATTGTGATAGGCAGAAATAATCGGCGTCCGTCGCACCAAAAGCACCAGACGCGTGCTCACATTTGCAGCCCATAGCAGCGTATGAATCACATCAGGCGCATATGCTTTAATGGCACGATATAAACGCACAAAAAAGAACGGATCATAACGATGCCATCGGCCGCCTATATGCGTGGTGGCAATACCAAGTGCTGCCAACTTTGCACGATACGGCCCATCATGAAAAAAGATGACATGTTGCTCAAAATCGTCATTAAGTGCAGCGCACAACGTATGCAGCACCTGCTCTGCACCACCCATCTGCAAGCTCGAGGTGACATGCAGCAAGCGTGGTTTATTCTTGCCCATAAAGCTCTTTTGCTAACGCTCGTTTGTTAATTTTGCCGGTCGCTGTTAATGGTGGATCTTGTCTGACAATAATGAACTCTTTCGGCACTTTATAAGCTGCAAGCTTTTCCTGACATTTTTTCTTAAGTATGTGTTCAAGATTCTCCACCTTGCTACGCGTTTGCACAATAGCCACTGGCACTTGCCCTGCAGGATCAGGCTTGCCAATCACCGCAGCACGTATCACTTCTGGATGGCTCAAGATAACGTTTTCTATCTCTTGTGGATAAATATTAAATCCCTTGTGGATAATCAGATCTTTTTCGCGACCAGCAATCACAATTTTGCCACGCTCATTGATGTAGGCACGATCACCCGTATCGAACCAGCCATCCTTTATCACTTTTGCTGTTGCTTCTGGTGCATGATGATAGCCAAGCATAAGATTTGGCCCCGTTACCCACAACTGCCCAATCTCACCTTGCGGCACAACCGCTCCTTTTTCATCACGAATCTCTACGCGCACATCAACGCATGGCATACCAACACAACTAGTTGGTTCAACACGATCTTCAAGGTCAACGGAAATTAAAGGTGAAGTCTCTGTCAGGCCATACCCATTACAAATGCGACGATTATAGAGCATAGCAAAGGCAGAACGAATCTTATCAGGCAGCGCATCGCCACCACACACAAAAAGAGACACCTCATCAATCGGCGCCGTTTTCATTAAACACAACAAGCCATAAAGCGCAGGTACGCCCAAGAAGATCGTTGGCTTTTTAGCCAAGCCTTCGAGAATCAAACGGCGATCAACCTTTGGCACCACAATGATGGCGCAGCCATATAAAAGCGGCGTCCAGACACAGGCGTTCTGTGCAAAGCTATGAAAAAGCGGCAACACGCAGAGCACGCTTTTCACGTCCAAATCTTTTGGCTGACGAGCAATTGCTTGCATGGCATTGATCAATGCATTGTTACTGCTAATCATGACCCCTTTTGGCAACCCAGTGGTTCCGGAGGTATAGAGCAATAAGGTGAGCGCTTGGGGATCACGATCTGCAATAGTGCATGCAGGCATCTTCGCCGGCGCAGCAAAATCAATCACATCTTCCACACGCATGACCGGTACACCATTATGTACGTCTTGCAAGCGTTCCATAAAATCTTGAGACGTCACAATCAGTTTGGCCCGTGCATCTTCGATGATATGCTGCAATTCATGCTCAGTTAAATAGACATTAAGCGGTGCAACCACTGCGCCAATCTGCAGCACGGCAAAATAGGCAATATAAAATTCAATAGAATTGTGCAGCCACACTAGTACGGCATCACCCTCTTTAATGCCCTCTGCACGCAACCGCTCGCTCAACATACATGCACGCTCATAAAGCTCTTGGTATGTCATTTGTTTATCACGACATACTAACGCCGTGCGACCCCCATAGCGCTGCGCTGCCCATTCCAGCAGATGCCCGAGGGTCATTAATCGTCCATTTATCGTAATACTTTCAATCAATGCATTAAAACGTGTGCGTTCATTGCGCATAATCTGTGCCCCAATAAAAATATGCTTTTGGCCATACTTTGCGTATACTATGCCTTATATAGCAGTTGTAGCGAATTCACCAGCTGAATGCAAGGGGTTCTATGCAAAACCAACGTGGCCGCCTGATAGTGATCGAAGGCATTGACGGTTCGGGCAAAAGCACATTGGCCAAAAAAGTACATACCTATTTTGAACAGCAGCAGATAGATGCCATTCTGACAAAAGAACCCGGTGGCAGCCCATTGGGCACCGCATTGCGCACTATTTTGCAAGAACGACATGTTGCTGCATGCCCAAAAGCCGAATACCTTTTGTTTGCGGCTGATCGGGCGCAACACATGCATGAAATCATTTTGCCTGCCCTCACCAAAGGAACACATGTCCTTTCAGATCGCATGGGCGACTCTTCGATTGTCTATCAAGGCTATGCTCGCGGTCTTTCTATTGATATGATCACCCACATAAATCAATGGGCTATGCAAGATATGCACCCTGATGTAACGATCTTTGTTGATGTGCCAGTCGCCGTTGCTCAGCAACGATGGGCCGCACGTAACGAAGCATTAAGCGCTTTTGAAAAAGAACATGAAACGTTTATGCAACGTGTACGAGATGGCTTTCATGCACTTTATAAAACGCGAAAAAATGTTATCATGATTGACGGCACTGCATCAGCAGATACCGTATTTGAACAGACAATCACCGCTCTTACCCAATGGCTACAGCATGACACACGATCTTTCTCCTGCACATCTATGGCTCGGTAATCACGAACTGCTCGCAGAGCGGGTCACCAGTTATTTGCAACAACGGTTGTGCCACGAAAAAGGATGCGGTGTATGTGTTAGCTGCCACCAATTACGGCAACAACAACACCATGCCGTCATATGGATATGCCCTGAAAAGAGCTATACGCTCAGCACCATTCAGATCATACATGAGCAGCTGGCATTTGCGCTGCCTGACGATCAAGAACTCTTTTTTATTTTGCAAAAAGCTGACAGCCTCACCACGCAATGCGCGAATGCATTATTAAAATCAATCGAAGAACCACCACGCGGCTATCATTTTATTTTGTGCGCACAGCGCGCTGAATATGTGCTGCCAACCATCGCGTCTCGTTGCGTCACCACCTCATTTTTGCACGAACAACCGGAACAAGGCTATCATCAACTGCTTACGTTTTTTCAATCCACCGCTCCAGCAGACCCCATAGCCTTTGATAAAGAACTGCAAAAAAATACCCCCTCAGAACAACAAAGCCTTGAACTTATCGATGCGCTACTCCTATATTGGGCAAAAAAATATAATCAAGCTGTTGCAGCACAATCAGATACCACATGCGCAGCACGCGCTCTCGACATCTGCAAAGAAGCACTCAAGCGACCACCGATGCCGGGCAGCAGTAAATTATTTTGGCGAAACATATTTTTAGCATTTCATGCATAGGGAGAAACAAAGATGAAGCACTGGTATGCATTAGCACTTACCCTTTCCTGCCTTACCTGCCAACCACATCAATCGATACGCGGACTTATACGCACCCTACTTAACAGACAATCAAATATCACCCTCTCTTATGCAGAACAGACGACCACACAATCAACATTACTACAGGCATTAAAAACCACAAACCATACTGACTTTACCCATGAACCAATACAACTCTTTTTGGCAACACAAGCACTCACACGCCATAGCAGATACCACCATCTTGTCGCATATGAGCGTGACCTTTTAACTTCTTTTGCCATTTTTAAAGATACTCCTGGCTACCTAGAGACCCTGCATCGCATTTTGTCCCACGCAGACCAGCGAGAAATGGTCATCGGCCATGGTTTTGAAATTGCTCATGCACTTAAGCTGCATATGGACCCTACCACTCCTGAACGCATATGCGCATTCAATATACAACTAGCTGATGGGCAACTCACCCGACGCCTTGATCTAGAAACCACCGATCGTTTCATAGAATGTAAAAATTGCCGCTTCGCACAGCGCTATCGCTCCCTTATCAAACAGCAGCTTAGTGACCAAGCTGCCCTTATTAAAAAATGGAATGCACTCTCTCAAGAAGATCGCCCCCTTGAGCTGCATAGCAAACAGCCGGTGCCTCAATCTATACAAACCTGGTGTCATCAACACAATATCAGGGTAGAAATAGCAAAAAAACCCTAAACTATTGCCTTTCGTCAAGCTTTTTACTTAAAATATAATTATGAATAAAAAGCAACCCTGTACAACAGGGCTTAAGGAGATAGCGTATGAAGAAAATAGTAAGCCTATGTTTGTTGGCCTCAGGGCTCCATCTTTTTGGCGCAGAACAAACCTTTAGCACCATTACAAATGCAACGCCTAATTATATACAACTCAATTACCATGGTAGACAACGAGGCAAAGCAATGCGTTTTCACGAGATAAGCCCCGGTGAAATCATTAAGCATAATTTTAGCGTAGCAACATACGGAAACAAACCGTTTTATATGCATCCAGCGGGGATAGGCGGCACAATCAGATTCGTCTCAGCTGAAGAAAATGGTAAAGAATATTTCATTATCACCAATTACTACTTGGAAGATGAAGACTACGCTGACTTTATTGTTTTATCTAAAGAGGATCTACAAAAGCCTGAATGGCAAATAATCGAAGACGACATCGATGATAATGAAGTAATACATGAAAATATCAAAGATCAGATAAAAAGCATCATACAAGGAGATAAATAATGAAATATACATATGTTTTAGCCCTTGCGGCACTCATTTCTGCCGGCAGCATGTACGCACAAAATGGCTCTGCAGGCCAAACAGCAATGGACACCGTGTTCCTTCCTTTTCAAGCTGCTAAAAAAATGCCACAAAAATTCATGCCCCACCGCCAGCAAATGAACAACCAGCCAATGGGCAAAATGATGAGCGCTGAGCAAGCATGCGAAAAAGGTGGCTATATGCGCCAAGGTGAAAGCTTCGAGCAATGCGTGCAACGATACAACGAAGAAATGAAGCATAGCCCTGCATATCACGCACCGCAAGAATAAGATCGCATCCCCGCCATTTGGCGGGGATCTTTTTTATTATCCGCCTTTAATTACCGCCATCGGGCGCAAGCGTGCAACTTTACGCGCTAAGCCAGCCTGTTGCACTACATTGACTACACTATCAACATCTTTATAGGCTAGTGGTGCCTCTTCAGCCAATCCTTTATCTGAATCACAACGCACGATAATGTTATGCGCTTCAAGCTCTTTGCGCAACTCTGCACCACGCACTAATTTTTTTGCTTTTGTGCGCGACAAACGGCGCCCTGCACCATGGCAACATGAGCCAAAAGCCACATCCATACTTTCTTGCGTGCCTACAAGCACATACGAACTCGTGCCCATAGTACCTGGTATTAACACCGGCTGCCCCACATCGCGATATACAGCAGATACCTCTTCTCGCCCTGGACCAAAGGAACGCGTTGCTCCTTTTCGGTGCATAATCATGCGCGTCTGCTTACCATTGATTTCATGCGTTTCCACTTTGCCAATATTATGAGAAACATCATATACCATATTCAGTTGCACATGCGCACCTGCAGCTTGCGCAAAGGCTTCGCGTGCCCATACAGCAATCATATGCCTATTGGCCCATGCAAAATTTGCAGCAGCAGCCATTGCGCCATAATAGTCTTGCGCTTCCTGACTCAAAAATGGCGCACAGACTAATTCACGATCAGGCAATTGATAGTCCCATTTATGCATTGCTGCGTTCATCACACGGACATAATCAGTGCATGTTTGATGCCCAAGACCACGTGATCCGCAATGAATCATGACGGCAATCAGCCCTTTATGCAACCCAAACGTCTCTGCTACTTTTTCATCATAAATCTCATCAACCATCTGCACTTCAAGAAAATGATTGCCTGATCCAAGCGTGCCTAATTGATCAGCACCACGTTGCTTTGCGTGCTTACTGACCAAATCCGGCTGCGCAACAGCAAAGGAACCGTCATTCTCACAACGATCAAGATCTTCTTGTGTGCCAAAGCCAAGCTCCAACATGCGTTTTGCACCATACTGCAATACGTGATCAAGCTCATCCAAGCCAAGCTTCAAACGTCCGCCACGCCCCACACCTGAAGGCACCGCATCAAACAAACGCGTTGCAATGTCCTCCATGAATGGCTTGAGTTCGTCATAGGTTGCATTTGCCACCAATAAGCGCACACCGCAATTAATATCATACCCAATGCCACCAGGCGAAATCACACCACCATGATCGATTGCCATACCGGCAACCCCACCAATAGGAAACCCATACCCTTGATGCATATCAGGCATAGCAAATGCCGCTTTTTGAATGCCAGGCAATGTTGCTACATTTACTAACTGCTCAAGCGAGCGATCTTCTGAAATATCTTCAAACATCTTTCGCGACATGAAAAAGCGCGCGGGCACACGCATATCTGAGCGAAACGATTGCGGAATTTCGTAACACCACTCAGAAAGTGCTAGCAAATCTTCCATCCGAATGAGTTTGTCCATCATACCATTCCTTTTTTTCAAATATCAAACACAATATCTGTCTGCCACATCCCATCAACCTCTTTAATCGCAAGATCATGATAGGTCACCGCTTTTATTTCTACCACATCAAAACCGCTCACCTGCACCCCTTTAATGATCGCTTCAATTGAAGTCTCGGTGAGTGTGTTAATAGCCGCATCTAAAAATGCTTGATTATAGACATCTGAATACCACAATGCCTCAGAAAGAAAGTCCACCAACAAGGCTTCACTATCTGGTGATTGGATCGCAACCACATGCTGAATAGGCAATGCATCACATACCAGCTGTCCATCAACACGCTTGCATCCATCAGCATGTGGCCCAATGACTTGAAACATACCAATAAGCGCATGCTTGAATAATTCTTTTTTGTTCGCACCATATACGCGAATTTTAATATCAGCTGTATGTGGCAGCTGTTCATACATCTTCATCGTGTACCCTTTCATATTTTTTTACATTATTTTATACTCATGAGTATCTATGAAAGCAATTAAACCGTTGATTAACACTCTTTTTGGACAACAAGAAAACTGGAAAGTCCAGCTTTTGCAACATTGGCCTACCATCATCGGCTCGCTCAATGCTAAAGTAGTACTTGAGAAAATAGAGCAAGATTGTTTAGTGCTCGGTGTTACTGATGCATGCTGGCTCCAGGAACTCTATATGCTCTCTCCCGTTCTGCGCCAAGCGATAAATAAAAAGCTAGACGTTCCACGCATTAAAACGCTACGCTTTAAAAGAGTAGGCAATAAAAAAAAGGGAACGCGCACACAACAGCAACCACTACGCGCTGCTTTGCATAGCGAGGGCCCGTTAAGCAAAAAAGAAGAACAAGCGCTCGCGCACATAAAAGACCCGGAACTGCAAAGCGCTATTAAAAAATTTCTGTTTCGCTGTCAGCAGGAGGTTAATGATGAAGCGAATATACATAGCACTTCTGACGATCTGTAGCATCCATGCACACACATCCATAAGCCCCGATAAATTGCATCAAAATTGGGCTGGAGCCTACATGGAGCACAAAGGAGAACTGCAACAAGCATTACAGTGGTATAAAAAACTGATTGCCGAGCCAGAGACACCCGGCTTTATGTATAAGGGCATGCTACATTTACTTGGCCAAACCCAGACCTATGGCCCCATCATTCGCCTTATGCCAAAAGTAGAAAACGCATTCAAAGATGATATTGAAGTACAGCTTCTGTTTGCACAGGCGCTGGAAAAAGGTGGCTATCAGACAGCAGCTGATGATCGCATTATCAAACTCTTTGATGCCAACAAACAGAACCCTGAAGTTGCCTTACTTGCAGCACAAACCTACCTACGGCGCAAAGAATTGGATAACGCCACCCAAGCCATTAACCAACACCTGAGCCATGCACCAGGCAACATACAAAATTTTGTTTTTTATTTTCTTCTGGCACAAATCGATGTCACACGCAATAAAGCAGATGAAGCAGTCACTCACTTGCAAAAGAGCCTTGATCTGAACCCACGGTTTGATAAAGGCTGGCTGCTCTATGCCATTCTCAATGAACAAGCGCACGATCTGCCTAAATCAATTGAAGGCTATGCCACCTATCTTGAAACAACGACGGTACCTGATCCTCATTTAGCAAAACATCTTTTGCAACTTGCACTCAAAGAGCATGGACTCATTAATCAATCTACACTCATAGATGGCAATGCATCAGTCATACAAGAAATGCTTGCGCTTTTTGAGGAGCGTAAATATAAAAAAGCAATCAGCCTTCTGCAAAAAACAGACAATAAATAGAAAAATGGTGTTCATGGATTCGATACACGCATGGCCCTTAAAAGGGCCACGCGCACTCACCACGAACGGACAAAGTTAAATTTCCACAATCTGTTAGCATCTTGCACCGACGGATCATTTTTCAAAAATATTCTTTCTATCCGTTCGTGGTGAGTGCGTGGAATGCGATAGCATGACACGTGTATCGAATCCATGAACACATATTGCATTAGAATTTTTTCGTTTTGACTAATATTGAGAAGTAAGCAACCTTCTATACACAAGTGCTTGCCACCATGAGCCAGATGTGTCAGACTTTTGCTGAACAGCTTTGCTTTAAAAAGGAAAACATACACCATCTATGAGTACCTACAAACGGACAAAAAAAACATCATCCACCATCTGCTATGTTGCTGGATCTTCAGGCGGTCACATTATACCATGTTTAACAATGGCACGGGAAGCTCAAGAAAAACATCCCGAGAAACATTGTCTCTTTTTCACCACTGAACAACCGATGGATATCGAATTAGTAAGTGGCGCTCCCTGCGTTGACCAACATATCACGCTCCCACTCAAAAAGGCCTCTGCAAGCTCTCTAAAAAAATATATGAGCCTTGGCTGGCGAGCAGTATGGTCATTTTTAAAGGCTGGATACTACTTGATGCGCTATCGACCAGAAAGCATCATCTGCACTGGCGGTTTTATTGCTTTGCCAGTCGTGGCGTGGGGCAGAATTCTGGCAATACCTATCGAATGGCACGAGCTCAATGTGCAGCCAGGAAAAGCAACACAATGGGTAGCACAGTGGCAACTGACCATACATACACCTTTTGAGCAAACACAACACTATTTACCGCACACCAAATGCGTTACATCAAGCTATCCCATTCGCTTTTTCAATGTGCCACAATTGAGCAAAAAAGAAGCGCTTGTGCGGCTCAAACTAGATCCATCACGAAAGACAATATGCATTCTTGGTGGCTCACAAGGATCTATCGCCATTAATAATCAAATACGCTTGTGGCTTACCACGCACCCGTGGGTACAGATGCAGGTGCAAATCATTCATCAAACAGGTAGAAATGACCCCACCAATTGGCATGCATTTTATAAACAACATGGCATCCCTGCAGTGGTATGCAGCTTTAGCCACACCTTAGAATTATTTTATGCAGCAGCTGATGTGGTGATATCTCGCGCAGGAGCTGGCTCTCTTTTTGAGACATTATTTTTTCATATTCCTGCCATTGTTATCCCATTGGAAACAAAAGAGAATCAACATCAAGTTGCCAACGCACTCGCCATGCAAGAAACCTACGATGACATTTTCACCGTGATTCGGCATGCAGAAATTGAAGCAGATCCAGAGCGATTGCATTATGCACTCATTGAGCGATTATCATTGCATATGGAGCAAACACTCGCTCCAAAAGAGAACATACAGATAGAGAACTAAAGAGAAAAGGCCCTTTGATCCAGGGCCTTTTTTTGTTATACAAGTAAACCGACTCTGCCCTTGCAGACCTTTATCTTACTCGTATCATCATGAACAGGGTGATCATGATGACCGGAATGATCAGATAGAGCCAGAAAGTATACCATCAAGAGCATCAGTACATGTGTCTTAAGCATCGCACTGCTCCTTACGTTAAAGTGTTACTTGAGCTGTCAATTAATCATTGTATACCGCAGATTTTGTGCATTGTAAAATGGGTGCCATAACTCGATAGATAGGATGCCTTACAAACGATCAAGCAAAAATTGCAATCGCCCCATCACGTTTTTGCATAACCATTTCGCCGGTTTTTTCATCTACATAATATTCTTGTAATGAAGGATCATAACTAAAGTGTTTTTTCTTTGTCGGAATGTGGCGATGCAGACCGATCCAAATAGGAAACGCCGTATGCAATGGATAAACATACTTGCCCATTGAACGATTATCATCAGAACCGACATAGACCCCTGTGGTCAGCTCAGGCGTTGCCCCTATAAACCAACAGGTGCGCGAGTCATTCGTTGTGCCTGTTTTGCTGGCAGCAACACTATCAATCCACTGATTTGGCATAATACTGCGCACACGCTCAAGACCAATACTCATCACTTTTAGCACCTGCCCTGAAACAGCCGATGGCATGACACGATGCTTGTGCGGCTCAGCTTTATATATTTTTTTACCCCACCGATCTTTTACCCAACGCACCACATGCGGCTGGACATAACACCCATCATTGGCAAACACATTAAACATCCCAACCGCCTTATCAAGCGTAGTATCAAGACACCCAAGCGAGAGTGAAGGATAACAATGGCGCGGATCATCAAGATGACACTGTTTTGCTAAATCAACCACTGCATGTTGATCAATATCTAAAAAGGTCTTGATCGTGCCAATATTATTTGATCGTGAAAGCGCATAAGCAAGCGTAATCGGGCCATTAAATTGTAAATTATAATTATTCGGTTCCCACAAACGTCCCGTGCCATCATCGATAGCAATCGGCTCATCAATCACCACATCATCAAATCGCTTGCCCTGCGCCAACGCACTGGCAAAAATCAATGGCTTAAAGACTGATCCTAGTTGCCGTCGCGCTTGCATTGCACGATTAAACTTCGAAACGCCAAAATCTGAACCTCCTACTAACGCTTTGATTCCACCAGAATGCACGCCAATGGTCATAAGCGCGCCCTCTATATGCTCTCCCATTTTTTCTTTCAATTGCATGATGTGCTCGTGAAAAGACTTTTCAGCCTTCTGTTGAATGCCTGCATTTAAAGTCGTCTGCACCACATAGCCACCGGTATAGAGCTCATGCGCTCCCAATCGCGCTTCCAAAAATTGGCGAATATGTTCACGTAGATGTAGACCAAATTGCTCACTAGCTGGGATCACCTCAACTGGTTGCTCAACATAGTGCTCATACTCTTCTTGCGTAATAAAGCCAAGTTTTATCATATTACCAAGCACTAAATTACGCCTTCGCTGCGTAGCGTCAGGATGCAATAGTGGACAATAAGTGCCGGGCGAACGCATCACCGCCGCCAGAGCTGCAGCTTGAGCGATATCCACCTCTGCCGCTGAAATTCCCCAAAAACGTTGCGCTGCGGCCTCTACGCCATAAATGCCGCACCCAAAATAGACATGATTCAAATAGGCCTGCAAAATCTGCTCTTTGCTAAATTGCCATTCAACAAGCAACGCCATACACTGCTCTTGTATTTTGCGTCGAAAGGTTTTTTTGTGATGAAAATATAACAAACGTACAAGCTGCTGCGTAATAGTGCTTGCACCCTGCACTGCACGGCGATGATACATATTCACGCATAAAGAACGAATGATACCTTTGAACGAAAGCCCATGATGTTCAAAAAACTGCCAATCTTCTGCCGCTAAAAATGCATGAATCAGATGCATCGGCACTTCATGGCTCGTTATCACCTTGCGGCGATCAAGTGCAAAGTGCGCCCACACGCGCCCTTCATCATCAAGCAATACCGTGGGGCACCCTGGCTCATAACGCTCAAGTAATGAAAGATCAATGCAACGATGATGCAAGACAAAGCTCATCAACGCACAGCTCATAGAAAAAAAAAGTATTATGCCCCATCCACAAAAATATATACACACTTGCTTCATTTTTTGTTCCTTTGCCGCAGCTAGCGTAGCAAACAAACCGACAAAAAAGAAGAACGATTGATGATCACGCACAAAATGCGATAGACTAAAATGTAAATGAGGAGGTTTCCCATGTTAAAAAAAATATCCATGTACCTAGTAGTAATGACTGCCTGCAGCATTAGCGCAAAAGAACAACCAAAGCTTGAAAAACAGGTCGGTCTTGAGCAAAAAAAACGTGAAAAAAAAGAAAATGAAGAAAAAGCACTTTTTCTTGAGCCAAAACATCATGAAATGATTTATTTAAAAAAAATTACGAATGCTTCAAGTCAACCAATCTTCTCTTCTTTTGAACAGGCAATGCTCATGCCACTGGGCGAAACCATCAGCCTTGCTGGGCACATTATGAGCGACAATACGCTCGAAAGCCATGACCCAGAAGGCAAACCACAAGCGGTGCTTATTCCCGAATGGCAACGCAGTTTTCGCGGCAACAGAATTAACATTGTTGCGATGGCAGGCAATCCTGGACGCATTTATTATCTTTACGTGATTAATGGCCACTTATGGGCCCTGCTTGCTCCAAATAAAGAAGGGGAACTCAAAGGAATTCATTTACTTGCACCGTCTGAAAAGGAGCGGGATATTGAGTTGGTGGTGAAAGATAATGCATTTTTA
>Ga0180438_10008969_pt1 | contig 12580 bp, 7 predicted proteins | sample SS_ome_12_FD_132455 | JGI IMG/M metagenome (GOLD analysis project Ga0180438, IMG submission 132455) | Hypersaline lake sediment archaeal communities from the Salton Sea, California, USA - SS_3_D_2 metaG | ecosystem: Environmental > Aquatic > Non-marine Saline and Alkaline > Hypersaline >...
CAGACGTCCTATGGGTGATAGAGCTAGGAAGGAGAATGGTAAATCATGTGCTTCTCAGCATTGTGCAGATCAGAAGTGGCCCGTTACTCCCTGGCGACCATGCTCATCCTCGGCCTGATGGCCGGATGTGCGCCTGAGGTTTCGCCCCCGCCCGCTCCAGAGCCGCCGCCATCACCGACTCCCCCGTCCCCACAGGAGCCGGTGGCGGCCATCGGATTCATGGCCAGCCCGGTCCTCGTAGGGGACGTGGTCTTTAGCCGCTACGTGCCTCAGGAGGCCACGCTGCCCCAGCGGTACGAGGGCTATACCCTGCCCCTCGCGCTCGGCGACGTCACCAACCTGGATGCTGTACAGTTCGGCCCGTCGCAACACAGCCAACTGGAGGCCAACGGTTTCGTGGTCGTTCCCGCCGAGTACAGGGAATTCTACACCCTGTACCAGAGTCTTCACGGCCAGCAGAAGCCGCTCTTCGTGAGCACCGACTCAGTGCTTCACGTCTATCACCTACTGTTCGACAAGGTCCTGCGCACCGCGGAAGAGGAGCACTTCTTCGTCGATCTGGTCAAACTGACGCGCGGAATGCTCTGGGCCTCCCAGGAGCAGTTGGAGAGCCTTCGGGGCACGGATCTGGAGGAGATAGCCCGAAGAAACGTGGCCTACTTCGCTGTACCTCTCAAGCTCCTTGATCCCGACACCCGGGTGCCCGAAGAAGTGGGCCAGATGGTGGAAATGGAACTCTCCCGTATCGAGGCTCACGAGGGCTTCGCAGAGTCGGCAATCCTGCCTGGATACGAGGAGGACTACAGTCAGTACGTGCCGCGCGGCCACTACACCGCGAATGAGCTCCGCCGGAGCTACTTCAAGGCCATGATGTGGTACGGGCGCCTCAACTTCCGCCTCAAGGAACTGGACGAGACGCGTTCGGCGCTGCTCATCGCACAGGCTCTATCCCGAATCGAGATCGACGGAGAACCCGCGTCCACTATCTGGGAGCGCATCTACGAGCCCACCGTGTTCTTCGTTGGAGCCACAGACGATCTGAGCATCTCCGACTACCAGACCCTCATGGAGGAGGCATTCGGCTCAGTGCCCGAGGACCCTGCGGCCTTCGGCGACGACGAACTGCTCGAATCCTTTATCCAGAGGGCGCGACAGCTGCCACCGCCACAGATCAACTCCATGTGGGTGTGGATCGGGGAAGATCGGGAAGAGGCGACCCAGGGCTTTCGGTTCATGGGTCAGAGATTCGTTATCGATGCCTACATCATCCAGCAGTTGATCTATCGAAACGTGCAGGACCGCTACCTGCCCAAGGGGCTAGACGTCTTTGCCGCAATGGGCTCGGACGAGGCCTACCGACTTCTGGATGAGATGGGGGAGACGCAGTACCCGGGGTACGTCGAGCAGATGAGCAAGGTCAGGGGCGAGCTGGCAGCCCTGGAGATGGACAGCTGGACTCAGAACCTGTACTGGACCTGGCTATTCTCGCTTCGCTCCATCATCGCAGAGAAGGACGAGCGGTACCCGGCCTTCATGCGCACTCGCGCCTGGTCCCACAAGGACCTGCACACCGCTCTTGGGAGCTGGACAGAGCTGAAACACGATACGATCCTCTATGCCAAGCAGGCCTACGCCGAACTGACCGCCATGCCTCCGCAGACTCCCCTCAGGGGATACGTGGAGCCCAATCCCGAGGCTTATGCCCGCCTAGCCGCACTGACCCGCATGACCCTCGACGGCCTAGAACAGCGCAACCTGCTGTCCAGCGATGACAAGGACAGCCTGGAATACCTGGAGCGCTCACTCCTCTCGCTCAAAGACATCGCAGAGAAGGAATTACGGGGTCAGGGCCTCACCGAGAGCGACTATGACTTCATCAACTCCTATGGCGATATGCTGGAGACTCTGACTGTGGCTTCTGCCGACAAGCCGCAGCCTGGCGGCTCCGTCGACGAAGAGGAGGCCGCCGTCATCGCCGACGTCGCCACCGATCCCAACAGCGGGACCGTTCTGGAGGAAGCGGTAGGGAAGATCTTCGAGATCTACGTTGTGGCACAGGTAGAGGGCCAGCTTCTGGTCACGCAAGGTGGCGTCTTCTCTTACTATGAGTTCCCATGGCCCATGAGCGACCGTCTCACGGACGAAAGCTGGCGTGAGATGCTCAACAACGGCCAGGCGCCGCCCCGGCCAGAATGGACCAGCAGCTTCATCGTGGAATAGCCCGGGAAGCAGAACGACACCCTCCCGGAGGCTCCAAGCGCCCGGGAGGGTTGACGGTCACCGACGGCTCCAGCCGACCGCCCCGGCACCACGGCGTGCCCAAATGCTTGACACACCACCATCCGTGCGCTATAATACTAGGTGCAAATCCTACCGCGGTGGTCCGATTTCTGAGCGGGTCTAGGTCAAATCGTGGCCACCTTTTACACGTTGGTACGAATTGTCAGCGATCGCAACCGCAGGCACCCTGTCAACTCATCTCCGAAGGGGAGAGTATGAGCGCAACTCTGGTCATCGGGGCGGGCATAGCAGGCATGCAGGCCGCCCTCGACATCGCAGATGCGGGGTTCACGGTCTACCTGGTGGAGAAAGAGCCCAGCATCGGGGGCAGGATGGCTCAACTCGACGAAACCTTCCCCACCCTCGATTGCTCGTCCTGCATCCTTACTCCCAAGATGGTCAGCGTAGGCGGTCACGCGAACATCGAGTTGCTCACCTACTCCGAGGTGATCGAGGTGTCGGGAGAGGCTGGTCGCTTCCAGGTGAAGGTACGGAAGAACCCCCGTTACATAGACATAGACAAGTGCACCGGATGCGGGCTCTGCGCTGAGAACTGCCGTCTCAAAGGGAGAATTGACAGTGAGTTCAATGTGGGCATGGGCAAGCGCGGAGCCGCTTACCTACCCTTCCCACAGGCCGTGCCCTTGAAGTACACCATCGATGGCGAACACTGCCTCATGGTGCAAAGAGGCAAGTGCGGGAAATCTCCTCCCTGTCGCGATGCCTGCCCATCCGGAGCCATCGACTTCGACCAACAGGCTGAGATCTTGGAGCTGGAGGTAGCGTCGATCGTCGTCGCCACCGGCTTTGACCCCTTCGATCCCCTTCTCAAGCCGGAGTACGGGTACGGAGTCTACGACAACGTGATCACCGGCCTCCAGTTCGAGCGCCTGTCCTCTGCGTCAGGCCCGACCTATGGCGAGATCAAACTGGACGGCAGGCAGATCAACGACGTCGTTTTCATCCAGTGCGTTGGCAGCAGAGACCGCAATCTGGGCAACGCCTACTGCTCCCGGGTTTGCTGCATGTACACGGCTAAGCAGGCGCATCTGGTGAGGGAGAAACTACCCGACGCCCAGGTCAGCGTCTTCTACATGGACATCAGGGCCTTTGGCAAGGGTTTTGAGGAGTTCTACGACCGCGTGAGAGCGGAACGCGTGCGCTATCGGCGTGGAAATCCCTCGGAGATAGTCAAGCGGGGCGAGCGGCTCGTAGTAAGGGCGGAGGACACGCTACTTGGCCAGCCTGTGGAAGTAGAGGCCGATCTCGTCGTCCTGGCCGTGGGGCTGGTCCCCCGCGCAGACACGGAAGCTGTGACCCAGTTGCTGAGCCTCTCTCGATGCGAGGATGGTTTCTTGAAAGAGGCCCATCCCAAGCTGCGTCCCACGGACACAGAAATCGAAGGGATCTTCCTGGCCGGCTGCTGTCAGGGTCCCAAAGACATCCCCGATGCCGTTGCCCAGGCGAAAGCCGCCGCTGCCTCTGCCATAGTCGTCATGTCGCAGTCTGATTCGAAGGCCATCTCAGATCAGGAGTGAGCGGAGAATGGTAGCCGAGCAGAGCATTCTAGAGCGTTGTGATCTTTGGGCGTGCATTCAGTGTGGCAAGTGCACTGGCGGGTGCCCCGTGGCCTTCAAGACCACTCTGAACATCAGGAGCCTTGTCTACCACGCCCTCGTGGATGGTCAGCTGGATCCCGACGGAATGGAAGAGCTATGGGACTGCACCACCTGCGGCACCTGTGTCCTGCGGTGTCCCAAGGAGGTAGAGCCGTCTGAGCTGATCGTAGCACTGCGCACCGCTCTGGTGGATGGAGGCGTGATCCCGCCAACCATCGGGGATGCCCTGACAAGTGTGTTCAGGCATGGCAACCCCTCGCTCATGCCACCCGACGAGAGAGCGGACTGGGCCGAGGGCCTGCCAGTCAAGAGTATCGCAGAGGGGGCAGAGGTACTCTACTTCGTGGGCTGCATTCCCTCTTACGATGATCGAGCTCAGAAAGTAGCCAGGGCTATGGTGAAGGTCTTCCAGAAGGCCGAGATCGATTTCGGTATCCTGGGGGTGGAAGAGAGGTGCTGCTGCAACGAGGTTCGGCGCGTCGGTGAGGAAGGGCTATTCGAGTACATGATGGAGGAGCAGCAAGAGCTCTTCAGCGGCCATGATGTCAAACACATCGTCACCACTTCACCACACTGCTTCAACACTTTCCAGAATGAATACCAAGGTCTCGATATCAAGGTGCAGCACTACACACAGTTCGTCGCCGACCTCATAGCACAAGGCAGGCTGGCCTTCACCGGTGAGCTTGACCAAATCGTCACCTACCATGATCCGTGCTTCCTGGGCAAACAGAACGGCATCTTCGACGAACCGAGGAGTATCATCCAGAGCATCCCGGGAGTGGACTTCCAGGAGATGGATCGCATCCGCGACAGAAGCCTGTGCTGCGAAGGCGGGGGCGGCAGGATGTGGTGGGAGGGCACCAACCCGGAAGATCGTCTAGCGACCTCCCGTTTCGAAGAAGCCCTCAGTGTGGGGGCTGACGTTATGGCTGTGGCCTGTCCTTTCTGTCTCCTCACGTTCGAGCTGGCCGCCAAGGCCAGCGGATATGACGAGAAGGTTCAGGTCTTGGACATCGTGGAGCTGTTAGCTCAAGTGGTTTGATTATCCGGCTGCCATCTCGGGAGGCAAAATGGCACCGAAGGTCGGCGTATACGTCTGTCACTGCGGAATCAATATCGCCCATACCGTAGACGTGGAAGAGGTAGCCAAGGCGACCGCGGAAGTGGCCAACGTGGCGGTGGCCAGGAACTACATCTACATGTGCTCCGATCCCGGCCAACAATTGATCCAGGATGACATACGCGAGCTGGGGCTCGATCGCGTAGTGGTAGCATCCTGCTCTCCTCGCATGCACGAACTGACCTTCAGAAGAGTGATCCAGGAAGCAGGACTCAACCCGTACTATCTTCAGATCGCCAATATCCGGGAGCAATGCTCCTGGGTCCACACCGATCGCGAGGCTGCAACCGAGAAAGCCAAAGACATAGTCGCCGGAGCTGTTTCGAGATCTTGCCTTCTCCAACCCTTGGAAGAGAGAGACACCGAGGTCACGCCGTCGGCGCTCATCCTCGGGGGTGGCATCGCAGGTCTTCAGGCCGCCCTGGAAATCGCCGACGCCGGCTATGAGGCCCACGTGATCGAAAAGGAAGCCGCGCTGGGCGGCCACATCGCCCACCTCACAAACACCTTCCCCACGGTGGAAAGTGTTCCCTCCCTCCTCACTGAGGTGCTGGAGCGGGTACAGACCCATCCCCGTATCGAGGTTCTGACACACTCCCGAGTAGTGGATGTAGACGGCTTCATCGGCAACTTCCAAGTTCAGGTGGAGACGTTGCCCGGAGATGCGGACACGCCCACGGCGACCGAGCTCACGGTCGGGGCCATCGTCGTTGCCACGGGCTTCGACAACTTCGACGCCACGCTCAAGCCGGAATTCGGGTATGGAACCTACGACCGCGTCATCACTGGCCCCGAGCTTGAGAAGCTCCTGGCGAGAGCCGATGGCCCGGATACTTCCAGCCTGCTCGGCAGCGACGAGATCGAAGATGTAGTCTTCATTCAATGTGTAGGCAGCAGGGACCGCAATGGTGGAAACCCCTACTGCTCACGCGTGTGCTGCATGTACACCGCCAAGCAAGCGTATCTGCTACGACAGATGCTGCCGGACTCTCGCATCACCGTGTTCTACATGGATGTACGGGCTTTTGGGAAGGGCTTCGAGCAGTTCTACGACCAGGTGAGGGGGCAGAGAGTCCTGTACCGGCGCGGCAACCCCTCCGAGATCTACCGCAGGCAAAGCAAACTCGTGGTTAGGGCGGAGGATACCTTGCTGGGAAAGCCCATCGAGGTGGAGGCCGATCTCGTGGTTCTCGCCACGGGCCTCGTACCCAGGCAGGATGCCAATGATACCTCCACCTTGCTGAAGCTCTCCAGATCCGAGGATGGGTTCTTCATGGAACTCCATCCCAAGCTGAGACCCGTCGAGACCACATCGGACGGTGTCTTTCTAGCCGGGTGCTGCCAGAGCCCCAAGGATGTCACTGATACCATCGCCCAAGCCAAGGCTGCAGCCTCTTCGGCCCTCATCCCGCTGTCTCTGGGCAAAGTGAGGGTCGAATCGATTACGTGCTCCGTGGATCAACTGTTATGCTCTGGCTGCGGGCTGTGCGCAGAAGCGTGCGTGTACGGCGCCCTGACTCTCAACGAGCGCACTGGGATCATGACCGCCAATCAGGTGCTCTGCAAGGGCTGCGGGGCCTGCGCCACAGCCTGCCCCTCAGGAGCGATCGTACTCAGACACTTCACACCAGACCAGATTCTGGCCGAAATCGAGGGCGCTGTTTGAGAGGCGCGAGCGCCGTTGCTTCACCGAAACGCGCATGGTTCTTCGCCATGCGCTTTCTGTTCTCACCTGCTCCGAAGACGGAAGCGGCAGTGTGCCGTCAACGCAATGGCATCGCTTTCGTAGAGGAGCCAGATGACTTTTCGTCAGGGAGAGTCGCCATGGCCGTCGAAAACCAGGCGAGCGGCCCCTCGCGTGTCTCCGGATGGCTCTTCATGCAGCGTGTGCCGGCACTCCCTGAAAGGACTTGTCATGACCAACGCTGAGCTATCAACCAGGGCTCGCGCCCTGGTAGTAGTTCTGGACAGATTCATCGTGTCGGTGGCACAACACTGGCTCCTGCTGTTCAACCTTGTCCTTGGCCTGTACGCGGGACTCCCCATCTTGGCGCCTCTGCTCATGTCTTGGGGCGAGACACGGCTGGCCAACGTGATCTACTTTGTCTATCAGTTCCAGTGTCACCAGATGCCTTCCCGTTCGTTCTACCTTGGACGATTCCAGGTGGGTATCTGCCAACGAGACTTGGCGATCTACGGAGGCGCCTGCCTGGCGGGAATGGTCTTTGCCCTGGTGAGGGGGCGCGCGAAACCGCTACCTATCCCGGTGTGGCTCGTCCTCGTCGCACCACTGGTACTCGATGGCGTCACGCAACTCCTCGGTCTCCGGACGAGTACGTGGCAGCTGCGCACCATCAGCGGTCTCCTGGCCAGCGGGGCCACGGTGTGGCTGGCATACCCGTATCTCGAGAGAGCCTTCCGAGAGGTTTCCGAATCTGCTGGCGATCAGCTGAGAAAGGTGGGAGCAGAATAAAGAGAGCTAACGTGAGGGGTTCATCCCACGATACGCGGTTGCCGTGTGCGTTCGCTAGCGCCTTCGTCCTCGCGGGCCACCCTTCGCCCCTCTCTCGGCTGCCACCTGGTGGCCAGAGACGTAGTACTCGTGTCCTCTTTGCGCACGAACGTAGTCTTCCACTTGATCGGTGTCTACCTCTGCATCAAGCACCAACTCGATCTGGTAGCCTTCTATCGTGCGGGCCTGGGAGAACTCTGCTCCGTCCACCACCTCCGGCAGAGTCTGAGGCTCGCTATCCGGCTCCAGTTCAATCCACCGTGCGCCGTCCTCGACTCGTTCCACATAGAACAGTTGGCTGCCTCGCCAGCGAAGAATCCCATAGTGAAATGGCGGACTGGATGCTCCTGAGATCCCAGGCCTAGTCGCCATGGCATCTCCGTACTCCGCAAACAGTCTTGCCAGATCCGCTCCGTTTGTCTCTCCCCCCCCTGAGATGTCAACGTCTGCCTCACCATTCAGCCTCTGGTAACCATGCTTGCGACCAACCGAAGAAAGGAACTCGTCGCAGGCCTCGACAGCACGCCAGACGTTCACAGTCTTGAGTGTCGGTGTCTTCGCCCCTGAAACCCTACGAACAGCCAGATCCACGCGGTTCACCACCGACTCCCAGAGCCGGATGTCTTCCGTCCCCACGCACTCCCTCAAGCCCCAGACAAGCTTCGAGCAATCCTCCGCTAGTTCAAGGGCCTTTTCGAACAGATTGTCCGGGAATGCGAAGCCCGGCTGCCCAGTCTGCGAGACCAGTTTCTCTCCCACAACCCTGAGCGAATGATGGTACAGGTCCAACTGTGTCAGCGATTTGAGGATCTCTTGAGTACGTTTTTCTCCGTCTGTCAGCATAGCAACCTAATCGCCCCTTTGCCTATGTCTCGTCAGCTGCCCTAATCAGCCGCCGCACTTCCGCCCTCTCCTCCTCCAGGCTGCTGACCTTGCCATCAAGCCTGGCATCCCGCAGTGCACCTAGTATCTCTGAATACAGAGGTCCAGGGGCCAGCCCCATCCTCCTCAGTTCCTTCCCGCCCATCAATGGCGTGACCTTGCACAGCTCCTTGTGATAGAGCTCCAGCCACCCCCGTACCGTGTCATCTTCAGACGCCAACCAGCAGATGAAGATCACGCCTTCGGAGAATGGCGACAGAATGCGATAGACACCGCTACGAGACAGGCCCTCGCCCCCTAGCGAGGGAAGCAGCGAGTTGAGCCGCTTGGCCTCAGTGAGGAAATTCGTCTCATCCTTGCGTAACTTCAAACGCACCGCGAGATCGTAGATCTCGTGCTCAGCAGCTCTCATACTCACCAACGCCAGGTAGGCCAGGGTCAGCCCGGGATTCCGAAAACTTGCGATGGACTGTGCTGCGGAGGGTCTTGCCACCCATTGAGACACCGCACCATCGTACCCGGTCACACGATCCTCCAGACGGTCATCCCACTCGAAAAGCAGCGATATCTGGCGCAGCACACCGAGTTCTGACAGTCTCCGCAAAGGCTTCACCGCCTCGTTCTCCTGGAATACGGCATCCAGTTCCTGCCGGATTCGCTCACCGCCTACTCTGTCAAGCCATCCCAGAGCATCCGCGATCAGTTCTTCTGTCATCTCCTCCAATCTGAATCCGAGCCTCTGCTCGAGGCGCACTGCCCGCAACATGCGAATCGGATCCTCTATGAAGCTCAGGCTATGGAGAACACGGATCAGGCCTTCTTTCAGGTCCCGCTCCCCGCCATAGAAGTCCAAGAGCTCTCCAAAGCTGCCTTCGTCCAGACAGATGGCCATGCTATTGATGGTGAAGTCCCGCCGATAGAGATCCTGCTTGATTGAGCTCCGCTCCACCTGGGGCAGCGCGGTAGAGTATTCGTAGAATTCCCTCCGGGCCGTGGTGAAGTCTACAAACGGTATGGTCACATCTGGGTCTTCGAAGATGAGTTTCGCAGTCCCGAATCTGTAGTGGCTGTGCACGCGCCCACCCACGATTTCTGATAGACGCTTTGCCAGTGCAATTGCATCGCCTTCCACCACTATGTCCAAGTCCAGGTGCGGTTGCCCCAACAATAGATCCCGCGGAAAACCACCCACCAGATATAGCGAAAACCCCATCTCCCTGCCCAACTGGCTCGCCCGAACCACCAAATCCAAGAGCGGTGGCGGCAGCGCCTGCCGAACTCGTGTCTCCAGGTGATGTTTCGGCGAGTCAAAGCGCGGCTTGACCCAAAGCTTGATGAGATCAGTCCTGGTGACAATGCCCAGTATCTCTCCGTTCTCGACCACCGCCACCTGACCAACATCGTGCTCTATCATCACCTCCTGCACATGCTCGACGGGGTCTGAAGGAGCCACGACGATCTCACCCCTCCGCATATAACTGCCGATCGCAGCATCGCCCCGTTCGTATTGCAGGGCCTTGTCGATCTCCCTCCGCGTTAGCATACCGAGGACTCTGCCACGCTCTCCCACTACCGGGAAGCCCTCGTGCCCATAGCGGCGCATCACCTCGGCTGCCTCCAGCACCGACGTATCTGGCGACAGGGTATAGACCCCGTGAGACATGAGGTCAGACACCGTCATGGAGGGCTGAACCTCTCCGGCCAGAACCTGTAGCAACTCCTCACGTATCTCCGATAGGGTCCTGTTCTTGATCAGCGCAGCTGCGGCCTTGCTATGCCCCCCGCCTCCGAATTGGCGCGCAATCTCAGCCACGTCGATGGCGTCCGAGTTGCTTCGCGCCACCATCTGAACGCCAGCATCCAAGACGACAACGAGAAAGAGCGCAGATGGTTCATAGAGATCTCTCAGTTTGTGAGCAAGTGTGGAAATCTCCTCCAGATGATCAGCCGCCCGCGCCGTAGCGACAACCACAGTTTGCCCCGCGAACTCGTGGAATTCCGCCGCCTCGACCAGTCTCCCGTAGAGCTGGGCCTGGGCCTCGCTGAGAGGACGGTGGAGGAACTCGTTCACCACATCCAGGTTTGCTCCCTGTTCGAGCAGCCAGGCTGCGCAGAGCGCATCAAGGGACCTCGTACCTGGATAGCTGAGGGAACCAGTGTCCTCGTATATGCCCAGTAGCAGCAGTGTCGCTTCCAGCGGAGAAACACTGAAGCGCGAACGATAGATCTGCTCCACCAGGAGGGTCGCGGTGGAACCCACCGCTCCTGTGTGGAAGCTCATTCTTTCCTCCAGCTCTCTCTCGAGCCGATGATGGTCGATGAACCGCACCTCCGTGTCAGCGGACAAGCCTTTCATCGAGGGAATGGACTGCGTGTCGACCGCGATCATCACCTTGATGCGACCTCGCGGCAGGTCCTCGCGTCGCACAAAGGGCAGTTCATCCCAATAGAGAGCGAGGAAGTCTTGGAGATTGCGATTCAGCCGCTGAGGCAAGACAGGGATGGCCTCGGGGTACAGCTTGACCGCACCCAGCATGGAGGCCAGGCCATCAAAGTCCGTGTTCTCGTGGGAGGTCACTATCTCCATCCTGGAACTCTCCGGCCTGAATTGTATCAGAGCGCGTCCCATTTGACAATCGGGTGGGACCACGGTATAATCCCACCTCAACAGGCAGATTGCTTCTGCCTCTCTTCACGGAGGGACATTGAGCTTCTCACGCATTCGATCCCAGGCCAGGCTGTGGTTCTTAATCCTGTGCCTTGCCATCACCGGCGCCATACTGGCCAACTCCCTCATACCTCTCGCCTTCTCAGCCAGAACTACTGCACCAGGCTACCATACCGCACGTCTCATACCGAACACCGACGTTAACCCGTATGGGGCCAACCTGTTCCTCGACCGTGAAGTGGAGGAGTGGAAGCTCAGAAAGACCCTCCAGATGGCACAAGAGGCAGGTCTGGGTTGGGTGAAGCAGCAGTTTCCCTGGGAGGAGATCGAACCCGTTCAGAAAGGAGAATTCTACGACGAGCGGGCAAGACGAGGTAGCTGGGAGAAGTATGATCGCATCGTTGACCTTTGCGACGAATACGGACTTCAGATAATCGCTCGTCTTGACAGGCCGCCAGACTGGACCAGAGAGGACAACATCTACCAGGAGCGACCCCCAGACGACCTCCAAGACTATGGCGATTTCGTGCACATGTTCGTCGATCGCTATCGTGGTCGAATCCGCTACATTCAAGTCTGGAATGAGCCCAACATCTTTCCGGAGTGGGGCAACCGCCCAGTGGATCCAGCGGCGTACGTTGATCTCTTGGCCGTCGCCTACCAGCGTGCGAAAGAAGCAGATCCCAACGTCTATATTCTCAGCGCGCCGCTGGCTATTACCCAAGGACAACCACACCCCGAGCAGGGGAAGTGGATCAGTATGAACGACATCCAGTTCCTTGAAGAGATGTACGAGGCCGGCGCCAGGGACTACTTCGACATCCTATCTGCCAACGCCTTTGGTCTGGGCAGTCCGCCAGAAGACCCTCCTCAGGAGGGAGTACTCAACTTCCAGCGCGTTCTCTTCCTCCGGGAGGTCATGGAGCGGTATGGAGACGGCGGAAAGCCAATCTGGTTCAATGAGTACGGCTGGAACGCCTCACCAGCCGATTTCCCGGAGGAGCAGCTCGTCTGGAAGAGAGTGAGCGAAGAGGAGCAGGCAGACTACACCGTTCGAGGCATTGAGCACGCTCTGGAAAACTGGCCTTGGGCAGGTGTCTTCAATATCTGGTACTTCCGGCAGGTGGGCGGCATCTCTCCTGACAGATCCGACTACTACTTCCGCATGGTCGATGTTGACTTCACGCCTCGTCTCGTGTACCACGCCGTCAAGAAGGCGGCCCAGGCAGTCTTGTCTCCCGCAGGCCCTGGGTTCTACCAGGAGACACACCCCATGGTGAACGTCAGCGGAGACTGGCGAGCAGTTGCTGAGCCCCAAGCCAGTGGCAAAGCACAAATGCTTAGCGACGCACCCGGATCCAGTGTGACGCTCCGTTTTGTGGGAGAGAACGTCGACTTGATAGCCCCATTAGGTCCTGAAGGGGGGCGTCTAGGCGTCTCCCTCGATGGACATCCGGTTGATGACCTGCCCACGAACGACGACGGACAATCCTACG
>Ga0180438_10008970_pt1 | contig 12580 bp, 3 predicted proteins | sample SS_ome_12_FD_132455 | JGI IMG/M metagenome (GOLD analysis project Ga0180438, IMG submission 132455) | Hypersaline lake sediment archaeal communities from the Salton Sea, California, USA - SS_3_D_2 metaG | ecosystem: Environmental > Aquatic > Non-marine Saline and Alkaline > Hypersaline >...
CGATGTTGACGTTCATATGCCCCTTGGTCTTGTCGAAGCTAAACTCGGGAGATCGACCAGCTAGACGACTGACCAGGAACTTGGGCGTCAACGCGCCGAGCTCCTTGGTGGCCTCGAGAAGGGCCGTCTTCGTTTTGTCGGGCAAGTCTTCGCGCTTGCGGATTTCTCCGGCCAGGGCGTCTTTCACGCCAGCGATCATCTGTTTGAACCGAGCCTTTTCCTCTGGCGTCCGCTTGCCGTCCTTGCCAGATCCAGGGATCAGCTTGCCGGCCATCTGGATCTTGACCATGGCCTCCACGGCCGCGGGGCTGTCGAACAAAACCTCTGGCATTTTGTCGGCGAACAGATGCGTGTTGTCGGCCAGGCGCACAGCCGAGCCGAACGCGTCTTTCTTCCAGTCCACCTCGCTCCCGCTGTGATTCGCAACGGCCTCAACATACTTCTGCACACCATCCTTGCCAAAGGCTTTGGCCATGAGCTCGCCCTGTTGAATGGCCAGGACGGTTGATGCCTGTGGGTGGTAGTTGTCCTTGACCGCGAAGCCACCCTTGGCGATAGCCGGGACCGTGTAGCCCATGTCGTGATCAAGCCAAACCTGGCGCATCATGAACCGGTCCATCGGTCCAATGTTCATCCCGGCCTTCTCGAGCTCGTCACAGATCTTATCGCCTTGCTCGCCGTTGACGGCCAGATGGCGAACACCGTGATCGCCGAGGGTCCGGCGCGCGGCCTCGATTTCCTGGTGTGCCAGCTTGCGAACATTCATCTCCATGAGCTCGCCCAGGACGGCCTCATCGACTCCGGCTTTCTTGCCGTGCTCGAGCTGAGCGTGGAGCATTTCCTTGGCGCGTTCGGCGTTGCTGGGCACAATCCAACCGTGGCTGGCCATTTCGTCCACGTGGTCAGAGATGGCCTTTTTCAGGTCGCCCTCGTACTTTTTGGGCTCGCCGAATCGCTCCCTCATCTCCTCTTGCACGTTGTCCCAATCGGCCGTCATGACCGCGCGGGTTTTCTTTGGCAGATCGTTGAATCCCTCCGGGAGCTCGCCCGGATCGGTGATGACCTTTTTGGGCGATTCCTTCTCGGGCTTGACCTCCGGTTTCGCGGGCCCTTTTTCAGCAATTTCCGCGGCGTCATCCTTGTGGGGCTTACTCGTGATCCCCATCCCCGGATACCAATACTCGTACTTTCCCGGAGCTCCACGACGGAACCCGCCTTTTTTCCCACCGGGGATCGGGTTCCAACCGGAGCCAGGGGGCTTCGCCTCGGCCTTCGACAGATCGGTCATCGGTTCCTCGGACTTGGGAAGCGGCGCCGGGATGCCGTGTTTTTTGCGCAGCGCGTTGGCCCGCTCTGCGAGGTTGTGCGCCTCAGCCATAAGCTTGCGCGCACCCTCGTTGTCGCCACGGTCACGCCTCGACGCGGCCCGGTTCGACAGCCTCCTTGATCGCCCGTCGAGCTTTTCGGCCTCCTTTTTGGCCACCTTCGCCTCGGTGCGTTTCAAGTGTGACGAGGCCTCGGCCTCCGTGCCTCCTGTCTTGCCCATGCCCGGATACCAGTAAGTCCACGACGCGCCCGAACGCTTCCGAAAACCTCCCTTTTTCCCGCCTGGGATCGGGATCCAGCCGGAGCCGGGGGGGCGCTTGCCCATCATGGCCTGAATGCGAGTCTTCACGGTCGGAGTGTAACCCTCCATCCAGCTCGGACCCTTGCCAGACGTGACGCTTCCGGATCCGCCTCCAGACATCATACGACGTGCAGCCACCTGGCCGGCCGCAACATGCGCAAGTGATTTTTTTATGGTCAGCCGTGGCCCAATCGACTTTTGAGTTTTCATTTCTTCGTCTCCGACGATTTTATAAACATTCCCGCTTCTTGTCTTTCTTGCAACGCGCGCCTTTCCGTCCGCCACGAGTTTTTGAAGGGCCATTGTCGCCTGCCTATTTCCCGTGTTGCTTCCTCCAAGGTAGGCGTAAGCGACCTGAGACGCCGTCAACTCCATCCCGGGCTTTGCGTTCGCTGCAATGTCATCTGCGATTTTCACCGCGGATGACCTGGTCTTGCCCCTTCTCTGGGCCGTCTGCGCACGCTGGGCTTTTTTGGTCATCTTGTCGATCTTTTCCCTCTGGGAATCTGTCGCCGGAATCGTTTTCCATGTGTCTTCGTCCGGGTCGATCCGCTTGTACGGGACGACCATTGCTGCGGCCTCTTGGACGGCCTTGTATTCGCTGGCGTCCATCATGGCCTGAAATACCGCAACAACGTCACCCTTCCTAGACGCCCTCAAGAGATCTCCAATGTAACCAGACAGATCAGTGGGGTTCGCCCCCTCGGCCTGTTTGGTTCGCTTGTCGGCGATCTTCGATGCGCGTTCAGCCTTTTCGCGCGCCTCCTTTTCGCCCTCCCCACCCATGGCGTGTCTGGCATCACCGTGCGCGTAGGCCGCGGCGTCATGCGCTTCCTCTGCCGCAGCGTGTGCGGGGTGTTCATTCCATGCGCGGTGTTTTTTTCTTGCCTCGAGATGACGATCAACGGCTTTTCCGTGGGCTTCCTTCGCTTCCTCCCCATACCGATATTCGTACCCTCCCCCCCTTTTTTTCCTTCTTTGACCACCCCGCTTCCCTTTAGGGATCGGTTGCCACCCGAACAGTCCAAGCTGTTCGGCCTTGAGCAAGTCGAAAACCTCACTGATTGACTTGGAGCCCTTCATGCGCTTGAAAATGCCCATAATGTATGCGTAGTCCTTCGCGCGACCTTGCCTGGCGGCCTGTTTTTTAGCCTCGCTCCAAAGCCTTTCATCGCGATCTGTTTTGACTACTCCGACCGGCATGACTTACTCCGCGTCTTGATCGTGGATCAGGTAGGGCTCGCCGTCTGGCGTATGCCCCATGTTGACACCGTATTTGTGAAAAGCGTGGGCGTACTGGTAGCGATACGCCGCGTTGTCGAGCTCCACCGTGGCCATGCCCTCGTAGTACGACTCGACCGATGGATCGGTGAACTCGCCGAGGTGGTAGAGCTGATCGCGGTCAAATCCATTGCGCTTGAGCTCGCGCTTGACGTGCCACCACCAAAGCCCGAAATTTCGATAGGCCATCGGCTCTTTTTGCAGCAAAGCCACGACGTTATGTGCTTGGATGCGCGTCATTGTGCTTCCTTCCAAACTCGCTCGGCCTCGTGCCTGATCTGCGCCATCGGCCCCGTTGAACTCACCCGGTAGCCGGAATTTCCGAACGCCGATTCAGCGGTGCGCAGAAGATCGTTGCTCCACGTTTCCCAGCCTCGCTCCGACTTGTTCCCGGCCGCAATCGCCTGAACGAGCTCGGCTCTGTTCTTGCCCCATGGATAAACGATCTCCATGCCCTCGATGTCCTTACCGGGGGCCGCGACAATGCCTTCTGGGGATCGAACGAGAACTTTATTATATGAACTCCCGTGCTTTTCATACCAGGCCCTGGCGCTTTCGTCGATAAGGTCCTGGTTCGCCAGCAAGGTTTCCTCGCTCATGTGACTGATTGACTCGAGCGGCGAGCGATAGGACGTGTCAGCGCATTCGCGCAACGTCTCTTTGAGCTCGTCAGTTTCGGTGTACTTGCTCGCCTTGTATCCCTGCTCGACCAGCTTGTCGGAGTCGATGGAATGGCCGCTCGAATAGCCCCACTGGCGCACTGTCACTTTGCGCTCTTGCAGGTTCACGGACTGGACGACGTACTTGTACCCGTCCTTGGTCTTGATCACGCTTCCGGCACGGATCACGTCCGCGGCCAGGCGCGTGTCGTCGCCTTCCCCCGCCATCCGAGTCAACACGGCAGCCGGCCGCGTGTCACCGGAGCGCAACACCTCTTTGAGCTCGAGCGGCAACAGCTCGTTGCGCAACAGGCCGCGCTTGATCCGTTCGGAGTCTGCGACCATGCGCTCTTTGGTCTCGGTCTGGCCCTTGATCTTGTCGATTCGCGCCACCTTGCGCTGCCACTTGTAGAACTCGTCAACCGAGCCCTGGGCCTGCCTAGCGTACCACGCGCTCATCGCGCTCGCGCGCTGCTCTTTGATGGCGGCCAGGGCGGCGTCAGGATCCTCGGAAAGCATCGCCAGCATTTCAACGTCGTCCAGGTCTTGCCCCTCCATGTCGTTGGAGATTTCATCCGCCCCGGAGCGCAGCTTGTCGAGCCACCTCTCCTTGCCTTTCAGGGTCGAGTGTCGGAACCCATCAAACGATCCCTTGGCCAGGTAGGTGTGGACGTCCACTTGCTCGGCCCGGTTGCCTTGACGCACGCCTCGGCCGTTGCGTTGGTGCATGGTCCCTGGATCCCAGGGCTGGTCGAGGTGATGGATGTCCGTCGTCCCGTGCTCGTGTTTCTTGCCTTGCAGGTTCACGCCCTCGCCCATAGTTCCCGTGTTACCGATCACGACCTTGACCTCGCCCCGGTTGAACCGGTTGCCGATTTGCTGGCGTGCCTCGCTATCCTTGGCCACCTGGGCATTGATGATCCCGATCTCGTGTGGCTTCAAGCCCTTGGCGATGAGCATGTTTTTCAACCGCTCGTGGCTGGCGTTGTGGTCGCAGAAGATGATCTGCCCTCCGCGCGTCTGGGCCCCTCTGTAGGCCTCTTCGACGCACGCCCGATATTTCGGGCTGTTCTCGTACCAGTCCTTGTACTCTTGCGGGTCGTAGAGCTCGAGATCTTGGGCGGCCTTTTTCATCTGATCCATGATTCGGAACATGCCGCCCGGGTCTTCGTCCTTGTCGAGCGTTCGGGCGTCTTCGCGAAGGTTGTGATAGATGGCCTTCTGCTCCGTCGTCATATCGACCAGGTGGGCCTTGTGGTTCGCGTCCGGGATCTTGAGCCCAACGTCTGTGGCGCTTTGGAGCATCATGTACTTGTCCATGATGGTCTCGAGCTCTTTGAGGTTTGTTAACCCGGTTACACACTGCGCGCTTTCGAGGTTTCCAGCCCCCTCGAACTCGTCAGAAAATTGCGTGTCGTCGTCGTCGTCGCCCTTCTTTCTTGCGCCACCCTTGCCAGGCGGGGTCAAGATCAGCTTTTCCTCGAGCTTGCAGAACCGGTCAATGAACTGCTCGCTGTTCTCGATGCCGATCTGACGGAACGACTCCGGCGCGATGTGTTGCAGCATGTTGAACACCTCGAGCGGGCTGTTCTTCGTGGGGGTTGCCGTCAACAGGTAGACGCCGTGATTCGGGTTCGCGTCCCGAACAAACCGACTCATGTGCTGCATCTTTCGGGCTTGCTTCGACTGACCAGATCCGCCCAAGAACTTCGGGTTCTTCCCGAACCGCGACCGCGCGGCGTAGAGGTTCTTGTAAGCGTGTGCTTCATCGGCCATGAGCGTATCGACGCCCAGATCTTCCCAGAACACGAGGCTTTCTTCGTGCTTGAACTTTTCCTGTAGCTTGTCCATTGCCCAGGACGCTTCGAGCTTGGCGATCTTTTTGTCGGCCGTCTCTTGCGTCTTCGATCCGGTGCGGATGGAGTCGATTTGCCCGGCGCGCTGATACCAGAAGTCATCCTTTTCGTAGGACTCGATGGTTTCCTTTTTTAGCGGGATCCGGTCAAACGCCGGCTTCGTGCAAATGATCAGGTCGTACTCGTTCTGTTTCATCTGCGCGAGCTTACGGTTGCGCTGGACGTCCGTATCGGATCGCACGACCCAGCTATTCTCCTCGACGTGTTTGTCGAAGGCCTCTCCGGTGAGCCCCATCTCCTTTGCTTCCGCCTTGGCTTTCCTGGCCGCCGCCGGGGACTTTTTTCGATGCTCACCGATCACGAGCACGCGAGATCCGGGGAACAGAGCCTCGGTCTCTTCGGCCCAATTCGTCGCCACGGACTTCGGGACCACGACCATCGGCCGCTTTGCCTTGCCCTGCTGTTTGCGCAGCTTGGCCAACAGGATCGCGATGAAGGTCTTACCGAGACCCACGTCCTGGCCGAGGATCCCTCGGCCCGTCTCTGCCGCCCACCGCACGGCCTGGTTCTGGTAGTCGTGCGGAATGATCCCCTCCGACAGACCGTCCAAGCCGAGCTCGTCACCGGAGTATTCCTTGCGGAATTCGCTGTTGAACGTTCGGTTGTACAAGTCCTCGAGCTCGGTTCGAAGGTGCGAGCTCTTGAGCCACTCACTGAACTTGGCCTCGACGTGCTGTTCAACGTCCTCGACGCGCTCCCTTTTAAGGGACAGTCGGTTCATGTACTTCAGAAAGTCGTGAGAGTCGGCCGAATGCCTCAACACCTCACCGGGGGCGACCTGAACTTCCTTGCGTGGCCACGTGCCGATGATCTTCGTGTACCCCCCCGGCGGCGCAACCCATTGCAGGGTGTAGACGCCGCGGTCGTAGACCATCCGCGCCTCGAGATCGCCCTCTCCGCGCGGCTTGAGGTTGAACACGTCCTCTCGCCCCTCGTCGCTGTTGAGATAGGCGTTGAAGTAGTCCAAAGGCATCCAACCCATGACGCGAAGCTGGATCGGGATATCGTCGATGCTCCGGCGCTTCGCGTCAGGTCGCGGTGCTCGAGCTCGGCCCCCTCGGCATGACCCAGCCTTTCCCGCTCGGCCTCGAGCTTGTCGTAGAGATTACCGGTCAGGTAGTCCTCGACGTGCTGTAACGGAGCTTTTTCGAGCTTGTTCGCGCGCGCCGACGCATCGAGCACATAGGAGCCGGACTCGAGCAACATCCGTCGGAGCTCGTCCTCCGGCTGTCCTTCCCACCCCTCCCAATTGTGCTGCAAGTCCTCGCTGGTCACGTAGCCATTGTTTCGTCGCGCGATGTAGTTGGCCACGCTCATGATGTCAGAGCGGTCAACGTCTTCGGCTTTCAGGGTTACGGCCGCGTCCTTGGACAGGACGTCCGAAAGCTCGCCGTTCGAATCCACGCACGCCATGAAGTCGAGCAACTGAGGCGCGCTCCTTGAAAGCACGCCGAGGGCCCGATGGCTGCCCGGGATCCCGTTCTCGTCAACCCACTCTTTGACGCGATTCGCCACGATGCGACGAAGGCTTCTCGACTTGTAGTATTCGCCGGAGTCACGCGATTTGATCAGGTCAGCGACTTCCAGTGAGATGTCATGGGCCTGTTTGATGGCCTCGTCGCCGCTCTTTTCGATGATCTGCGACACATCATCAACGGTTTCCATCAGCGTCCACTTCGGTGGCTCTCCGATGTAGACGTACCGATGGTTCGCCATCGTCTGAACGTTGCCAACAGTCGGCGGGACCTTGAGCTTTTCCACGTCCGACAAGGCTCGAGCGAGGCAATCCTTGACGGCCGGATTCTCTTCGGCCAGGGCTTCGATTGACTCGAGCTCGATGGTCCGAGCGGCGGGGTCCTTCGCCCCACCGGCCGCATAGGCCTTGATCTTCTTTTCCGTGAGCTCGCGCAGCATCCCAGGAACCTTGTCCGCATCGCCGACTATCGTGTCGCGGAATCCGGTCTCTTCGCGCGTCATCGCCTTCCCGAGCACGCGGTCGGGATGCTTCTCGAAATAGTCGCCGTCAACGAACTCCTGATCCCAGCAGTCCAGGGACGTCATCACGTCTTTCAGATCTTCGCGGTCAAGCAACTTGGCAAGCGTCCCGCCAACCTTCGCATCGCGCTTTTTCAGGATCAGGATATCGGCCGAAATTCCGCAATGGGTGTGCTTGAAAATGTCATCTGGACAACGAAACGCGTCAACCACCTCTGCTCGAGCGAGCAGACGCGCGCGGAAGTCCTGTTTTCCGGGGCTTCGCGCGTTCAGCACGCCCGGATGGATGAGCATTGCGCACAGGCCGCCTTCCTTCACGTGGTCCAACGAGGTGTCGATGAAGTAGTGATCGGCGTTCTTGAATTCCGGCTTGTGCCGCGGGATATCACCGGTCCGCACGCAGTAGGGCGGGTTGGCAATCACCGCATCGAAGTCCTGCGGGGTTCCGGTGTGCTCGATGGTGAACTCCTCAAAAGCCTTCGCCTCGATGGAATGCTTGTGACCGTGGAGCGCTTCGGCAACGTCGGCGGCCGACTTGTCGAGCTCAACGCCGGTGACCTTCGCGCCCTTGGGAGCGGTTTGGATGAATACTCCGGACCCACATGACGGCTCGAGCACCTTCTCGATGTGGTCGTCGTAGGCGGCCATCACGTCCCACATGGCCTCGGCGATATCGGTGCGCGTGTAGAACTGGTTAAGATCGCCAGATATGCCACCCTTGCCGGTGTACTGCGCCACCTGGACAGCTTCCTCATCCGTCAGGCTGCGACCAGCCTGGACAGCCCGCTTCACGATCTCGAGCGCGAGCTCGTTCGCCGACTTGCGCTGACCCTTCGTCTTTTTGTCGGCCATCGCATCCGTAACGGCGTCGTCCTTTTTCCCGGGGAGCACGAGTTTGGGTTCCTCGGCGACCTCCGGGGGCGCGTCCTCCTTGTGAGGCTTCACCTGGACACCCTGGCCCGGATACCAGTATTCATAACCCTTGCCCTTTTTCCGGCGGTATCCACCGCGACGACCCCGCGGGATGATCTGCCACCCCGCGCCCGGGGGTTTCGGCTTTGGCTTCCAGCTCATCAAACCAAGCTGTCGGGTCCGCTTCGAGCTCTCGGTCGGCCCAAACAGGCCGAGCTGTGTCGCTTTCAGAATCAGGCGAGACTGCTCGGTGCTCGAGGCCTTCAAAAGCAGACGGCCAGGAAAGGACACGCCACGCATGGACTTGGCAATCCGTCCAGCCCGGAGCTCGACCATCGCCTCGACGATGCCACGCACAACCTTCTCGGTCACGTTGTCGCGACCCAGGTCTTCGGCCATGCCCGGGTCTTGCAAGGTCGCCCACTGCACGTCATCAAGAACCTGGGACACGATCCTGGGACCGTTGATCGTGATCGGGCGACCGTTCGCGGTGCATTCCTTCACGGCCGCATCGACCAGCATGCGCGCATGGAAGATCACTCGATTCATCAAACGGCTAGCGCGCCGAGACTTCGCCTTGATCAGGTCAAAGTCTTGCGGATCGGACGCGGCCAAGTCCGTCTGGGCATCCAGGGCTTCGCCGAACAGGCCGGCCTGGCGCTTGTTCGCCGCCGCTTGCTGGCGCTCAATCTTCCGCCTGGCGATCTCCTCTCGTTTCGCCGCTTCGTTCTGCTCGCGCTCGAGCCGGTCTCGCTCGCGTTTCGCCGCTGCCCTCCGGGGAGTCAGCCCGAACTCGATGTCTAGCGCTTCCTCTGCTTTCGCTTCTGCGGCCGTGGTGTACTCGGCGCCAACAGACAGCAGACCAGTTTGCCCGACCTCGCCCAGGCCGCGGTCATGCTTCGCCTGTTCGGCGCGCAACGCGAACCCGCGAAACGCCTTGGGGGTCTTTTTCGTCCCGATGTGCTCGCGAACGATTGTCAGAAGGTGGTCGGCCGCCGGATCGGTCTGGACGTCGCGCTGCAACGTGAGCCCTTGTGCGCCCATGTCGAGCTCGGTCTGCCCGCGAAACGTGCGAAGCGCCTTCGCGCCAGTGCCAAACCGGGTGGAGTTTGAGCGAATGAACAGGTCCGCTTTGACCGCCAGCATCAAAGGCTTGCGCAGGTCCCATCCGGCTTGCTCGGCCGCGATCAGACTCGGCGCGGACAACGCGATGGCCTGACGCACGGTGGGATTCATCTTGTCGAGGATCGATGCGTTAGGCAAGAACCGGGCGGCCAGAACGCGCTCGACGCGCTGGCGACCGTCGTCGTTTAGCATGCCCGTTTTTTCATCCAGGTAGCGCGCCTTGTTGAATTCATCTATGATGCCCGACCTTCGCAGCGACCCCACGAAGTCCTTGCTCGCCGGGCTGTACAAGAATTCCAACAGCGTTTGACCTGGCTCAAGATTGTGAACGAGCGATTGCGTCACGTCGTCGGTGACGAAGTGAGACACCGCGACCTCCTCGGATCGGGGGTCAAGTCCTTGCGTGAGGGCCTCGTTCATCCTCCGTCCGAGAAGTCGCAGCTTTTCGTTTTTCTCGCCCGGGTCTTTGACGACCATGCGTCGGACCATGACGGGCTTGTCCATCGCGCGCACGTCGGCCGCGCTGAATCCAAATGCCCGGCCGTTGGCGACCAGGTACTTTTTCAGCTTTTCCGCTTCCTTCGGATACTCCGCGTAGGCGCGCTGCATGGCCATGGTTCGACCGTTGCCACCCAGAACCACGTTGTCTTGGGTCACGATAGGCGCACCATTCACGGCGTCGGGGTTGCTGTTGACCAGCAAAGACGGATCGAGGTACTTCGCGATCCGGTCCACCTTGTCTTGTTCGGCCTGGATCTCGTGGTAACGCCTCTCCTGTACTTTTTCCGGGTAGTCGGGGTGGACCCCAAACGATCCCACCGGCTTGTGACTCGCGACGATATCATCGGCCTCGACAAGCACCCACTGAGCCTTCACGTTATCGATGCCTTTGCCCGTTGCGCTGCGCAGCTTGACGTCAGTCTTCTCTCCCTCGAGCTTTCGTTCGGGGGATACCTCGCGCTTTCGCCGGCTGACCAGAACGTATCCGGCCGGCTGTTTGATGATGGCGAAATCAGCGTCGGCCTTGCTCGCCGCGGCCTGGGCCTCGAGCTCGTCAGGATTGCTCGCGAACCCCTCGATGTTGTCCCACTCACCCTTGGCCAGGTCGGCCATGGTCCCGCGCGGTAGCTTCGTCGGCGCGGGTTTGCCCTCGGCCTCGGCGGTCTGGGCGATGGTTTTCTTGCGGTGGTACGACTGGATCATTCGATGCAGGTCGCGCTCGCGAACGTGCGCCGTCCGTCCAGACTCGTCGTGTTTGACCTCGACAATGCCCTTTTTCTTGTCGTGGCTAACGACCTCGAAGTGCCCCTCTTGCCCCACATGGCTGACCTTGATCTTCACGCCCGCGCGCAAGTCCTCGCTCGAGGTGAGACCCTTTTTTTGGGGATGGCGGTAGATGTACCGCCACTTCGGGCTCGGCTTGCCGGTCGGCACACGTTTGAGGTACTTGTGGCCCGCGGCCTTGCTCACGTCGTCGGTGGGCCAGCCCGGCGGGGTCGGCTCCGAAGCACGCTCGTGGAGCTCGTCGTGCTCGGCCGTCATCCAAACGAGCTCGAGCGGGACAGGCGAACCAAGGCGCAATTTCATCGCCTGACGTTGCAAATCGGTCGGCTCGGGGTGCGTCGCTTCGGGGTAGCGGTACTCGAAACCGCCGGGAACCGCGCGTCGCTCGCCGCCGCAGAGCCCCATCGGCTCCCAGGCCTCACCCTTGTGGATTTGTTTCAGCTTCCGGTAGTAGTCCTTGTCCTCTGTGAGGTGATCCTTGGCAATTTCCTTCGCGACCTCTCGGTCGTCAGAGTGCTCGAGCTCCACCTCCACGCCCGCGGCCAGTTGCTCGGCGTCAAAGTCGCTGTCCGGTCGCCCCTCGGCGAGGCCTCCCGGAATTCGCTCCCCCTTCTGAATCACGGTCGAGCCTGCCCGCGGCCGGTAGGGGTGCTGTCCTCCGGAGGTGTTCTTCCAGAGCTCAGTGCATCGTCGCCAGAGCTCGTTGCGGACGGGGTAGGTTGTGGTGAACGCGCGAAGGCCCTTGATCATGCAACGGCGCAGCGTGATCGCGTCCGGCTTCTGCATCCACTCGCGCACCTTCGTCGCCAGGTCGCGCTCGGCGTCGGCCGTCAGGCCCAGACCCTTGACCACCTGCTCGGCATGCCGGATCGGGCCCACCTCACCGGGCACATGAACCTCTGGAGCCCTGGGCGGTTTGGTCAGATCCGAGAAAGCGGATGTGTCTATTTTGACGGGCAGCCCGGAATTTCGGCGCGGCAGCACCAGTCTCGGTGCTTGACCGGGAATCACGTGCGATTTTTTCACGGTAAGTGCTCCCGAAGGCCAGGAGCCCCCCTCTCCCGGCCAATCCCTCCGCACATGAGCCCCGTCGGCTAAGGTGAGAGCAATTCCCCTGAACCGTGAAACATGCGCAGATCACCCGAAAAAGTTGTCCCCAGAACCGAATCCACCGCCACCGAAACCTAGATCGGCGGCGAGCGGTGCCCCTTCATTGGGGCGCCAATCGCCAGAAGGTACTAGATCTTGTGGGGGTTGCGCAACCGGTTCCACATTCTGTGGTGCAACGGGCGCGGCCGTGGGGGCCGGCGCGGCCTGTTGACCCACGTTTAGGGGCACGTCTTCCTCCCCGAAACTGAACCGGAATCCGCCCATGCGCGCGGCGGAATCGGCCATCCAACACGCCATCACGGTGTCGTCATGATCGCCAACGCTGATCACCTGGCCGTTCTGCCAGGACATGGCCGTCATCTCCCCAATCCACTGGTCGGTGACTTCGATGGAGCGAGCATTGCCGCGGGGCAATCTCCACTTCTTGTTCTCGAGCGACATACGCAAAGATGGCACACCTCGGTCGAGATGGTGCTTGCCCATGGTCAGGGCCGTCATGCCCTTGCGCCAGGGCTGTCGGGGCTGGACGCCGGAGGTAAAAAACTTGCGGATCGGGATGTCTGTCTCCCGGATGATTTCGTCCGTGAAGATCCGCTGCATCTGGTTCGCCTCGGCGTGCATGATCTCCGGCCGTGTCAGCGCGTACTCCTCTTTGATCTCGTCAAGCTGGC
>Ga0180438_10008971_pt1 | contig 12577 bp, 10 predicted proteins | sample SS_ome_12_FD_132455 | JGI IMG/M metagenome (GOLD analysis project Ga0180438, IMG submission 132455) | Hypersaline lake sediment archaeal communities from the Salton Sea, California, USA - SS_3_D_2 metaG | ecosystem: Environmental > Aquatic > Non-marine Saline and Alkaline > Hypersaline >...
CCCCGGACCGGTACGAGTGGTTCGAGGAGGGCGCGTTCGGCGACCACGCTTTCGCCCGGTTCGGCGTGGCGGTCGACCGCGAACTGCGGCCGCTCGGGCCGGGCGGCGACCCGTACCCCGCCATGTACGGCAAACCGGACCCCGAATTGTTGGATGAACTCGTTCGCAAATCGGCCGTCTACTGGCGTGAACGGGAGGCCCGCATTCGGGAACTCGGATAAAAACTGCCCGGGGTGCCGTGTAATGTTTCGGGCGCACTCGTCTTGACACCGGAGAGGAAACGCTGGCCACCAACTCGGCCGCGAATCACATAATCCGAGGAGAAACGCCGTGGCTATCTTTTTGTCTGTGCTCATTATGAACCACGTGGTCGGCGCCGCCGAAGCGCCCGAGGATTTCCCGCGGTTTCTTGTGCCGGGCCGCCAACCCGAAATGGACAGTCTGCGCCGACTGCTATGGCTGCATTGGCCGGGCGCGGGACCTAAATCGACGTTGTGGGACGACTGGCTTCCCGCCCCGGCCCTTTGGCCGGCGATGGCCGAGCCCGACTTCCGCGCGCGATGGGACGCGGCGCTGAGCGGCCGCATCATCGACGAGGAGGGATACGTTGCGTGTCACCAGCACGCTTCGGTTGCGCACCCGTTGGGTTGGCCGTTTCCGTTCTGGCGGCAAGGCGCGGACAACTGGGGCTGGCATTTCGCACTGCCCGGACTGCCGCCGATGTGGCACGCCACGGACGAACGCACACAAGAGGGATGGACCCTCGATAACGGCGCCGACGACGGCATCCACGACTTGGCTTGGCACATCAGACTCACGGAACCGAAGACCACGGTCACCACGCCGCCTATCGACGTCATCGACACGTTTCAAGCGCCGTTCCTCCAGTTGCGTTGGAAGGCCACCGGATTAGGCAGCGCGCAACCGTACATCGAGTGGACCACAGACAGCGACCCGGAGTTCCATCCTGACAGGCGCGTGTATTTCGAGCCTATCGAATCAAGTGACGTCCTGCATAAAGTGATCCCCGTGTACCGGCATCCCCGCTGGCAGGGCAAGGTCAGGCGGCTTCGCATCAACTTCAACAATCGGGAAACGGGCGGCACGGTGGGCATTCAGGGGTTCTTCACCACATATGACACCCGCCACAACATCAATAACCAAGGATTCGTCGAAGGCTGTGCGAAGTATTTCTTCTGGACGCGGGACATCGATTTCCTGAGGCGCAACATCAATCGGATGCGGACGGCAATCCGCTACATCATGACGGAGTTTGAGGCCGAGAAAGAGGGCGTGGTCGTGACGCGTTGGGTGGGCCACGACGGCCGCAGCGGCCTGGAACGAGGCGAGGACGGCGCCAAGGCGATTCGCCATGGCCGGGGCATAGGCAACAACTATTGGGACCTGCTGCCTTTCGGGCACAAAGACGCTTACGCGACGATCCGTTACTACGATGCCCTGAACCAGATGACGGCAATTGAACGCGCCGTGGCCGCGCACCCCGAGTGGAACGTGCCGGCCGGCGTCCTAGCGTTTGACCCCGACGCCCTCGATAAGCACGCCGCGCGGGTCAAGCGAATGGGAAACCGGCTGTTCTGGAACAAGGCCACGCGCCGGTTCGCCGCGGGGATCGACATCGACGGCAACATGCACGACTACGGATTCACGTTCCTCAACCTCGAAGCCGTCTACTACGATTTTGCCAGCCGGGAGCACGCAAACGACATCATGCGCTGGATCTGCGGCGAACGCGTCGTCGAAAGCGACACGTCCCAAGGAGCAGACATCTACTATTGGCGTTTCGGGCCGCGCGCCACTACCAAGCGCAACATCGACTATTATTTCTGGGCGTGGTCGGCTCCCGAGGCCATTCCTTGGGGCGACCAAGTTCAGGACGGCGGCGCAGTCCTCGGATTTTCGTATCACGACCTTATGGCGCGCCTGCGCGTGCGCGGCCCGGACAACGCTGCGGCGCGCCTCGACGAGGTCGTCGCGTGGTTCGACGAGGTCGCGGCGGCGGGCGGCTATCGGCAGTACTACGACGGCTCGCGCCCCGGAACGCTCCAGGGTGCCGGCACCCCGGGCGGATTGGGCCTGGACCTCGAGTTCTTCGAGAGCGTGCTTGTTCCGCAAATTGTGCTCGACGGTTTCCTCGGGTTTCGTCCGACGGCAGACGGATGTCGCATCGACCCGAGACTCCCTTCGGACTGGCCCGAGCTCACCGTCACGCAGATCCGGCTTCACGACGCCGTGGTGACGGTGCGCGCGACCCACGACCAACTCGATATCACGGTAAACGCCGTGTACGGCTTGCCGGACGTTCCGTTGCATATCGAGACTCGGGGAACGCACTGGGCGTTGACGAGGGTCGATGGCGTGGCCGCGGAGCAGGAGATCCGCGTCGACAACGGCGGAATACAACTTCCGAAGGTCGCGCGCGCCGTGGCGCACCTCGAACGCGCCAAACCGGAGCGTAAAACCCGATAAGCGTGGCGCAGCCTCGGCCATTTACTGCGCATTGGGTTCATGAGAAGTGCGGACCGCTATGCCTTGAACCCCGTCAGCGTGATGCCGCGGATCATGTATCGTTGGCAGAAGAAAAACAGGGCGATTATCGGCAGGGTCATGACGAGGGCCGTGGCCATCATTTCGCCGTACATGCGGCCTTGTTCGCTCTGGAACCATTGCAGGCCAAGCGCGATGGTCATCTTGCTTTTCGTGTTGATATAGATGTAGGGGCCAAGGAAATTGTTCCAGGCGCCTCGGAAGGTTTGGATGGCAACGACGGCCAGGGCGGGTTTCATGAGCGGCAATGTGATTTGACCCCAGATCCGCAGATAGCCGCAGCCGTCGATCTTGGCCGCGTCGATAAGGTCCTGGGGCAGCGTAAGCATGAACTGTCGCAGCAAGAAGATGTGGAACGCGCTGCCGAATAGGGCGCCGAACCAGAGCGGTTTCAAGGTGTTGTACCAGCCCAACTTGTTGTAAATGAGGAACTGAGGAATCATGGTCACTTGCTGCGGCAACATCAGCGTGGCAAGGACCAGAATGAACACGGCGTCCCGGCCGCGCCACCGGATCCGTGCAAACGCGAATGCGACCAGGCTGCTCGCGGTTACGTTTCCGACCACGTTCATGGCGGTCACGTAGAACGTATTCCAGAGCCAGGTCCAGAACGGGATGAATTCCGCCGCCCGTATGAAGTTCTGGAAGACGTTGCTGAGCACGATGGGACGTTGCCGGAACACGTCGGGGATCCAGGTCGGCGGGTCGCGGAATATCTCGTCGAGTTGCTTGAAACTGGTCGCGAGCAGCCACAGAAACGGCAGCGCAAACAGCATCGACCCGAGCAGCAAAGCCAACTGCAACAAGGTCGTGCGGGACAGCGCGACGAGCACGCGCGCCGACGCGCGTCTGGCGTCATGCTTTCTTTTCACTCGTAGTGCACCCATTGCCGCGACAGCCGCCACTGGATCAGCGTTGCGATCAGCACAATCAGAAACAGGATCCACGCCATGGCGGATGCGTAACCCATTTTGAAGTACCGGAAGGCGTTGTTGAACAGGTAATAAACGTAGAACAGCGTCGAATCGGCCGGCCCGCCGCGCGTGAGTACGAGGGCTTGCGCAAAGATTTGGAACACCCCAATAACGCCCGTCACCAGGGCAAAGAACACGTACGGCGTCAGCATGGGCAGTGTAATTGACCGGAACTGCCGCAACCGCCCGGCCCCGTCGATCGAGGCCGCTTCGTAAAGCTGCTTCGGGATGCCTTGAAGCCCTGCCAACCACAGAATCATGCCGCCGCCGGCGCCCCAAATCCCCATAATGACGATGGCCGGCTTCGACCAGCGGGCGTCGCCCAGCCACGACGGCGGGTTATCGATGCCAATCCGCCGAAGCCCCACGTTCAACAAGCCGTCCGGATTCAGCAAACCGTACCAGAGCACGGCCGCCGCGATGGCGGGCGTGACTGCCGGAAGATAGAACAAGGTGCGATACACGCGCATGCCTCGAACTTTCGTGTTGAGCAGTACGGCGATCAGCAACGAAACAGACATCCCGAGCGGCAGCGCCAAGACCATGAACGCGGTGTTCCAAAGCGACTTCCAGAACAGCGGGTCGTTAAACAGCATAAATGCATAGTTCTCGAGGCCGGCAAACCGCGCCGGATGGATCACGTCGTAGTTGCAGAAACTGATTGCCAATGAGAACAACATCGGGCCGGCGATGAATACGACGAAACCGATCACCCATGGTGAAATGAACAACAGGCCCATGCGGTTCTCGTAGCGTTGGAGCGAGGTCCTGGCGCGCTCCTCGCGGGATCGCCACCAGAAGAACAGACAGGCCGCGCCCGCGATGGCTACGGCCGTACTCCACGCATAGCGCCACGGGAACAGCGGAAACCGCTCGCGCCCAAAATAGGCGTCGAGTTGCTCCTGGACGCGTCGGTCGGCGTCCAACAACGCCTCTTTCGGGCTCATTTCGCCGTATAGGGCGCGGTCGACGGCGCGCTGGCACTCGTCGCGGATGACGGCATACACAGGACTTCGCGGGATGGGTACAAAGGCCATTTCCTGAATCAGTTCAGCGCATCGCTTGTAATTCGCGCTGACCACGGGATGCCTCGGGATGAATTTCTGTTGCAGCAGCCGTTGGGTCTTGGCATTTGCCCTGAATCCCGGATATGTCTCTCCCTGCCACTGGCGGCGCGCCTGGGCTTTGTCCCGGAGTTTTCCGGCCCGGCTCGGGTCGCCTCGCGCTTCGGCGAGGCGGGCCTGCTGTTCGAGTTGTTTGGCGGCGCGTTCGGCCATTTGTGCACGATCTTCGGCGAGGGCCTCGAGAAAGACGATCTGTCCTTCCGGCCCTGCGGCGAACCGAATGAAGTCCCAGGCTTCGTCGGGATGGCGCGCCCTGGTGGGGATCAGATAGAGTCCGTGTCGCGCCGAGGTCGTAATCGGTTTGCGCCCTGTCGGCGCGGGCACCGGCGCCATGCCGATATCGGCCTCGGAACCGCGACGCAGGATCTCGCCGAGCACGGAATGCCCGGTCACGGACATGGCGACGTGCCCCTGGCCGAGCGGCCAGGTGCCGAGTCCCTCCTGCCATTTGGCGAAGTCGTCGAATGCGCGCCGGCCGCCGGTGACTTGGATTGTCTCGACGATAAACGTCAGCGCATCGAGCGCCTCGGGGCCGTCGAGCAAGCAGGTTCGCCCGTCCGCGGACAGGACGTTGCCGCCGAGTTGTGCGATGTAGAAGACCAGATCGTCTTCCATGTAGGGGGCATGGATCATTGTGCCGATGCGCCTGACACGCCCATTCTCGTCGCGCAGGGTGAGTCGCCGCGCGTAGTCTTGCCATTCTTGCCAATCCCTTGGCGGGCGCTCGGGATCCAGGCCGGCCTCGCGAAATACGTCTTTGTTGTATGCCAGGAAAAGGGCGTTGGTGGCTTCGGGAACGGCGTACATGTGTCCGTCCGATCCGCGGCACGACTCCCAAACGCCGGGTTTGTAGTCGTTTTCATGCAGGCCGTCTTCGCGGGATCTATCGGCCTCGATGAAGTCGTCGAGCGGCATGAGGATGCCTCGGGACGCGATGTCGCCGAAGAGGTTCGCCTCGCGTTTGAACACGTCGGGCGGTGCATTGCCGACCACGCCGCACAAGAGCTTTTGCAGGTCCGAGCCGCGATCTGCCGGGCCGAGAATCACGTCTATTTCGGGGCGGCGCCGCTCGAACTCGGCAACGACCGCGAGCCAGCCGGCCCGCGGGTACCCCATGTTCAAGCCCCATACATGGAGTTCAGTGGTCTCTTCCCTCTCAGCGGCCGCAACGTGCAGGGCGCAGAACGGGAGCAGGAAGATTATGCAGATGCCCCCTCGAACAATCGACACGTGTCTAATCCTCGCGGTCTAGCCCCAGCGGACGCGCCGGGCGCGTTCTGCAAGCCATTCGCATTGAATGGACAACCGTTCCATCCAAGATTCAGCGGCATATCCCGCCACCCGGCCGCCCTGCTGTTCCATCTGATAGGAAACGGTGGCGATGTGCTTGACGCCCACGGCGTAGTACAGCGCAGCGATCTCGCAAAAGGAAAGCGGGCGGTGCCGCTGGTAATGGTCGAGGATAATGCCGACCCGTTTGCTCAGCCGCTCGGGCTTCATGGTGGTGCGCACGCAAAGGTTCGAGATGGCGTAGGCCAGGTCTTCGAGATAGCATCCGTCGCCCGCGAACTCGAGGTCGACGATTGCCACCAAACGATCGCCCTGGAATATCAGATTGCCGCCGTGCCAATCGCCGTGGATCAACCCGGTCTCGAACTGGTTGCGGGCTTCCCAACTGAGTTCCTGCGCGGCGTCGCGCAGAAACAAGGCCATGCGGTTGCAGTACTCGGTGACGACCATGTCGTCGCCTTCTTCACGCGCACGCTCGTAGAGGGCGGCGAACGCGCTGCGCGGCACTTCGCTGAACCGCCACATCCGCGCGTCCCGTTCCGGCCGCGGATAGTCGCGGCAGACGTCGTGGAACTTGCCCAACGCCTGCGCCGATATCGCCAGCGACTCCGACGTCACCCGCGCCAACGAGACGCCCTCGACAAATTTCTGGAGTTCCATCGCCCAGTTGTCGACCTCGACGATCCGCTTGCCGCTTTTGGCGCGCTGGATAGCGGCCACGGGCAACTCGTTTCGCTCCAGATGGTCCGAGAGCCGGTGTTGGAATCGCAGCGCGTCCAGCACGTAGGGGTCGCGTTTGTAGGTCTTTGCCAGGAATTTGCCCGTATCCGTTTTTACGACCAGTTTTCGGTGGCGGCGCTGGTGGGCCATGGGCATGGGTGTCGGCAGTTCTACTTCGCCGAGGTCGTAATGCTCGCGGATTACCTTTGCGAGCGTCTCCAATCCGTGCAGCTCGGCGTTCACGGGCAGACGTCGCTCCCTGGGCCGCCCTCAGGCGTTGAAAGATCGGGAGCGTCGTCCCGAAGTGGCCCGGCGTTGGCCGCCTCGACGGCGGATCGCCAATAGGCAACGGATTCTTTCAGATCCGAAACGACCGTGGCGTCCGCCGGTCGCCGTTCGCGGTGCGATATCTCGAGAAGCAAGGTGCACTCCTCGATGCGGGCTCGACGCATCGTTGCCAGCAACTCTTCCGGGACGATGGTGCCTTGCGCGTTATACTCGGCGGTGAACGGGTAGTGGCCGCCCTTGTCGGGTAGGCTTTGCTTGATGTGGATGCACGGAGCGAACCGTCCCAGTTCACGAATCCAGGCGTGCGGGTCCGTGTCGCGGGGGTCGCCAGACTCGAGGTCGCCGTGGTCTACGTCAAGACAAAGCAGCATGGGTATTGCAAACCCCTCCGCACACCGATCGAGAATGTCTTGTGTGGCGCGGATCGTCTCGCCGACTTCTCGCGGGACAGACATGGGTTCGAACATGAGGTAATTCAGTCCGATAGCCGCGCCGTACTCGGCCAACTCGCGCCACGCCGCCACGCCTTGGCATATCCGCCGCTCGCGCGCCGCCGGATCGGCGTTGTCGCGCACGCTCATGATGCCGAAATGGCTGCCTGTGCCTTCGGCGCCCAAATCGTACGAGAGGCGGAAGAACTTCTTGAACCAATCCACCCACACCCGCTGAATCTCCTCGTCCGGATGGAGCAAATGGTTGACGCGCGTAAACGCCGACGTAAACGTCGTCTCGATACGTACCCCTTTGTGCTCGCATTCGTTGCGGATCTTGTCCGCCTGTCGCGCAACAACGTCCTCGGGCATGAACGGATTCAAGAGGTCCGCCGTGAATTGTACGGTATCGAGGCCCAACTCATCGGCAACAACGCTCACCCAGTCGTCCGGTTCCGGAAACCGGTTTATGGCGAACCCCGTGCTGATACCGAGTGCTATTCTCATATTTAGCACTTTCTTTGGTTCTGCCGACGCTGCGGTCCCTGATCCGCCTTAGAATACATAAAGGGCCGGGCGCGTACAAGGTCGCCCCGCGCCCGGGGAAGTTTCACCGCCCCTGTGCTTCCCGTTTTCCGCGCCCAGCTAGCCTGGGCAGGCTACGCCTTACCGTAGCGAAACGACGCAGATGCTCGCAAATACAGGGCGGACGGCCTATGAAGAGACGTGGGGAGGCCGTCCTGGCCATGACCACGGGCTTGAAGCCCCGTGGCACGGTTGTCCGAGAAGGCTGCCGGGCCGGCACAACTCTTGTCCGGGCGCGTTGACCCGCCGCACCGCCGTACCGCCTCACCATGTCCACAGTCTTCACGATCAATTGGGCCAAGGACAGTGCAACGCCGTGAGCTATATATATGGGGGGCGTTATTGGGGTCAGCCCGGGGCGCTCATGACGAGGCGAAGCCCGGCAAACGCTACTTGCGGGACGCGAGTAACAAGCATTAAGGGGGGAAATCTTGCATGCTGCGAGTCAGAAACGTTCCTGTGGAAGAACTCAAGCCGTGGGAAAACAACCCCCGGCGAAACGGACAGGCCGTTCGAGCGCTCGCTAAGAGTATCGAGGAGTTTGGATTCAACGTGCCGATTTTGTGCGACGAGGACATGAACGTGGTCGCCGGGCACACGCGTCTCAAAGCGGCGCAACGCTTGGGGATAAAGCTGGTTCCCGTAATCACGCTGTCGCTGAAGGGGCAGGATCGTAGGCGTTTCGCGACTGCGGATAACAAGACGGGGGAATTGGCAGATTGGGATACGCCGAAGCTCAAAGAGATCCTCGATGAACTTCGTTCAGAAGACTTGGACTTGAGCAATCTGGGGTTTTCTTCCAGGGAATTGAGACGGCTGCTGAAGGAAGAGAACGAACGCGAGAACGCCATCCCGGAAGCGCCACAGCGTTCGCGCACAGCGTCCGGGACCTTGTGGAAGCTGGGCCGGCACCGTCTGCTTTGCGGCGATTCGCGATGCAGAAAGACCTTCGCGCGATTGCTGGGCAAAGAGAAGGTTGATCACATCTTCGCAGGGCCTCCGTACTTCAATCAGCGCCCCTATTCGCACTGGGACGACTGCGCGAAGTACCTTCGCGACATCGACGCAGTCATCGCGCGATGCTATGCGGCGCTGAACGATGGCGGCATCATCGTGTGGAATGTGGGCAACGGTTCCTCGACACACCATGCCCACGTCGTTCATCACGCCGGACTCTTGGAGGAAAACAGGCAAGAAAAGTACGGAAGCGAACTCGCGTAGTCTATTAGAGGAGAAGGACATGCCAAGCGCAAAATCGAAGAAAACGAAGTCAGAACTCCCCGTTGCTTTGCCGACAGATTACGAGCCCAAGCCGGTAGAGCACTTTGATGTAGAGCGAATCATCCTCAGCAGGGGCAGCCTGGACACTCCGGAACGGGAGGCGTTCGTGCAGCGAATCTGTGAGGTGTTGCCGAATGCTGTCGTCGAGCAGAAACTTGACACACCTGGGAGTCAGATTCACATTCCAGGAGGAGACGTGATTGCGCGTGCGAAACGCGGCAGAAAGACGCTAGTCTTCGGTGAATTGAAGCAAGCCGTACATTCCACCGAGGGAGAGCCCAGTATTCCCGAGAACTACTGGTACTTCTCTACTCACGCCAATTGCTTCTATGATTGTCGCTACTGTTACCTGGCTGGTGCACGAAGCGTCTGGTTTTCGCCCGCCATACGGATTCACGTCAATCTCGCCGAGATCCTCACGCAGGTGGCTCGGGTCGCTAAGGCAGAGCGAAAGCGCACCAGTTTCTATTTGGGGCGTCTTCAGGACGCACTGGCTTTGGATCCGTTGACGGGCTACTCCTCGGTGCTTGTTCCATTCTTCGCTCAGCATCGTCTTGCCCGCCAAATCATGTTGACAAAATCGACGGCAGTCGACAACCTTCTGCGGTTGGAGCACAGGGGCCACACAACGCTCTGCTGGAGCCTGATTCCTCCAGGGATTGCCGCACCGTTAGAGGCAAATGTCCCTTGCATCGAGTCACGCATTCTGGCTATGAAGCGATGTGCCAAAGCCGGCTATCCTGTGCGGGCCAGGGTCCAGCCTGTATTCCCGCGTAAGCAATGGCGGAAGGAATATGTGAAGTTCATCGAGCGGCTTGTCTCGGAAATTCCCTTGGATCGCCTGGGTATCGGTGGCGTATACACAAACGGCAGGGTCAAGTACTTGGCAAGGCGGCGGATGGCGGATCTATATGATGTGTTCCGGGGGCGGTGCAGGGGCAATTCGGACGAGGACCTCTATTCTCGTTCCTGGTGCGAGAAGCACCATGGCGACTTGGTGGCGGCGGCCGTGCGTATTCGCCCTGACCTCGAGATCGGCGCTTGCCATTTGATCTAGGACATCGCGTGCAAGGCTCGTCCTCCTCCCTGCGCGCAGAAGACACTGTACAAATCTTCAGTCTTTGTGGTATGCTGTTCGTGGCAAGGCGACAGACAGCGAGAGGAGGGCGCCAACGCGGCACTGTGCGCAGCTTGATATCTTTGGGAATGGCCATAGCAACGTTGCGCTGCCTACTGCCTACACCCTTGCCGCCGCACCAGGCTTCGATGTGCAACGGATCGTTTTGTGCAAGGGCAGCTTGGACACGCCCGAGCGCGAGGCGTTTGTGCGGCGGCTCTGCGCGGTGTATCGGGGTGTGCCTGTGGAAAAGCAGCTGGATGGACCTCACAATCGAGTGGAACTTGATGAGCCGGATCCGGTGCGCCGGGTGGCGAAAGGCAAACGGACGCTAGTGTTCGGGACGATCGACCCCAAGCATGCGCTGTGGGGCGGCGATGGTAAGGATGCCTACTATGCGCAACGGAGGCGACTGTCGCTGTACAGTTTTTGTTTCTACAATTGCGGGTTCTGTTATCTGGCTGGCAGGCGTGGCGTCTGGTTCGCACCGGCGGTGAGGATATACGTGAACTTGCCCGAAATCTTGGCGGAGGCGGATCGCCTGGCAACGGAAACGGCCCGAGTCATGGAGTTCTGCGCAGGCGATCTCCAGGACGGCCTTGCGTTGGATCCGTTGACGGCGTATTCGACGGTGTTGGTTCCCTTCTTCGCCAAGCATCATGCCCGTTATTCCGCACGGCGACTGGAAAAGGAGCTATCTGGATTTTGTGCGCGAGTTGCTCGAGCGGGTTCCGCTCGAGCGGCTGACGCTTGGTGGCATTTCCATGGATTCGCGCACGCGGTTGCTGCTCGAGCGCCGTATGGGAAAAGACAACGCCATATCACGCAACCTTTCGCGGCGCCATCCTGATAAGGAAGACAAGGTCTACTATCCCTTCGTCCTCTGCGAAGAGTTGTTTAGGAAGATTGCGGCCTTGGCGCGGAGGATACAGCCCGATCTGAACGTGGAAATGGCGATTCCATGATTGTCGAACGCAAGGGTATCCTGGATATTTGAAGTCCGATGATTGCGGAGCCATACTTATGTTCAAAAGGGAGGTGCCTTGTGTTCAAGAACTTACATTCAGCGGCTTTTGATTGCGCGCCACATGTAGGCAGAGGGGTTTATACGGTGCCTGACGTGGCGAGAATCCTCAATATTCCCATGTCGAAGACACGGCGATGGATTACTGGCTACTGGCGCTTAGATTCAGAGGGCCAACGTCAACATTACACTGGGGCCATTGACAGGGGAAGTTGGGGAACCGGACGAGACAAAGCGGTCAATTTCCTCGCGTTGATAGAAGTTTTTACTTTTGCGGCATTGCGCAACGAGGGGGTTTCTGCTCAACGTATTATGAAAGCGCGTCAGGAACTTTGCCAGCGATTTGATACGGTGTTTCCATTTGCTTTCCGCCGTTTTTTCACAGATGGCCAACAAATGTTTGTCACTCTTGAGGATTGCAGAGAGGCATTGCTGATTGTTGGAGAACGTGGCCAAACTGCATTTAAGAATATGATTGAGCCATTCTATAGAAAAATCGATTTCTGCAACGAGACGTCTCTCGCAGAGAAATACTGGCCTTTGGGTAAAGAACGCGCTGTCGTGATCGATCCACATCGAGGTTTCGGCAGGCCAACCGTTTCAGGAACAAACATCACCACTGAGAGTATTGCACATATGGTGCTTCCGGGAGAACCTGCACAATTTGTCTCGGAAATGTATGATATTCCTGAAGCGGCCGTAAAAGATGCAGTGGATTTCGAGCGCCAAATCGCCGCATGAAATTCTACTTCGACGAAAACTTCTCTCTTTATCTTGCCAAAGGTTTTGCAGCATTTCAGGAAGGACGCAAACAGGAAGGGATTGAAGTCCTGCATGTTGTGGATCAATTTGGCCGCAGAACTCCAGACGAGGAGTGGATTCCGGCCGTTGCACAAAAACATGGCATCGCTGTAACGATTGATTTCGACATTCATCGCACGCGTCATCTTGCTCAACTTTGCAGCGATTACAAGTTAGGCATGTTCTTTTTTCGACCTCCAAAGAAAACAAAATACGGTTACTGGCAGCTGATTAATTGGGTTATGAAGTTCTGGGAACCTATCAAAGAACACGCAAAAAGCGCGTCACGACCTTTTGAGTATGAAATTACCCCCAGGTCCCGGAAACTGAAAGAAGTCTAACACTTTCGGCATCTTGTTCAAATCGTGGTGCACGCA
>Ga0180438_10008972_pt1 | contig 12576 bp, 16 predicted proteins | sample SS_ome_12_FD_132455 | JGI IMG/M metagenome (GOLD analysis project Ga0180438, IMG submission 132455) | Hypersaline lake sediment archaeal communities from the Salton Sea, California, USA - SS_3_D_2 metaG | ecosystem: Environmental > Aquatic > Non-marine Saline and Alkaline > Hypersaline >...
CTTTTCTCTCTTTTTTTTCTTCTCTTTTCTCTCTTTCCTCTTTTTTTTCTCCTTTTAAACTCTTTCCTTTTTTCCTCCCCCCCCCCCCCCCCCTCCGCCCTTCCATGTCCAGCGGCACAACGAAAAGTTAAGTTTTACGATGGCCTTGGTGGTAATGCATACGCTCCGGTTCGCCGCCCACCTCTGGCAGCCATGAACGGCACTGTCGCCAATGATGATTTGTATTCGGATTATCCAACGAAGAAACAGCCCCCGTGTGCTTCACGAACGACGGCGCGTGAATCCAATACGGAATCTTGTTATCTCGGCACCACCGAGAAATCCAATAATCAGCCGCCAACTGCTTGTGTGGCATCGGAGCGTTATGCAGAAACCGCGTGGCGATCCACCACGGAAAGACCAGGGCCAGTGCCCCGCAACTGGTTGGCCACCGCCCATGGTTGTGGCTGGCGTCGTGCAATCCGTCTGGCAGTTTTCCGAAAGCAGCCGATGTATAGAGTGACGTGATTCCATCCTGGCGGGGTGGACGGTCGGTTAGGTGGGCTTTCAACCCAACCGAAATATCAATGTCGTCTTGCACCACTAAGCAGTAAGCAGGCTGTACCGATTCCAGTGGATAAACGTCGCTGCAAAAATAGTATTGTTCAAGCCGCCGCCACGCGATCCACAGGGCTCGCAAAAAATTAGGATAAGGCCCCATGCGGTGATCATCACGGCAAATAATCGGATCACGCCAGCCGGCTCGGTTCAAGCTGGCAAGGGTGTCATCTATTGTGGGAGGTGTTCGTGGTGCCGTAGTCATGGCTACGGACCAGCGGACTGTGGATGCGGCACACATTTGTCTATTTTTTCTACCAAACCTTACACATACGAGCTGCACATTCTTGGCATACCGGCAATTTCCGAACTCCACGCAATAAATCACGATGCAATTGAAGCAATGCCGGATAATGGGCTTTTAATACGTCGGCAAATGACATTTGATGTAAATCGCCAAATGCTACCCGGGTTTGCCAATCCAGCGGACAAAGCCCAATATGCCCACTGGCTCGAATCGTGAATGCTCGCAACGGTGCGTAACAGGAGATGCGATTAGTACTGCGCCCATCAGGCGGTCGTGTTAATCGATCATCCATTTTAGCGGACTGATTATGCAACACTCGGATTTGTCGCCCCACTTGCTTGCGTATTTGTTGAAATCTCGCAAGGTCTTCGGACCAATAACATGAGATGCGGATTTTATGCGCACCCGCATCCAACAATTCCTTGGCCAACGCCGTGTTCAAGTACCAGCCGTTGGTCCAAATCAACAATTTGGCCTCAGGACATTTTTGCCGTGCGGCCTTAAGAAACTCCGACAATCGTGGATCGCATAACGGATCGTTCAGGCAGTGCCACGCTATGGTCCGACTATAATTAACGTCGCCCAAATAAGATAACACATCATGCACAATGGTGGCTGGCAAAATCTGTTTGGCTTGTTGCAATCGTGAAGCTGCGCATTTCGGATGTCGTGGAGCAAACGGGCACATGCTTGACAATTCAATCGCAATTCGACGAGTATGGTGAAAATAGTTGGGATGTGACTTATTCATTTCAGCGGTTCTCCCTGGTCGTTTACGAATCGCCCCTGTTTGCTGTGTCGCAGTCGGTACAAATGCGGCACGCGAATGGCCAGCGGCCGGATGCCGTGCTGCTTGAGATATTTGCGATGCTCGGCGTCTTCGTAGGTTCGTTGCCAGCAGTTTGCCGGCTTGTGATACTTTGGAGCATGGGGCACATAGCCGTGCTCTCGTGCCACGTCTCCCGAAACGATTTGCAGGCAGCCGATAGGCCGCTTAATTCGCTGGAGACCGAATTCGCGGCGGTCGATGTCCAACAACGGCATTTCACCAGCGTCAGGGGCCCATGTGGATTCTCGTGAACGCTGCACGGCACGATCACCAATGTCATGGGTTTTGCTGGCTCGCACAATGCATGGGTAAATGATTCGTTGCGGATTCTTACTGGCTGCTTGCACAATCGTATCGATACAGCCGGGGCCGAAAACGTAGTCCACGCCGCCGAACCAGACGATGTCGGCACAATTATCCTTCGCACATAAATGCCGGCCGATTGCTCGCCGCATTAGGTGACGACGATCAAAAGAATCGCCATGAAGTCCGACGCAAGCGGGTCGTCGTGAATCTTTCAGAAATGCTCGCCACATTCGCGCGGTGGTCGTGTCTTCGTGGTCATAACACAGACTGTAGCTTATTAAGCACGTTTCTGGTGGATACAGCCACAGGCTTGAGAGCTGATACCGCAGAAAATGGGCGTATTGGTCGAGTTGCCCGGCCCAGCAGTGGACGATGAATTGGAGAGTGGGGGTGGTCATATTCTTATTTGTGGATGTTTTCCTGGATGAAAATGTTACGTAATTTGAGAAATCAACCTGCTTGCCCCGCCAAATACACCCCGAGCCGCTTGTCTCCCAGCGGCATCCAGTCTTTCACGCCGGCCACGTTGCCTTTGATGACTCGGTCGAAATGTGGCAACCAGACCCGGCTCCACTCTGGCCGCGTGGCGTGCTTGTTTCCGTGGCAGTGCCAAATCCGCACCTCTTCCGGTTTCGCCTGCCCATATCTTGGAGAACAGTTGAACCGATCACCGACTAGCGTGTGATCATATCGCTGCATCAACAATTGCATGGCCAGCTCGTCCGTGAACGACGCTCGCCAGCCGGCCCGGGTGACTTCGGCCCACGGCTGCAAGATGGACGAGTCACGACGCCAGGCCACGACTCCTGTGTTGACGGCGGGATGCGGGAATTCCAGTGCCCGTTTGACCAACTGCGGAACTGCATGATTTGTCGGCCCGCACCGGTTCGTGGTCCACTGCTTGATGCGATTGGCCACAATCGGTTGTTGTGTAGTCCACTTGCCAAATCGTGTGACGACGATTCTCGGCCGTTCGTCGGCCCAACCCAGCAGCGGCGTCGGGTCGCCGACGATCACCGTATCAGCGTCCAGTAGCAGTGATACGCCATACGGTGAGTGCCGCCACAATGTCGACTTCGTCACGTAGGCCGAATTGCGACGGTGCTTGCTGAGCGGAATCCGCTTGACCTCGATGTTGTAGAGCCGGTCATCGGCAAAAATCTTGCACAGCGGATCAACGCTGGCCTCGTCACCCGTTTCCAGAATCGTTACTGGTCCCGTGTAGTGCTGCCGTAATGTGAACAGTGAAACCACCAGCCGGACGAGGTGCTTGGTGCCGGTGTTGAAGTAGATAATGCCTCGGTTTGCTGTCATGGGTTGTCTACTGTTTCTCCAGAAAACGCATGAATGGCCATCTCTTTCGGTGGTACACACCCTTCGCTCCGTAGCTTGCCTTCATTCAATTCCGGCCACAGCTTTTCGGAATGAATAGCCCCGAGCACGTTCCACGCCGCGTGCCCCAAGTGCGGCTCCGATCGGTCGCCCGCCAGGTACTTGTACAAATGCCGAATCGCGTGATTCAACAAATCACATACTGGCATGCCCTTTTCCCAGTTGTGCGGTGAATACTTGACGGCACCCTCGGCACAGGTGCGTGCGACTTCTTCCAGTCCAATGGGACTGATCAGATCGTACCGGGTGTCTTCCGCGTCGGCCGAACGAACGGCACCGGTGTCGTATCGCACGTTTTCAGTTGGTTGTTTCAACTTGATCCCTCCACTGTTTGAGTTCGCTGACATTCCAAAACACGGGAATCCCGATTTCCAGTGCTCGGCTGATTTCTGCTTGGGTGCCCTTGGATTGTTCGGCGTTTTCAGGCACCACCAGCACGGCGTCGGCGGCTTCCAGCCACGCCATGGAATAGTCGTAATATTGGTTTAGTGATACTGGCGAGAGCAAGCCTAAAACGAAATCCAACCAAGGCGCAAACGGGGCCATGTTGGCTTCCAGCACTAGCACAGACAATCGCAATCCCCGCCGCATGTTGGCCTGCACGTCGATCACGTTGTCGGCCGAGTAAGCTCCTGCTACGTAAACTCGTTTCATAGTTTCCTCGACTTGAAAATGGCTGCCAGCAATGCCCCGATGAATGCCACCGTCAAGATGGTCAAATTGACGGCTATCGCAGACAGTATCATCGCAAGGGCTACATCAATGATCTCTTGTATCACAATCTCCCCTCGTTCAGCTTGCCAAAACTGGCCGGCTCGGCAAATGCCCCGTTTGCTTGCATCACGTCTCCGTATTCTTTTAGACAATCGGCTGCGTCTTTGTAGTTCGCTCCCGCCAGGTGCGGATCAGCAATTTCGCGCTGATAGGTGTCGTCATCCGGCCGCAAAGCAATCGGCTGCAAGATGTTACCATCCATGTCGGCTGGTGAAACATACACAATCCATCCGACTGGCCGTTGGTTATCGCCAATGCGAACACGAGTGTTTCTCTGCAAGCCGCCCGTGGTGTCCCAGTAGAGTCCGTGGATTCGCTCCAGCCCTAGTGTCAACCAATGCGTGTGCCCAGACAGTATCCGGCGGTACTGTTCATGCGGCTGCATTTGCCGTTGTTTTACCAGCAGTTCATCTTTGATCGCGTCGATGAATGCGGGCGAATTCGGGGAATGTTTGCTGTATCCGTGCCCGTGACGCACCAGCACGTTGTATACGCCTTCGGCGGCCAGGTTGATGGTGGCGTTGTCCCAGTGATACACGAACTTGACTTCAGGTAAGTCTTCACAAACCGTCCGGTTTTGGAAAAACAATGATTCGGCCATGGACACGCCATGGGCATATTCATGGTTACCGCGCAGGCAATGGCATTCAATTGGCGATTTGGATACGCTACGGATTGCTTGCATAAATCGCCGCGTCTTGATGGCACCGACGGCGATTTGTTCATTGACGTCCGATGTCGCGGAATCTAGGTCTTGTTCTTTGTAAATGCCCCTGCCCGCAATCCAGTCGTCCCAGCCGATGATTTGGATGCGATCCGGCTCATACTGCCCTACCAAAACCTTTACCTTTTCGGTAAGAGAACTGGCACAGCTAAGCAAGTGGTTCTTGTCGCCATGATGATCATCACTACGGCGGATCGTCAGCACACCGCCGGTGCGTTCCGTGGATTCCGCATGCTGAGCCCATGTCAATTGTTGAGTGAGTCGAGCCACTTCCGATTCCAGCTCTCGGATGCGTTCTTTATCAGCGGGCACGTCAACTGGGGGGTTTAGCGAATCAGAAGCCAACTTCTGTTTTGCAGAAGGCTGATTATCCGAGGAGACATTTGCCGTTTCGGTTGTCGTCTGCTTGGGCGGTTCAAATAGCCGCATTTTACCGCCATAGAACACTCCGTTGGGCAATATCGTCAATTCTTCATGTTGCTGAGCTTTCATCCATCCAGAAACCGTGGAGCGAGATACACCAAAGGCTTTTGCGGCGTCCGTAATCGTCATGCCCGTGTCAACTGCTCGCAAGACGTCGGCAATTACGTCGGCGGAATGCTGGGTTTTCGCAACCATGTCAATTCTCTTCTGGTCCCCGGCCATAGTTCCATTTCAGATATTCACGATAAATCCGGGCGTAAGCCACACCCCATTCAGCACAATGGTCGTCATCTGCCGGACAAAACCATGTGAGAGCATGGGCCCATTCATGGATCAAACTGTCTCTTGCCAAGGCGCTACATTGCCGGCAGTCAATTTGAATGTGGAATCGGTTGGTATCGTCATTAAATTCGCATGTACCGCAGTCCTTGATCTGTACTCGTCGCACCCGAACTGGATGCTGCAATGGAAATGTCCGTCGCAACCACGCCAAAAGCCGGACGTATTTCGTGTTGGCGGTTAGCTTCTGCGCCATACTTCCATAACCTCGTCTTTTCGCAAGCGACCGTATCCATCGGGATTGACTGGGCCTATTCGCTGCTTGGCTCGCTCCATATTCATCTGCTTAGATTTCTTGGGATTCTTGGTTGCGTGATAGGCTACTCGCTGAGCTTTCGGATGACCGATCATTTGGATCAGGGCACCGTCGCTGCGTGCCGCATGACCATACGCCTGGCATCGCAGCCAGAAATCCGAATCCTCCCAGCCCCACCCCTCGAACGATTCATCGTAGCCGTTGACTTCATGGAATATCCCGGCATCGACGACACAGCACCCCACGCCCTTTTCGCCAAAATCGGTGGTCCGGTTCCATTCCGGCGTGACGATAGCTGCCCGAGTTAAGGTGATGAGCTGGGCGGCGTTGGCCAGCCATCCAGGTTGCAGGCAAGCGTCAGCATCGACAAATGCCAGCAGATCACTGGATTGCCCTGCTGCTATAGCACCTAGATTTCTGGCTCGTGATCGATTAAGTTCAGGGCTAGAAGTCTCCAGCCGGACAACGCATAACGCAGGGCAGGCCAGTTCTGGATTGAGATAGACGTCTTGCACCCATTCAGCCGTGCCGTCTGGGCAATCGTAATCCACTACTACTACGCGATATGGCCATGGAGCCTCTTGCTGCAACATCAACGGCAAAGTGTGCTCCAAATGATGCTTGCGGCCTTTACTGAATGTGATTAAAGAACATCGCATATATACGTCAACCTTTTATCCGCTCATGGCGGGCTTTTTGGCCTTGTCGACGCGCGGCAAGCATGCGGTCGTGGGCTGCCTGCGATTCTTTGGCCGTCAGTCCACCAGTGGACTTGACTGCCATGCCGTCCCACCGCTGCGAGACACGCCCATGCCAGTTCGTGCCGTGCGGTCCTAAGTGAACTACCTCAAATGGCAATCGCGAATGTAACCGACGCGGCCAACGAGCCTGAAATCGTGAATCATAGCCGCCAGCATGCGGCCACTGAGTATCCATCCACAAGGCATTGCGATCCGGGAGACGGGGATCTGTGGCGTGAAACAACTGGAAGTAACCAGCCATTTCACCGTCAGAAACAAGCGGCAAAGCTGACAAATCCCATGTGTCCGATTGCATTACAGTAGCTAGCAGTTCGTTGGTGTCGCATTGCCGACGCCACGGCCCATAGAGGCGACCGGGCTGCAAAATGGTATTTTGCAATTGTTCTCGAAAATCCGCGGGTGGAATAATGTCAGCATCAAAAAACAGCAACCAATCATTCTGGCCCCATCGCGTGCGGGCCTCTTCAATGGCGAGTCCCTTGTTGAATGCCGCATCGCCGCCATAGAACGCATTGGTCGTGTGGGCTGTTACGTCGTTGTGATCACATAGAGCCAAGGTCTGGTCGTCTTGCGGGGTTGTGACAACAATCAAACGGTCTACATTGTGACGCCATCGGTCCAAGCCGATTGCCAGGAAATCGTCATATCCGACGCATACCGTCAGCGCTTCTAAATACTGCATGAAAGATTACTGCTTATACTGGTGGGGACGCCAATTCGCTTGTTCCTGATATTGCGAAACGTCGTAGAGTTGATATTGCTGCCGCTGGACGCGAGGGCTGTTTCGTTTTCGTAACGCCGCCAAGTTGCTGTCGCTAATGTCGTCGATTTCTTCGGAATCTTGCCGTGCCGGCAACGGCAACGCAGCACTGCATCGCGGACACCACCGCTCAATTTGCTCACGATATGCATCCAGGTCATGCCGCCAGCAATCAGGTGTTACCGGCAATCCGCCAGGCCCACCAAACACCATGTCCATGGCACCCGCTACTTCACAAAAAAAGAACCCTTTGGGAGTAATGGTTGACGACCATTTTTGCTGCACCCAGCAATCATCAATCAACTCCCACATTTGGTCCTTATCCAGAATGACGTCCTTGATGGCCACCAGCACCGGCTGATGCTGAACAGTCGCATTGTGGAGATTGTGGTTGAGATACCCAAACGATTTCTTGATTTGCGAAGCGTGTTTGTGCTGCCGCCACGGCAGCGATGTCCAGAGGCCGCAGTGACGCTTTTCAGGAATCATGTCAACTAGGACGTTAGTAAAGTCGGAAAACTTCGGGTGCAATAACGGCTCGCCGCCGATGATTCCCACGACTTTAGTCCCCCCGTTGGGTCGTTTCGGATGCGGCTCACTGTCGATCGGGAAATCAGCCAATGCTTGAGCAGCTTCCCGAAATTGGTTTGTCGACATGAAAAACGGCTTGCGAACGTGAGCCAGCATCCGCGTGCAATTGGAGCACTTACGCCCGCATGCATTGGTTATATCAATTTGGATGCACCATTGTTGACGTGGTGGAATCATGCTGGCTTCTGTCCTGAATTCAAGTAGATTATGCCTACTCCCGCCGACTGGCCATGCCAGTGTCGCAACCACTGCTCGTGTGCGTTCTGAGCGGGAATGCCTTGCTTTTCTCTCTCGACTGATTCGAGGCTTTCAGAAATGTCAATATGCTCGTCGTGAGCATAGCCATTGGAAATTACCACGTCGTATCCTCGGCGCGGAGCATGATCTTGAATGTCGTGCATGAAAACGATGCCGTCACGACTCAGCATAGGGAGATAAGCCTGGAAGTCTCGGTCAAAAGCCCTCTTGTTTCCGTCGATAAAGAGGCAATCAATTTTATCAGGGCCCAGCCAGTTTCGGACTTTGCGGATGGCTGCCCGAGCGTAACTGCTTTCCGGCAACCATAGAAAATCGATGTGCGGGAAAGCCTGCTCGAAGAGATTGGCGTAGGGCGTGCCACGAATCTCGCACGCAATCACCCTCTGCACGGTCGGTAAGCTCTTGCACCAGTGGTAGAGTCCACCGCCCTTGTCTGCCCCAATCTCGAATACAACCCCGGGGCTGACGCTTCGAGCCCGCTGCATCATAAACGCCATTTCCCGGCGGCGCTGGAGCGGAAACAGTAGTGAGTCATCAAAGATGGCCTCATAGACGTCTTGTCCGGCTGGCCGCTGCTGCTCTGTTGCAAACAGCTTTTCGTAGTCTTCACACAGTTCGACTGGTAGTGGGGCGTCACCCATGCGGATGCTCCTTTGCGTATCGTTCGACCGCGACGTAATGGTTTTCGATTGAGTCTTCATGGACGCAAACGCAGTTGTGATTGAGCAGTAATTCTTTGACGAGCTTTTTTGCTTTTCCGCGCTATTGTGCTCAACGGTAATGACGAGGAATCGATATGCGTCGAAGTCATTCGGCGTGCGAAAATAGTGACATTCAGTTTCTTTCAAAGAAGTTTTTCTTCCCACAATTCAGGCGAGTCGTGGGTGGTGTCTATACGGATGGGGCTGACGCTGCACTGCTTGCCCACTTCCTGGGCCATCGACTTAACGGCCCTCGCTTCATGCGCCAAATTGCTTTTTGGCCATTTCTCGCCACATTCTCGCTGGGATGCACGCCGAAAGTGGACTCGCAGCTTGGCGGTAATCAAAACAATGCTCTGCTCAATATGAGGATGGCTATCGTGCAAGTCCACCAGCAATTGTTCTCGTCCCCATTGCCAACGCACCAAAAGATTAGTGTATTCTTGGCTCAACCGGACTAAATGCTGTAATGATGGTGGCTGATCGGCCATGGCTGTAGGGCGATAGCCGTTCCATTTCGCATCAAATTGATGGGCATGCAAAATGAAATGCTTTTTGCCTACCGCGCTGGCTCCGAAAACCCAAGAGAGCACTGTTAATTCCTGGTAAAAATGTAAAACGGCCGCGATTCCAGCTCAGTATGCCCAAGCAATTCGTAGTTGGTATATGTGGTGTTGGTGATAATGTCTTCTGGAAATGATTCTGACAAGGTTGAGTACATGCCGCCGTAGTCTAGGAACATGCGAATACTGGCATGGCTGATTTTTTGCATGATCGCCCACGCCTGCTCGTGAGTCTTGCCAAACTTGGGATTGAACCAATACATCGCAACACTCAAGCAGAGTACGACATCGGCCGGCGGGATCGCAACATCGATAATATCGCCGTGTATGTACTTCGGAAATGAGGCGTCGCTGAATGACCCCATAATGTCGCGGGCAATCTCTATTTCTATCTGCTTTGTGTCGATGCCTACCGCTTCCCAGCCCTGCCGGCTGAATTGACGACAAAACCACCCGGTGTGGCACCCTATGTCAACGCATAATCCGGTTGGCGGCAAATCTACCGACTGGATCAGATCCCAGCGCTCCTGGCAAGGTTGCTGCGCCTTCCAGTCCTGAAATGCCGGATGTTCAATGGGCTGGTAAAGCGTGCGGTGACCATTGGGGTCAAGTGCCTCCTGGTAGTCGCTTACGTGCTTCATGCCGTTGGCTCTCGGGGATTGTCCTGTAGCGGTTTTGCGAAACGACAACTCCAGAAACAAGGGGTTATCAAGTTGAGCCGCTGCTGCAAGTCACGAACTCGTTGAAAATCCAAAGACTCCCACCGGTTATGCAGGTTGTGCAGTAGGTTGTCTAACGCCAGTTCCAGATTCCAGTCGTTGCAAAATGTTTTAATGACGGCAATGACGTCGCTGTGTCATTTATGCATCAAGTGCACCCATCTCTCGCCGTTTGGTGGCGATTTGATCTGCTAATTGAGAGTACATCCGCTGATAATCGTAATGGGCGATCGCTTTCTTGGCCCAATTTTCCCGCTCATCCGCTCTGTAGCGTGAAATCTGTGACTGCACGCAATTGTTTAGAGCCGATATGGAAATATCATGCGGAACGCGAACCAAGGCATTGTCGATGACCGGCAGTACGTCAGCGGCCGGAAGATCGGTAATGGGCACACAGCCGCATGCCACAGCTTCAATAATCTTGCGTAATGCGCAACCAAACACGCTGGAGGTACAAACCGCGACCCGGTAAGTTGTTAAACGGTTCAAAAACGCAGGAGTGTACGTGGCCTTGGCACCATAACCAGGGTGTCGCACGACGTCAGTGCGCTGAATTTGCCCGTTGCGAGCGGCCGTAGCGGCGCGGCATCGTAGCGGGTATACTCTTGCGTTGATGGCCCCGGAAATCAACGCACGTTCCCTTCTTGCCTCAGAAAACGGCGGGATTTCCGCAGGGTTAATTGCATGGTATGTGCGAACGAATTGCTTGCGGTGAATCCACGGACTAAAATAACCAACGAGGTCGGGGTGGTAGTAAATAATGTATGCATGTGGGTTCAAGTCGATATGGCCGCGCCGGTGGTAGCTGCGAGAAAACCACGCATCCTTCCATATCGTTGCGCGAAAGATGTTCTGCTGTTCACGCAGAAAAGACACTCCCGTAAACTCTTCTGTCTTATCAAAACAGCCGAGATGAGCGGAATCCCATTCACGTCGATCTTGTACGATAGCAATTGAGGGATTTCGGTCACGCACAACACGATGTATGTCAATACGATTGCGAGGAGGCGGGAAATGCTTACCATATAATTCATATCCGGCTGATTCCAAACCTGCCTGCAACTGAAAGCCTTCGTTAGACATGTGCCGTGCATAGCTTTCAATACCAAAGAGCAATTTTGGACCATCTCGCATTGACGGTGAAGGCAAATAGGGTGGCATTTCCCATGCCGGATACCACAACTCAGCACGGCGATGCCGCAATCTTGCTACCGCTCGGGCGCGTAGCGAACCTAAACCATTGAGCCATGCTGTTGTGGTATCATTCACTGGCAAGACAACTTTCTGTTGTAATCGTTATCCGAATATCTCATTAAACACGTCCGGCAGATTGCGGCAAGTATTTAATGCGTTTTGTCTCCATGCCACAATGACTGCCATCCCGATTGCAGGGCAAGATGAATAAACCGGGTGCGATCTTGTAGATGATGTGGACGCGAGCTATGCGCATGTGGAGCTGCCAGCATTCGTTGCCGCAGTGACATTCGGACTCTACGCCGTGGCATGGGCGTAAGATAGCTTTTCAATCCTGTTCCTTGCTGAATCCCCAAACTCAACAGCATGTCGTCTTCACGCCACCACCCCCGGCGATCACCGTCCAGGTCCTCGTCACAACCATGCTTGTGAATCATATCCCACTTGAAACTCAAAACATGTTGCATCATGTCCGCACGCACGAAATGAGCACAGCATGTCATGTCCACAGGAGTAGGTTCATGCCCCCGTTTTACGTTTCTGCACACATACCGCCATTCACCTCGTCCATGGAAACCCTGCATGTAGCTGCGGTTGCCGCCGTGAAATCGTCGACCGAATTCTCCCAGGGTGGCGAATTCATTTTTGAGTTGTGTAGCCGTATTTACCAAATGCTCGACGGCGTGAAAACCCGGCAGCATATCGTCATCCAAAAACAAGATATGCGAACAGTCATGCTGCATAAACGCTGGAGCAAACCGGCATGGTGGACCAGCATTTTGCTCAAATCGCCAAATATCATCTACGGATTTTCTGATGCGGGTAAGATCGTGTTGGTCGCCGTCTTCCGATGCGGTCTTGGCTGGAGAATTGTCCACAATCACTATTTTTACTGGGTGCGTTTGTCGTCGTAACGCACGTACAATCTGGGGTAGGTTTTGCGGCCGCGCGTAATTGGTTAAGACAGCCAGCACCGACACATCAAGCATTATTCATCCGCCTCGGCTAATGGCTTGCGAACCCACCACACCTCGCCGTCAACGTGTAGTTTCAGTCCTTCTATCTTGGCGAATTCATTGACAGCCTGGTCGACACCCCAAATGCCCCTGCGGCAACGCGGATGGCCGTAGTCGTGACCGCAC
>Ga0180438_10008973_pt1 | contig 12576 bp, 15 predicted proteins | sample SS_ome_12_FD_132455 | JGI IMG/M metagenome (GOLD analysis project Ga0180438, IMG submission 132455) | Hypersaline lake sediment archaeal communities from the Salton Sea, California, USA - SS_3_D_2 metaG | ecosystem: Environmental > Aquatic > Non-marine Saline and Alkaline > Hypersaline >...
CCAGGGCAATGCGAAGGAACTCCATTGGCTGCTGCCTGGCGCCATCACACCGCGCCTGACCTACTTCAGCATTCCGTTCGGGCCGACCGGGCACCATCCGGGGAAGACGAGTAAGATGCAGGCGCACTTGATCAAGAGTCTTCACCTTACCGGTGCGCACAACGAGTACGGTACCACCGAGGGGCAGATCGGCCAGAACAACCGGCGGTATGGCCATGTAGAACGGGCGCTCAACGGCGACGACGAACACAACCGTAAAGGCCGCCCGTCGTTCCTGTGGGAGATGCTCTTGATCCTAACGTCCGTGGCCGCATGCGCCGAGGGCACTGTCCTGGTGCACCTCAAGAACTTCGTGCTCAAGCATGAGTTGGTGCGGCTCGACAATGACACTATTCTTTTAGCAGAGGACTGTGACTTGAAATACCGTGGGTACTGGCTCCGTCCGATCCGACCTGGGTTCTTTCAGATGATGCACAAGAAGAAGAACCCGGCCTACCCGCTGGTACAGTACGAGACGGTTTTGGTTTTTGACGCATGATGGGGCGGTATCCAAGTGGGCGAAGGAGGCCGAAGCGGCCGAGCGCGTGGGGTTCGAGTCCTCCACGAGACCAGGTAGGTCGCATGAAAATGCGCGCTCCACGCAGGTTCGAACCCTGCCCGCTCCATATTACGAGCTAGTGAGTCGAGGGCGTTGGGTATAAGAACAACCCCCAAGTAGCCGAATGGCCGGGCGTATATATCGCGGACGCTCTCGACTCGCTACAACTTAGGAGGTAAGCATGTACGATGTGGTCATCAACAGCACCGACGACCTGGAGGCGATCGTCCGCCTGATAAGGCAGCGCCTCAAAGCGGGCCGCGTACCCTTGCGGATCAAGGTCACCGAGGAGCGCAGCCCGACCAAGAACGAACGCCGCGAACGAGCCGGCCTGCGCAAGATCCTGGAGTAGCCACCATGTGCGCCCTAGAAAACATGTGGCTTGAGGCGCACGGAGACGAGATTGAGACGGTACACGTCGAAGGGCGGTACCGCGCCGCGATAACGATCGAAGGGAAGCCCTACATGGTGGAGGCCAAGACCGAGCGCGAGGCGCTTACGCGGCTGTACACGCTAGTCGTCGTACACCGTGGCCTACGCGGCCTGAGTATGTAAAATAAAGTTTAATTCTAAACATCAAGTTTAACTCCGCCTCCGGGCGGGGTTTTTTCATGCGTTTACTCTTAGAGGGATGGAGGTTGCACATGTATAACCTAAAAGTCGAGTCGCACTTCGACTCCGCCCACCGTCTACCAGATCACCCCGGCAAGTGTCGTCGGCTCCACGGCCACCGCTGGAAGGTAATAGCCAGCTTGACCGTACCCGATAGCTGTCTTAGCGGCACGACCGGCATGGTGCTCGACTTCGGCGACTTCAAGAAGGCGCTACGGTCGATCACCGAGGAGCTGGACCACCGCTGCCTGAACGACTTTCTCAAGCTACCGACGGCCGAGAACCTGGCCTGGTGGATCTGGGAGCGCGTGGCCTCCGCCCTCGGCAACATGCACCCACACCTACCTATAGAAGCCGGCTTGTCGATCCTCATCGACGAGTCACCCGGCTGCCGCGTCACCTACAGCAAGGGAGGTTCATGGTGAGGTACCCCATCGCCGAGATCTTCTACAGCGTACAGGGCGAGGGGGTGCACGCGGGCTCACCGGCCGTGTTCGTGCGGCTTTCCGGGTGTAATGCGGGGTGCAAGTTCTGTGACACGAACCACGACCCGCAGATGTGGCTGAGCGAGGCCGAGATCGGCGAGCACGTCGCCGAACTGGTCGGCAACCGGAAGCCGATGATCGTTATCACGGGCGGCGAGCCTACCATACATGACCTCGGCCCGTTGACCGGCGAACTCGGCTACATCCGCCGGTACTACATCGCGCTGGAGACCAACGGGATCAACGAGCCCCGTGGATACATTCATTGGGTAGCCGTTTCCCCGAAGCGCCCGTACGCCCCCGGTCACAGCTACCACCCGAGCGAGTTCAAGTTCATCATGACCGCCGACGGCTGGCTGGTCGACCCGACCCCGTTCCTCGCAGCGTACCCAAACGTCGAAGCAGCATTCATCCAGCCTGTGTGGGGCTCGCCTCAAGCCTTCGCATTGGCCATACAGAAAGCGAAGGAGAACCCATCGACATGGCGGCTTGGAACCCAGACCCAGAAGTATTTGAAGTTACGGTAGATGAGGCACGCGAGGCCGTCCGCACATTGCTCCGCTATATCGGGGAGGACCCCGACCGAGAAGGGCTCCTCGAAACACCCGACCGCATTCTCCGCGCGTATGGCGAACTACTTTGTGGCTACAAGCAGGACCCCGTCGCGATCCTACAGAAGTCGTTCGGCCTCGGCCCCTACGACCAGATGATCGTGGTTAAGGCGATCCCGTTCGTCTCATGGTGCGAGCACCATTGGATGGCATTCGTTGGCGTCGCGCACGTCGCCTACATCCCGTGCGTAGTAGACGGCAAGGGCGCCCGCGTCGTCGGCCTGTCGAAGGTCGCCCGCGTCGTGGACGTATACGCGAAGCGGCTTCAGATCCAGGAGCGCATGACCCTCCAGATCGCGAACGCACTGGAGACGGTACTGGCCCCCGAAGGGGTGGCCGTCGTCATCGAAGCTACGCATCAGTGCATGTCGTCACGGGGCGCGCTCAAACGCGGCGCCGGTATGGTGACGAGCGAGATGCGCGGTATCTTCCGCGACGACCCACGAGCCCGGGCAGAGTTCTTCATGCACATCAAGGAGGGCGCATGATCTGGCTTTCCGCATTCTTCATCGGCGGCCTGGTCGTCGCGAACGTCGTGGGCGCACGGATCATTTTGATCTGTGGCGTACCCTTATCGGCGGGCGCGGTATCATACCCCGTCACGTTCCTCTGTACCGACATCGTGTCCGAGGTGTACGGGAAGAAGGCCGCCGCACGTATGGTCTGGGCCGGGTTCCTCGCCTCCGTCTTTGCCAGCGCATTGGTCTACCTGTGCGGCTGGTTCCCCGAAAGCGCATTGTCATCCGTGGGCTCGGCTTACTATGCGGTTCTCGGCGCCTCGTGGCGAGTCACCCTGGCGAGCATGCTCGCATACCTCACGAGTCAGCACATGGACGTTCACCTGTTCCACTGGTGGCGGAAGCTCACCAACGGGAAGCACCTGTGGTTGAGGAACAACGGCAGCACGATGATCAGCCAATTCGTCGACAGCGCCATATTCGTCGTGGTCGCGTTCGGCGGCCTCATGTCGCTCGCCGCATTGTGGAGCGTCGTCGTCGGGCAGTACCTCGTGAAGGCCGGGATCGCGCTACTCGACACCCCGTTCTGTTACCTCGGCGTGTGGCTGTTCCGGCGGCCGCCCGGCGGGTGTGGCGGGAACTGCGCATGCCGAGGAGGTTAGAATGCGACTTTACTTCGCCGCCGGCTGTGAGGGCCTCTACGAAGTAACCCGAGCGAAGTATGCCAACGCCCCGTGGCGGAAGAAGCTCGTCAAGCATGGCGCCGGCGCGTCCCTGTTCGACACGTTCCTCGCCCACAAAGGCGACTCGCAGCGCGACCTGTACGGCGTCGTCCGAAACATGATCGGGAACGACGGCTGGATCACCTGTGACAGCGGCGCGTACACAGTGTTCGCCGCATTAGGGCTTACGACCACCGTGGGCGCCAAGAAGCTACCGTTCGGCGGCGACTATGACGCGTACTTCAAAGCGTACCTTGAATGGGCCGTCGACAACGAACAGAATGTGGACTACTTCGTCGAGCTTGACCTTCAAGAGCTGGTCGGCCGTAAGAAGGTCGACGAGTGGCTACGGCTGTGGCAGAAGGCGGGCCTCGCGCACCGCGTCATCCGCGTGTGGCACGGGAACGTCGACTCCGCGCGGGACTTCGAGGACATGTGCGCCACGACCCCGAGCCGTTACATTGCCATCGAAGGCTTACGCCCTGGACGCGCGGCCCTCCCATACCGCGAGATGGCATTGCGCGCCTACAGCGAGCAATGCAGGCTCCATGGCCTCGCGCTCTGCAACAGCTCGGTGCTGCTTCAGGCGCCGTTCTACTCCGTGGACATCTCGTCGTATCTCGGGCCCCGTCGTTTCGGCAGCTTCATTTTTTACGACCCGCGCAAGTTCGCGGTACAGACCTGTCGCAACCCACAAGAGGCACTACGCCGTGGGCTACTCACCCCCGACGACATGGCTACCCTGGCGCAGACAGGCAAGGGCGCTCCGTGGGGGATGCGCGGCGGCAAGGTCCGTTTCGTACATGGCATCGGCGAGTACCGGAAGATGGAGAAGCACTTGACGGCGCTATGGAAGGCGCGCGGCATCGACTGGAGTAAGCTCGACAAAGGAGGAGTATGCCTCGGTTTGAGATCGTAGTCACATTGCGGTTCGAGGCCACGCATTGTTGGCCAACGTGCCCGTTGAAGGGCGTCGCCTTCCTCCGGCACCCGCACCGGCATGTGTTCCACATTCGTATACAGGCGCCGGTCACCCACACCGACCGCGACCTGGAGATCATCGAGTTCAAACGGGCCGTGCTCCTGTACCTGGAGGAGCGGTACCCGTCGCGCGACCTTGGTTCGATGTCATGCGAGCAGCTCGCGCAGGAGCTTCTCGTCATATTCGAAGCGAGCATGGTCGAAGTACTGGAGGACGGCGAAAACGGCGCCGTCGCGATAAAGGAGTAGCATGGCCGAGATCAAGGGCAAGCTCGAAATTGTCGACATAGGCAAGATCAAACCGAACCCGTGGAACCCGAATAGGCAGAGCGCCGGGATGTACGCGAACCAGCTCGCGTCGATCAAGTTACATGGGTTCATTCAACCCGTCATAGTACGAGAGGTAAAGGGTGGGTACGAACTGGTCGACGGGGAGCACCGTCTACGCGCGGCCACCGAACTCGGCATGGCCAAGCTACCGATCTGGAACCTGGGCCCGAAGACCGAAGCGGAAGCCAAGATGTTGACCGAGGTTTTCATTCATCTGCACGGCTCGCCGGATCTCGTTCTGGAAGCGGAGTTGATCAAGGCCCTGGTCGAGGAGCACAAGGTCGACATTGACACCCTGGCCCACGCGATCCCGCTCACGACCGAGCAGATCACCGAGCTGTACCAGTCGCTGAGCTTCGACTGGGACGCCATGCAGGCTCCGCCGCCGATACCACCGCCACCGCCATCAAACCCGGAAGGCGCCGTCACGAAGGCGCAGGCAGCCGGCGGGAATGTAGTGACGCCACCGCTTATCACACCGCCCGCGAGCGGCCCGGACAAGTTCACGATCGTCGTCGAATGTACCGACGAGGAGCAGCAGGTCGAGCTACTGGAGAAGCTCCAGGCGGAAGGCTACACGGCAACCGGAGGGGCGGTACTGGTCGATGAGTAAGCAACCCGAGATCCGAGGCGAACTAAGCATTGTGGCCATAGCGCATGTCGCGCCGAACCCGTGGAACCCAAACCGCCAGGACGAGGCGACCTACCAGAACCAGCTCGCGTCGATCCAACGGTACGGGTTCATACAGCCGATCGTCGTCCGCGAGTTGGCGCCAGACAAGTACCAGGTGATCGACGGCGAACACCGCCTGCGCGCGGCCAACGAGCTGAAGATGTCCCGCATTCCGATCTGGAACCTCGGCAAGAAGTCGGACGCCGACGCCAAGATGTTGACCGAGGTTTTCATTCACCTACGCGGGAACCCTGACCTGGAGCTGGAGGCCAAGCTGATCCGCAGCTTGACCGCTGATCACAAGGTGTCCATCGCCGCATTGGCCGACTCGATCCCGCTCACGGCCGACCAGATCGAGAGCCTCGACAAGTCGCTCGACTTCGACTGGGAAGCCATGAAGGAAAAAATGAACGCCGCCCCACCGCCACCGGCGAGCCCGCCGGAAGCCGGCCCACCAGCGGGTTCTACGAGCAACGCGCATTTCGTTTACCGCGTGTTCATTGAATGTGACAACGAGAAGCAGCAGCTCGCACTGGTGCACCGGCTCCAGGAGGAGGGCTACAAGTGTAGGGTGTTGGTGAATGACTAAGAAACTACCGACCGCCACGGGCGTCCGTCAATCGGCGATCATGATGCAGATCACCGCGCTGGTGACGGAGCGTGGGCTCGACGCCAAGACGCTGGCCGCCAACATAGGGCGGCCGGCGAAGCACGTACAGTCATGGCTCGACGGCCAGGCGTACCCCGACGTCGCCGCGCTCGAAGCCATGCTGCGCGCGGTCAACCTGGTACCGGTCCTGGTCGCGTCGCAAGACTACACGCAGGGCGGGCACCTGCGCGACATGTTGGACGCCCGAGAGCGGCAGGTGTACGACACACTACCGACGACACCGCGCGACGTACTATCCGCGCAGATGCAAGACCTACAACTACAACGACTACGACTCGAAAACGTGTACCAGCTCGGCCTGATCAAGGACTCGAAGTACTTCGAAGCCGTTCTGGACCTCGTGCAGCACATGCGCATGTTGGCCGACAGTATCACTCGCATGACCCTGGCGGCTGGCGCGGCTGGTCGCGGCGGCTACGACGACGTGGAGCACACGTACGGGTCACCACGAGGCACGGCGTACGACGAGAAGCGGGTCGCGCGGATCAAAGATCACGACCCGACGGAGAAGCGCAAGGCCGCCAAGGCAGCCGAAAAGGCAAAAGCGAAGAAGAAGAAAAAGAACACCCGCAGTAAGCTCGCACCGTCTGTCAAAAAGTAGCATGGCTCTGTATTCCTGTCTAGGAGCGGATCGGCGGCGTCCCCGCCAAAACCCGGAGTAGGAGCGGCTTCTGGCCACGCTGAACCAAATATATAAGAAGGCCCGAAAGGTACAGCGCGAGTGCTACACCCCGAAGCGGCCCTTGACGCTCGACGAAGTACAGCATTCCGACACGGTACGCCGCTGTCTGCGTGTACACTACGGGATCCTACCAGACGAAGAGCAGATGCGGGTTATAGACTCACCGCATCGGTTCAAGGTTTGCGTGTGGGGCCGGCAACGTGGCAAGACCATGTCCGCATTGCTCTGGCTTATCAAGAGGGCACTGGAGATCCCGCAGTCCACGCATTGGTACGTCGCGCCAACGTACAAACAAGGGAAGCGCGCTGCGTGGGATAAGCTACTGAACATTTGCCCCGTCGGTATCCGCGCCGCCAAACCACATGGCTCCGAGCTGTCGGTCACGCTCATCAATGGCAGCAAGATATTCGTCGTGGGTGGCGACGACCCCGATAGCTTGCGTGGCCCGTCGCTACACTCCGTTGTCCTCGACGAGTACGGCACGATGCGGCAAACCGCATGGACGCAGGCGATCCGGCCCATGCTCTCCGCCACCAACGGACACGCGTTATTCATCGGCACCCCGAACGCACTGCGCGGCCCCCACCTGGAGCAGCTTTGGATGGAGGTCACGGCGGGGCAGAAGCCCGGGTGGCTCGGCTCGTTTCAAACCACATTGCAGGCCGCGTACATTACGCAGGAAGAAATCGACGACGCACGGGCCTCGCTTCGAGACTGGGAGTTCCGCCAAGAGTTCGAGGGGGAGTTCGTCGAGCTGGCCGGCCGCATTTGGCCCGAGTTCGTCGACGAGCTGTACGAGGACAACGACGAGGGCTGCCTCACCCCGTCGCCCGAGGGCGCACGACAGATCCCGGCACCGAAGGGATGGGACGTCGTGTGTGGCCTCGACTGGGGCCATGTGCACCCGTTCGCCGCCATCTGGATTGCGGTCGGCCCGTCGCAGCAGATCCAAGTCGTCGCCGAGTACGTCGACAAGGGTCACCGCATGGCTGAGCGCGCCAACGCCCTGACCGAGATCAGTAAGATGTACGGTGGCGTCGATAACGTACGGTTCGTCGGCGACCCGAGCCGCGCCAAGGAGATGGCGCAGGAATGGGCGTCCGAGGGGATCCACATTGAAGGCGCAGTCAACGACGTCGAACGAGGCATAGAACGCGTCGGCCGCTTGCTCGCGCACGGGTACCTGTACGTCCCGTCGTGCTGTATTCTACTTCGCCAGGGCATGCTGCATTACAGCTACGATCCGCGCTCTACGCGGGTTCGCGTACTAAAAGAGAACGATGACGAGTGTGACGCATTGAGGTACGCCTGCATGGCAGTACCACCGCCCGCGTTACTCTCAAGGCCAGAGGAGCGTGATGTTGATCGCGTTCCGTATTGGGAGGATGATCCGGTGTTCGTCGAAAACTGGGACGAGAATAGTTGGGAGTTACAATGGGACGTGTAGCCAAGAAGCCGGCAAAGAAGCCCGCGAAGAAGAAGGTCGTGCGGAAGAAAAGGGCGCAGCCAATAAAGAAACGGCCGCCCGACTACACGCCCGACATGGTCGAAGAGGATAACTGGAATAAGTTGTCGCCCATCGAGGCGGCGGTCCTCGAAGAGTTCGTCGAAGATCCTATCTTCGTCGGCCTATGCGCGGATCAGGAGGTCACCTCCGAAGCGTTGAAGTACGCGGCGGAAACCGAACGCTCCAGCCTCCGCGACATGATGGAGCGGGGCGTCCGTCCACCGAGGCGGCTCGTCAAACAATCGGAGCGCGAGACCGTCGCCGACCTCGGCCGCGACGACCGTGGCTGGGACAACCTCAGCAACCGGGGCTCCATTCTCAACTGGACCAACAGTAACCGCGAACGCGTCCTGAAGCAATGCTGCCACCTGTACTACCGCGACCCGATCGCCCGCAACGTCATCCGCATTCTAACCTACCTCACCGTCGGCAAAGGCATGCGGGTCACGTTCGAAGACGAGAAGGACCAGGAGCGCTGGGACCTGATCGCCGAGAACAACGACTGGGAGCGGCGTTACCGCGACATCATCGCGAACACATACCTGCTCGGCGAATGGTTTCAGCTTCGTTCGCCGCTCGTCGGCAACACATGTTGGGACGACACCAAGAAGGTGGACCGGCCGAACCGCGACAAGCTGGTGTCCAAGGTGTCGAAGATGGACGCCGACCAGATTACGCTGAACCATCTCACCCCGTTGGAGGTGCTCGACATTATCATGTCGCGGCGCAACCGCGAGATCATCAAGGCGTACAAGTTGCGTGACGACACGCGGCAGTCGATCGACGCGGCCGACAAGACCGGCGGCGGTAACGAGCGCGAGGGGTGGCCCGAAGCATTCTGGGCCACGGACGTAACGCATTTCAAAATCGACGACCTCGGCGTAGGCATGCGTGGGCGCCCGGTCCTCGAACCCGTGCTCCGCCTCATCTCACAGTACCGTCTCTACATCCTCGACCGGCTCATGATGATCGCCATCCGCACGCGCATTCCTTTGATCCGCAAGATGAGCAACGCCCCGAAAAAGAAACAGTCCGCCAAGACGGCCATGACAACCCAGAAGCTCCCGCGCCCGGGCACCGTGGCCATCGTCGACAAGGACGAGGTGTGGGAGTACCCTGGCGGCGTAGGCGACGGCGCCTCGGCCACATTGGAAGGCCGCTCCCTGCTGCTCCAGATTTCGGCCGGCGTCAACCTCCCGGAGTACATTGTCACGAGCGATGCGTCGAACAGCAACATGGCCTCGCTGCTCGCCGCGTCGGGCCCGGTCAAACCGATGATCGACGAGCGCCGACAGAGCTTCGCCAAGCAGTTCGCCGACCTCGCCGAGGAATGCGTCGGCGCCCGCCCGACCATCACGTTCCCCGACGTAGCGTCCGACAACCGGCTCCAGGAAGTACAGGCGCTGTCGATCATGCGCAAGGACAAGATCATCTCGGCTCGCACTTACGCCGAACGAATGGGCGAAGACTACGACGCCGAGCTGGAACGAATGCACCAAGAGCTGGACGACCAGATCGAGCTGGACATGCTGAACCCGGGCGACGACAGCGAAGGCTGGTCCGAGCCGACACAGCCGGCGGCGGCGGGAACCTTGGACGACGAGGAAGAGGAGGAGGAATAGCATGCCCGTTTGGAGCGCAGTGCACGGAGCCATGTACCTGTTCACCGAGGAGGACAAGTTCCCCGACCCCGGTCACCAGATCCTGTGGGATTGTGGCAACATGGAAGCCCCGGCCGACATACCGCAGGGCGAGCAGCGGCGCCTTACGTTTTCCCGGTTGCTCGACCGCGACCGGCGCCTGGACGACTACATGGCGCTCGCCCGTTCCGCGAAGCTCTTGCGCTTCGTGGTACACGAGGCGCGAGGGCACCGACTCGTGTTCACCTACCAGGTGAGCGACCCGCAGTTTGACATTACCGAAACCAAGAGCGACCAAGTGGCGCTGACCACGACGTTCGTTGTGCACTCCGTGACGGTCGAGCAAGGCTGCGATGGCGAAGAAGAAAAAAAAGCGTAGCGTCAACCAATCGCTGGCGGATACCATCCTCCAGCATAAGCATGCGCTCATCGCGGTCGAGGAGCGCGAGATGGCGGCCATGCGCCGCCACTTCAAACGCGCACTGAGCGACGTCCAATCCGAGATCGCACGGCTCGACATGAACACCGTCGCGACCTCGTGGTCGGCCAAACGCCGCGCCCGTTTGGAGCGGCAGCTCATCAATCTCGTCGACGCCGCCGCGCTGGCGTCGAGCAACGACCTCATGCGTACGCTGGAGGATTTGATCCCGGCCGAGAACCAGGCGTATACCGGGATCCTCAAAGACGCATTACCCGAGCCGCTCGACTTCGCTGTGCAGCTCGAACGGATCCCGATCGAGCAAGTACACGAGATGATCAACATGCCGCTCGGCGGCGACACGTTGAAGGGGCGGCTCAAGACGATGCGGGCCGGCGCAGGCGACGACGTCAAGTCGGCCCTGGAGACCGCGATGATGCTGGGCGAGTCGTCCCGTGACGCCGCCCGCCGCATTCGTCAACACGTGGTCGGCGGCACCATGTACAACGCACAGCGGATTGCGCGCACCGAGATACACCGCGCATCGACGATGGCCCAGATAAACGCCTACAGCAAACACTCCGACATTATTAAAGGGGTGGAGTTTACGTCGACGCTCGACGACCGCACGTGTCTCGAATGCGCCTCGCTCGACGGCCGCGTGTTCAAACCGCTGCCCGATGGTTCCCTCGACATCCCCGTGGACGCCGAGCCGCCCGTTCACCCCATGTGCCGTTGCACGCTCGTCCCCGTCACCAAGAGCTGGAAGGAGCTGGGGTTCACCAAGAACGACATGGCTGGGTTCCCTGGGCTCCGTGACCTTGACGGGGCAAAAGCCACTATGCCCCGGTACCCCGCGTGGTTCGCCAGGCAGTCGAAGGATGTCCAAGTGTCGATCCTCGGCCCTGGCCGTTGGGCCCTATGGAACACGGGCAAGTTGAGCTTCGGCTCTGCACGACAGGCATTACCGAAGCGGGTCAAACCTTTGAACCCGAAGAAGCTCGCCGACCTGCGTGGCCTCGGCAAGGGCCAGAAGCCGAAGAGGCAAGTAACGAAGGGCCCGAAGCCTACGTTCAAGAAATCCGAGATCCGACGCATGGTCCGGGACGAAGCTATCCGTGCGGGTTTGACACGCAAGCAGATGGCCATGCACTGGCGCGCCGTGCGTGCAGGCAAAACCACTTCCCTGTCGAAGCGCATTTTTCACTACCACTCGAACAAGCGCCAGGTGTCGATCTTCGAAGCGCTGGAGAAACGTAACAGATTTGTGGCGAGCGTCCGTAAGCGCTCCCGCGCATTGATCCGGGAGGCCGAACGGTACGGGGTGCCCGACAAGAAGCTGGCAGCGAAGCTGTTCAAAACTACGGTCGATCTCAGCTTCAAGTCGAAGCGGGCGAGCGCAGAGCTGACTAAGCTCGGCCCGACGGTCGAGAAGGAGGCGCGAGCAGGCCTCGCTAAGCTGGAAAACCTGTGGTTGAAGAATGGCGGGTATGGCCTCGTCGCACACCGCGACCCGTTGTCCCGTACCGCCATCGTACTCGGCCGAAGGAAAAGTTCATACGACATCCGTGGTAGCTATTTAGAGCGCCCCGCCGTCACGTGTCCTCGGGCGGCCCGCCCGGACAACTGGGATAATGCAACGGATCGGATCCAGATATCGCTAAGCGACATGGTCTGGCTCGCGCGCACAGACGACCCGGCGAAGGAGCTGGACTACTTGCGCACGTTCACACATGAGATGGGGCATGCCCTAGAACATTCGAGCAAAAGCACGTACCAGAAGGCAGCCACTTTTTACGACAAAAGGACTAAGGGCCAGCCGCTTGAGTCGCTGGCATCGGTAACCAAAAACCGTAACTACGCGTCTTGGGAGAAGACCCGCAAGGATAACTTTTTCAAAGCGTACGTCGGCAAAGACTACCATCACAAAGACTTCGAGGTGACCTCGATGGGGTTCGAATACATTCCGGGCCTAACGTCTACAGCGAAGGACTTCGACGAGAAGACTTATGCGCGAGAGTCTGCCGACTGGGTGTCGCATGACCCAGAGCACTTTAGCATGGTGCTCAACATGATCGTGGGTGGCTAGTGGCCAAGATAGTAGTAGGTAACCTCGTTGCCACATGGGAAGGCCTCGACCCTGAAGAGCCGGGCAAGGTAGCTGTTTCACTGCCGTTAGACCCGACCCC
>Ga0180438_10008974_pt1 | contig 12575 bp, 10 predicted proteins | sample SS_ome_12_FD_132455 | JGI IMG/M metagenome (GOLD analysis project Ga0180438, IMG submission 132455) | Hypersaline lake sediment archaeal communities from the Salton Sea, California, USA - SS_3_D_2 metaG | ecosystem: Environmental > Aquatic > Non-marine Saline and Alkaline > Hypersaline >...
CACCCGGGCGACAAGCAGCGATCCGCATGTGTACGTGGAACGCCTTGGTGGGAAGTATCTGACCGTCTTCAACGACAGCGCAGAGCAACGCACCGTCACCATCCGACTCGAGCGCAAGGCCCCGGAAACGAGCCGCGAATTGGTCACCGGGCGAGATGTCCGATGGAGCGACGGCCAGACCGTGTTGACGCTGGAAGGCGAGGACGTGGCGGTCCTTTCCCTATAAAGCGGCGACCGGTGGTCGCGTCCCGTTGTTCTGCGCTTGTTGGTCGCGCCCAAGATACCATCGCTCGTTCATCACCGCTACGTCGTCAGGGCGCGACCACCGGTCGCGGCTTTATAGGGCCCGACCGCCGGCCGGGGCTTTACGGGACTTTATGGAAAGTCCGACACTTCCACCGACTCGCCGATCTTCGGCGGAGCGAACGCAGCGTAGCCCTCCCTGGTCATCTTCAGCCATCGCAGCGACGGATCCTCCAGCGGCACGCGGAAGCGGAAAGTGACTTCGGCCGGGCGGCCGTCGGGCAAAAGCTCGGTGATTTCGATTCGGGCCGCGGTCAGTTCGATCACCTGGCCCAGCTTCAACGGATTCTTGTCGCTGCGGACCGCGTTGTCGAGAAGTCGCATGATGTAGACGGCCGAAATGGCGGGCGGATCCGGGTGGCCGGGCCACTGGCCTCGCGGGGGCACGTAGCCGCCGTGCACGCGAACCGCCAGTGTCCGGGCATCCGTGCGGGTGAGTGTTGCATGGCTGCAGGCGCTGGTCAACTGTAGGCTCCGTTGCGGAAGCGGCCGATGCTGGAAGTCCTGCAGTTGGATCAGAAACCACTCGGCGCCCAGCGACGACGGATTGACCACCACCAACGTCTGCCGGGCCACCTGCGGATCGTCGGGGTAGGTGGACACCAACGAGCTGCCCCCGTGCCCCACGAACTTCGGCACCTGGAGCATCAGAAGAAACAGCACGGGAGCCAGCAGCAGGTGGATCACGACCAGCAGGCCCGCGAAGACGCGCGCCGGCCACCGCCACGCGGCAAGCCGTGGCACCCAGTCGGCGCCGTCCTTCAGCCCGGCAAGTGCTTGCGCCAACAGCCCCATGGCGCCGATGCCGGCGAACATCAGCAGCCGGTCCATGGGAAAGGCGACGGACACGGGCAGAATCGACAGCAGCATGCCGGTGGTCCAGAATCGGGCCGAGGCGTCGCGGGCGACCAGCGGCGCAAGCAGCGCGGCCACCGTCGTCAGAAAGACGGCGGCCCAGAGCCAGTGCCACGTAAACGCCGAGGCCGACCACAGATTGCTGAGGTCGGAAGCCGGAAGCCCCCACTGGCCCAACAGCAGGATCGGCCCGTTGCGAGCTACTTTGCAGACGAACCCGATCGGGTCGTGGGCCGGCTCGATGTACACGCCCGAGGCCGCTGCGCCAAAGCCCAGCGCCTTGTAGAAGCCGTACCAGACCACGCCGACCGCCAGGCAGGGCAGCAGCGACAAGCATCGGCTGCGCCGCGGTGCGCGGTCCAGGAAGATCGCGTAGGCCAACAGGTATCCGCCGGTCGACGCGGCGGCTTCTTTGCAGAGTAATGCGATGGCCAAGGCCACGGGAGCCCACAGGGCGCCGGCCCGCCAGCCGTCGCGTCGCCAGCGGTCGTGGGCGATCAGCGCCAGCACGCCGAACAGCCCGGCCAGCACCGCGTTGCGATTGGCCAGCCATCCGGCGGGCCAGGCGTGGGTGTCGTCCAGCGTAAACAGCAGCGCCGCCAGGGCCGCCGCCCACGCCGGATTTTTCGGGCCGATCAGCCGGCGGTAAAGGACCGCCGTGGCCCAAATCAGCAAGGCGAACCACGCCAGGCTCTGCAGGTGCATCAGCCACGGCCACTCGGGCCAGACGCGGTAGTCGAGGATGTGGGTTGCCGCCGTCAGGGGCCGCCAGAACGCCAGCCGGCATTTCGGATCCGTCCACCAGGGCAACAGGCCGCGGTCCAAGAGCTTGCCGGTCCGCTGCTCCTCGCCGGTCAGAAAGGTAAACGGCTCCCAAGGGCTGAAGGCGACGCCTTCGACCAGGTCGCGCTGCAGCACGGCCGAGCGAACGGTGAAGTCGTCCAGCTGCAGCCCGGTCCACAACGACGGCGATGCCAGCAGAAGCCCCAGGACGACCAGTGCCGCGGGATAGCGATGCTCCAGCGTCCATTGACAGAAGCGTTTCAGCGGTTGCATAGAGTTATCCATGAAGCGGTCGGTCGTGGAGCGACCGTTACGGCGCGACAGACGATCGCGGCTTTTCAAGTCTGCGCGGCATGCTGCGGCTCAGCGGCAACGGAACCTCGACCGTCTGGCCGATGACCGGCGGCTGGAATTCCACGTGGCCCCCTTTGGTCAGCGTGAACCACCGCAGCGACGCATCTTCCAGGGCAGCGCGAAAACGAAACGTGGCCTCCGCCGCGCGACCGTCTTCGGTCACATCGGTGATGGTGATCGTCACGATGGGCAGTTCGACGGTGTCGCCCAGGGCCAACGGGCGGCGGTCGTCGCGAAACAGCCGGTCGAGATAGTGCGCAAAACGACCGATGGAAAAATCGGGCAACGGTGAGTCGGAGCCGCCCGGCCCGCCGGGCGGAGGAAGATATCCACCCACCGGGCGAACCAACAGCGTGTTCGCGTCCGGGCGGGCAAGCTTGGCCGCTTTGAAGGAGGAAGTCAGGTTGAGCATCCGCGCCGGAAGGGGTTGCTCCCGGTAGTGGCGGATGTGAAGCACGGCCATGTCGTAAAGCCAGGCCGGCGAATTGACCAGGATCAACGTTTGGCGCTCGAACTGCGGATCGTCCGACGGGAGCGTGTTCACCAGGGCTTCGACCCGCCTGCCCAGAGACTTCAACGATACGAGCGTCATCGGGAAGAACAGTGGGGCGATGATCAGATGTATGGCGACGAATGCGAAGCCGCCGACCCGAGCCAACCGTTTCCAGGCGGCTGAGGAGGGCTGCCAGGGGGCCCCCTCCTTCAAACCGCCCAGAAACTGTGCCAACAGCCCCATCGCACCGAGTCCGACGAACATCAGCAGACGATCGTCGGGAAAGGCCGCGCAGGCCGGCAACAACGAAAGCATCATGCCCATGGTCCAAAACCGGGTCAGCGGGCTGCGGGCCACCAGCGGCACGAAAAAGACGGCCCAAAGCAACAGAAAGACCATCGCGCCGAGCCAATAGAGCCGCAGCGCCGGTGCGGAACACCAGAGGCTGAATTGCGAAGGCGGAAGGCCCCACTGTCCCAGCAAGAGGATCGGCGCGTCGCGGGCGACGTGAAACGCGAAGCCGAGCGGATCGTGGGCCGGATCGACGTACACGCCGGAGTGGGCCGTCCCGAAACCCAGCGCCCGGTAGGCCACGTACCACGCCAGGCCCACCAGTATACAAGGCGTCAAGCCGATCAGCCGCCGGATCCACGGGCCGCCATCCAGAAAGATCGCATAGGCCAGCAAGTAAGCGCCCGTGCAAACGGCCGATTCCTTTGAGAGCAGGCCGGCCAGCAAGGCCGCCGGAGCCAGCGCGGCCGCCGGCCGCCAGCCGTCGCGCCGCCAGCGGTCGTAGGCGATCAGCGTCAGCACCCCGAACAACCCGGCCAGCACCGCGTTGCGATTGGCCAGCCATCCCACCGGACCGGCATGGGCCTCGTCCACGGCGAACAACAATGCCGCCAGCGCCGCGAACCAGGGTGGCATGGTCCGGCTCATCAGCCGTCGGTAGAGAATCGCCGCGGCCCAAATCAGCAGGGCAAACCAGATCAGGCTCTGCGCGTGCATCAGCACCGGATAGTCGTCCAGCAGCCGGTAATCGACCATGTGGGTCAGGGCGGTCAGCGGCCGCATGAAAGCCGCTCGACACTCCAGATCCGACCACCAGGGCAGAAAACCGTAGTCCATCAATCTCTGGTTACGGATCGGATCACCGTCAAGAAAGCTGAACGGTTGCAGGGGATCGGCCGAGATGCCCTCGACGACGTACAGATCCAGCACGGTCGCTCGAATGCCGTAGTCGTCGAACTGCAGTCCGCCCCACAACGACGGCAGCGCCAGGAGCACGCCGATCGCCACCGGTACGGCCGGATATCGCCATTGCAGCATCCACTGACTGAACCGCTTGCGCACGTTGATCTCCTTGGCGGCAAAAAAACGCCGCCTCCCCGGCGATGCGGAGAGGCGGCTGGGAGACTCTTGGAATGCGGGGTTGTGGCCTCACAGGTTGTCGGCTCTTACGGTCGGCCTGCACCGGCCGCGGGTGCGTTCGCCGGGGGGTTCCCCGGGCGAGTGAACGGACTGACCGCTGGGTCGAAGGCACGCTGCCCCCACTTCGATGGCAGAGGTCGTGCCACTACAGCGTTGCGTTCACTCACGCGCTCGCTCGCGGCCTGTCCTAGCCAGAAATCGACCCCGAATCTGGTTGCCCACCTCCGTGTTTGCCTCACACCGGAAGCCTGCGGGATGGCTAGACGGTGCGGAGACGACCGTGGTCAAGCGGGCCGGCCGCCGCGATTTCCAAGTGCCGTCGTGTAGGTTTTTTATGTTTGCCCGAAGTTCCTCCGATGACGCGCGGGAACCCACTCAGACTGCTTCTATTTGAGTGTACGAATTTGCTGAACCGGTTCAAGTCCGTTTTCGGCAAAAAGGGGCCCTCCCCCATAACGAGGGGATACCGGCGCGCTCTTGTGTTCGGCTGCTAGGCGTGCAAAAATGAACGGTTTGCGTGGATGCGCATTCGGCACACAGGTTTCACCGAGGAGCGGACTGAAGATGAAAGTAGTGCCCCTGGGCGACAAGGTGGTGGTCAAACGGCTCGAAGCGGAGGAAACGACCGCCGGGGGCATCGTACTGCCCGATGCGGCCAAGGAAAAACCCCAACAGGGGCGCGTGCTGTCGGTTGGCGACGGGCTGCTGCTGGCCGATGGCACTCGGGCCGAACATCAGGTCAGCGAAGGCGACCGGGTGCTCTTCTCCAGCTATGCCGGGACCGACGTCACGGTCGACGGCGAGGACCTGCTGATCATGAACGAGGAAGAGATCCTGGCCATCGTCCCCTGATCGCCCGCCCGCGACTGGCCCGGATCCGCCACCCGTCTAGAATTCTGATGGAAGGCTATGGTTTGGGGGCTCGCCCGCCGGGAATATCCTATGCTTGGGCATCGGAATCATACGTGGGGGCATGCGGCTCACTGGGGCACGCGGCTCATTGATGCCTTCTCTGTCCTCTGCCGGGGGGTGCTCCCCCGGAGAATGCTGTTTTGTGACTACCGATTAGCGAGGTGTACGATGCTCAGACCATGGTTTCTCCACACGGCCCTGTTGTTCGCCATTTGTTCCGGCGGTCTGTCCGCTGCCGCTGAGCTAAAGGCGCCCGAAGATGACCACGCGAAACTGCACCAACGCGTGGTTGACCGGGCCATTCGATTCCTGCAGACGAAGGGTCAGGCCCCGGACGGCTCCTATTCCGCGTTTGCCGGACCGGGAGTGACGGCGGTGGTCACCACCGGCATCCTGCGTCACGGCCGCAGCCCCGACGACCCGGCGGTGGCCAAGAGCCTGAAGTACCTCGAAGGATTCGTGCAAGAGGACGGCGGCGTCTACCGCAAGGGAACGCTCTACCGCAACTACGAGACCTGCCTGGCGATCGTCTGCTTCTCCCAGGCCAACCGCGACGGCCGTTACGACGAGACCATCAAGAACGCCGACCGGTTCGTCAAGGGCATCCAATGGGATGAGGACGAAGAGCAGGACCCGACCAGCCCCGGCTACGGGGGCGCCGGCTATGGAAAGCACAAGCGGCCCGATTTGTCGAACACGAGTTTCCTCGTCGACGCCTTGCGAGCGGCGGGCAATGGGCCCGACGACGAGGCCATGAAGAAGGCGCTGATCTTCGTCTCCCGCTGCCAGAACCTGGAGTCGGAACACAATACGACCCCCTTGGCCGCCAAGAACCCCGACAAGGGGTTCTACTACACGTGTGCGGCCGGCGGCAGCAGCCAGGCGGGTGAGACGGCCAACGGCGGGCTGCGGAGCTACGGGTCGATGACCTATGCCGGACTGAAAAGCATGATCTACGCCGGCGTCGGACCCGACGATCCCAGGGTCAAGGGAGCGCTGGAGTGGATTCAGAAACACTACGGCCTGGAGTCCAACCCGGGCATGGGCAACGCCGGGCTGTATTATTACTATCACGTCTTTGCGAAGGCACTCGACGCGACCGGGTTGGACGCGATCGAGGACCCCGACGGCACGCGCCGCGATTGGCGCCACGATCTGGTCGAGGAACTCGCCCGACGACAACGCCCCGACGGTTCCTGGATCAACGAGAACGTCCGCTGGATGGAAGGCGATCCCAGCCTGGTCACCGGCTACGCGCTTCTGGCCCTTTCCTATTGCCGCCCGCGTTGAGGAAGCCGCCACGGGTGGTCGCGGCTTTCTTGCCAAAGAAAAGGACTCTCATGGACGTTTTTGAAGCGATCGAGAAGCGGCACAGTTACCGGGGCGATTTTACCGAGGCCCCCGTCCCGCGGAGCGATCTGCAGAAGATCGTTGAGGCCGGCATTCGGGCCCCCTCGGCCAAGAACGAACAGGTCGTGTCGTTCGTGATCGTGGACGATCCGCAACTGCTCAGCCAGATTGCCCAGGTCGTCGACAGGCCGGTCTGTAAGACGGCCAAGGCCATCATCGCCTGCGTGGTCGATCCGCGGCCGGTGATCGGCGAGACCTCTTTCGCCACCGAGGATTACGCCGCGGCCGTGGAAAACATGTTGCTGGCGGTCACCGCCCTGGGCTACGCCACCGTATGGCTCGACGGCGTGCTCCGTTCCGAGGACAAAGCGGCCCGAGTGGCCCAACTGCTGGGCGTGCCCGAAGGAAAGCTCCTCCGCGTCCTGCTGCCGCTGGGCGTGGCGGCCCAGCCGGGCACCCAGAAGGAGAAGCGCTCGTTTGACGAGCGGGCGTGGTTCAATCGATACGGCGGATGAACGCGCACCTTCAGGCCGCCTGTTGCCCGGCAGCAAACCAACCGGCCGTTAGCGTTCAGTGGTCAGGGTTCAGCACTCCGCCTCCAATCGTTATCTCGAAGTCCTGGACCCTGACCGCTGAACCCTCCTTTGGTTGCGGCCAGCGGCTGCGGCCGACAGCCGCGTGATCGATTGTGTCCCGGAAATTCGCATGCTTGCCGGAGGAGGCGGACCACCGCTTCGCCAGAGAGCCCGCCCAGTTCGGAAAATGCGGGAAAACCAGTCCCCGCCCCGTTTCTGGGCACCAGATGCAACTTCTCCAAAACTCGCCGTTCTGCTAAGATTCCTGCGGGGCCGACGAATAGAAATAAGCGTCGCGCGATCGGCACGAGGCGTCGGCGGGTTCCCAAGCTGGAGCTTGGGAACCAGAAGATATCCTCCAGTAGCTAAGAGATGTGCGATCGTTACGGGGCGTGGGCGGGTTGTATGGATACGGTGCTGAAGCTCGACAACCTGACCAAGCACTACGGCCCCGTGCAGGCGCTGGACGACGTCTCGTTGTCGATCGGCCCGGGGGTGACCGGGTTGCTGGGGCCCAACGGGGCCGGCAAGACCACGCTGGTCAAGGTGCTGCTGGGGCTGGTCCGCATCACCCGCGGCTCCGGCCAGGTCCTCGGCTACGACCTGCGGCGCCAGGTCCGCTCGATTCGCCATCGCGTGGGCTTCATGCCGGAAGACGACTGCTACATGACGGGCCTGCCCGGCGTGGAGATGGTCCGCTACCTGGCCCGGCTCTCCGGGCTGCCTTCGGTGGAGGCCTTGCGGCGGGCCCACGAGATCCTCGACTACTGCGGCATCGAGCAGGAGCGATACCGCCCGGTCGAAACCTACTCGACCGGTATGCGGCAGAAGCTGAAGTTCGCCCAGGCCATCGTGCACGACCCGCCGCTGTTGATCCTCGACGAGCCCACTTCGGGGCTGGACCCGGAGGAGCGGGAGGCCATGTTGGGCCGGGTACGTGCGTTGGCCCGGCGGGCGGGCAAGGCAGTGCTGGTCTCCACGCACATCCTGCCCGACGTGCAAGCGATCTGCGATTCGGTCGTGATCCTGGCCCAGGGCCGCGTGCGAATCGTCGAGCGGCTCGACGTGCTCAGCCGGCCGGCCGCACCGGCGTTTCACGTCCGCGTCTTCGGCCGGCCCGAAGCGCTGGCCCAGCGCATCCGCAGCGAGGGGCTGGACGTGCACCAGGCCGCCGACGGGACGCTTACCGTGGCCAACGCCGAACAGTCCGTCGCCGACCGGATCTGGAGTTGGGCCCGGGCCGTGGGCGTGGGAATCCGTGCGCTGAGGCCGACGCAGAACTCGCTGGAAGAGATCTTCTTGCAGGCCGTGAGAGAGGACGACCGTGCCCATCCATGATCTGGGCTACCGAAGCTGGCAGGGGCAGCGCGATCCGGGAATCGCGCGCCTCTGGGTCGTTGCCCAAACCGACGCCCGGCTGGCCTGGCAAAGCCGCTGGCTGCGGCGCATGCTCCTGGTCGCCTGGCTGCCGGCGGTCTACCTCGGCCTGGCCTTCTTCCTGTTCGAACAGGCCTTGACCCAGCCGACTGCGCTGCGGATGGCGGCCGAATTTCTCGGCCAGTTCCCGCAGTCGGAGGTCGTGGGCGAAGCCCTGCAGACGGAAGACCGGGCCCAAGCGCGGCACCAGGTCTGGTCGTGGCTGCTGTTGACGTTCTTCCGCTATCCGCAAGGCCTGTTGATGGCGCTGGTGGTGGGCCTGGTGGCGCCGCGGCTGATTGCCCGGGACGTGCAGTCGCGGGCGTTCCTGCTCTACTTCTCGCGTCCGCTGGCGCGGCTGGAGTACCTCCTGGGCAAGCTGCTGGTGGTTTGCGGCTACGTGATGATGATCACCACGCTCCCCGCCTTGGCGCTGTACGGCGTGGGCGTGTTTCTCTCGCCGCCCGAGTTCGACGTGGTCGCCTCGACGTGGGATTTGCCGCTGCGGATCCTGGCGGCTTCGGCCGTGCTGATGATCCCGACCGCCACGTTGGCCCTGGCGTTCTCGTCGCTGACCACGCGGACCGTCTACGCCGGATTCGCCTGGTTCGCCTACTGGGTGCTGGGGCTGGTGTCCTATGTCATGCTGGTGACAAGCGTGGATAAGCTGGACTCGGAGACTTGGGTGCTGCTTTCGCTGTACCACACGTTGGGCCGGGTCCAGCACTGGATCTTCGGGATTCCGCTCAGCTTGGGCGGCCAAACGAGCTTCTCCGACGTGCTGGCGCCGGCCGCACTGTTGGCCGGTATGGCGGTCGTGTCGTTGATGGTGTTGTTTCGACGCATCTCTTCCCCGATGCGCATTTGACCCCCTGGTGGTGCCGTGACTGGGAACTCGTACAGAAACAACTCCCCGGATTCCGAAGGGGACAGTCCCATTTTCCCTGCGGGAAAATCGGGACAGTCCCCAGGTTATTCACGTACAAGTTCTAACGACGCAATGATCGATCTGCAGCACGTGACCAAGCTCTATGGCTCGGTGATCGGGGCCAACGACGTGACCCTGTCGCTGCCGCCGGGCGCCTATGGCCTGCTGGGACCCAACGGTTCCGGCAAAAGCACGCTGCTGAACCTGATCACCGGCCAGCTGCGGCCGACGCTGGGCACGGTGCGCGTCTCGGGGCGCTGCCCTTGGAAAGACGTCGAGCTGCGGCGGCGGATCGGCGTCTGTCCCGAGGGGGAGCTGCTCTACGCCAACGTCTCGGCCCTGGAGTGGGTCCGCTATCTGCTCGAGCTGCACGGATTCGGGTCGCGCCAAGCGGCCGAACTGGCCGAGAAGGCGCTGGACGGCGTGGGGCTGGCCGACGCCATGCACCGTCCCATGGGCGGCTATTCCCGCGGCATGCGACAGCGGACCAAGCTGGCCCAGGCCCTGGCCCACGAGCCCGACCTGCTGATCCTCGACGAACCGCTCAACGGGCTGGACCCGGTCGCGCGGCATCAGGTCACCGAGCTGTTGCGCCATTGGGCCCAAGGAGGCAAGGGCCTGTTGCTGGCCAGCCACGTGCTGCACGAGGTGGAGGCCGTCACGCACACGTTTTTGTTGATTTGCGGGGGCCGGCTGCTGGCGTCGGGAGCGGCCGAAGAGGTGCACGCCCTGTTGGCCGACGTGCCGAACGAAATCCGCATCCGCTGCAACGACGCCCGGCAAATGGCGCAGCGGCTGTTGCAGGAGGAGATTGTCGAGGCGATCCGCTTCACCGGGGAGGAGGGCTCCCTGGTCGTTTCCACTCGCAGCCCGGCCACCCTCTATGCCCGGCTGCCCGAATGGATCGCCGACACGCAACTGCAGATCGCCGAACTCCATTCGACGGACGACTCGTTGCAGGCGTTGTTCGATTCGCTGTTGCGCATCCATCGGGGGAAGCCATGAAGGAACTCCGCAGTGCGTGGGTCGTGTTCCGGTTCGAGTGCCGCCGCACACTGACGCTGCCGAGATTGATGTTCGGACTGGGTTTGGCCCTGTTTCCCGCGGCGATCGTGGCGTTGTTGCAATACCAAGGGGCCCATCTGGAACGCGACGAGCGGGGGACAATCGCCCTGTTTCTGCTGATCCCGGAGGTGGTCTGCCTGATGGGGTTGCTGCTGTGGGCGGCCCCACTGATCCACGCCGAACTGGAAGCGAGAACCTGGTCCTATCTGGCCGTGCGTCCGGTGGGACGAGGCTCGATCCTGGCCGGCAAGTATCTGGCCGCCGTCGTGTGGACGATCGCCTGCGCGTGGTTGAGCCTGGTCTTGTGCCAGTTCGCCGGGCCGGTGGGGCCGCGGCTTACTTGGGTGCTGGCCGCGCTGGTTCCGCTTTCGTGCCTGACCTACGGGGCAATCTACGTGTTGCTGGGCGTCCTGTTTCTGCAGCGGGCCATGGTGGCGGCCGTGGCCTATACGGCCATTCTGGAAGCGCTGGTGGCCTGGATTCCCGCCATGATCAACCAGTTCAGCGTACAGTATCACCTCCGCTGCCTGATGGTGAAATGGATGGATTTGCCGGGGCCGCAGGCCGGCAGCGTGGAACAACGGTTGCTGTTCAGCGACGCGCCGGCCGCCTGGCACGTGGTCGTGCTGCTCGGCGCCACGGCCATCCTGCTGACGGCGGCCGCCTGGATCCTGCGGCGTCGCGAGCTGGTCAAAGCCGACGAGATCTGATCGCCCGGGGGGGCGCCGATTCGCCATGGTTCTCTTGACGCGTCGGCCGAAACGGGGTGTAATAAACGTGGATCCGGCAAGTTCCACTCCATGGCGTTTTCATGATCAAGGATCGCGAAGGCAATGAGTGGGGCACGATTGCATCGTGCCTGGCACGTTACCAACGTGCCCCACAACGGTAATGAGGATCGGACGTGGCGGGGTGCCGACGAACACATGCTCGTTGATTCGGGGCACGTGGTATGAGCACGAGCACTTGCGGGGGCAATCGGCCGCGGCGCGATGCGCTGACGCTCATCGAGCTGCTGGTGATTATCGGCGTGATCGCCATCCTGGCGGCGCTGCTGTTGCCGGCCGTGCAGGCGGCGCGGGAAACGGCCCGTCGTGTGCGGTGCAGCAGCCACGTCAAGCAGCTCGGCCTGGCGCTGCATCAGCATCACGATCAGTATCGCGCTCTGCCCGGCAACGGCGGCTGGGACGGCCAGCAGACGATCGAGTCGACCAGCGGAAACCAGGTCGTCGTCTCCACGACCTTGGCTTCCGGCAAAGTCCTCAACTGGGGCGTGGGCGACCCGGACTATGCATTGGGCAAGCAGCCCGGCTCGTGGCTCTACGCAATCCTGCCGTTCATCGAACGAGAGAGCGTGTATCGCGAGCGCCGGTGGGGCGAGCCTGTCGAACTCTACATCTGTCCCAGTCGACGACCGGCCGAAGCGCACGAGGTGGTGCCGCAAGACGCCTGGGCCAGTTACGAAGGCGGCGGCTGGGAGTGGGCCAAAGCGGATTACGCGTCGAATCCCTTGGTGATCGCCGGGCTGGCGATTGCCCCCCTGCGGCGCATCAAGTCGATGAAGAACCTGTCGGACGGCACGTCCCAGACCATCCTCGCCGGCGAAAAGGCGTTTGATCCCAGCGTGCAGACGCCGACGACCTGGTTTCACGATGAGCCGTACTTCCTGGGTGGCTCCGGCTCCACGGCCCGGCGCGGCTCGGAGGTGTTGTGCGACGCGGCGGGCATCGACTTCCGGACCAACTGGGGTTCACCCCATCCGGGCGGCGCCCACTTCCTTTTTGCCGACGGTTCGGTCCATTTGGTGGCCCATGGCACGGGTTGGGAACGCATGACGGCGTTGCTGACGCCGGACAGCGGCGATATCGTTCCGGTGGAGTGAGGCGGTAGCGGTCCGGCCGCACGGCCATGCGGCATGGTCTCGCAAGGGAGGAATAAGATGAGGCAATCAACGTCCTATTCCCGGTTTGTCCGCATTCGGTGGATCGTCGTTCTCTATGCCGTGGCGTCCGGTCCTCAGGCCTGCGCGAAGGAGTTCTATCACCAGTTTCGAGGCCAGTCGCCCCATCCCGCCATGAAGGTGTACGGCAAAGAAGCCGACCAGTTCGTC
>Ga0180438_10008975_pt1 | contig 12575 bp, 13 predicted proteins | sample SS_ome_12_FD_132455 | JGI IMG/M metagenome (GOLD analysis project Ga0180438, IMG submission 132455) | Hypersaline lake sediment archaeal communities from the Salton Sea, California, USA - SS_3_D_2 metaG | ecosystem: Environmental > Aquatic > Non-marine Saline and Alkaline > Hypersaline >...
GTCGATCGCGATCTTTTGTTCTACAGCATCCAGGTAATATGGCTCTCCTGTACCGCCTGCGTGAAAGTTCGCCCTGCTCTCGCTTTTTTCAGCCTTTCTTTTGTATGACGCCACAACCTTGTCACCAGCGACTATCGCTCTTATGTCTGTTCCTCCTGTCTCTACGTATTCCTGTATGATGAAGGGCTGGTTCATGACCATCAATGCATCGCACATGCTGCTCGCGCTCGCATAACTTTCTGCGTACAAGACGCCTTTTCCGTGCGTGCCATGCGGAACTTTGATAATGATGGGATAATTTACTTTCTTCAGAATCTGTTTTGCAGCTGCTGATGTTGCTGCGATGTAAGCTTCAGGCATAGGAATGTTCTTTTTCTGAAAATGCAATTGCGTCAAAAATTTATTGTGACCTATTGTGAAAGAGTGGGGCTTCAATGGCATGTAGATGCTCTCTTTTAATGCAGATGTCAATGATGTCAGCACTGAAGCATACCTGAAGCTTCCTCTTGCATATATGCAGTCATAGTTCTTCAAGGTTTTGCCACGATAGAACACTTCAAAATCTTTATTCCCAAGAATGACCTCTATGTCCTTGAGATTTAGATGATCAACTTCTGTGAAATACTTCTTCATGTCCTCGTATATATTTCTGCTAGATTCACTGTTCAGACTTATGACTGCTGCCTTCATTATCTGTTTTTTTATCATTTTTTCGGATCTATCAAAAAATCTCCTTTCTTCAGAATGTTTCTTCCTATCAACACTTTGTAATTCATGTGCTCTCTTGTCGCAAGCGTAAAAAGACCAGTGAATGTCTTATTCTTGATCTTGACCTTTGCCTTTATCACAGGCCTCACGCCCTTGCCAGACGCGCTCCTTATCTTGCTCGTCTTCACTATCGGGCCTAATTGAAGTTCGCTCGCAAGACTTACATCAATACTGCTCTTTGACGCGCCAGTATCGATTCTTGCGACTGCCTTTTTGCTCTTATCGTCACCGTATACAATAACATTCTCCAAAGGTCCAAGTACAATCTTTTCAGTCATTTCCCCCTCGACAATTAATGAGAATCACCTATATTTAAACCTTTTCAAACAATTCAGCGACTTTTTCCTGGCCGATTGTGAGTACGAAATTGGCCAATTGAGGGCCTCTTTCCTTCTTTATCAGCACAAGATAAGCTGCCTTGAAAAGCTCTGCAGGCTCCAGTTCTGCATATCTTGCGATATTGTAGAACTCATCATGCAGTTCCTGTATCTCTTTGTATTCTTTTGCTTTCAATGAAGTGCTTATCTGCTTCAATGCTTTCTTCTGCTTGTCACTTAGCAGGATGACAATGTCTTTTGCGACTTCATCCTTTAATTGGAACCTATACTGTTCTGGTGCAAATTCTTCCACCCATCTCTTTGCAAATTTGATTCTTTCTTTTACATACTCAAGCTCTTCTTCTGTAGCACCTTTTGGTATGTGTCCTGATTTTTTCAACAATTCTATTGCATTGTCTTCTGTGAGCGCGATCTGTATGACAATCGCACAGTGCGTGAATGCAATCTGTATAGGCATCTTTTCAGGAATCTTTCCTATGTGCGAAAGTTCATAGATTCTTTTCTGCATTGCGATGTCTTTCTCATTCATCTTTTCTATATTTACATTATAATATGCCTGTTCTGTCTTGTCATAACGATCGTAAAGCAGGACCAGGTCATTCGCACCAAAAGGATCGAACTCGACCACAGCATTAGGTCTGCTTTTAGTCAACAGATATCTTAACATTTGTGCAGGTGCATATTCTGTTATGTCTGTGAATGCAACACCTCTTCCTTTGCTGGTGGACATCTTTTTTCCTCCTATCTGGAAGAATTCATACCCTTTTCCTGTCCTATAGCCGTTGCTAGGATATGGAGGAGGATACTTGAAAACATCTACACTTATCCTGCACGCGCAAGTCCTGCTTCCACCTTTTGTGAAATGATCTTTTCCAGCCAATTCTACAATGACTCCTTTTGCAGGCCATTTCGCAGCCCACTCCACTTTCCATGGAAACTTACCGCCGCCATTGAACGGACTTCTTTTTCCTTTGTGACCGCAGCCTTTTGCCCACGTCACGAAATCCGGACGGCATTCGTACTCGACCATCTGTTCTTCTGGCAGCCATTTTGTCGCGATTGTCGTGCCGATCTTTCCGCAGTTCTCACAGATGGGATTGAATGGCAGCCTGTTCGCGCCAACAGTATCTGCACCGTACAAGTCACGGTATATCTGTTTTATCTGTTCTGCATTGTCCAGTGCAATCTTTATTGTCTCATTGAAAGTTCCTTTTTTGTATTCTTCTCCTGTGCTTTCTGTGTCGCATTCTATGCCGAATTCTTCAAACTTCTTTACACAGTCCATGAAATACTTCTCTGAAAATGTCTTGTAGTTAGGGTCAGGACTAGGCATGTCCATGAACGGCATTCCAAGATACTGTTCATAATCTTTTGGCAGATCGACATTCATCTTATCGAACGGATCTATATCGTCATTCGACAGAACAAAACGAGCATTAACTCCTTTGTCCCTCAAAGCTTTTGCAATAATGTCGTGGACAATCCAGCCCCTGCCGCTTCCTATGTGGATCTTGCCGCTCGGTGTTTTCTCATCATAGACAAAATAACCGTTCATCTCCACTATTGCTTTTAGTTTTGGATCCCTGTTGACTCGCTCGATGACTTCTTCTGCGATCGCGTCTGCCCAATGCAGTGCACTCTTTTTCAAACCTTTGCCTGATAATTTCTTTTTGTCATGCTTCTCTTGTTTCCTGTCTATTTCTTTTTTCTTTACTTCCAGTTCTTTTTCTTCTGCACTCTCTTGTTCTTCCACACCGAAACCTTCCTCGTGCAGTTCTCCTGTCTCTAAGTCAAGCACATTGTGTTTCTCGTCTAAAATAAATGATTTCAACTGTCCTCCAACAGCATCTTTCATTAGATCGTTAAGTTCTGCTATTGCCTCTTCTATGTGTTCTTTTCCTAGCAATGATTCTGCATAGACAATAACATTCTTTGAATCCTCTGTAAGTTTAGATTTCTCGCACTCTCTCCAGTTCCATCTCCTGCACAATACTTCCTTGTCGTCCATGTAGACCACTTCGTTTTCTTTCGGATTCTTCTCTTCAAGAGTGCTTATCTCTACATATTTCTCGTCGCCTTTTGCCTGCATCAGTTTGATGTTTCCTTCTACCTTATCAAGATCGTCAGCACCGATCGGCAAAAGTTTGTCAATAGAAACAAAATTATACAAATCCACCAATGGATTTATCTCTGGCAGATTGTCGCCTGCCAATATCCTTATCAATAATGCTTCGATACTGCACTTGTACTTTTTTGGTTTTGCACCGAACCAGCTGTACGCCAGACGCCATGGCTTGATGTTAGGATGTTCTGCAAGCTCTGGTTTTGTCAATTTACTTCTCAGTTCAAGTTCTTTTTGTCTTATTTTCTTGATGATCTCGTCGGACTTTCCACTATTATCTATGCCTGTCGCTAGTATGATCCCCAAGTGCAAGTCAGGGAATTGTTTGAACAATGATTTTGCAATCAACAGCTTTCTTCCCATAACATTCTCGAGAATAAGGGAGGTTTTTAAGCTTTTCTCTAAAATCAAGCAAAAACAATAAAAACAATCAACAAATAAACATCTGTATGACATACTATAATGAAATCGCATCTGGTTACAATGAACTGCACGGCGAAGAGCAGAGAAAAAAGATGCAGATAATCGAACAGATATTAGAAAAACTAAAACCGAAAAAACAAGAGATTCTCGACGTGGGATGCGGCACAGGGTTGAGCACGCCTGAAGGCGCGACAGGTGTAGATCCTAACATTGAACTGCTAAAACAACATCCAGGCTACAAAGAAGGCAGAGCAATCTTAGCAAAAGCAGAACAACTTCCTTTCAAAGACGAACAGTTTGATGTTGTCATTTCTTTGACAGCAATACACAACTTTGACGATATAGAAAAAGGTCTGCAGGAAATAAAACGCGTCGGCAGAAGATACATTCTTAGTGTGTTGAAGAAAGCGAATACTTTTGACAAGATAAAACAATTGATAACAACAATGTTTGATGTGAAAGAAACAATCGAAGAAGATAAGGATGTTATCTTCGTCTGCTACTAGCATAGCACGCTTCGCTTTATTCTATTTCTGACTGTGTTTACGAGTCTTTGTTAATAGTTTGTATTATTTTTTGCTACGCTTGGTGCTATGCTAACAATTAAAGAAATCAATAAACATAAACTTTCTTTTTCTGTTTTTCCTCGAGCAATTTTATCTTGGCTTCCAGTTCTTTTATCTTGAACTCCATGTCTCTCTGGTTCCTGTCAAGGTAGAATATCCATTCATGCACTCCTTTCTTTAATTCGTCCATGTCTTTCTTTGCTTTTCTGAAAGCGCCGATGACTCTTCTCTTGAAATTTTCTACTCCGAACCCAAACATGTCCTTTACCTCCTCATAATGCTCGTGTAAAACATCGTTCATAAGCACTTCTATTGAGGGTGCTTTTTAAAGGTTATGGGCGGAAATATCTGCGATAAAACTTTTGTTTTTTGATTAAAATATTTAGCTAAAATAGGAAATAAAACCTTTAATCAATAATTAAAAAGTATAATTCAAATTACAATTAAAAAGTATCAGCAAAGATTAAAGGTTTTTGACAATTATTTTCTATATTGAAAATAAATGTTGCAAAAAAAAGAAAAAGATGAAAATTTCAGCCGACATAGCTCAGGCTTTTCTTTTCTTTTGTCTTTCCTGCCTTGACAGCTTTCTGTATCAGAGCCTTTATCTTCTGCTCGAACTCTTCTGCACTCTTCAGCAGAGGTTTTACGTCGATATTCAGCTTCAGATATCCATTCAATACCTCGACGATCTTTGCAGCTGCCTTGCTGTCCGGCAGTTTGGAATGCGTCTCTGCAAACACGCATGAAAGAGGTATCTTTGACTTCAGCATCAATGCGCCTGTGACTCCCATGATGATGCCTTCTTTCAGCTCTTCGAGACCCATTGTCTTGAACCTCTTTTTGCTCGATTCATTGTTGCAGAAATAATATCCTTTTGCCTGCTTTGCCTGCGCAAGCAAAGGAGCACCGACACTCTCGACGCTGATTATCTCTGAAATACCGAGCTGTTTTGCCTTGCTCAGCAACAGATCAGCAATCTTGTTCTCTGCTCCTGGAATGCCGCTTATGACGTGCAGAATGAGCAGATTTTGCTTTTCAGCATAGAATAAACCTATAGGTCTTACTAATTTATTGTCGTGAACAGCGACTAAAGGAGGCACTTCAGGGCCAACTATAGCTCCTACAGGCTTTGCTTTCAGTTTTTCAATCAAGAATTCAGTAGCAATTGTTCCTACCAAGCCAAGTCCAGGGAAACCCTCTATCAGCTTAGGCTTGCCTTTCAGTTTTTTATCAAGAATAATCTCCATGTGATCACCTCTTACGCCTGTATATTGCGCGACGGTATATAAACCTTTTGGATTACGAAAGTTTTAAATATTCACCGCAATGGACTTCCCACAGAGGGTAGTTGGGGCAAATGCAATTATACAAATACGATAAAATCATAGGTATCGAAGACAGTATTGTCAAGAAATTAAGAAAAGGAAAGACAATTGCTGCCAAGATTCTGATCTTAAGATATAACATGATCCTGAACAGGTTGAGGGCTGACGAGCCTACTGAAATTCCATTGTACAGGATCAAAGGCTATACAAACATCACAGATAACAGCTATATTCTGGACTATAAGCTGGAATGCGGCTTCTGCGGCAAGGAATGCGGTAAGTTCAGCACTTCTGAATCTTTCACAGACAAGGTCAGGAACATCAGATGCTGTGAAAGTGAAATCTGCAAACTAAAGACAAAGAGATATCTGTATTTCAAGAACGGGTGGATAGTGCCTGAAAGCAAGCAGAAGGGTCTGCTCAAATGGCTTTCTGGGAGCATCTCAGGCCTTGTATCGAGTGTTTCAAACCTGTTCTAGAGGTTTAATATGGGCAAGGAATTTGAATCTATGAATATCGGAAAGAGGATTTTCGGCTTATACATAATCAAGAAAAGAGGCATGTTTGAATCAATATACCAGCTTACACCATATAGTACTGCGATACTCGATCTTTTACAAGGCACAGAAGCCTTTGACGGCACAAAGACCAGCCCTGGCAATGCAATGACAAGGAAAGAAGCAGAGGAAAGACTGGCCAAGGCCATAGGAGATGATGACGGTAGAGTAAAGAATCCAACAGACTTGCTCAGGATCAGGCTCAACATGGCGCCTTCAAGCATAGAGTATAGGGGCAGGGTGTGCGGGATACATAATCCAGAGCTAATGACACACCTAGACCTTTACCAAGAGATGGAGTTGGCCATCAAAAGGCTGCACAAGACAGGCAGATTGACAGATGACTTCAATGCCCTGGCAGTAATCTATGAAAGAGACACAAGTACTATCCAGCAGAACAGGACAAAAAGTGGAAGGATAAGGCTGAAAGATTTCAAGCCAGTGCCAGAGCCAAGGGTCTGTCTGGAAAAAAAGTGCGAGATCCACAAGGTTCGGCTCAAACTTTTCAGGCCGATCTATGAATTCTATGTGCCAAGATTCGAGAAATGGTGAATTCTTACACTAGAGAGCTTAATTCGCTTGAATTCTTTGCTTATCAAATCCGATCGCTGTATTCATATGCTATAAGGCGGGTTCTCAGAATCACAATAATTATATACAAGTTCGCACAATGTATATTGTACGAACAAAGAGGTGCAAAAGATCAAAAAAGCAGACATTGTCAAAAAAATCGGGACCGAACTGAAGATCCAGGGCAAGTCAGAGCGGACTGTGAGAAACTATGTCTACTATAATCTGGACTTTCTGAAATTTATTGGCAAACAACCAAAGCAGGTGACCACTGATGACATCAAATCATACCTTGCCTTCCGGCTGACAGACAAGGGCAATGATCCTGCCACTGTTGCTTTGGCCAGGAGTGCTCTACGATTCTTCTATGATGAGGTCCTGAAAAGGAAGATCACAGCAGACATCAAGACCCCAAAGAAGCAGAGGAAGCTGCCAGAAGTACTCACAAAGCAGGAAGTCAGAGATTTGATTAAAAATACAGATAATCTGCGAGACAAGCTCTTGATCGAGTTCATGTACAGCTCTGGCCTGAGAGTGGCTGAGTGTGTAGGTCTGAAGAAGAAAGATCTGAATATACCAGACAAGACAGGCCTGATCAGGAGGGGCAAGGGCGGAAAGGACAGATTCTTCATATTGTCTGACAAATTGATACAGGACTTGAACGATTACATCCCCGCTGTCGATAAGACCAAGGCAGACTACCTGTTCCCAGGTAGGAAGAGCAATAGCAGCATATCTGTACGACACGCTCAGAAGATTGTGCACAAGGCAGCTTCTGAGGCAGGCATCAAGAAGAAGGTATATTGCCACCTTTTGAGGCATGCTTTTGCCACCCACCTTCTAGAGTCAGGCACTGATATCCGTCTTATACAAGAGCTATTGGCGCATTCTAACCTGCAGACAACGCAATTCTATACCACAGTCAGCACAAAACAGTTGAAGAAAGTGAGAAGTCCTCTGGATGTGTTGTAGTTATTTCTTAGTCTTTTTCTTCTGATTTTCCAGGCATTTTGCCTTGGTAATATGCCCTTTTCACAACCTTTCTCCAATCTTCGTCTTGCCTGTATGTCAAGACAATCGGCTTTTTTCCTTCTTCATGGAAGCCTATCCTAAAGGTTTTTCCGACTGGTTTCTTTGTGTAACCTCTGACAAGAGCTGCGTAATAATAATATCTTGGTTTTCCGATAGCGTCGAAAACCTGCTCTCCAGACTCGTAACCCAGATACTCGCCTTTTAGACGGAGATTGTTCAAATCCCGTATGATCAGCATTACAACCACAACAGCTGTCGACAATAAAATCGTGAAGATTATCGAGTGCAAACTCAACTCTTTAATGAAGAACACGCAGAAAATAATGATTCCTGTCAAGATATACATTACAATCCATTCCCCTGGCAAAATCTTTTCCTTTGCAATCTCTCCTGTCTGCTGGTCCAGAACCTCTATGTCTTTTAGCTTGTTGAAAGCCCCCTCTATAAATTCTTTATGCGCAAACTTCTTAGGTTTAAGCTTGCTGATGTAATTGTATAGCTTCTTTATAGTTTCTTCAAAGAAAGTAACTTTTTGATAGTCCCATATCTCATAATCGTACGCCACACAGAATCTCTCGTCGATGATGTCTGCAATATCTTTCTTTACTTTCGGACCGAGAACACTCAAGGTATTGAACAAACTCATCCACAACGCGTCTACATGGCTAAGGACTTCTCTTAACTTATCGTATCTTTTATCCTGTCTGCTGATGATAAAGCCTGCCAGGATCGCGAATAGAAACGTACTTACTGTGAGCACCACCTTGATGAAATCAGTTGATACGCCAGAAGGAAGTGTAAATGCAAGTACTGTGAATATGACTGCTAAGAAAACACCTCCTTTGTACGCAGAAATATAACCTATCCTCGATAAAAATGCCATGTGTAAACCTCTTTTTTGTTTTTAGAGTGCTTTTTTGTATATAAATGTTGGTTTTATTTTATTTATTTTCTATATGGAAAAGAATTTGTTTCCGTTATGTTTCTATTTTTAATTTTTGATTAAATATTTTAATCTCTTTTACTATCGTAATTTTTAATCTTTTATTAGAACTTTTAATTTGTTTTGTTGTTACTATTTTTGATTTTTGCTTAAATATTTTAATTGTATTTGCGATTAAATATTTTAATTTTTTATCAAATTATTTTTATGTGAATTTTTGCTTGATTTCATTCAATGATTGTCTGGTCAAAACAATCAAGAGTCAGCGTCTTTTGGATGTCCAAGATGTTGTTTTTCGCCTGCAGTTCCTTGAATGCGGGGTCGAGGATGAAGTAAGTTTTTTTGTTTATCAGATGTTTTGTGATAGGCACTCCCTTCTCGATCAGACCGGCGATGCAGTAACGGACAAATGTGTCTGACCGTCGGAGATTTGCAGTCAGTTCCTTGTAATCTAGCGCTTTGTTTGTCTGATAAAACACCATGAAGACTTCCTGTTCTTGTTTGCTGATCTTTATCTTTTTTGTTTTTTGAGAAATATTTTCGTCGCCAAGCAGCATCTTTTCAATAACTTTAATCTTGTTTTCAAGAAACTTCATCCTTTTGTCAAGCTCCATCAGGTAACTGTAGTTCACTTCTATTTCGTTTGTGTTTTCATTGATCGCTGTCAAGTGTTCGTCAAGCTCATGACGCAACTCTTTTGTGAATTCCTTGAAGCTGCCGCTAGTTAGCAATTCCATTAATATTACCCCCAAAAATTACTTTTTCTAAAACTAGATGTTGCTTATAAACTTTTTGATTTTTAGATGTTACTGTCTGGAAGAGAAAAACCACAATATCGTCGCAAAAATACATTCAGTATAGAATACTGTAACCTGTTTTAGGGTTTTGTTCATGCATAAATTAATTAAATGAGCTGTATCTAAGACTGCTGAAAATGGACAAGACAAGGCTTAAGATACAATTGTCAAAATTAAAGGGTTTTGAAGAGCCAAAGCCTGAATTGGAGCAGTACGTGACTCCTGGAGACGTGGCTGCAGATGTTCTATGGAATGCGTTCATGCAGGACGACATAGAAGGAAAAAGAATCCTTGATCCTTGCTGCGGCACTGGTGTCCTGGGCATAGGCGCGCTCTTATTGGGTGCAAAGTTCGTTTATTTCAACGATTATGACGTCGACGCAATCAAGATATTGAAGAAAAATCTTTCTTTATTTCCAGAGTTCGAAGGCAAATACAGGATACTGAAAGAACAGGTTCCTGACGCTGATATCGAGAGGATAGACGTCATCATCCAGAATCCGCCGTTCGGCACAAAGATAAAGCATGCAGACAGGATGTTTTTGGAATTCGGTTTCAAGCTGGCGCCTATAATCTACAGCCTTCACAAGATAGAAAGCAAACAGTTCATTGACAAATTCTCAAAAGACAATGATTTTCAAGTGACCCACATCTGGCTCTATGATTTTGAACTGCCAATGACAATGGAATTCCACACAAAAAAGCTTGAACGGGTAAGGGTGGGCTGTTTCAGGCTTGAGAAGAAATAAGCGCAAGTTTTATAAACAGGGTCCTGATTCAAAGAATGAAAATGGAACTTAAAGTTGTTGAGAGCACAAAAAACAAGCTTGTTATCGAGCTGAAAGGGGAAGACCATACTTTCTGTAATATTCTTGTGAAAGAACTGCAGAAAGACAGCAATGTCAAGGCTGCTGCATACACTATCGAACATCCTTTGAGACGTGTGCCGCAGATAATGATCGAGACAACAAGCGGAAATCCTAAGGACGCTTTGGTAAAAGCGACTGCTAACTTGATTAAAGAAGCAGGAAATTTCCAAAAGGGTTTCGCAAAAGAGATCTAAGTTAAAATGTTACCAGAATCTGCAGGAAAAATACTAGTGGATATTGCGCGCAAAGCAATCGAATGCAGGTTTACAGGCAAGGAAACTATTATTCCTGACGAGGATTTTCTTCAATCTGAAAGAGGGGTTTTTGTCACACTTTCTAAGAATGGCGAATTACGAGGCTGTATAGGATTCCCAGAGCCAGTATTTCCTCTAGGACTTGCTGTCAGGAAAGCTGCTGTCGGCGCTGCGTTCACTGATCCTCGATTTCCACCTGTCGAAGAAAAAGAATTGAAAGAAATCAAGATCGAAGTTTCTGTCTTGACTTTGCCAGAAGAGATACATGCTGTTGATCCGCAGGATTATGAGGATGTCATCAAGATTGGAAAGGACGGTCTGATCATTGAGATGGATGGCCAGAGTGGCTTGTTATTGCCTCAAGTAGCTGCAGAATGGAACTGGGATGTCAAGGAATTCTTAGAACAAATATGCTACAAGGCCGGATTGCCGCCTGACGCATGGCTCTCTGAAGAGGCCAAACTGTACAAATTCGAGGCCCAGATCTTCACAGAGTAATCACTCTTGGGTGGCACATTCTACGTAAGCTTTATATATTCCCTTATCCTACATATTGAGCATAATGGGCATACTAAGACGTTTGAGGGATTATTTCGCAAGAGAACCTGAAGTTGATCTTGCCAGAAGACATTTCATGTTCAATACTGTTCCTAAGACTGCTTTAACTGCAGCAAGTTTAACTACGCTTGGCTCAATTCTAAACAGTTGTTCTTCAAGAGATGAAGACGATCCTGCAGTAATTCCACCAGGAGTTACACTAGGACCTTCTGAAGTCCAGAAAACAGTTCCTTTACAAACAGGAATAGGTTCTTACATCGGACAGTTGACAGAACTTGATTGGGACGCGCTTGCAAGCAGCACACTCCTAGGTGTCGGTTATACTCAAACTTTTGATCTTTTTGATGAGACAAGTGTCAGATTCGGACAGGATGCTAATTATGTCACAAGAGATTTCTTGCATTCAACAGCAGAGGTCCAGCAGACAGCACCTACTGTTCCTATCTTTGAATGGCAGGCAAACTTCAATGGAGGCGTGACAGCTGCTTCTGACTTGTCAGACCTTGTTGATACTAATTTCAATATTCTAGGAAAAGCGCACAGGATAGTTAATGCTAGTGTTTCAGGAAATCGTGTGAGTTTAGACACTGTAAGTTTCTCAGATTCAAAAGTAATGACAGAAGAAAACAATGAACAGCAGAACTATAATGCAGACGGAAAAACTTACGATGTACAAGTATGGGACATCAGCAAGAATTTCATGGGAAATTACATTGTTTCATTTACTGTAAACGGCCAGGTATTCCAATTAAAGAAGGGAGAAGTTGGTACTGCAACTGATGGCCAGACATTCAGTGTACTGAATGTGACTGAAAATACAGAAAATGCAGGCGCGGACAGCGCAGAGATCGCAATCGGATCAAGAAAGCTATTCTTGGATGACACTGATATTACTGATAATAATTATGAAAATAATGTTTATATCGACGGCAGTTTTGCTCCACAGGCAAGATCAAGAATACAGGGAAGTATTCTTACTGACGGCAGAGTTAATATCACCTCTATCGGATACCAGGCTTTTGCTCACGGTACAATAGAAGATGACTTGTATGTTGAAGAAGGAAACAGCATGAAGAACAAACAGTCAATACCTAAGCAGTTGCTGGCTGATGTTGCATACGACGGTCTTGAAGATTTAGTTGGAAACGAAATGACTGTTGAGTTCACAAACGTTGGTAACACAGTAGGAAGAGGTTATGAACTTGGCTTTACAAACAACCAAGGCGTGAGATATGTGACTCCTTTTGTGTTCAACAATCTTACTGATACTGCAACCGGTTTGCACTTTGGTTCAAAAGATGGCAACCAAGTTATCTTCTCTGAGAGTGTTGCTGGAAGCACAGGAGATTACTTCATAGTTACTGGACAGAATGATGAGACAAAGGTTTACCAATTGACCGGTTTAAACAAAACATTGAAGACACTTACATTCAAAGATCTTGGAACGGGA
>Ga0180438_10008977_pt1 | contig 12574 bp, 10 predicted proteins | sample SS_ome_12_FD_132455 | JGI IMG/M metagenome (GOLD analysis project Ga0180438, IMG submission 132455) | Hypersaline lake sediment archaeal communities from the Salton Sea, California, USA - SS_3_D_2 metaG | ecosystem: Environmental > Aquatic > Non-marine Saline and Alkaline > Hypersaline >...
CAGGTGGACGACCTTCTCGACGAGATTCGGAAACGGGTGGACCACGGGGATCGAGTTTTTGTGACTACCCTGACGAAACGCATGGCCGAGGACCTCACCGAATACTATGCCGATATCGGTCTTCGTGTCCGTTATCTCCATTCCGAGATCGAGACCCTCGAACGGTGGGAAATCATCCGGGATCTGAGACTCCGGAAATTCGACGTGCTCATCGGTATCAATCTCTTGAGGGAGGGGCTGGACATCCCCGAGGTCTCGCTTGTGGCCATCCTCGACGCCGACAAGGAAGGATTTCTTCGATCCGAGACAGCCCTGATTCAGACCTGTGGCCGTGCAGCGCGAAATGTCAACGGAACCGTCATCCTCTACGGAGACCGGATCACCGCCTCCATGCAGAAAACAATCGATGAGACAGAGCGGAGAAGACGCGTGCAGGCCGAGTATAACACCATCCGTGGCATCACCCCGCAAACGATCAAGAAATCGATCCGCGGTGTTCTCACCTCCATCTTCGAAGCCGACTATGTCACGGTGCCTGTCGTGGCTGAGGCGGCAGAGCCATACGGCGGCGCGGCGCCTCTGCAAGAGACGGTCGAGAGGCTCAAAAGTGACATGCAGGACGCGGCGGCAGGTCTCGACTTTGAACGGGCCGCTGAGATCCGAGACAGGATCGTCAAGCTCCAGAAACAGGACCTCCTGGGACGATAAATGTCATGGGAGCGAAAGAATCACGCTCAGCCCCCCCACCCCCCAGCAGTAGTAGGCGAACCTGTGAAACCTCCCCCGCCGGATCAGATTCAGAAGAAATCGGAGCGAGGCGTAACCGGTCAGAAAGGCGACGACGGTTCCAAGCAAAACAACAACGGCCGACAGCGACGCATGGCTCGCCGAAGAAAGCCCCTTCAGACCGATGGCCCCGATGGTGGCAGGAATCATCAGAAGAAAGCTGAACCTGGCACACGCCTCCCGGTCCACCCCCCGGAACAGAGCTGCTGAGACGGTCACGCCCGATCGCGAGAGACCCGGAATCAGAGCCGCCCCCTGGGCAAGACCGACCCAGACGGCATCCCCCACCTTCATCGCCGCCATCTCTCTGCCGGAACCCGGGACATACGATGTCACCCAGAGCACCGTGCCTGTGACCAGAAGAGCCACTCCGACGGCCAGTGGAGAGGCAAAGAGCGGCTCGATCCTCTTCTCAAGACAGAGACCAACAACACCTGTAATGATCGTGCCCACGCCGATCCAGAGAGCGAGTCGACAGGACGGCCGCTCAAAAAAGCCCGGGCATGGTTTCTGCCGGACCCGATCCCACAGGTAGTCGATGACATCTCGAAACAGCACAACGATGTCCGACCAGTAGACCAGCACCACGGCGCCGAGTGTGCCACCGTGAAGGGCAATGTCAAAGAACAGCTGAGGCCCCTTCAAACCGAAGATCCCCTGAAAAATCACCAGATGCCCGGAGCTGCTGATGGGGAGAAACTCGGTTATCCCTTGGATGACGCCGAGAATGATCGATTCAAAGGGAGTGATGGGATCCTCCTGGGTTGGTCGAGTGAGTTGACTAAGTCAATTCGTCAATTCCGCATTTTGGACGATCTGCGCCCTCATTTGACTCGCAGGGACCCGAAGTTCTTTAGTCCATCTGAACAATTTGAACAGGTTGAACGGCTTGAACGTTGTTTACCCCAATTAACCAATTGACTGAATTGACCATTTAACCAGCCCTCACGAGCCGAAGCCGGTCGAACAAGCAACGCGATCGAACGATGTGAACGATTTGAACATTTTTCCCCAATTAACCAATTGACTGAATTGACTATTTGACCAATCCCTGCCGAGCGAAGCGGTCCTTGAACCTCCGTTCGCCTCGTCCTCGGTGATTCTGTGAAAAACCCATTTCTACCACACCTTTATCAAGATATGAAATACCTCCACACCGCTCAGCACAATGGTCGTGACGATCGTTCCAGCCATCAGGACCCCGATGATATTGGCGATGATGAACTTTCGGAGACCCAAACCGATCAGATACGCGCCCAGGGCACCCGAGTATGACCCCGTCCCCGGCAGAGGGATACCGATAAACAGGGCGACCCCGAATTCACCGTACCTGTCCACTGATTTCTGGATCTTTTCCCGAGTTCTCGTCACGGTCCGCTCATATACTCCACGCAACCACCCGATTTTCAGCAAAAGAAAAACAGCCCTATCCAGACAGACATAGACCAGGGGACCCAGAACGATATTCGTGGACAAACAGACGGCCACCACACTCCACCATGGCATGCCCCCTTTGAGAATGCCAAAGGGGATACTCGCTCGGAGCTCGAGGGTCGGTATCAGGGTGATCAGCACCAGTAGAGAAATTTTCCCCATGACTGCGCCTCTTGACACCGGCAATCATCAAATAGCCGTTGGCCTCTTCTTCACACCATGGGTCCACCGTCGAAATTCCGTCACCATCTCTCAGCCGAGGGTAGCGCCGACAGGGGAAGCTATATTACCATATCCCATGATATCCTTGGAAGGGGTGTTTCCACCGAGCCGTCTCATCGTTGGACCATGTTGATGGATACACGGAGACGAAATCTTTAAGTTGTCGACAACACTAAAAAAAAACTCATCTTCACCCGTCTTCTTGCCGATAAACAGAGTGACCCCCCAGAGTGAGAATCGACGTTAGGAGCATAAGAAAGTCGTTTTTTGGCATTAATCTTGCTGAAATCGACCACAAAGCAAGTCCAAAAATCATCGAGGTCTCATGGAAGAGCCTGAAGTTCACCTTCTCGACTACCTCAAGGTCATTTACAACCGGAAGTGGCTCATCCTCTCCATCATGATCATTGCCATGGCCGTGGGAGGCTTTCAGGTCTATCGTGCCATCCCTGTCTACCGGGCCGTGTGTACCATCAGGATCGGAGACCAAATGAACACGGTCATCCATTCGGGTCAGGTGGTCCAATACAGCAATCCCTGGTCGACGGAGAAGAGTATCAATACCCACATCCACGTCATGGTGAGTGACCCTGTTCTTGAGGAGGTCATCCGGTCTTTACACACGAAAACACGATCCAATGCGCCGACGCATCCGCGATCCCTCAAGGGCTTTTTCAGCATTGACCCGTTGAAAGATACCAATCTCATCCGAATCAAGGCTACCCACACGGATCCAAACATGGCTCAGAATCTTGCCAATGCCATGGCCCTCACCTATCAGGACTTCACCGTGCGGAAACGGGTGGACGCATCACAAAACAATGTGCTTTGGCTCAAGAAGGAAATCACCGATTTGAAACAAAAGATGGAGGAGGCCGACTACAACCTTTATCAATACAAGCAGAAAAGCCATATTCTCTCTCTTCAGAAAGAAACCAAGATGCAGGCCGAGGAACTCTCCCAGCTTCGATCGACCTACAATCAGACGCGGGTTAATCGTCTTGAGATCGAGGCGAAGATCGACGAGCTGAATCGGATCGTTGGATCCAAAGGCAAACATATCCCCGCGTTTCTCGACGACGACTTGCTCCCCACGCTCAACAACCAGCTTGTGGAAACAAAGCTCGAATATGCCCAGCTTAGTAAGAAATACGGACCCAAACATCCGAGAATCATTGCCGTCCGCTCGTCGATCAACTCGATCCAGACCCAAATCAACCAGAATATCCGGAAAGCAATCAATGGCCTTCAGTCCGAGCACGCCGTCCTTTTGGCCAAGGAAAAGGCGCTGCATGGATCCATTGAAAGCTATACCACGAAAGCCATGGATACCGAGCAGAAGCAGATCCAGTATGCCCTGCTCGAGAGAGAAACCCAGCTCAACAAGGAACTCTACGACATCCTTGTGGCAAAACTCAAAGAAACGAACATCACCGAGGGTCTGGAAAAACCGGAAGTCTCGATTGTGGAGAAGGCCGAGCTTCCCGGGACACCGCTCGGCTCGGACAGGAACAGAACCCTGGCCATGGCGGCGGCGATTGGTCTGGTTCTCTCTCTCGGGCTGGCTTTCTTTCTGGAGTACCTCGATGTCGGCCTCTCAACAAGAGAGGAGACAGAGAAATACCTTGACCTGCCGGTGCTGGGAGTGATTCCGCGAACACAAACAAGAAGCTGAAAGGCCGACCATCTATGGGACGCAACCATAACAAGAGCATTGGTGAAATCAGAAAGGATGCTCCTTTTGCCGAGGCCTTTGATCATCTCATGATCAATCTTCTCATGTCCTCCCTCGACAACCCTATCAAAAGCATTCTGGTGACCAGCAGCGTGATGGGCGAGGGGAAAACACTGAGCGCGATCAACCTGGCCATCAACATGGCGGCAACAGGGAAAAAAGTGCTCCTCGTCGATCTGGACCTCCGCCAACCGACGGTGCATAAATGGTTTCAATTCAACGGGTCTTTTGGCCTCGTGGACGCGCTGGTGGGCATCACGAGTGTGACCATCGATTCGGGAAGGCTCGGCGATTACACAATCGGTGATATCTTCTATTTCCTCGAGGCTCAGGGCCGGAGCGGCGTCATCACCTTCGAGAGCAACGAGACCGCCATTGAGGTCACGGTCAGGGCGGGCAACATCATCAATGCGAATCTGAAAAACCGGCCGGTCGAACGAAGCCTAGGAAGAGTGCTCTTGCACTACGAGCGCATCACACCGGAGCAGCTCAAAGAGGCTCAGAGCATCCAGGAACGAACCAAAAAACCTCTCAGCCAACTCCTCGTCAATCTTGGTTTTGTGTCCCGACAGGAGATCAAGAAGGTTATCAAGGCATTGATTGAAGAGAGTCTCCGAAGGCTCTTTCTTCTCGAGAATCCACGCTTTCAGATCAGAAACCTCGACGGGTCTCAGATCGAGGAATATGCCGAACAGGTCGCCACAGAACAGGGCTTTTTTAAAACCTTCATCGAACTGAACACCGCTCCCTTCTTCAACCGGGTGATCAGCGCTGCGGTTAAGAGAACACCGATCCAGAACCTGTACGTGTGTCCCTGTGGAAAACTCCCGCCCAACCCTGTCGAGGTTATGGGCTCCAAGAGAATGGAGGAGTTCCTCAAGATCGCCACGGGCAGTTTTGATGTGGTGGTACTCGATTCCTCACCGGTTCTCGGAGCTGCCCACGTTTCGCTCTCACCTTCCCTCGTCGATGGGGTGTTGCTGGTCGTGCGAGCCGGGAAGACAGATAAAAAGGTTGTTCTCGAGGCCAAGAAGCAGCTCGAACTGGCCAACTCCAGGCTCCTCGGAGTGGTTCTCAATGGAATGGACCGGAGGATCCACTACCGCCGCTACTACCGGTACTATGCACAGAAAAAAGACGGCGAAAACTACGACTCAGAGCCTCAGAAACTGATTCCCCTCTTCAGCGAGGGGACTCATGAGACACAGGAGCCGGTATAACCACCCTCTTCGGCACCACACGGATCAATATCTTGAGCAGACAGGAATGGAGCCCGATTCTTCTCAACCGGCAGGATATTCCAAAGCCGATCACGGCGCAGGACCTGGCAGAACTCGCAGCCGCTGTCCTGAGCAAGGGCGCCTCCTTCCGATTTCAGGTGAGAGGCACAAGCATGTCGCCCTTTATCAAGGAAGGCGACATTGTGACCGTGTCCCCACCCCGTGACGGCTCACCTCGTCTGGGCGATCTTCTGGCTTTTGCACCCTTCAAATCCCGTCGACTTGTCCTTCATCGGGTCGTCAGAACAGGGGGGGATCGTATTCTCACCAAGGGCGACAACAGCCACCAGGAAAGGGACTTTGACCCACCCATTCGACAAGGAGACATCCTGGGCTATGTGAAAAACGTCGAGAGAAACGGAGAAAAGACACGCCTCGGTCGTGGTCCGGAGCGTGGTTTGATTGCTTTTCTGTCCTCCCAAGGGCTTCTGGTTCCCTTGATCAGGCATCTGCACAGCTTCCGTGACACACTCATGAAAATCCGGTTCCGGCGGTCCGTGTCGTGAGATGAGAGGCCACCCCTCGTGCCGTTGATAGACAACCCCTCCCGCCCAGCGTTTTGCACGAGTCTCTGACCAAAATTGGTACAGAAAATGCAACTTTCTCCCTTATGAAGACCCGGCCCGGCAAGGTTTTATCGACGATCTGGCGTCCATGAGACCAGGGGGTCCCTCAACGCCCGCGTTCCGGGAGCATGGGACTCGCATGCTTGTGTTAATCAAGCCGAGCGGTCCTGCGCACCGAGGATAATCTGAGTCTTCTATGATGACAGACAAACCTTTTCACAAAAAAAACAAGAAAAGCCCGTCCGTGTCCTCCGACCCGCTCCTGAAAACCTGGTTTGCCTTTCTGAAACGCAGCATGTCCAGGGAACTTCCCCCGGATCGGCTCGCCGGTCCGGATCCCCTGCCCGGCTTCCGATCCGGTCTGAGGAAGCTTTGGCCCTTTATCGCTCCGCACTGGAGAAAAGGCGCCATAGGGGTCTTCTTCATTCTGTTCACCTCAATTCTCTCTTTTCCACACCCACTCATCGTGCGCTATCTTGTTGACAACGTGATGCTTGGCCGCCGCCTTGAGCTCCTGGCCGGAGCGGTGCTTCTTCTGGCCGGAATTGCATTGACGGAGAAACTGGCGGGTTTGTTGCAGCAGTTTTGTTGTAACCGGTTTGAACAGGACGTCATCCTTGATATCCAGGGGGGCCTGCTCGATCGTGTCGTGCGGTTTCCTAAGTCCTTTTTCGACAAGAATCAAACCGGCTATCTCATATCCCGCCTGTCTTCTGATGTGCAGCGGCTCCGCTGGCTCTTCTCGGGAACCGTCGTTCATGTCATCACCAATATCGTTCGTTTTGTGGGGGGGCTGGGGCTGTTGATCTTCCTCGAGTGGAGGCTGGGCCTTGGTGTTCTCCTCGTTCTTCCCGCAGTTTTTTTCTGCGTGCGCTATTTCTCCAACAGAACTTACATCCTCAGCCATCACAGCATGGAACGGCAGGCCAATGCGTCAGGCTCCCTCCAGGAGTCTTTGTCTGCAGTGCCTCTAATCAAAGCCTTTTCCACGGAATCGAGAACCGTTCGGCGCATCGTTTCAGATCTCAGGGCAGCCTTCCAGATCGCTCTCGAGCAATCGACGCTCGGTTCGGTCGCCAACACCATGGTAAGTTCCATACCTGCGATCACGCGCGGCGTTGTGCTGGCGCTGGGGGCATACTGGATTATCAACGGCCAGTGGAGTCTCGGCTCCCTGTTTGCGTTTCAGGCCTACCTCGGATATGTCTTTGGTCCGGCACGGTTTCTGGCTTCAGCCAATCTCCAACTCCAGGATGCACGAGCGGCACTCGAAAGGGTCTCGGCTCTGTTTGATATCGTACCCGAGGAGAATGTTGGAACCGGCAAAGTCGCTGACAAGCTGCGGGGGGACATCGAATTCAGAGATGTCACGTTTTCGTACAATGGCCATGAACCGGTGCTTCAGGATGTCTCCTTTCATATCCACCACGGAGAGCACGTCGCTATCGTCGGACCGAGCGGTGTCGGTAAGACGACGTTGCTGAGTCTCATTCTCCGTTTCTACAAACCCAGCTCAGGAAAAATATACTTCGACGAACGACCGGCATCCGATTACGAGACTGGGGCTTTGCGGCGACGGATCGGATATGTTTCTCAGGAGACGCTTCTTCTGTCCGGGTCTGTCATGGACAACCTGTGCTATGGAAACCCCGGGGCGAGCAGGGATGAAGTCATTCGCGCTGCCCAGGTGGCCGAAATCCACGATTTCATCGGCAGCCTGCCAGAAGGCTATGAAACGGCCATAGGAGAAAAGGGAATCAACCTGTCAGAGGGACAAAAACAGCGGCTCTCGATCGCCCGCGCGCTCGTCAAAAACCCGGATATTCTCGTGCTGGACGAGCCAACAGCCGCCCTGGACAGCCTGACTGAAAGGTCCGTCTTTCAATCACTTCCCGCCCTCATACGAGACAAGACACTCTTCGTCGTGGCACACCGACTGTCCACCATCAAGAATTCGGACCGGATCCTCGTTCTGAACGAAAACAGACTCGTGGCAGCAGGCACCCATGACTCACTTCTCGAGACCAGTGATGACTACCGTTCCCTCATCACCCACCAACAGAAGCGGACGGAACCCACGCAGTCTGCCTCGTGGACAGAATTTTCACCCGCGGAGAGCAGGGGGTTCTTGAACAACCACGATGCCCCTCTGTTCTCTGAATAACCTCAAATCGCTGGATTCTGCACGCATTTCCGTTCTTTCTAGAGCTGAGGCCCCGAAGCATTCAAAGAGAGCCCATGGCATAAAATTTGCTCACACCCCATTGGATTAATGCTCACATCGCACCCTTTCTCCTGCAGCACATCACAACACCAGGATGAGGTGCCAGGTAAGTGCCGCATGATCAAAAGCTCATAGCAAACCCTCTGGTCGTCCTGCGCGAGGAATTCGACGATTGGGCCGTTCTCTTTGACCCAGATACAGGCCACGCCTTTGGATTGAACCCTGTCGGCGTTTTTGTGTGGAAACGCCTGGACGGTCACCACACGCCCGAACACATTGTGCGCGAACTTCGAGAGAACTGCCAGAACGTGCCCAACGAGGTGGAAGCCCATCTCGAGAATTTCATTCAGGACCTCCTTAAACAGGGGCTCGCCGGGTACGAAGTGGGAGAGATAAAGGAGCGCAGACTTCGTCTGCTTGAGGACCGGCTAAGAGGCCTCAAGGAGCGCTACGCTTAAGGATCGCGGACATGGTCCGCTTGAGGACCGGAAACTTCGTTTCCTTCAGGATAGAGGCCCGACCTCGGAAGAGGAGCGTTACACTTGAGGAGCGGCCTTTGGCCTTGAGGCGGCAAATGCCTCAAGCGAAGCGATCCTTGAGTAGAACGCCCCTCAAGTCCAGTAAGGGAGTGACCGTCTATCCTGCTGTCACTCTGAGCGAAGCGAAGAGTCTCTGCATTTTTCAATCGTTTTGGAGCATCTCTGAGATTCTTCTTATCGCTCGGTAGCAGGCTCATTATGAAAATCATGCGCACCCCAAAATCGGTCGAACTGGAGATCACGGGCCAGTGTAACCTCTGTTGTGCATACTGCAGCCATTTCAGCAGCGCCGGTGATGTCAACCATGACCTCCCCACAGACGAGTGGCTCGCCTTTCTCGACGAATTGGGTCGTTGTTGCGTCATAAATGTGACTCTTTCCGGCGGAGAACCATTCTTCAGGGAAGACCTGAAGGCGCTCATTAAAAGCATCGTCCAGAACCGGATGCGATTCAATATCCTGAGCAACGGCGCCCTAATCACCAACGACATCGCAGCCTTCCTCACCTCCACAGGTCGGTGCGACGGGGTCCAGGTCTCGATCGACGGATCAACACCTGATTCCCATGATGTCTTCCGGGGGAATGGGGCTTTTTTCAAAGCCATCCGGGGCATCGACATCCTTCGGAAACACGGCGTGCCGGTGCCTGTCCGGGTGACCATTCACCGGCAGAACGTCAGGGATCTCGAAGGCATTGCCAGGCTTCTCTTGGACGAGATCGGACTTCCCGGGTTTTCAACCAATGCCGCATCCTATATGGGCCTCTGCCGCAAGAACACAGAGATGGTCGGATTGACGACGGAGGAGCGTTCCCTTGCCATGGAGAGTCTTCTGAAACTCAACCAGAGGTATGGTGGCCGTATCAGCGCATCGGCAGGACCTCTGGCAGAGGGCGTAAACTGGCTCCTGATGGAGCGGGCGCGTCGGGAGGGCAGAGAGCAGATGCCGGGAAGAGGTCATCTCACCGCCTGCAACGGACCCATGAGCCATCTGGCCGTGCGCTCCGACGGTGTGATGGTTCCGTGCGCCCAACTCCCCCACATCGAGTTGGGCCGAATCAACAGGGACAACCTTGACGAAATCTGGCAGAACCATCCACAATTGCACAGGCTGAGGACACGGCACAGCATCCCTCTGGGTGATTTCGCGTTCTGCCAAAGATGTCCCTATATCAACTACTGCACGGGTAGCTGCCCAGCGTTGGCTTACACGATTATGGGGGAAGAAAATCATCCAAGCCCGGATGCGTGTCTGAAACGGTTTCTCGAGGCAGGAGGAAGACTCCCTCAATAAATGGAATGCTGGAATGGTGGATCGAAAGAACATAAACAGAGGATTCAAGAAACTTCGGGTTTGGCAAGATGCTGTTTCTCTGTACATTCTGTCATGTAGAGTGTTTTCTGGATTTCCATTTGAGTTAGGCAAGGTAGCTGGAAATAGCATTGACGCGGCTCACAGCATCTCCAGAAATATCTCAGAGGGTTACTGCCGTCGAGGGATAAGGGAGTATTTGAACTTTCTCAACATTGCACTTGGATCATGTGGAGAGTTTCATTCCTGCTACGAAAGCTGCAAACAAGCTGGTCAAATAGGAGACGAAGATTATGAAGAACTGGACGGTCTTCATTACAAGGTTGAGAACGAGCTGATCAAACTTATTGAAATGATTCAGAAAAAAGCCAAAGCAGGGGAGTGGGAAGATCAGTTTTGGAAAAACTGAGAGATTGTTTTCTCCAACATTCCAATATTCCATCATTCCAACATCCCACGGATGGAGTTGATGACGATGTGTCGTAGCACGCAAGGACCAAAACAGTCTCGGGCTTACAGGTTGAACTGGATCTACTTCTACCTCACCGAGGGCTGCAACCTTCGGTGCCGGCACTGCTGGGTTGCCCCCAAACATCAGACAGAAGATCGAACCTATCCCGCTTTGGAGCTCGACCTCTTCAGGTCGATCATCGAACAGGCAAAGCCGATGGGGCTCACAGGTGTCAAGCTGACCGGCGGGGAGCCGTTGCTCCATCCGCAGATCCATGAAATTTTGGAGGTGATCCGAGCCGAAGGTCTCCGCCTTACCGTGGAGACCAACGGGGTTCTCTGCACGCCCGAGCTGGCCCGTAAAATATCCGCCTGCAAAAACCCCTTTGTCTCTGTAAGCCTGGATGGTGCCGATGCTGAAACCCACGAGTGGATGCGCGGTGTGGCGGGGTGCTTCGACCGCACCCTGGAGGGAATCCGCAATCTCATAGCGGCCGGCATCAAGCCTCAGATCATCATGGCCCTCATGCGCCGCAACAAGGATCAGATGGAGCATCTTGTCCGCCTGGCTGACTCGTTGGGCGCCGGTTCAGTCAAGTTCAGTATCGTGATGCCCAGTGGCAATGGAGAAAAGATGCATGAGGCCGGGGAGACCCTCAGCTTTGAGGAACTTGTGAATCTGGGGCAATGGGTGGAAACGACCCTTTCGGCCTCAACCAATATGCGCCTTTATTACAGCCATCCACCAGCATTCCGCCCCTTTGGGAAAATGTTTAGCAACAATGGGGATGGATGTGCAGTTTGCGGGATCCTTGGCATTCTCGGCGTCCTGGCAAACGGTTCGTATGCCCTGTGCGGCATGGGGAAGACAGTCCCTGATCTTGTCTTCGGGCACGCAGCCAGGGACAGCCTTGAGGATGTCTGGCACAACACACCCGTCCTTCTCGAACTGAGGACCGGCCTTCCCCATCGTTTTGAGGGAATCTGCGGCGACTGTCTCATGAAGGGTCTTTGCCTCGGATTCTGTGTTGCCTTGAACTATTATCGAGAAAACAACCTCTGGGCGCCATTCTGGTTTTGCGCAGAGGCACAGAAGCGAGGACTCTTTCCGAAATCCCGGATACGACCCAAAACCGTGCAGGGCCAAAAGGTGGTGTCGTGTTAAGGGCTCAATAATCAGAAGACAGACCCCAGAAATGAGTGAAACATAAGCCAAGCCCTGTTCCTCTTCTCCAACCCCAGGGGAGATCCGCCTCAAGCCTCAGGTGGTCTTGGGGGAAGGGAACACCAGGACTATCGAGCATCGCGCATGGGACGGAAAAACAATGAAAGAAAACCCTAAACTGCCCTATGAAAAACCAAAATTGATCGTACTGGAGGGTGCCGAACTGGCACACGGCGCGAATTGCAGCATGCCAGGCGGTAGCGCCTCCGGCACTTGCCAATTTTTCGGGGGGACTGCTTCGGACAAGTGCAACGCATACGGCAGCCTTGCTTCCGGTAATTGTACCCCTGGCACTACGCCTAATGTTTCGTAATTCTAATCGAATGAGCCTCAATACGTCACCTTCAAAGAAAAAGGACGGCCACTGCCTGTGGCTGGCCGACGGCCAAAGATGGCACATCATCGCCACCGACGGGATGAGGCCGTGGGCAGAAAAGTTGGCTGTAATCATGGAACTGAAAAGCTGTGCACCCAACGGGCACCCGAAATTTATTCTTCTCAAGATGGACTCAGGCAAAAAGTCGTCTGAGGAGCCGATACCGTGTCTGGATTCCAGCATACCGGATGATCTTCCCCGGTATGGTTGGAAGCCGCATGATTTCGAGTCAGTCAAACTCTGGTCTCACCATCGTGAGCCAAGTGTGATCTGTGAGATCGATCCCTGGGAAAATGACAACCTGGACGTCATGAAAATGAGACAGGCTCTATCTCCCATTCTTCAGCGGGCTCAAGAATCGGGAGGGGTTCCCTTACATGCCGCCTTGGTCGAATGGAAAGGGATGGGTGTCTTGCTGTCAGCCCC
>Ga0180438_10008978_pt1 | contig 12572 bp, 9 predicted proteins | sample SS_ome_12_FD_132455 | JGI IMG/M metagenome (GOLD analysis project Ga0180438, IMG submission 132455) | Hypersaline lake sediment archaeal communities from the Salton Sea, California, USA - SS_3_D_2 metaG | ecosystem: Environmental > Aquatic > Non-marine Saline and Alkaline > Hypersaline >...
TCAGTTGCCGAATTTCCTTCAGAACCGGCCAATCTGAAAAGCCCAGATACAATATCATCACGAGATTGGCAATGGGCACGAGCATTAAAAGCCCGAACGCCCAATGATAGCCCGCCTTCGAAAATATCTTGCAAAAGGCCCATATCGTTGCCGCAGCTATTACTACATAGATACAAAACATAAAACAACCGAGGGCGCCAGCAAAAACCGAAATACCTTCATGAATTTCCGGAATTCCTTGTTCCATCTCAAATTCCTTTCAAAAAAATTTTAGTGGGAAACCTTTCTTTACAGACAATTCCCGAGTCTGTCAATTGTTATTTGGGCAGGTGTGTGTCATTTTCGAGTTTATCCTGCCAAATTAGCCAGTCGTCGGCTTTATCGTCGGGTTCATTGCAACGGCTGCGGTGGCCGTCTTCATCTTTTCCGTTCGCACCTTTGCTGTAAAGAATAAAGGCATCTTCGGTTTTCTGGTACACAAACGGTTCGTCATTATATGCATCAGTGAAGGCCTGTTGCGGTGCGAGATTGCCGACCTGTTCGAGAGAGTCCGGCCATCGGTTGGTTTCGTTTTTGTAACGGCGCAGAGCAATCAACAGGTAACAGCCACGGCGGTCGGTTAGGAATCGGCTATGAAACTGGCGAATGCGGTTCATAGCGGGCCGGAGTATATTTACCATAGACTCTACGGTGGCGCGGAAGTTGAGGGTGTGGATATTCCAGGGTCCGAATCGGTGGGTGGTTATTTCGGAGTCATTATTTTTCTGTGAGTGGAAGTATATGTGTGCGTATGCGGCGTCAACTAAATATGAGACTCGCTGGGGGCTGTCGGGCAGCCAGAGTCCTGCCAGTGTCGAGGTGAATTTGCCGAGACAGTTTCGCCAGTAGCCGTGTTTGTTCCCCTGGTCGGCAGAGCAACCGTTTAGGCAGGACAAATTATAACCAATCTCGGGTGTGTTGTATGTTATCCGGGTTTTCCCCTCTTCGTTGACCTGGTACAGTCCGGCGAAGAGAGATTTCATCTGGAGCCTTTCAAAATCGAGGAATGCATGGGATTTTTGCCTCCATGGTTCTTTGAGCAGCGGCCACTGTTCGCGCATCCTTTTAATTGAGACATCGTCCAGTTCGCCAGAAATCACAAAAGTTTTCATTTTTCCCATTGCCAGTGCCTCTACCACAACTCCGACCAGAGATTCAATAAGATCCGGCTGGTCGATAAAATGTTTTCCCATTTGCATTGCGGTCAGGTATTTTGAAACGGCTTGTTCTGTTCGACTCTCGCCAAAATCTTTATTTGCAGACAAAATAAGCAAATAGGCAATTTTGCGTACCTTGGCAAGGTTGTCTATTGTTTCATCTGCTATGAAGAACACATCCGGCTGGTGGCGAAAATAGCATTTTTCGTACCGGTTAATCTTTTCAAGCCGGCCAAGCAGGTCCTCACGGGAATCAAGCCATTGAGCGAGTTTTGGATAGTGTTCTGCTGTCCAGGGATTACGGCGAGCCTTATCGTAAATTGCTGTATTGACGTCGCTCGGCGTTAACTCGTCTTCGTTATATTCGGCAAAGATATTATTATATACAACAGCGGCGTTGGCATTTTCAGGAACGGAATATTTCTGATGGAAGGCTTGTATTTCGTCCTCGAACTTATAGGTTTTCCAGCCTTTTTCCTGTGCATCCGGCAGGAACAGCCAGATTGCCAGCGTAATGACAACCGCCAGGACGCAGAGCCAGAAGCATTTGACGGCCGGCTTCTGCAGCAATGTGTTTGCGGCAAAAAAGGTAAAAAGCAAACCGTTGATTTTCCAAGGCAACTGAAAGACAATCCCTGCGAGAACGGCAACAGCGAGAATGGTAAGGACGATGTACTTTAAAAAGGCGAAGATTTTGGAGCGTTTTCTGGGTTTTTCGGGTTGTTTTTGAGAATTTTTCTGTGTTTTTGGAGAATTGTGGTTTTGTTTCGGTGGACCCGGCATAAATTCCATATTTGTATACTCCGGTTATGGATTTTGTGAACCGTTTTTCTCAGGGAATATAATCCACGCCAGCAGGTAAAACAAAATTGCTGGAATAACGGCGGTTACGACGGCGAGAAATGTAACTATTAATCGTATGAGGTTGGGATCGATGTCGTATGTTTCTGCTATACTACCACAGATGCCCAGAATTTTTTTATGTTTCTTTGAAAGATATACTTTTCTCATATTATGTCCTTTCCGAAACCATTTTCAGGGTGAAAATTTTTCTCGCAGGTACACTTTCAGCTGGTCGGTTGAGACGCGGACTTGCTCCATTGAGTCACGGTCACGGACGGTAACGGTCGAGTCTTCTTTTGTCTGGCCGTCAACGGTTATGCAGTATGGAGTGCCTGCCTCGTCCTGCCTGCGGTAACGCCGACCGACAGCGCTTTTCTCATCGTAAAAGCACATAAAGTGTTTTTTCAGCTCGTCGTAGATATTGTGTGCGATATCCGGCATACCGTCTTTTTTGACCAGCGGAAAAACGGCGACTTTTATTGGCGCAATGGCATGGTGAAAACGCAGCAGGTTTCTTGTCTGCCCCCGCACCTCTTCTTCATCATAGGCATCAACCAGAAATGCGAGCGTACTGCGGTCGATACCCGCCGATGGCTCGATTACGTATGGGATGTATCGTTTTTTCTGCTGGTCGTCGAAGTAGGACAAGGGCCCCGACTGATAATCCTCTGATTCGTTTGCAAGGGATATCTTGGACAGGTCGCCTTTGTTTTCATACCACTTGTTGAGCGTACGAATCCCCTGCTGATGCCGCCGCAGGTCGTAGTCTGTCCGGTTTGCGATGCCTTCGAGCTCCTGCCAGTCGCCGGAGCCGAAGGGGAATTTGTATTCGATATCGGCACAGGCCTTTGCGTAGTGAGCGAGCTCGTCGGGGGCGTGCTCGCGGAAACGAAGGTTCTCCTTTTTCAACCCCAGCTCAATATACCAGTCAAACCGGGCCTGTTTCCAGTGCTCGTACCATTTTTCGTCGGTGCCAGGCTCGCAGAAAAATTCCAGCTCAGCCTGCTCGAACTCTCTTGTGCGGAAGATAAAGGCCCTGGTAGTAACTTCGTTTCTGAAGCTCTTTCCGATTTGCGCGATTCCGAATGGGATTTTGACGCGTGTGGTATCGAGAACGTTCCGGAAATTGGCAAAAATACCCTGAGCCGTTTCGGGCCGCAGGAACATCTTCATAGAATCATCAACATTCGCACCCATCTGCGTCTCGAACATAAGCTGAAAAGGCATCGGCTCGGTAAAATTTCCTTTCGCGCCGCAGTTTGGACATATTTTGCTTTGGAGTTTGCCGGCGTCCGCCATCGCGGCTTCAACAGTAATATGCTCGGTATGCTCGTCGGGGTGTTCAGTCAGGTGGTCAACGCGCGTTCTGGTATTGCATTTTTTACATTCCGTGATGAGGTCGGCGAATTTATCGGCGTGTCCCGAGGCCTTCCATACCAGCGGGTGCATAAGAATGGATGAGTCGAGACCTGCGACGTCGTCCCGGAACTGAACGGTGTGCTGCCACCAGGTTTTTCTGACATTGTTCTTTAGCTCGACGCCGAGCGGCCCATAGTCATAGCAGCTTGCCAGCCCGCCGTATATTTCACTTGACTGAAAGATAAAGCCGCGCCTTTTGCACAGTGACACGATGTCCTCGAGTTTTGATATCTTAGCCATATTTTCCCCTTCAATGTATCGTGTTTTCAGATAATAAGTGAATCTATTATATAGCCCTTTACCGAGAAAACAAGGCTGTTGTCCCGGCTTTTGTATTTCTGTGGCTCAATCCTGTTTGTCGGCAGTATATTATTACTCGCAGAAAATACCGATTTGCTTTATAATCCGGCCAGCAGCGATATACCTCCGGATACCGGAGCTGACATTGATGCGGTGTAAAAAGAAGGGTTGTGTTTTATGGTCGAGCGACAATTATCGGTAACATTTCAGCCGGACAATCGCAGCGTTTATGTACTGGCCGGGACAAAGATAGCGGAGGCGGCCGCACGGGCGGGCCTCATAATCGATATGCCCTGTGGCGGGCAGGCAACATGCGGCAAGTGCAGGGTAAAAATAGATACCCAGACATCCGAACCGAGCGAGGCTGATAAGAGACTCTTTAGTAAACAGGAGTTGGCCGCAGGATGGCGACTGGCCTGCCAGAATTGTATCAGCTCCGATGCTGTGATATATGTCCCTGAAAGCTCGCGGCTGCTCGGCCATCACAAAATCCTGACCGAGACGCATCTGTTCAGCCAGACAGGCCTTTCACCACTGGTGCGCAAGCTATATGTCGAACTCTCCGATGATGATTCAGATGACGATGAGGCGGGCCTCCAGCGGCTAAAAGAAGCAATCGGGGATTTCGAGATTGACAGTAACCTGCTGGCCGAACTGCCTGGCCTGCTGTCAGCCGGTGATTACAAGGGCACAGCGGTACTTTACGATAATATACTGATAGATTTTGAAGCATCTGATACCAGCGGCGAATCTTATGGAGTGGCTCTCGATATAGGGACAACCACAGTGGCCGGTATCCTGGTGGAGCTTACCACAGGCGAGGAGATTGCAGTGGCGTCGGAGATGAATCTCCAGATTGCCTTCGGCGACGACGTCATATCGCGTATCGGATGCGGCGCTGATTCTGAGAAATGTTTCATCGATATGCACAATGCAGTGATGAAATCGGCAGGGAAGCTTATCGAGCAGTTGTGCGAGAAGGCCGGTATCAGTGCCCAAAGGATTTATGAGCTGACCGTTGCCGGCAATACGGCTATGGAGCATCTGTTTTGCAGGGTTAACCCAGCCTCACTGGCACAGGTGCCGTTTGAGCCGACCTTTTTCGCAGGAGAGCCAATTTCCGCAGGCCGATTGACAACAGCGATTAATCGCCGTGGTCGGATTTATGCATTTCCCATAATTGGCGGCTTCGTTGGCGGTGACATAGTTGCGGGCATTATCGCCACTAATCTGGCCGATGAGAAAGGCAATGTACTTTTCATCGATATTGGGACGAACGGTGAGATTGTTCTGGCAGGGAAAGGCAGGATATGGTCGGCATCGACGGCGGCGGGACCGGCTTTCGAAGGTGCCGGGATAAGCTGCGGCTCGAGAGCTCAGACTGGAGCGATAGAAAAAATAGTTTTCGATGATGACATTTATTACAGCGTCATCGGCGGAGTTGAGCCGACGGGCATTTGCGGCAGCGGGCTTATAGACCTGGCTGCTGATATGCTCCGGGCGGGAATAATATCGCCGCAGGGCAGACTGCTTGGGCCGGATGAATTGCCGCAAGACATCCCATCGGCCATAGCAAAAAGACTGTATCGCAATGAGAATGGCAAGACAGAGTTTCTGGTCGCGCGACCGGCAGATGACGGCGGCGAAACCCCGATTGTGCTGACCGAGCGCGACGTGAGACAATTACAACTGGCGGCAGGTGCAATCAGGGCAGGGGTAAGGATTATGCTCAAACGGGCGGGGCTTGAAGTTAGTGAGCTTGACCGTATTCTGATAGCGGGCGGCTTCGCCGGCTTTATACGAAGGGACAATGCCCGGCGGATAGGCCTGCTGCCGGCCGAAATCGGGCATGAACGGATACAATTTGTTGGCAATGCAGCGTTGAGCGGTGCGAAATGGGCATTGCTTTGCCGGCAGGTAAAAAAGGAAGCAGAAAAACTTGCCGGCAAGGTTGAGTATCTAGAGCTGGCGGGAGACAAGCATTTTCAGGATTGTTTTGCTGAAGCGATGCTCTTTCCAGAGCAGTAGACAAATGTAGTAATTAGACAAATGAATATTGCGATGTTAATTGTGGTTAGTGGAGGTGTCAAATGGATGTATTACCGGCGATAGACCTTCGCGGCGGTAAGTGCGTAAGGCTGATGCAGGGCCAGTACGACAGGCAGATAACATACGGCGACGACCCTGCCGCACAGGCACAGCAGTTTGCGGCGGCGGGCGCCGATTGGCTGCACGTTGTTGACCTTGATGGTGCCAAGAAGGGCAGGCTGATAAACGCAGAGTCGATTGCAAAACTCACCCGGATTGGTAACTTAAGAATCGAGGTAGGCGGCGGCATAAGGGATGAGGCCTCGATTGAGAAGGTATTGTCGATGGGCGTTGAAAGAGTAATAATCGGAACGCGGGCTGTAGCTGACTTCGAATGGTTTGCAGATATTTCACATCGCTTTTCTCACAGACTTGTCCTCGGGCTGGACGCTCGCGGCTCGAAGCTGGCAAGTCACGGCTGGACGAAGCAGGATTCAGCCGGCCTGCTCGACTTTGCAAAACAGGCCGATGAGTTGCCGCTGGCGGCGATTATTTATACGGATATTGAGCGGGACGGAATGCTGACGGGCGCAAACCTCGCCAGGACGCAGGCGTTGGCCGAGGCGGTGTCTTTGCCGGTGATAGCTGCCGGCGGTATCGGGAAAATTGATGACATAAAGAAACTGCGTAAAACAGGCGCCGCAGGAGTAGTAATTGGCAGAGCCCTCTACGAGGGAACACTCCGACTCGCCGAAGCAATTAAAGCAGCAATCGAACTGTAAAAGAAAACCAGTTGATGATACAACCCGGTCTTTGGTGCGAAGCCTTTCTCGAAGTTGCTCTTAAAAGCAATTGTTTTTCAAATCTGATTACTCAGGAAATAAATCCCGCAATTGTCCGGATTTGAGTTTTGACAATGCAGCGGGCAGGGTTTATCATCCGGTTGTTTCCTGTTAAGGAGGAATTACCGGATGCGTGATAGTTTTAAGAATTGGTTTTTTGCCGGCCCAGGCGAGCAACTCGGCCTGATGGTTGAGGAGGCCGGAGAGATTGAGGCTTATCTGGAAGGTGAGACCGCCGAATCCGGCTCCCGAAAGAATGAGCTGAGTATCCCTGAGATAATCGGCGTCCTGCCGGTAAGAAACATTGTTCTGTTTCCTGGTACGGTGATGCCGCTTGCGATAGGCAGGGAGCGGAGCAAGCGTCTGCTGGAAGCTATCAAGGGGGACAGTGAGGCAATGATTGGCATTGTCGCACAGCGTAATCCTCGGACACAGCATCCGGGCTTTAGAGAGCTTTACCGGGTGGGGACCAGCGCTTCTGTATTAAAGAAAATTCAAATGCCGGAGGGCTCACTTCATATAGTGGTTCACGGGACAGGCCGGTTTCGCATAATAGAAAACGTGGCAAGTGAGCCTTATCTGAAGGCAAAGGTAAAGCCGCTGAAAGTAGAGGCGGTGAGGAATAAGAGGTTAGAAGCGCTCATAGTTAACGTACGGCAGGCGGCAAATCGTGTGATAAATCTAAGCCCGAATGTACCGGAAGAGGCATCGGTACTTCTGGAAAATATCGAGAACCCCTCGGCTCTGGCCGACTTTCTGGCGGCGAATCTGAGCATCAATGTTGCCGCCAAGCAGCAATTGCTCGAGGAGCTGGATGCGGCCGGGAGACTCGAGAAAATATCGGTTGCGCTGGCAAAGCAACTGGAAGTACTCGAGCTTAGTCACAAGATTCAGGGCCGTGTGCAGCAGTCTGTCGAGAAGAGCCAGCGGGAGTATTTTCTTCAGGAGCAGCTTAAGGCGATTCAGAGTGAGCTTGGCAAGGGAGACCGACTGAGTGAAGAGCTGAAGGAGCTTCGCAGGAAGATAAAGAAGGCGAAAATGCCGAAGAACGTCCAATCCGAGACATTGCGTGAGCTTGATAGACTCTCCAGGATACCGGCGGCGTCACCAGAGTACTCGGTGATTCGGACGTATCTCGACTGGGCATGCGAGCTGCCGTGGTCGATTTGGACCGATGACAGGCTGAATATCAGGCAGGCCGAGCGGGTTTTGAACCGTGACCATTATGACTTGAAGAAGGTCAAAAAGCGGATAGTGGAATTCCTGGCGGTGCGCAAACTAAATCCGGCTGGAAAGAGTCCGATACTGTGTTTTGTCGGCCCACCCGGCGTGGGAAAGACATCGCTAGGCCAATCCATAGCCAGAGCGATGAGCAGGAAATTCATCCGGATATCACTGGGCGGGATTCGCGACGAGGCCGACATTCGCGGACACCGAAGAACCTATATCGGGGCGCTTCCGGGCAGAATATTGCAGGAGATACGCAAATGCGGAAGCAAAAATCCCGTCTTTATGCTGGATGAACTGGATAAAATCGGTCAGGATTTCAGAGGAGACCCTTCCAGTGCGCTTCTGGAGGTCCTCGATCCTGAGCAGAATAATAACTTTACCGACCATTACCTGGACGAGCCGTTTGACTTATCTGACACGATGTTCATCGGAACGGCAAATTATACCGAACCGATACCGCCGGCTCTGCAGGACAGGATGGAAGTGATTGAGCTTCCAGGCTACACACAGGATGAGAAGCTTAAGATAGCAAAAAAGTATCTCGTTCCGAGACAGCTTAAGGAAAACGGCCTGAGTAGGAATTCATTAACCATTAGGGATGAGGCGATAAGCCAGATAATCGAAAAGTACACACGGGAAGCGGGAGTGCGGAATCTGGAGAGAAATATCGCAGCGATATGCAGGTCTCTGGCGACACAAATCGCCAAGGGCACAAAGCGACGTGCGACAATTGGCAAACGCAATATTACCGGGATACTTGGGCCTGTGCAGTATGACTCGGAGCTTGCACTACGGACAGGCATCGCAGGTGTTGCAACCGCACTTGCCTATACCCCGGTTGGCGGTGAATTACTGTTTGTAGAATCGGCCTCGATGCCGGGTGAGGGCAATCTTGAGCTTACAGGCCACATAGGTGACGTTATGAAGGAGAGCGCACAGACGGCCTTTTCGGTACTCAGGTCGAACTCCAGCAGCCTTAACATAGATGGTGCGATATTCGGAAAGTCGGATTTTCACATTCACGTACCCGCAGGCGCAGTACCGAAGGATGGCCCGAGCGCAGGCGTGGCTATGTTTGTCTCTCTTGCCTCCCTCCTACTGAAAAGCTCTGTCAGACCTGAAGCAGCGATGACCGGAGAAATAACCTTGAGGGGCCTGATTCTGCCGGTCGGTGGATTGAAGGAAAAAGTCCTGGCGGCGAAAGTGGCGGGTATAAAAACGGTCATTTTACCGGCGAGAAACAAAAAAAATCTACCTGAAATCCCGAAAGAGGCCAAGGGCGGATTAAACTTCGAGTTCGTCGCAAATACCAGGCAGGCCCTGAAAATCGCACTGAAACAAAAATAACAGCGGTCATTACACTACTCAAAATTACACTTTGCAGGGCGGATAACCACCACCAATCGCGGATAACTCCTCCACAGGCGGATAAATCTGCACGAGCGCAATTATCTACCACGATAGGCTATGCCTTGTAAAAAAATCAGCCTTTATTTTTCCTCCAACCGGTAAACAAGTAACAATTGCCGTACTGCGATACCTCGTAGCTCTGCGAATAATCATCATTATAAATATACGGCCTGCCGTAGGCATCGTATTCGTAGCGTTCGACAACATCGCCGTTGGTATTTACCAGAACAGCCGGGCTGTATAAATGCTCGTGCAGGTAATAATAATCATTCGAGCCGTCATTCATTAAAATCACTTCATCAATATAATTACCGTAGATATATTTTCTCTTGAAGCTATCGGAGCCGTCATATTCAGCCAGCACCTGCCAGCCGTCTCCGTAATAATAAAGCGTATTGGCATCGGCTGTTACATCCTGCCTGCGGATTCTTTTGCCGAGTGAATCGTAATTGTATTTAGCTATTGTATTATCCTGGCTGCCTGCCGCCTTTACGAGCCTGTTTTCGTAGTCATATTCGTATTTGTAGCCGTCTTTATCCTGTATGAGATTGCCTGCCGCATCGTAGCTGAGCGGAACTGCGGCTATTTGTGTATAGCGGTTTGTGTTTTTATCCACTACGTAATTCACGTCAGCCCCTGCCCGGGTATTTACCATTTCCCTGCTGCCCAAATCGTCCATAGTAAATACCTCGTTATTATCACCTACACCATAACCAACCTCCACCAGCCTGTCAATATTATCGCCGTGGAAATTTACAAACCTGGAAAGTACGCTTTTCGCCTTTGGGACAACCCAAACGAACGCAGACCAGCCGCGGTGGCTGCCAGATGTTTGAGTATTTCAATTTCGGATTTGTCCTGAATTCAGCCAATTGGCATAAGTATTTATAAAAAAGGGCGTTACAAGCGATGCCCGACACAAGCAAGTTTGCTCTGTAATATTAGAATTTTTTGTAAAAAAATTCTGGACATTTCTGTCTCAAAGTATTACCTTATGCGGTGTATGCTGAATGAAGTTAAGGAGCTTAATATGGATTCAGCACATCTCATATAGGGTAATGTTTTCACTTCTTTATCTGACCACACGTCAGGAAAAACCCTTCAAAAAAAAGCTTGCCTTAGGACCCTAAGCAAGATTGTGATACAGCGATTTCGCGTAAGGGAAATTTTAAGTCAGAGCAACTTTTTTAACTTTTTGGAAGGGAGCAAAATTATGAGAAAACTATTAAACATTTTGATTCTCCTGTTGTTGTTCACTTTGTCAGGTTGTTATAGCTGCCAGAGTTGGAACAACCTATGGGGGAAAGGTCCTGTCGAGCCGGGTTGTGAGCATAAGCTCTTTTTTGACAAGGATTGCCAGCTTGCAGCTCAAGTAAAACCATGCCGAAACCTGTAAAACCGAAGCCTGCCCCTGTGAGTGAGTGTGGTCCGTCTGCTGTCTCAAGGAGTTATCCCTGTGAAGGTTGTGATATCATACAGTTGAACAAGACCATGCCGGGCGAAGTTCAATTAAACGCTCAATTTGATTACATTATCAAGGTTACAAATCCGACCGATATGGCTGTAGCTGATGTTGTAGTAATTGAAAACATTCCAGGCAATCTCAGCGTCAAGAGTACCAATCCGGCAGCAACAAAAGATGGTAGCAAGCTTGTGTGGAAATTGGGTTCATTTGCCCCGAAACAAAGCAAGCAAATTACTGTTTCCGGGATGGCAACGAACACCGACTGTGTCAAGACCTGTGCAGCAGCCACTTACATAATACCAGCTTGTGCCAATGTTAAAGTTGTTCAGCCTAAACTACGGTTAGTGAAGACAGCGCCATCTGAGGTATTATTGTGCGATCCGATCCCTGTTAAATTTGTAGTCACTAATTCCGGAAGCGGTTCTGCACAAAATGTCAAGATTGAAGATACACTTCCTGCAGGGCTTAGAACCACTGAGGGTCGAAGAAAGCTGGTGTTTGATGCAGGTACACTGGCAACAGGCCAGTCACGTCAGTTCTCGGCCACGCTCAAAGCCAGCAAAACCGGTAAATATGCTAACAAGGCGGTGGCCAGTTCGGCTGCAGGCCTAAAAGCTGAATCTGAGACAACAACCGTTGTACGTCAACCGGTGCTGGCAATCAGTAAGGCTGGGCCGGAAAAACGCTATCTTGGCCGGTCGCTAGCCTATGAAATAACGGTTACCAATAAAGGCGATGCACTCGCAAGAAACCTTATAGTCGAGGACCAATTGCCGCCCGGCGTAAAGTTTGTTTCGGCAAGTGATCGTGGCAGGGCCGTGGCAGGGAAAGTGCAGTGGAATCTTGGGACGCTTATGCCCAATCGCTCTCGCAAGGTCAGTATGACAATAATGCCTAATAAGGCAGGTACATTGACAAATACTGTCATGGCAACGGCAACATGTGCAGAAGGCGTAAGAGCTTCTGTAAAAACATCGGTTGCAGGTATTCCTGCGGTGCTCCTTGAAGTCATAGACATTAAGGATCCTATTGAAATAGGTAGCCAAGAGACATATGTAATCACTGCAACTAATCAAGGCTCAGCACCTGGTACGAACATTCGTATTGTTTGTACATTGGAAGATAATGAGCAATACGTATCGTCAAGTGGCGCAACTAGGGGAACAATTGAGGGTAATGCTGTCACATTTGCGCCTTTACGCAGTCTTGCCCCGAAAGCTAAGGCAACATGGCGTGTTGTTGTAAAAGCAGTTAAGACCGGAGACGTCCGCTTCAAGGTTACTATGAATACCGATCAGCTTACTCGTCCCGTGGAAGAAACTGAGGCTACACATCTATATGAGTAATAAAATGTACATAAAGGCGTCACGGCGTTGATAATGCCGTGACGCCTTTATGAGAATTATTATTACTTAGCCCTCTTGTTAGAGAGCAAGTTTCTTTGCACAATAGCTGTAACTTAACCGATATAAAAATAAACAAGTATATTGAAAGGATTTCGAAAATGATAAGGGCAAAGGATAAATTTACGATTATATTTCTGTCTATACTGCTCTGTAGTGTACTTGGCCTGGCTGGCTGCAAAGATACTGAAAAAGAAAAGACCGTCGCAGAAGCAACCGCGGCAAAAGAAGAGTTAATAGAGGTCAAGGCTGATTTAGCGAAAATTGTGAGCGAGCGAGACAACTTAAAATTGGAACTAACCGATGTTAAAGAAGCTAGTGCCGTTTCCATTAAATAAGTTTCACTTTTGTTGAGTATGTTTATTGCGATATTTGACATACTTATTCAAAGCTATTTTGAGTTCATTATGATTTTGATAATTGGTTCCACGAATCA
>Ga0180438_10008979_pt1 | contig 12569 bp, 11 predicted proteins | sample SS_ome_12_FD_132455 | JGI IMG/M metagenome (GOLD analysis project Ga0180438, IMG submission 132455) | Hypersaline lake sediment archaeal communities from the Salton Sea, California, USA - SS_3_D_2 metaG | ecosystem: Environmental > Aquatic > Non-marine Saline and Alkaline > Hypersaline >...
CAACCTCACTCCGTGCCTTCGGGTGATCCGGATCGATACCGAAACTGGTCGGCACGTCGATGATGGCATTGAGTCCCGTCACCCCTTCCTCGATCAGGAACTTGAAACGCGCGTTCGTATCCTCCGGCATCCCATAGCCGCAGACCTCCCTCCGGGTCCAGTACTTGCCTCGGTACAGGTCCTCATGAATCCCCCGGGTATACGGATGGGTGCCTGGTGGCGGGGATTCGCTCTCCAAGTCGAGCCCGGAGAGGTCTTGAGCGGTGTAGTGTGTCTTCACAGGAATACCGGACCAGGTAGTATGCCCCTTGGCACCTTCCATAAAGGCCTCTTTCATTCGTTCGATCTTGCTCGACATGTGTTCCATCCTTGTGGGTTAGAACCCGGGGCCGCGGAGAATCATCTTTTCCTCACGTTCTCCCGGACGAACCGCACGATATCGTCCACGGAAGAACCGGAAGGGAAGACCGCCAGGACGCCCGCCTGCTTCAGCGAGGAGATGTCCTGGGGGGGAATGATTCCCCCTACGAGAACCGGAATCCGCGCCTTGGTCTGCTCATCCATGATACGCATGATTTCCGGCACGATCACGAGGTGGGCACCGGTCAGGAAACTCAGACCGATGAGGTCCACGTCTTCCTGGATGGCCGTGTGGACGACCTCCGCCGGTAACGAAAATGGCGTAAAGACAACCTCCATACCGCTGTCCAGCATCTTTCTGGCCACGTACCGCGCTCCCCGATCGTGGCCGTCACAGTCCATTCGTGTCATCAGAATCCTGAGAGGGTGTTCCGCGGTTTTCATTTTTCCCTCGCCATCTTGATCAGCAGTTCTTCATGTGCCGCCAGCCATATTCCTCCTTCAGAATGTCCATCACCTCCTGCTGCGAGCAATAGGTTCTCGTGGCCTCGATGATCGCCGGGATCAGATCTTCGCCATCCTCTCTCGCGATGGCCCTGACTTGATCGAGCTTCTTTCTCACCTCTTCTCGATCTCTCTCCTTCTTGAGTTTCTTAAGTCTCTCGACTGCTTTCTTCTCGGTGTCCGATTCCACTCGGAAAACGGGTTTGGGCTCCTCTTCGACCTGGTACCTGTTCACACCCACGTGGATCCTCTCCCCTTTTCGGATCTCTTCATTCGCCCTGTACGACTCCTCGGCGATCAAGCCCTGGAGCCAGCCCTTCTCGACGGCTTCGACAAATCCACCCATCTCGTCCATCCTATCGATCAGTTCGTTTGCCGCCTTCTCGATCTTGTCCGTCAGGTCCTCGAGATAGTAACTCCCGGCCAGGGGATCGCCCACGCAGGTCACGTCCGTCTCGTGGAGCACGATCTGCTGGGTCCTCAAGGTGAGCAGGTGCGATTCCTCTGTGGGGATCCCGAGGGCCTCGTCGTAGGCACAGACATTCATCGAGTTCGTCCCTGCCATGGCAGCTGCAAGAGCCAAAATGGCGCCTCGGGCTATGTTGTTCATGGGCTGCTGGGCTGTGTAGGCACCGCCGCTGGTATGGACATGCATCCTTGCATAGAAAGCCTTCGGGTTCGTCGCCCCGAACCGGTCCTTCAAGATCTTCGAATACATCCTCCTCAGGGCTCGGATCTTGGCAATGTCCTCGAAGAAGTGCATGCCCAGGGATATCTGAAACCCGAATCTCGGAGCGATGGCATCCACATCCAGGCCCGCATCGACACAGGCCTGGATCGTGGCGATCGCCCATTGCATGATAAAGGCAAGCTCCTGAACAGGGTTCGCCCCTGCTTCCCGTGCGAGGTAGGAAATGAAATTCGTCGTATTCCAGGTAGGCATCTCTTTCGTGCAGAACCGAATCAGCTGGACCATCAACTTGAGTCCTGACCGGGGGGGAAATACCGGATTCGGCATGCAGAAGCCCTTCAGAGGCCAGTTCATGCTGTTCCCGCGGAGTTTGTCCCTGGGGGTTCCCCGCTCTTCCGCGGCAACAATGAAGGCCGGCAACAGATAATAGCAGGTGTCTCCGGTGATGAGGCTCATGTTGCACTTGTCCAGATCCAGTCCCTCCACGAGGATTTCCATATCCCGGAGAGAGCTGAAGCTCATGCCGCAGACACCGACCAGTCCGTGCGCCCTCGGATCGTCACAGTCGATCCCACACTGGCTCGGATGGTCGAGCACAAGGTTGTAGACAAGGTTCCCGAAGTACCCTTCCATCCCCCCCTTCTTCAACAAATCCATTCTCTGTCTCGTGTCCTCTGGCAGGCCGTAGCCGTGAATCTGTTGCATCATCCAGGGCTGGTATTGGTAGTGAAGCGGGTAGATCCCGCGGGTGTACGGGTATGCCCCGGGAATACCGATCTCCTGGAAGTCGATGTGTGCGATGTCATCCGGTGTGTACACGGGGTTGATCGGAAGCCCGGAGAGCGTTTGAGCGGGCTTTATCTCCCGGTACTTCCTGGTTACCTTGGTCTCCCATTCCTGCTTGAGTTCTTTGCTCTTCTTGACGGTCTCCTCACTGAACATCTCTCAACTCCTTTGCATCAAGTCACCCTTCTTCATGAAGAGTCGCCTTCGCACAGTACTTGGCCCTTCGCAAGATAGATAAGAAAGATCGACACCCCGATCCAAACAATCTACTGGACACTCAAATAGAGGTCTCTCCAAGGGGGTGGAAAGAGATACTGCCCTCCAGGGGCTATCATGACACAAATGACCCATCCCGGTAATACCCCGGCAATGACATCCCATTCTTGTCGAACAGGGCCTCTCAGGGCTCTTGAGTCAGCCGACTCAGCACAAACTCGACGACGAACCGCGCATACGCTTCCACGGTGACGCCTTTTCGCTCGTATTTCCAACGCTTCAAGTACCAGTCCTGCAACACGGCTTTGATGAGTGCCGCCACGAGGTCCACATCCGGACACCTGAAATCCCCGCACGCAACCCCTTCGTTAAGGATATCAAGGAAGACCTGCTCCGTGACGAGTTCGTCTTCCATGGCGTTTCGCCTTTCCCGCCTGGACAGGGAAGACGCTTCCATGTAGGCAAAGTAGAACCAGGGCCTTAGAACCTCCGTCAAGTATAGGTGCGTCTCGATGGCTACCTCGAGCCTTTCGATCGGGTTGACGCAAGGCGCAGCCTGTTCGAAGATCACCTCTCGGGTATAGGCGACCCCCTGACGCAGGATCATCGATCGAAGCGCTTCCTTTCCGGGGAAGTAGGAGTACAGAGCCCCCATGCTCAGGCCCGATTTCCGGCTCAGGTCCCGGAGGCTCATGGCCTGGAAACCCTTCTCCCGGGTGAGCACAAAAACTGCCTCGAGGATGCGCATCATGTTCTTGACCGCAACCTCTTCCTTCTTCACGGAAATCTGGCCCTTGTTTTCGTTGATAAGATCGCGGCAGATGCTCTCCAGGGACGGGGCCACTCTTCTCTTGAACGCCTGAAAGGCAAGCATACTCTTCTTCTCAGTGCCTGTTCAATCTCTGTTTCGAAGTCGCTTCACTTCCCCACCTGGGCGTAGTCGCGCAAGATCCGCCGTGACAGAACCACCTTGTGGACCTCGTCCGGCCCGTCATAGATGCGGGCGCCTCGTTCCTGGCGGTAGAAGAACGACAAAATCGTGTCATCGCTCACGCCCATGGCACCGTGGACCTGTATAGCCCGGTCAACCACCTTGAGCATGATCGGCGCAACGAAGAACTTGATCATAGAGACCTCTTCCCGTGCCGCATATTGGCCCTCATGCTCGATCTTCCAGGCCGCGTGCAGGACCATCAACCTGGCTGCATGGATTTCGGCACGGCACTCTGCAATCCATTCCTGGATGATCTGTTTCTGGGCCAGGGACTTGCCTCCACCCACGATCCGCTCCGTCGCGCGCTTGCACATCATGTCAAAGCTGCGGTTGCAGATCCCGATCCAGCGCATGCAGTGATGAATACGCCCCGGGCCGAGGCGCTCCTGGGCGATGATGAAGCCGTGTCCCTGGGTCCCCAGCAGATTCTCGGCCGGAACCCTGCAGTTCTGGTACATGATCTCGCCGTGGCTCGCGTAGTCGTCCCCTGCGTGTCCCATCACCGAGATGTTCCGGATCAGGTTGAACCCGGGTGTGTCGGTGGGCACGATGATCATGCTCGCCCGCTGGTAAACATGGGCCTCCGGATCCGTCACGGCCATCACGATAGCGAACGCCGAACCGTCTGCCGCCGAGCTGAACCACTTGTGCCCGTTGATAACCCACTGGTCTCCGTCGCGGATCGCTGTCGTGGCCAGCTCCGTCGGGTTCGATCCCGCCAGCTCAGGCTCACACATCGAGAAACAGCTCCTGATGTCACCGTTTGCCAGAGGCACGAGGTATTCCTCTCGCTGCTCAGGGGTCGCATACTTCTCCAGGATCTCGATGTTCCCGGCATCCGGGGCTTGGCAACCGAACAGCAGGTGCCCCAAGGGACTCGACCCGAGCACCTCGGTCATCAGTGCGTGGTCCACGAGACACAGGCCCATTCCACCGAGCTCTTTCGGGATCTGAGGACCCCACAGCTCCATCTTCTTGACCATCTCCTGGCATCGTTTGATCTCCGGTAGCATGTCACGGAACTTCCTCCCCACGAAATGAGCTTCGAGGGGATAGACCTCCTTCTCCAGGAACTCCTGCGTCATCTCGAGGATGACCTGGGTCTCTTCCGAGATTTGAAAATCCATGTTCTCCTCCTTGGACACTCGGTCCTCATCGATACGTCACGAAGGTGTCCTCAACGAAATGGGGTGTCATGTTGAAGCCGGTCATGGAAAACCGCTGCCCTGTGTACTTGAATTCGGTGACACTCGCGTTCTTGACGACCCACCCCAGGCCCAGAGCAATCCTGTCCGAGGTCTCCAGGGTGTGTTGCATGACGGCTGAGATCGGCCCTCCGGAGGTGAAGACGGCGACGGTTTTTCCGGAAGGGTACGCTGCGACGATCTCCTGCACGCCCCGGATCACACGATGGGTGAACCGTTCCCACGACTCGACACTCTTCGAATCCACCTCGCCCGCAATCCACCGGTTCATCACCACCGTCAAGATGTCCTGGAAGGCCCTGCGTCTCACCGTGGAATCCCCTTCGGAGTCGGTGGCACGATTTACGATCTCCTCCAGGTTCGGCTCCTCCTGAATCAGCTTGGGGAGATAGTGACTCAACATACCTTGCGCGTCGTATTCGTTGAATGCCTCGTTCACATTCGGCTCCGGTAGATCCAGACCGGCATCTCGGTAGACTTCCCGCAAAACCAACAGCGTGTCCTTCTGCCGTTTCTGGGCACCCGTGACCAGGGCATCGAACCGCTGACCCCGTTTCACCCAATACTCTCCGAGCAGAGAAGACTGGGTGATCCCCATATTAGAAAGCCTGTCATAATCGACCTCGCCGAAACTCGCCTGTCCGTGCCGCACCATCAGGAGGGTACTCATCGAAGGGCTCCCATGCTGTTGCTGCTCCAGGTTTGCAAGGCCTTGAGTTTACCACCCGCATCCGGCCCCGTCAAGAAAAATCGATCGAGCGCTCGCTTTTTTTACTCGATCGTGGTAGGCTGGGACCCATTACACGTTCCTGTCCGGTTGGGCACGGGTTGCCGCGAGGCCCCAGGGATTGGCAAAATAGGCAAAACGAAGCCTTGCCACGTGGATACGGAAGTTTACGAAAGGGAGCCCTCGGTGAGAATTCTGGTGTGCGTCAAACAGGTGCCGGATATGGAAAGCACGTTCCGGATCGACGAGCACGGCAAGGGATTCGAGGAGAGCCACACCGTATTCCGTATGAATTCGTACGATGACTATGCCGTGGAAGAGTCTGTTCGAATCAAGGAGCGGCTCCTCGACGTGGACATCACTGCCCTGACCGTGGGTACCCAGCGAGCTCAAGCTGTTGTGCGTCGTGCCCTCGAGTTAGGTGCAGACCAGGGAGTGCATCTCGTAACGGACCGCAGCCAGGGCATGGATGCTCTGGAAACGTCTTCACGGATCGCGGCCTTTGCCAAGGACCAATCCTTTGAACTTCTCCTCTTCGGCGTCATGTCCGAAGACGAGCAATTCAGCCAGACAGGCCCGATGGTTGCTGCCCTGCTGGATCTCCCTTACGCCACCACGGTTGTATCGGAGACGATCTCGGAAGACAGACAGCACGTAACCGTTGAACGCGAACTCGAGGGCGGCCGCAGGCAGATTGTTGAGATGCCCCTTCCTGCGGTGCTTACCGTGCAGTCGGGCATCAATCGGCCACGCTATGCGAGTCTCAGCAACAAGCTGCGGGCCCGAAAACAGGAGCTCCAAGTGGTCGACGCAAACCGAATGTCTCCTGTGGGGCGATGCCAGGAGCTGGTCCGAGCGTACCTTCCTCCCCCTTCAGAGACCGGGATGTTCCTCGAGGGCACCCTCGAAGAGCAAGCTGCAGCGCTCGTTCGGATCATTCACGAAAACGCGGACGTGTTGTGATGCCTGGGGCAACGAAAAGCATCTGGGTCCTTGCAGAGCATTCGGACGGGTTCGTCCAGCCGGTGACATACGAAGTGCTGACCTTTGCCGACAAGGTGGCAAGGGCCATTCAAGGGAAGATCTCGGTTGTCGTGCTGGCTCACCCTGCACGGCCGATGGCCGGGCAAATCGCGGAACGGACTGGCTTCGACGTGATCGGTGTCGATACCGAGACGGCTTGTCATTACAATGGTGAGGCCTACCGGAACTTGCTGAACAGTCTGGCTCTCTCCGGTCCTCCGAGCTTCCTGTTCATCCCCCACACGACGATGGGATGGGATCTCGCGCCCGGGATCGCCGTGGATCTTGGTGCTTCGAGCCTGAGTGGGGTCTGCGGATTCGAAGCAGATCGTGGCCTCCTGTTCCGCCGACGAATCCTGAACGGAAAAATCATTCAGGATGTGCGCCCCATAGGCGACCGGCCTGTCGTCGTCACCGTGGTGCCGGGCACAGAGGATCCATACGGCACGAAACCGAATGCGCCGGGAAACATACAGATCTACGAAAGAGAGGCACCGCGAACCAGGACAAGAGTCCTCGAGCATGTGGAACCACCACCTAGCTCGGTCGATCTCAGGGAGGCCGAAGTGATCATCGCTGCCGGCCGCGGAGTGGGCGATGCCGAGAACCTCGCGTGCATCCACGAACTGGCCAGCCTCTTCAGGCGCGGTGCCGTCGGCGCGTCGCGCCCCTTGTGCGACATGGGGTTGTTACCCCTTACGTGCCAGGTAGGCATGACCGGACAGACGGTCTCACCGAAGCTCTACATTGCGTGCGGGGTTTCCGGGGCTGTGCAGCACACGATGGGCATGAAAGCCTCAGACATGGTCGTTGCCATCAACACGGACAGGAATGCCTTGTTCTGTCGGGAGGCCCACTACTGCGTCATAGCAGATCTCCACGAATTCGTCCCTATACTGATCAACAAGATCCTTGCGTTTCGAGGCGAACGGCCAGAGTAGCCTGCACCGCCCGACGCTCCCTTGCCCTCGTTGATAGACCGAGGGGCTTCCTGTTTTTTCGATTGCGTCGCATCTCGTTATCGACTAATGTACCGCCTTGACCCCTGGAGGGCAGTCCTCGCGACTCGCTGATTCCTTTCCACGACGGAGACCGTGGCAGCTCATGTTGCAGAACTGGGCCAAGCAGGCGACAAGATCCATCGTGTTGTGGGCCCTCCTTGCTTTCAGTTGTGGGAGCGGCACGAAAGATCCCGCCGTCGAAGAAGGTGTTGGCGTGCAAGGGCCGCAAGGTGCGGCTGCACCCGGTGCCGACTCGGATCAGGAGTCGTCCACGCCCAAGTTGTATGACCCTGCGGCACTCCCCCTGGCATCCCACCTGAATCAGAAGTATACGGACGATCTGAAGGGGATTCTGGAAAGACGGCACATCCGAGTCCTGACCACGTTCAACAAGACCAATTTCTTCTTTTCGGGAAGCAGGGTTTACGGCTTCGAGTATTCCCTCCTGCAGGAATACAACAGGTCGCTGAACCAAGGAATCGGCAGGAGGGAGCTGAAAGTGGTGATGGAATTCGTCCCTGTTCCACGGGACCAGCTCATCCCCCGCCTGGTGGAAGGATTGGGTGATATCGCCGCGGCCGGACTCACCATCACACCCGAACGGCAAAAACGGGTGGCTTTCACGGACCCGTATCTCACGAACGTGGATGAGATCGTCGTCACGAACCGAGAGGCCCGCGACCTTGGCACCCTGGAGGACCTCTCCGGACGCAATGTCTACGTACGACCGAGCAGCAGTTACTACGAGAGCCTGGTCACGCTGAATCAAGAATTCTCGAAAGAGGGAAAGCCCCCTGTCCATATCCTGAAGGTGGACGAAAGCCTCGAGACCGAAGATATCCTCGAAATGGTCCACTCCGGGGCAATCCCGATGACGATCGCTGACAACATCCTGGCCGAGATATGGTCCGGCATCTTTGACAATCTCCAGGTCCATGCGGATCTGAAGGTCCGAACCGGCAGCGAGATCGCGTGGATGGTAAGGAAAGACAACCCGGAGTTGAAGAAGAGTCTCGACATCTTCATCAAGAGGCATCGCAAGGGAACACGTCTGGGCAACATCTACTTCAATCGCTATTTCGAGCGAAACAAATGGATCCGGAACCCCTTGACGACGAAAAGCCTGGAAAGACAGCGACGGCACACGAAACTTTTCAAGAAATATGCATCCGAGTATCGATTCGACTGGCTGCTGATCATGGCATTGGCCTACCAGGAGTCTGGTCTGAACAACAACAAAATAAGCCCTTCCGGCGCTGTGGGCATCCTGCAGGTCCGGCCGTCCACGGCAGCGGACAGGAACATCAACATTCCGAACGTGACGGTCTTGGAAAACAATGTCCATGCCGGGGTCAAGTACCTGGCCTTCCTGAGAGATCGATATTTCAAGGATGCCATGATCAACGAACGGAATCGTATCCGTTTCAGCCTCGCCGCGTACAATGCGGGCCCGAAGAAGATCAGACGGGCTCAGAAGTTGTCTGAGGAAATGGGGTGGGACCGGTATCGATGGTTCCGGAACGTTGAAATCGCCACGCTGAGACTCGTAGGCCAGGAGACTGTCCAGTTCGTGAACAACATCAACAAGTACTATGTGCTCTTCAAGCTCCAGGAAGAGACCGAGAGGATCCGCGAATCGAGCAAACAGGAATCCCTGGCCAAGGGCAAACGGCGTTGACCTGAACATCTCAGACTCGACCTGCGAATCGATCGAATCGGGCACGGGAAATGCATATTCCTCCTCGCAAGGGATGGATTGCCGGATGCAGCGCCTACGGAAGGGAGCATAAACGCTACAAAATGCTCAGGAGAACTCGATCGTGGACATATATCGAGTAGACCAGGCTACTGTACAATGCGGGGAATCCAAGAAGATTCGTCAAAAAATTGACTTTTTAGATGTGCTCAGGAACAAGGAAGCACCAGAACGCGGTCGTACACCGCACATAGTGCCGAAGAAACCGAGCGGCCTCTCCGAGTCGACCGTTCAACCGAAGAGGGAACATGCCCTTGTTTCTCTGGGCGAGGTGACTCGGCAGAACCCGAACGTCTCCAGCCTCCTGATCAAGCATCCCGCTTACAAGAAGGACTGCTGGAACATCCTGTACAGCCTGGACAATCGCGACAAGCCCTACACCAGGATTCGCCCGGGGACGGAGATCTTCCTGAATCCGAAGACGAGGGAGATCGTGTGGGGCAAGATGCTTGAGGATCCGCAAGCATCCCGTGCCGTTGCGAAGTCTGAACAGGTTCATCCCGGAAAGGAGAAGAAGAACCCTGTTAGCACGAAGTCTTTCTCGGAGCGGCTGGTCGGGGCCGTGAAGCCGTATTTTGGGAAACCGTATGGCGAGATCAATTGCTATGAACTCTTGGTGAAGGGGCTTACGAATATGGGCGTCCGCTATCAGGGAGCGGGCGGACTCGGAAGAAAGCTCATGGCGATGGCCAAGGAGAAAGGGCTCCCGATGAATGCGTACTTCAACGGAGAGGGGCTCATCGCAGCGTCCGGATCACCGGTCTACGCCAAGACGCTGCTCCAAATTCGATCTCCGGAGACGCAGGCCGCCCAAGTGCTCAAAGAAATCGAGCCCTATCTCGAGAAGGGGCAGATCCTGTCGTTCTCCATCCACAGCAAGGGGCACACCGGTATTGTCTCTCGGGCGAAGAGCGTCTGGACACTCATCAACTCCGGAGAGATGGACAACTCGGTGAGATCCAATGCTCTGCCCAAAGGGGTGGGCGAAGAGTCCCTTGAAGCGGAGATAATGAACTGGTTCGAACTGGCAAAGAGCCGTGGGGAATCCCTCCGCATCACCCTGGGCAGATTGAACGAGCAGAAGCTCGTCAGCTTTTACGACCAACCACCCTTGGAGCCCAAGAAGGTCTAGCCTTCCCGGGCTGTCGCCCAAATCCACGTAACCGGGCAGGCAACCAGCTGCGGAAGGTCACCCATCCTGTTGGGACCAGTCGACCAAGATGCCAGTGGTCTTCTTGAACGTGAGCGTCATCTCACATCCATTCTCGATTGCCCGGGCAAGGGTGTGGTGTCTGGATACTGGAACAAAACCGGTCCCGGAATCGTCTTTGGCTACCCACGTGGCAACGAAGACCGGCTGTCCTTCCACGACCGAGACACGCACCGGCGCTCCCCAGGCGCTGACAGCCTGGCGGAAGGTCATATGTTCGAGACCGGCGTTCAGGCTTTCGATGAATTGCCGTTCCCCCTGAGGGGCACAAGCAACGAGGAGAACAACCGAACACAAGAAGATGAGCCGTGGCTTCATGGCCTCCCTCGGGATCGCGTTTTCAGAATCCCAGGTGTGCGGAGATGTTTCTGTGACTCCATTTGTTCTATACTACAGAACTATGATGTTTTCAAGATAATTCTGCTGTTTGGTTTGTTCGCCTCCCATGCTCCTCAGGTAAAACAATGCCCTAGGCAGCCACACTCGGAAAAAAGAGACAGGGAGGAGGTTTCCGTTTCGATTTCCCATCCATGAAGACGAATTCTATACGAAACACTTCTGGACGGGCCAACACTTCGTGCCGTGCTTTCACGCGGGATGCGGCCTAGTCGCTCTCCTCGAGGAAATGAAAAGCATCCAGGGCTGCCATACACCCACTGCCCGCAGCGGTAACCGCCTGACGATACGTGGGATCCTGAACGTCGCCTGCAGCGAATACGCCTTCCACATTTGTTCGGGTGCCGTTCCGAGTAATGATGTACCCTTTTTCGTCCGTCTCCAGCTTCCCCTTGAACACCGAGGTGTTCGGCACATGACCGATAGCGACGAAGATGCCATCGCACCGCTCCTCGAACCGACTCTCGGTCTTCGTGTCCCTCAACCGCACACCCGTGACCCCTCTTGGATCCTCACCGAGAATCTCCTCCACCACTGCATTCCATATAATTTCCACCTTCGGGTGCTTCATTACCCTTTCTCGCATGATCTTCGAGGCCCGCAGCTCGTCCCTACGATGTATGATGCGCACCCTCGTGGCAAAATTCGTCAAGAACAAGGCTTCTTCACACGCTGTGTCTCCTCCACCCACAACCATAACTTCTTGATTCTTAAAGAAAAATCCATCGCAGGTGGCACAAGCAGACACGCCTCTTCCCATGAAGCGCTCCTCACTGGGAAGGCCCAGGAACCGGGCGGACGCTCCGCTCGCAATGATCAGGCTCTTGCACCTGTACGTCTCTCGGTCCGAGCGGATCGAAAAGGGACGCCTCCCCAGATCCGCCTCGACGACCTCCTCCTTCAGACACCGCGCCCCAAACCTGGTGGCCTGCTTTCGCATCAAGTCCATCAGGTCCGGCCCCTGAATGCCCTCCGGAAACCCCGGATAGTTCTCCACTTCACTGGTAATCGTAAGCTGGCCCCCCGGCTGCCTTCCCTCGAGGACGAGAGGCTCCAGATTTGCTCTGGCCGCGTAGATAGCGGCCGTCAGGCCTGCTGCACCGCTGCCCTCGATTACGACATTCTCGACACGCTCGATCTTCTCCATACTCGTAAGTCCTCATGAACGGGTGTGGGTAGGGATGTTCTTCGACACCCACTCCGTGCAGTGGGTGGCTATTCCTGATCGTCCTTCGGCTGGAAGAGCTCTGACACATCTGGGTCCTCGCACAGATCCGGGTGTTCTCTCACAAAGGTAGGGATGAATCCGGTAGCCCGAAACTGACCCATAATTTTGCTTGCGTCCCGGGCACTCAGTCGATCAAACCGGTAGATCTCGCGCAGCACGATGTCCTCTTCCCCGTCGTCTCCCGCTTGGATCTCGCAGACGCTCGTGACCTTGCGCTGGCCGTCCGGATAGCGCGTGCAATAGATCACGATATCGATCCCCGAGGCAATCTGTTTGCGTACCGTCCGGGAGTTCAGCGGAAAGTCGCTCATCCCTACCATGGCCTCGATACGTGCAAACAGGTCCCGGGGTGAATTGGAGTGAGCCGTGCTGATGGAACCGTCGTGGCCTGTATTCATCGCCTGCAGCATATCGAGCGTCTCCGCCCCCCTGCATTCCCCCACGATAATCCGGTCCGGACGCATGTGCAGGG
>Ga0180438_10008983_pt1 | contig 12565 bp, 16 predicted proteins | sample SS_ome_12_FD_132455 | JGI IMG/M metagenome (GOLD analysis project Ga0180438, IMG submission 132455) | Hypersaline lake sediment archaeal communities from the Salton Sea, California, USA - SS_3_D_2 metaG | ecosystem: Environmental > Aquatic > Non-marine Saline and Alkaline > Hypersaline >...
GTCCCCAGACGCTTAGCGCCGGTCAACAGCAACGGACCGCGCTGGCGGCCACGCTGGCGCTACGGCCCCAGTTGCTGATCCTGGACGAGCCGACGATGGGACAGGACTGGGCCCATCTGAGCCAGTTGATGGACCACCTGACCTACCTGCACGAGAACGGTCAGACGATCTTGCTCATCACCCACGACGACCGCTTGATCTGCCGCTACGCGCGTCGGATCATCCGGCTGGCGGGCGGGAGGGTGGCGGACGACGGGCACCTGCCCCCACCGGCCACCCCTGCCCGCCGGCCCTATCTATCGATACACACGACCTGCGAGGAGATCAACCAACGATGAAATCATATACCGTACGCGATTGGGTGTACATCGCCGTGTTTGGCGCGCTGTGGGGCGCGCTCGAGCTGACGCTGGGGGCGTACCTGCACGTCCTTTTCCCTCCCCTGGCCAACACCTTCTTCACCGGCCTGATCATGGCGGGCATCGGCGTGGCCATCGCGCTGGTGGGGCACACCTTCGTGCCGCGGTTCGGTGCCGTGCTCTTCATCGGCATCATCACCGCCCTGCTGAAGGTGCTCAGCCTGGGCGGATCGAAGATCGGGCCGATCGTCGCCATCCTGGCCGAGGTCATTTTGATGGAACTGGCCCTGCTTCCTAGCACGCTGCGGGGCAAGCCCCCTGCCCGCTGGCAGTACGTCCTGGGCGGCACGCTGGCCGTGGCCTGGAACTTCTTCCACAAGTTCGTCATGATGCGCCTGCTCTACGGCCGGGGGATCACCGAGGTATACGTGAAGATGGTCAAGGACGGCAGCCAGACGTTGGGCATCGACGTGGAGCAGACCGTGGCCATCATCGGCATCCTGTTCCTGCTGCGCGTGCTGGTCGGGGCGGCGGCAGGATGGCTGGCCTGGGACCTGGGACGGCTGGTATCCCGGCGCCTGGCGCGCGTATGACGAGGGCGCAACCCCCGCTGCGCCCGGGCAGCTACCTGGCGTTCCTCGTGTGGGCCCTGGTCCTGGTGGCCGCGGTGCCCGACGCCGGGCTGGGGCCGCTGCTGGCCCTCGTCGTGGCCTTCGGCTGGGTCAACAACCGGGGGGCACTGCGCGTGCTGGCCAGCCCGCGCCTGTGGCTCTTCATCTTCTCGACCGTGGCGTTGACGCCACTCCTATTGGGGGAACCGGACGTCCGCTGGGGCCCCCTCGGGATCTCGTGGACCGGGCTGGAGACCGGCTTCTGGATGGCACTGCGGGCGATCACCCTCACGTTGGCCTTCAGCGTCAGCGTCGCCGCGCTCCCGGTAGCCCAGATGATCCGCCTGTTCGACGGACTGGGGACACGGGGGCTGGGGTTCGCGCTGGGTGTGGCACTGAACGCCGGGCCGGTCCTGCGCGACACGGTGGAGGCGGCCTACCACACACTGCGCCTGCGGGGTGGATTCCGGCTGCCCGTGCAGACGGCCAGGCTGTTCCTGATCACCGTCATCGCCAACGGGCTGCGCTACGGCGACGACGTGGTCAAGGCGGCGTCGGCGCGGGCGTTTGACCCGGCCGGTCGCCCCGCACAGATCGATCCCCTCCTGGGCAAGGTCGACAAGGCATTCATCGCCGGCCTGGCCGCTATCGCAATTGGACTGCTGCTAGCAATTTGAACTGGAAGCTAGACGTTCGTAGTGAAGGCCCAGCGGGAGCCCTGCCTTTCTGGATTTCTGACACTCCAATTCCTTGGAAAGCAGGTTGTGGTATAATACAAATGCGGGCATAACCGTCGTGGGAGGTGCGACTATGGAAAATCTAGCTCAATTGAGACAAGCAACGATTAACCGGCTGAATCGATTGCCGCCCCACAGGCTCGCCCAGGCACTTGACTTCATAGACTTCCTGCTTGAACGTCCGGGGGCAGTCGTTCCCACCAGGCCAGAAACCCCACAGGGGAGCCTGGAGGATTTGCTGGCGTGCACAGGCATATGGGAGTTTGAATCGGGCGAGTTAGAAGAGCTTCTGGAGGATATCGAGCAGTCCCGGCTGATGGAATTGGAAGAGACCTGTGACAACCTACCTGCTTGACACCAACCACGCCGCTAGAGTAATGGGCGACTCGGACGCGTTGCGCGAGCTACTCTTGCGTCGTGGACAGCCTGAAGACCGGTTCTTCATCAGCATCACAGTGCTGAGCGAATTATACTTCGCCGCCTACGCCAGCAAGAGGCGAGCGCAGAACCTGCAAAGTATCAACCGCCTGCTGGACCACATCCCCCTTCTGAGTTTTGACGTAGCAGCAGCCGAGGAATATGGACGCATCAAAGCTGAACTGAAAGCCAAGGGACGTCCTATTCCTGGTACGGATGCTCAGATCGCAGCCGTTGCCCGGCTACACGGTATGTCTGTGCTCTCCACCGACCGTCACTTTCAGTACGTAGACAATCTCCCGGTGGAGAGCTGGCTGTAGCACACCATCCCCTTCAAAAGGCCATTCTGATGGCCCACTATTCACATTCCAGGTCTGTTCGCCAGGCTCGTGGGTGCAAGCGTTCAGAATTGCCTCGTGAGGAGACTTAAGGCTGCGGCGGCGGCCCCGAGCCGGGCGGGATCGTCTCCCCGTCGGGCAGGTCGCGCAGGTAATCGCACGTGACGAAGCGCACGTCGTCCCACACGTGCCCCTCCGCCTCGAAAGTCTGGATGTCGCGGATCCAGCGCTTCGCCCCACCCTCCAGCCGGTAGATGTGCGGGCTTCGCTGGCACTTGAGCAGCACGTGCAGCGGCGTCCCAATCTCGAACTTGTCCAGGTAACCGTCCTCGACGACGTGCACGTCCCCCCAGGTGTATCCGAAGTGCTCGAACGCATCCATGCTGCTGATCCAGCGCAGCTTGCCGTCCTGGTAGACGTAGATCTCCTCGTCGTCCACCTCCTTCAACACCAGCCCGTCCCGGACGACGAGCGCGGCGCTGTCGGGCATAGCGGTGGCCAACGTGGTGCCATGCCGGTTCAAGGGGATGTTGATCAGGACGATAACGATAAGTACACCCAGCGCCAGCCGGCCCATCAACCGGGCAGCGTGGGAAGGCCCCGCGGCCATCGGTGGCAGTTCCGCCGCGGCGGTCCGCGGTAGTTCCTCCGCCGGCTCCGGCTCCGGCTGCGGCGGCTGTCGTTCGATCTCGGCCGGTGGCACGGCGGGCTCCTCCGCGGCCTCAGACGCTTCAACCGGGGCCGCCGCCGGTGATGGACGGTGTCTCCGCACCCACATCCGCTCCTCGATCTCCTGCACCAGCAGGTCGAGGATCTCCTCCATTCGGGATGATTGCTGTCCGCTCATAGCTCCCCTACCTCACGGTGACGAAACCCAGGATCTCGCCGATGCTGGCGAAGATGTTGGCGTAGAAATTGCCGCCCAGTTGGCGGAACAACTCGAACTGCAGCCGGGGCGCGCCGATGAACGGACGCAGCGTCCAGGCCATCTGGCTGCCGACGAAAGCGTAGATCAGAATCCACAGGCGCACCACGTTCCGCCGCGCTCGCACTCCTTCCTCGCCAGAATCCGACACGATCCGCATCCCCTGGCTCAGGAAGATCACACCCACGATGCCGGAAAGCGTGAACACGCCGACGTTGAGCAGCTTGAAGAACTGGTAATGGCTCGTCGTCAGCAAGAAGAACAACACGATCGGCGCGAAGCTGAGGAGCAGCACCGCCGTCACCGTGATCGCCGTCAGGATGAGCGTGAAGTTCTGGGCCAGGCTCTGGTTGGAGCCGAAGATCAGGTTGAAGAAATAGAGCGTCGGCGAACAGACGACCAGCGTCGCCAGGAACAGGAGCGGTAACTTGACGGCAGAGCTGAGCGTCTGCCACAGGCTGTGGGTCGAGCCCATCACCGCCCCGTACAGTGCAAAGAAAGCGATGCTGGAAACGAGCATCGCCCGCATCTTCCGGCCCAGTTCCACCCCCTCCCGGATCTCGATGAAGAACTGGCGCCGGCTGCGCAATATGGTCTCGATAATCGCCAGATTGTTCACGCGACCTACCTCCTACGATTCAGGCTTCAAAAACAACGCTAGGAACTCCCCTCCAGCCCGAGGAGCAGACTCATTCCCCGGCGCACGGTCTCCCACTGCCGAAGTTCCGCCTCCAACTGGCGACGCCCCGCATCCGTGACGGTGTACACCTTGCGCCGCCGGGTACCGGGCTCGCCCAACCACCGGCTCTCCAGGAGCCCTTCCCGCTCCATCTGGTGCAGCCGGGGGTAGATGAGCCCCTCCTTGAACCGGAAAATCCCCTCCCCGCGCGCCTCCAGCCGCTGGATGATCTCGTAGCCGTGGATCGGCTCCCCCACGTCCTCCAACAGCTTGAGGATCACAACCGAGGTCGTCCCCTTCCGCATCTGGTCAAACTCACCCGTCATTCTTCCGTTCCCTCATATACATACACATAATTATATTATGGGTATTATACTAGACAATCGATGAGATGTCAAGAAGCTCAAAGACCTGACAGGTTTCCGCCGGAACTCGCCAGGCAGCGCACCTCGCCCATGCAGGACCCCTCAACAGACCGCGATCGATCGACAAAACCTGTCAGGTCTGGCCGATGTTTGCCATCTCGATCACGCCGTCGTCACCGACGGGGTAACGACGGCCACACTCGGTGCAGACGTACGCCCCCGTCCCCCGCCTCAGCGGGCCACCGCAGGCCGGGCAGCGCAGAATCTCGGGCAGCGGCCGGACGCCACCGCCCCGTGGCTCCCCGACCTTGACCGCCCAGGCCAGGTCATAATCCATCTGCCACCGCCGCACCTTCACATCTTCCAGCGGCAGCTCCTGGAGCAGACGCTCGAACACGTCGCGGGGGAAGGCCCTCCCAGGCATGAGCTTCGCGTCGCGCCCTACGCGGTTGGTCACCAGCAAGACCCCACCGGGCCGCAGGACGCGCACCAGTTCCACCAGTACCGCCCGTGGGTTCGGGGTGAACTCCAGCGCCTCCAGACACGTAACGGCATCGAACGTGTCGTCGTCGAAGGGCAGCCTCTGGGCATCCTGCCACACGTAGGTCAGCCGATCCGCGAACTGGGCCGTCCTGCGCACCGCCTCACGCAGCATGCGGCGCGAAAGATCGAGCCCAATGACGCGCCCTTCGAAGACCGGCTGGCGCAGCAGGGCCCGCGGCAGCCGCCCTGTGCCGGTCGCCACGTCGAGCACCAGCGGCGCGGGGATCAGTGTCAGCGCCCGGGTCAGCGGCAAGCCCAGGAACCACTGTTCGGCACCGGCGTCGTACTGCTTGATGCGCTCATAGATATGGGCGGACCAGTCGTACAACAGGATCACAATCCGCGAGCCCAGGTACGTACCCTCGGCGATGACGAGCTGCCAGTAGACGATCAGCCCAACGACCACCAGGCCCGCGAGCCCGATCGCCAACGCGGCCCAGTTCATCGCTCACACGGCCCAGGCAGCGACCAACATCGCCGCCATCAGCCACGGCCGGGTGTGTCGCACGTACCAGGACACAGCCTGGCCGCGCTGCATCCAGGGAAGCAGCGCCCACTGGGGGACAGACAGGAGGACCAGGCACGCCGCCGCCAGGGGGTGGCGCAGCGCGACGAGAATCAGGGCCGCCAGGCACTGGGCTGCGATACCCAGCGCGCGCCCGCCCCGCGAGCCGGATCGCCGGGCAGCGCCCCAGGCCAGCCCGAAAACGAGCGCCAGTCCGGCTGAACGCAGGGTAAGCGCCCCAAAGGCAGCGTGACCGGCCAGCCAGGGGAGCATCACCGCGATGGCAGCGTCCCACCCCGGCGCGACGGAACCCCGGCCGCCCTCCCACGCCACGCCCAACTGCATCACGACCACCGCGACCAGGCTCAGAAGCACGACCTCGGTCCCCAGGAGCACAGCCAGGACGATCGTCACCGGCACGGCGGCGGCGATCGCCGAGATCGCCGGCCCGCAGGCCGGCCACAGAATATCGCGCCACCAGGCCCGCAGTTGGCCCAGCCAACGGGACGCCCGGTCGCCGGGTGAGTTCGGGAGCGTGTAGGGCGGCGTCGCGACCGGATCGCCGAAGCGCCAGTTGCGCCAGCGACGCAGGGGCCTGGCCCAGTTGGTGCCGCCGAGCGCTGCCCAGAGCGTGCCCCATCCCCCATCCACCAACAGGATCAGCAACGCCAGCAGCAGCCAGTCATCGCCCCCCCAGCCGGAGCTGTTCGAGGCGACGACGCCACACGTGGCTGCCCACGCCGGCCCCAGCCAGAAGAAGAGGTTGGCCAGGCGAGCCTGCAGGTAGATGAAGCCACCGGAAGACGTGGAGTGGGGATTGGTTTCCATAAACTGGGTAGATTATACCACAGGTTGCCCCTGTCCGCACGGTTGGGGACGCGGATGGGGCATTTCACCTCTGGGGCCACTTGTCTCACAAGCTCCCAGCCCTCGTCCCAGGGGCGTCAAGACAGATCAATCTGCGTGCCCGATGCCCCCGAGATCGGGGGATTACCTGCGGGTGCAGTGTTCGATCGCGCCGAGGACGGTCTGGGCGCAGGCGGCCCAGGAGAAACGGCGCGCGTTGGCGAGCCCGCGCTCGATCAGCGCAGCACGCAGGCCGGGAGCGGTGGAGAGCTGCTCCATGCCGGCAGCGATGGCGCCGGTATCGCCCGGGTCGATCAACAGCGCCGCGTCTCCCGCCACCTCCGGGAGGCTCGACGTCGTGCTGGTGAGGACCGGACAGCCGCAGGCCTGGGCCTCCAGCACCGGCAGGCCGAACCCCTCGTACAGCGATGGGAAGACGAAGGCCAGCGCCCCGCTCAACAAGGCCGCTTTATCTTCGTCCGGGACGTAGCCGGGAAACAGCACCCTGCCCTCCAGCCCCAGGCGGCGCACCTGGGCAAACAGGTCCTCGTACAGCCAGCCGCGCTTGCCGGCCAGGACCAGGACGGCCGCCGGCCGGAGGTCTGCGAAAGCGGCGACGAGACGGGCCAGGTTCTTGCGCGGCTGGAGCGTGCCCAGGTACAGGAAATAGTCGCCGGAGACGCCGTAGCGCGCCTTGACCGCCTCGATCGCAGCCGGGTCGCGCACCGGGGCAAGCGTCTCGTCACAGCCGGGATATGCCACCGTAATCCTCTCTGGTGGCGTGCCGTAGCGGGCGACCAGGTCGGCCCGGGTGGCCTGGGAGTCGGCCAGCACGTGCGCGGCGACCCGTGCGTTCCAGCGGGTGGAAAGGTCCAAGTACGTGCGCTGGCGCCACGGATGCGCCTCGGGAAAGTACAGATAACCCAGGTCGTGGACCGTGACCAGGCTGGCGCGCGGATGGACCAACGGCAACACGTGGGCCGGGACGAACAGTGCATCCGGCGGATGGCGCGCCATCTCCCACGAAAGGCGCAGGTGCGTCCACAGGCGGGGGAAAGGGATGGCGCGCACCTGGGCGCCCGGGAACGCGCCGGCGGGAGGCGAACTGCGGAAGTAGAGCCGAAAGCGATGGCGGCCATCGAGTCGCAGCAGCGCCTGGATCAGACGCCGCGAATAGGTCTCGGTGCCCGTGGGGCGAGTGGAGACCGCCCGGCTGGCGTCAATCCCGATCAGCATCGGCTACGAACGTCGGCCAAACACCGCGCGCAGAAGGATCATCAGCCCCACCAGGATCAGGGCCGCGGGCCACAGCGTGGGCAGGAGTTCTGCGGTCCCAGGGCCGAGCAACTGGAGCGTCACAGCCAGCCCAGCGCCCCCGACCCCAAGCGCCACCAGCGCCAGAAAGAGGGCCCCCCAATCGCGGAAGCCGGACGCAGCCCACTGGGCCAGGAAGGCGACGCTGCCGATGAGGACAAACACGGGCCACCAGGTTCGCAGATCGCCGTACTCCAGCGGGCCGAGCGTGACGAAAAAGAACGCCAGGCCCACCAGCGCGGCGGCCGTGCCGATGAACACCTGGCCGGGGTCATGCTGCTGGCCGAAGACGTACCGGCCCAGAAACACCAATCCCGCGGCCAGCGGGAACACGGGCCAGATGGCGTCCCAACCGGGGATGCCGACGCCCAGTCGAGGCAACAACAGGTAGACGCCGACCAGGATCAGAACGAGGGCCGGGACGATCGCACCTCTGCGCATCGCTTCACTCCTTTCGATCAAGCGCGTTGATCTTGCCCACGCGTCGCGCGTGCCGGCCGCCCTCGAACGTGCTGGTCAGAAAGACCTCGACGATGTCGAGCGCCGAGCCCGCGCCGAGAACCCGCCCGCCCAGGCACAGGACCTGTGCATCGTTGTGCTCGCGCGCCATGCGCGCCATGTAGCAGTCGGTGCACAGCGCCGCCCGGATGCCGGGCACCTTGTTCGCGGCCAGGCTCACGCCGATCCCCGTGCCGCAGATGACGATGCCCCGCTCCGCCTGTCCACCGGCGACAGCGCGGGCGACGTTGACCGCGATGTCGGGGTAGTCCACCGATTCCAGGCGATATATCCCCAGGTCCGAAACCTCGTATCCCTGATCGGCGAGAAACTCGACGATCGGGTCCTTCAAGACGTACCCACCCTGGTCAGCACCAACGGCAACGCGCATGCAACTCACCTCCTGATTGTGGGGAGCATTGTAGACCGAAAAACCACGTCCGTCAAGACGATGTAGACCTTTACCCCATCCGCCCGGTGATGTAGTCCTCGGTCAACTGCTGCGCCGGACGGGTGAAGAGCTTCGCCGTCTCGTCGTATTCCACCAGTTCGCCCAGCCAGAAGAAACCGGTGTAATCGGACACGCGGGCGGCCTGCTGCATGTTGTGCGTGACGATGACGATCGTGTACTGCTCGCGCAGCCGGCGCATCAGATCCTCGATATGCAGCGTGGCAGCCGGATCCAGCGCCGAGCAGGGTTCGTCCATCAGAATCACCTCTGGCCTGACGGCCAACACCCGCGCGATGCACAGCCGCTGCTGCTCGCCCGCCGAAAGGTCCAGCGCCGACGAACGTAATTTGCCTTTGACCTCGTCCCACAGCGCTGCAGCTCGCAAGCTGCGCTCAACCAGGCCATCCAGTTCATGGGCCCGGTTCGTGCCCAGCACCCGCGGGCCGAACGCCACGTTGTCGTAGATCGACTGTGGGAAAGGATTGGGCCGCTGAAACACCATCCCGACCCGGCGCCGCAGATCGACCACGTCGACGTCGGGCGCATAAACGTCCTGGCCATCGAGCAGGACGTCCCCGGCGATCCGCGTGCCAGAGATTGTGTCGTTCATACGGTTGAAACAACGGAGGAAGGTGGACTTGCCACAGCCGGAGGGACCGATCAACGCGGTGATGCGCCGCTCCTCGATCCGCATCGAAACGCCGTGCAACGCTTCGAAGTCGCCGTAGTATAGCCGTAGGTCACAGGTTTCGAGTTTGCTCATCGACGGGCATTGTACCGCAAGCGGTGGAAGGGGACAAGCGCTGGGGAGGTAGGAAACAACGTGCCTGGCTCGCTACGTCACACCGTTTACCGGCAGCGTGAACGTGAACGTCGTACCTTCTCCTTCCTGGCTGGAGACGTAGATCTTCCCGCCGTGCACCTCAACGATCTGCGCCGTGATGGAGAGCCCCAACCCTGTCCCCACAGCCTTATCCTCCGTGGACGGCACACGGTAAAAGCGCTCGAAGATATGCGGCAGCGCGTCTGCCGAGATGCCGGGGCCGGTGTCGGCGACGCTTACAGTCAGGCAATCCCCCTCACCCCGGGCCGCGACCGTGACCGTGTCGCCCGCGCGACAATACTTGACCGCGTTGCTCAGCAGATTGAGGAGCGCTTGATGCAGACGTTGCGCGTCTCCAGTGATGGTCGGGAGGCCAGGCGGCACGTCAACCGATAACTTGATGTCCTTCGCATCCGCCTGCGGTTGCATCACGCTGACCGCCATGTGGACGACCGTGCCCACGTAGACCGGATCGCGGGCCAGGGAGGCGCGGCCCGATTCCAGCCGCGCCAGATCGAGGAAGTTCTTGGTGATCTCGTTGATGCGCTCAGCCTCGGACTGAATGATGCCGGCGAAGTGGCAACGTTGCTCCAGGGTCGCCTCCGGCCGCTGAATGAGATCCGCATAGGCGATGACCGACGTCAGGGGGGTGCGCATCTCGTGCACGATCTCGGCGATGAGGTCCGACTGCTGGAACAGCAGCGCGTTCTGGACCGCCACCGCCGCTTGCTCGCCCAGCACCGTCAGCAGCTCGATGTCCTCCTCCGTGAACTCCGCGCCGTCCTTCTTGTTGATCGCCTCCAGCACACCGATGACGTTGCCCCTGGCGATCAGCGGGACGGCCAGAATCGAGCGCGTGGTGAACGTGGACTGCTCGTCCGCCTTGCGGGAGAAGCGAAAGCGGGCGTCTTTCTGGGCATCGGCGACGACCAGGGGTTCGCCGGTCTGCGCAACCCACCCGGCGACGCTGCCCTCCATCGGCACGACGATCGAGCGCACGCCCGACAGATTGGTCGCCGCCTCGAAGTACAACTGACCGCTCTTGCGGTCCACGAGCATGATGGAGCAGGCCTCCGTCTCGGTGAGCTCCTGCCCGGCTCTGATGATGCGATCGAGCAGGGGGCGCAAGCTGAGCGTCGAGCTCAACGACCGGCTGATCTCAATCACCCGCTCCAGCCAGGCCACCCGCTTCCCGTTTCCCTTCTGTACATGGTCAGCCTTTCCCACCGTCCTACCCTCCTTCACACGCCCGCGCGATGCGAGGCAACACATCGGCAACGTCAGCGTGGATGACCACATCGGCCACGTCGTCGACGTAGGTAGGCGTCAGGTTGACCACGATCAGGCGCCCATCGTGCTCGTGCACGACGAGCGGCAAATGGGATGCCGGCAACATCTCCAACGACGAGCCGGCAATGAGCATCAGGTCGGCCTGGCGGACGTGTTCCATAGCCTTGTTGACGACCTCGATTGGCAACTGTTCCCCAAGCAACACAACGCTGGGCTTCATCACCCCACCACACACCTCACAGCGAAGGACCTCGCCTGAGGAGAGAAATTCATCCACCACTTCTGGGACGGGCACGACCCGATAGCAACTGATGCAGATCATTTCCCGCATGTGGCCGTGCAACTCCAACACCTCGCGCGATCCCGCCCGCTGGTGCAAATCGTCGATGTTCTGCGTGATGATGGCCTTCAACCGGCCCTCATCCTCGAGCCTCGCCAGCGCCCGGTGGCCGGGGTTGGGTTCCGCCGCCAGCAATGTGACCGCCAGGGGTCGGATCCAGTCATAGAAGGCCTCGGGATGCTGTCGAAAGGCATAGAGCGAGGCCACCTCCATGGGATCGACCCGCTCCCACAGCCCAAGCTCCGGAGAACGGAAGTCGGGGATGCCCGAGGGCGTGCTGATGCCCGCACCGGTCAACGCAACGGCGTGACAGGCCTCCCGCAGAAGCATCCCGGCGCGCGCAATGTCATCCTCGTAGTCATCGGCGTAACCCATATCTGCCTCATCGATCGAACCGCCTTCGCTAGCAGCCCCGCGGCAGTGGCTCACCGCCGGCCACCCGGTGCGCCCAGCGGGTCGGCTCCGGCAAGCGATACCGGGGAGCGCAGCCCAGCACCAACGAAACCGACGTCTCCAGGTCCACCCGATGACCCACGGACACGAAAACCGGGCGGACGCGACTGCGGGTCCGTACGACCGCACCGATCACCTCTTCCTTGTCAACGAGCGGTTCCCAACACCCTTTCTGCTCGTCCGGCTCGACGTACGTGCCACACAAGCGCGACTTGGCACACCCCACGGCGGGCACGTCCAGCAGGACGCCGAGATGCGCGGCCAGCCCCATGCGGCGCGGATGCGCCAGCCCCTGCGCGTCGAACATCAAAACGTCCGGCCGGTCGTCCAACTGCTCCAACGCTGCCAGCACGACCGGGCCTTCGCGGAAGGCCAGGAGCCCCGGCACGTAGGGAAACGAGACGGCCATATCGGCCACAACTGCCTGAAAGGGGTTCAGGGCAGGATAAGACAGCAGCACCACGGCTGCGTGCGCCCACCCCCCTTTCACACTGACGTCCACTCCTGCGACGACCTCCGGCCGGCGGTCCAGAGGCGTCACACACACACGCCCACACAGCTCACGCTGAATCGCTGCGGCATCCGACGGCGAGACGTTCCACGGGTGTGTGAACGTAGGCCGGAGCGCCATCGCTCAGGCCTGAGCCAGATGATCAGCGATCGTTTGGAACTGCTGGGCCACCAGGCTGTTCGGCTGCATCGTCACCATCGGCGTTCCGTTCTCGGCCGCCTGGAACGCCAATTCGGGCGCCGGAGGCACCACGGCGACGAGGTCGTGCTGCAGCAGGCCCTCGACCATATCCTTCGTGAACGCGGCCGCAGAGGGCGCCTTGTTGACCATCACGACGCTGATCTTGTGCCTGGGCAGGTTCATGGTGACGTTCAATTCGTTCAACAGCGCCTGCGCCAGCGTCAGCGCCACGCGGTTTGGCTCGATCGCCACGACGACGCGATCACAACCGGGCAGGACGAGACGGTTCACGTCGCCCAGGCCGACGCCCAGGTCCAGCAGGAGATAGTCCGACATCGCCCCAAGACGCTTGAGCAAGATATCGGCCAGCGCTGCCGGGA
>Ga0180438_10008984_pt1 | contig 12564 bp, 4 predicted proteins | sample SS_ome_12_FD_132455 | JGI IMG/M metagenome (GOLD analysis project Ga0180438, IMG submission 132455) | Hypersaline lake sediment archaeal communities from the Salton Sea, California, USA - SS_3_D_2 metaG | ecosystem: Environmental > Aquatic > Non-marine Saline and Alkaline > Hypersaline >...
CATGATGGTGTCTATGTTTTTGGGGCGGGTTTGGGCGCAAGGCGGGGGCGGCATCAAGCGGATTTCAGCAAACGAGGCCGCGCTGACGTTTGCGCTCGAGGGGGCGCCGGCGTCATGGGCGCTGGTTGAACTGGCGCCGTATGAGGTCTATCGCGAAGGATTGCCGGTTGTTGCCGAAGGAACCGCAACCGTCGCCGAGGCCGTTATCCCACGGTTTGACGGCCGCCGCGATCGATTGTACTCCAAGTTTCAATTGGTGGACGCCGAGCGCGGCGCGCCGGTGAGCTCTCCACAGTATGTGACCGACCTTTCAGAATTGGGGGCGCGACATTTCGCGTTGCCGTGGCCGGACAGCATCAAGGGGATCACGTGTCCGGTGATGCGGGAAGACATCCTCGAGTTGGGCGTCAAATACATCAACACAAACGTTGACTTTCAGAGCATGTTCGACTGGAACAATCCCGAGCCGGCCGAGGTGTGGGAAGTGGACGGCGAGAAACTGCCCATCAACACCGCCTATTTCGCGCGGTTGGACGACGAAATTAAGTTCTATACGGACGCGGGCATCAACATGACGGTAGTGCTTAATAACCGTGTCCCAACCCAAGCCAATCCCGCCGATCCGTTTATACATCCAAAGACCAATCTGGCCAAAGCGCCGTTTCATTTGGGGGCAATCAACGTCACGGACGATCGCGGACTCCGCTACTACCGGGGCGCGATGGAATACATGGCCAATCGGTATTCGCGGCCGGACTGCAGATACGGGTGGATCACGGGCTACATCGTGGGCAACGAAGTCACGGCGCATTGGGAATGGTACAACATCGGCGAGATGCCGCTCGATGAATTCATCGAGCATTACGGGATTGCGATGCGGGTTGCCGATCTCGCGGTGCGCCGGTTTCATTCGAAGGCGCGCGTATACGTTTCGCTCGAACATCATTGGAACAAAGCCATTCGCGATGACGGGTTGACTGCATTTCGCGGCAAGGAGTTCATCGAGCGGTTCAATGCATGGGCCAAAGCGGGCGGCGATTTCCCTTGGCACGTGGCGTTTCATCCGTATCCAGAGGACCTTTTCGAGCCGAGGTTTTGGAACGACCGGCTCGCGTTGCTGAGTTTCGATTCGCCGAAGATCACGTTTAAGAACATCGAAGTGCTGCCGGCTTTTCTGGGCCAGAAACAGCTTTTGTACGATGGACAACGCCGGGGCATTATCCTTTCCGAACAGGGATTTCATGCCCCGGAAGGTGAGGCCGGCGAGCGCGCTCAGGCCGCCGCATACGCCTGCGCGTATTACAAGCTCAAACACATGCCCGATATCGATGCGTTCATGCTGCATCGGCACGTCTCGGCGCGCGATGAGGGTGGATTGCGGTTGGGCGTGCGCGACTTTGACATCAACCGCAAGCTGTACGTCTACGATGTGTTTCGGTTAGCGGATACGGATCAGTGGGAGGAGGCGTTCGCGTTCGCCAAACCCATCATCGGCATCGAGAAGTGGGAGGAGGCGCTGCCGCTGCAAACCATTGAAATGACGCCCGACTTGACGCCTGCGTACACGCTCGTCGATGACGGGGTGAGTCGGTATCAGATTGTCGTGCCCGAGAAACGCCCGGCGGCAATCGACTATGCCGCCCGCGAGCTGCAGCATTTCCTCACCGAAATGTCCGGGGCCGTGCTGCCCATAACCGCCCCGTCCGCCGCGCCGGAGCAACACGCCATATGCCTCAGCATTGCGCCTGACGGCGAGCTACTTGAGGAAGACGGCGTCGCGATCGAGACTGACGAAGACGGAGGGAATGTCTATCTCTACGGCCAAAACGAACGCGGCGTCATCTACAGTGTGTATTGCCTGCTCGATCGTTATCTCGGGATCGAGTTTCTGGCGCCGGACTGCACGATCGTGCCGAAACGGTCGACGGTGACGCTGCCGAAGATCGCCTACGTCCATTCGCCGCCGTTTATGTATCGGGAAACGCTGTACTTCGACAGCTTCCCGAAAGCGTTCGCAGTTCGGCAGCGGTTGAACGGCCCCGCCTCGCAGTGTGACGCGGAAGTGGGCGGGAAGTGGCGGTTCTATCCGTATGTTCACAGTTTCTGTCAACTTGTACCGCCGGACAAGTATTACGACGACCACCCCGAGTACTTCAGTCTGGTCAACGGCGAGCGCACCCGTGCAACTATCCATGGGCAACTGTGCTTGACGAACCCCGACGTCCTCGATATCGCCACGAAGAAAGTCCTGGAATGGCTTGACGCGCATCCGGACGTGCCCATCATTGACGTGTCGCAGAACGACGGCAACGGCTGGTGCGAATGCGAGGCGTGTGCGGCAGTGGTCGAGGAGGAAGGTTCGCAACACGGCCCCATTATGCGGTTCGTAAACGCCATTGCCGACGCCGTGGCTGAAAAGGACCCGAACCGCTGGGTCGAAACGCTCGCGTACGCGTACTCGACCAAGCCGGGCGCCGTCACGAAACCGCGCGACAACGTCATCATTCGGCTGTGCCACGCCGGATGCTATTTCCACGGATTCGAGGCGTGCGGGCTTGGCGCGAACCTGACGGAATACCTCGACGAGTGGCGGCGACGGACGCGGCGCATTTTCATTTGGCATTACGCGACCAACTTCGGCCACTACGTAGCGCCGAACCAAAACATCGAGGCTCTGGCCAAGGACATCAAGTATTATGCGAGCCACGGCGTCAACGGCCTGATGATTCAGGGCAATTATCAAGGCCCCGGCGGCGAATTGGCGGAACTCCGGCGCTATCTTGCCGCGCAACTTATGTGGAACCCGGATAGAAATCCGGATGCGATCCGACTCGAATTCTGCCTCGGTTATTACGGTGCTGCCGCCTTCGACGTGATCGAATACCTCGCGCTGATGGACAAGGAGGCCGCCAATCCGGCCGTTCATGCATTTGCCAACTGGGATCCGAAGGACACGGTACGGCCCGAGTGTGTCGCGCGCGGCATCGAAATCCTGACGCGCGCCCGCACCCGCGCACAGAACGCCGAAACGGCGGCGCGGCTCGAACGCTTGATGTTGCCGCTATGGTACATGCAGCTCATGTATCCGACGCGATACGGACTCGATCCGGCACAGGGCGGCGAGGTGTTGGCGGCGTTCGTCAAGGCCGCTCGGGAATGCGGGGCAACGCACATTAACGAGGGCCGCTCCATGCAGGCGTGGATTGACGAGATGACGGCTCGGTACGGCGAGCCGACACAGGACGTAGCCTACGACCTCTATCTCAACATGTGGGAAGCGGACGTGGACGGCAGCGTCGACTGGCGGGCAGGAACCATCCTTCGCAACGGCGGCGCCCCGAAGCCGGATCGGCTCGACGAGACCTACGAAGCCCTCTTACCGGATCAAGCAGCAAAGCCCAAAGCGGACGATGTGCTGCTCAGCATCTACCATCATCCGCCAGCCCAGGGCAACGGCGACGCCACGTACGCCATAGCGCTGCCGGCCCTCGAGGCCGATCAGCGCCTCGAACTGCGTTTCGGCACCGGATTCAGCGGGCCGACCACCAACGGCGTACTTTTCGCAGTCCTCGTCGATGGCCATGAAGTCTGGCGGGTCGAGCAACGCGATCTGGCCGTCGCAAACCACATGCTCGATTTGTCGGAGTGGGGGGGACAAACCGTCGCGCTGACGTTGCGCGTCAACGCCCTCGGCGATCCCGGTTACGACTGGGCGAACTGGGTGCGGCCACAAATACGCGTTGCAGATGCTGCACGCGAGGATGCGCGGCTTGCGCCGAACCGCCACACCAACACGCGGTTCACCCCGCACCGATTCGCGTCCAAGGAAGAATGGGAGGCTTTCGCACAGCGGCTGCGACGCCGTATCCTCGTTTCTTCCGGCCTGTGGCCCATGCCCGAGCGCACGCCGCTGAATCCCCGGGTTTCAACCGTTGCCGAGAATTCCGATTACGTCGTCGAGAAGGTCGCCATTGAGGCCATACCCGGGTTCTTCGTCACGGGTAACCTGTATCGCCCGGTGGGCGAAGGGCCGTTTCCCGCGGTGGCGACCCCGCACGGACATTGGACGCCGCAGGGACGCCTGATCGACTGCGAGGAGGGCTCCGTGCCGGGCCGGTGCATCACATTCGCGCGTATGGGCATCGTGGCTTTCAGCTACGACATGGTGGGCTACAACGACAGTCTTCAGTTTACACGCGAGTGGGGGCACGTCAACGACGCGGTTCCCGAGGAGCAGCGCATGCGCCAGAAGCTGTGGGGCATTCATCCGTTCGGCATCCAGTTGTGGTCGAGCATCCGCGCCATCGATTTCCTCGAAGGCTTGCCGTATGTGGATTCCGAGCGCATGGCCTGCACCGGCGCGTCGGGGGGCGGGACGCAGACGTTTGTGTTGACGGCCATTGACCCGCGCATTAAAGTCTCGGCCCCGGTGTGCATGCTTTCGCACACAATGCAGGGCGGCTGCGTGTGCGAGAACGCGCCGATCCTGCGGTTCGACGCCAGCAACGTCGAAATCGGCGCACTGGCCGCGCCACGACCCCTGTTGCTCGTGTCGGCCTCGGGCGATTGGACGGCCGAGACGCCCGAGGTCGAGTTCCCCGCCATTCGCGCCGTATATGAATTATACGACGCGGCCGATAAGGTCGAGAACGCCCATTTCGATGCACGCCACAACTACAACAAGGACAGCCGTGAGGCCGTCTACGCCTTCTTCGGCAAATGGCTGCTCAGCGAGCCAGCGGAATACGCCGATTTCTCCGAACCACCGTATGCCACCGAAGAAACCGAGGCGCTTCGGGTCTTCCCGAACGGCGAACTTCCCGAAGGCGCGCCAGATGCCGAAACCGTCATCACGCGAATCATCGCGCAACGCCAAGCCGACTGGGAGACAATCCTGCCGCGCAACGCGGCCGATCTCGAGCAGTTCCGTACCCAGTACGGAATCGCGTTGGCCGACGCGACGGGCGTAAGCCTCCCTGCGCCGGATGAAATCGTCGCGTATGAAATTGGCCGAGAAGAACACAACGATTACACGCTTGAGCGAGTTACGCTGGGACGCAAGGGAAAGGGCGACGCCGTGCCCGCCGCGTTGTATCGGCCAACCGGCGTGGGGGAGAGGGGCGCCGTCTTGGTCGTGCACGACGGCAGCCACGCCGCACTCTGCGACGATTCGGGCGCGCCGGGAACGCTCATTCGCGGATTGCTCGAACAAGGCAAAACCGTGGTCACCATCGATGCGTTTCATACCGTAGCGGCAAGACAAGAACGCGTGAACCAACGCAGATTCCCCGACACCTTTCTGCCCACCGACGCCGCCCACTCGATTCAAGACATCGTCACCGCACTAGCCTATCTGAAAACGGGAACTGTCCCAAGCGGAAAACAGGGACTGTCCCCAGCGAGCGAGTCCCCGAGCGAGACGGGACTGTCCTTGTTTTCCCCGGACGCGACTACTGCGAAAACCCGAGGCTGTCCCAGCGAGCAAAACGTGCCGCAGGGACTGTCCCCAGCGAGCGAGTCCCCGAGCGAAACGGGACTGTCCCTGTTTTCCCAAGATGCGACTCCTGCGAAAACCCGGGACTGTCCCAAGCGGAAAACGGGGACTGTCGCTAGCGAGCGAGACGGGACTGTCCCCGTTTTCATACTAGGTCTCGGCGACGCCGGCCTTTGGTGCCTGTTCGCCAGCGCATTGAGCGGCATCCCGGAGTTGACCGTGGTGGACGCCCACGCGTTCCCGAACAACGACGACGCAGCATGGATCGAACGCTGCTACATCCCCTGCATCCGCAGCCTCGGCGACGTAACGACGGCCGCCGCCCTCATCGCCCCCCGCCGGCTGTGGATAATGAACACGGCCGACGCCTTCGACGCTCGGAGCATCCAGAGCGTCTACGAAACCGTCTGCCCTGACGCCCTCGGACTCACAGAAGAACTCGCAACACCGGAGCACATCGCACGAGCGCTGCGCTGATTTCTTCTGCTACCGTCATGCTGCGGACAAGCTTACTATGAAACATAAGAAATGCACGTTGGAATCTTGGACTCAGTGATACCACGGCGCAAGAACTTTGCCCTGAAAGACATACCGTGACGAGCCACGCACTAACCGCTCTCCGCTTGGTGTTGATTCTTCCTTCGGTGGTGTATGCTCAAGGGGAAACGGATGTCTAACGCACACGGGGGGGCAATTCATGAAATGCTTGCATGAGCTGCTTGAGCAGACACGCGTCGAAGAGGATCTGCCTGCACTCGCCGCGGCAGTGGGGACGAGCGACGGAATCATCACAAGCGCTGCGACGGGTGTCAGGCGCTACGGCTCTGACGACGCTGTCGCTGCACATGACCTGTTTCACATTGGCTCGTGCACGAAAGCGATGACCGCTACGACGCTTGCCGTCCTTGTCGAGGGTGTGTACCTAAGCTGGGACACAGCATTGGGGGATGTGTTCCCCAGTCTGAACGAGTCAATGGCTCCCGCTTATCGAAAGGTGACTCTGCACCAATTGCTTACTTTCCAGGCTGGCGTTCCGCCCTTGACAGAGAGAAACCAGTTCCAATCCAAATGGACAATGATGGACAGTGTGGACGGAACGTCCCGAGATAAGCGTCGGGCTTTCATCGACAGGCTGCTGCGGGAACCTCCCTTGGCCGAGCCGGGAACGCAAGTCATCTACTCGAACGCTTCCTATGCCGTCGCCACAGCAATGGCAGAAGAGGTGGCCGGCCAAACGTGCGAAGACTTGATGTCGCAGTGCCTGTTTGGCCCGATTGGAATGACCAGTGCGGTTTGGGGGTGGCCCGCCACTCCCGTGCGTCCGAACCAACCTTTTCAGCACCGGCTCAATGAACGTACAGGCGCCCATGATCCCCTCGAGCTCGATGACCCCCATTGCATACCGGCCTGCATGGCTCCAGCAGGCGACCTTAGCTGCACAATCCAAGACATGGCGCTTTTCGCCGTCGAGCATCTCCGTGGCGTGTCAAGCGGGACAGCGCTCTTGCATCGCGAATCGTTTGCGCGCATCCACGCCGATATCGAGGGGAGCTCGATGGGCTGGGGTGAAGGGGAACTACCCGAGTACGGGCGAATCAGCGCGGCGGCGGGTTCGGCCACGACCTTTTGGGCAGAGATGTGGCTTCTTCACGAAAAGAACTTGGCGATTGTGGTTGCAGCCAATACAGGTACCGCCCAGCGGGCAACACAGAAGGTAGTCAGCCAAATCGCACAGGAATACGGCTCTTCTGAAGGCGCATGATAGACCCCGCGTATGCGCTCATCCTTTCAGGGCAAGGGGGTAGGTCTATCGGATAGACACATGAAGAGTCAAGAGGTTCTTGGATTTGAGGAACGAGGAACTTGCTCAGAAATCAGCGTCCTTCTTTCGACAGGCCGTAACGGAAGGTCTCGTCGAGAAAGGCGTCGATGTTCTCGAGCCGGGTCGATCCCGTGATGCCGTTGCCGGCAGCGACGACACAGCGCCCCTCGCCGGGCCTGTGGAAGATGTCGATCAACTCGCGTACGTGAGCACGGACGCCCTCTGGCGTTTCTTCCTGCAACGTGTGTTGCACGTCCACGCCGACCCAGGCGGTCATACGCCCATCCATGATTCGGGCAGCCGATTTCCAATCCATGGCGCCGTACTGGATGGGGTGCAGACAATCCACACCGGCCTCGATCAAATCCTCCAGAATGATTGTGAGGTCGCCGCACGAATGCATCCAGTAATGCATACCGCGTTCATGGCAGGCCTGGGCCACTTGGATATGCAGCGGCTTAAGGAATTCGCGAAAGGATGCAGGGCTCATCATGAGGCCCGTCTGGTGTCCCAGGTCGTTGCTCGTCCCGAATCCGTCTGCACCGGCTTCCGCGGCGCCATCGACGAATCTGAGGACGAGTTCGAGCAGTGCCTCGCACACCGCACGCAACTGCTTCGGATACTGATAGAAGTCCGTCAGCACGTTCTGCATCCCCCGCAGTCCCCAGAGACGCTCATAGAAATTGTGCCATGCCCGGGCCTCAACGTAACGACCGTCGGCCATTGCCACCACGCGGCGTACATCCTCAAAAATGGCCGCGTTGTCTGCCTTGGGAAACGTATCCAAAAATGCGTCGAGGTCGTCCCAACTTTCGAGGACGAAGCTGCCACTGTCCAAACCTGCCTGCTTGCCCTCCTCCTGACTCTCTTTCTCCTTCCAACCCCAGCGGTAATCCGTTGGAAACCCCGCCGGCGCTTCCCATACGCCGGGTTGGACTATGCTCGCGCCGAGAACGTCATCAGGATAGGGGGCAAACACGCGCTCGACGGCCTCTTGCCCGTGGTATTCACACAATCCTTCTCCCGGCCACTTATGCAGATTGACCGGCGGCCGGGGCGCGCCACGTCCGTCTATGGCACTTCTCACGTGCTCTTTTGTCAGGGAGTCGTATTTGAGGGGCATTCTCCGTGATTCTCCTTAAGCTTAGTGTCCCGAGTGCGAAATAAGTCATCGGCGGCTACGTTTTCCCGTCATTGCCAGCTCATGACCGTTTCCTGCAGCGATTCGTTGCGTGGCATCTTGTCCACAGTCGTCATTGCGAGCCCGGCACCCCGCCCGCGGCGGGGAGATTCGTAGGGTGACATCTAATCCACACGGTCATTGCGAGGAGCGAGTCCCCGAGCGACGCGGCAATCTACTTCGTTTCTCGCGACGCCTCTGTGTGTGCCTAAGGAGATTGCTTCCTCGAAGACTCCTCGCAATGACGCGTAGGGACACCTACCACCGATGGGCGGTTCAGGAGAAGACAGGCTCGACTTTGTAAAGGGATTTTGCACTCCGCACATTAGTGTTCGCTTGCGTATTCCCCCAGAGTGCCTCTTCGACGGCATCCAATGCGGCGTCGTAAGTCACCCATATTCAACGGCCCACATAGTGTACAAACGACCTCGGGGCAGAGCGTGCGCTCAACCGCCAGTGGTCAGCGTCGTATAGCCGGGTTCTATCTTGTACGTTTTGGCGCCGGCGCCCCAATCTACAACGAGGTCGAAATCGCCGTCGCTATCCACCGTAATACGGCACGGATCCTCAGCCGAGCTACGCGCTTCACAAACCAGACTGGCCGTGATGCCGCCGAACCAGAGTCGCTCGATGCCGTGCCGCTCGAGCCGTCGAATCCGCCATGTCAGTTTCTTCTGTGGCGCATCCACCTCGAAACCCAGGATGAATTCGATCAGGCCGCAGATGGGACCGTAGCCGCTCCAGCCGACAAATTGCGGGTGGCCGCCGGCCTCGAATTTGTCGACCCAGAGGAACTCCGAGACATCGCCGGTTCTCTTGTAGGTTTCCGCAAAGCCCCGCGCATACCGCTCCGCCGGAATGATCGCGGCGTCGTGGTGGGCGTAGTTTTGCAGCGCCTTGAGCGCAACCAGCATCGTGGGGGACCAGACTTCATGTCTGAAACGGAACTTCGGGTCATCGGCAGGAACGCAGTACTCGCGATCCATCACATACAAAGACGAATCCAAGGAAAGGCTAAGAATGCCATTCTTGCCGAGGAAAAGCGCAGGGTCGAGAAGCTGCTTGATTGCTCTTTCCGCGCGATCCGGCGGCGCGAAGCCGGCCATAAGCGGCGTGAAAAAGAGGGCGTACTTGTGTAATTTCCCGGGTTCCGGTTCAGTCGACAGCCGCCCGTTCTTGAATAGCGAACCGTAGAGCCCATTCTTCTCGTCCCACAGACGCCCGTTTACCAAAGCCGCGATCGTGTCGTACTCATGCTCGAAATACGCCCTCAAATCCGGGCGGCCGGCGACCTCGGCTATCCTACTGAGGGATTTGGCCGACATGGCTTGCCAAGCATTTGCGGCCACGCCCCAGTCACCATGTACAATCTGGTCGCTGTAGTAAGACCCGTCGGCCCGCCGCTGATAGCGCTGTGTCCATTCGTAGTATTTGACAAGCGGAAGCAGCACTTTCCGCAGCCGGTCGCGGTCGCCGGTTACCAGGTAGTTTTCCCACTCCGTCCATGCGAAAACGGACACCATCGTCGGGGCGCTTGACCAGACCTCGCGGTTGCCGTTGTCCCCCTCCTTGTGGATCAACCCGTTCTCATGCATGCGGCAATAGTAGTTGTCAAGAATCGAGATGTATGGATACGCGGCACCCGAATAACGGGCGTACTGCATAATAACCGCCATGTCATAGTCCACGCCCCCGCCCCAACCCGACCAATCCGGACAACCGCAGAAGTTCGATACCGCCAGACCCGTGGCCTCCGGCACGTACAACCACGTTTCAAAGGCTACCTGCCAACAGTACCAGTAGGTATCGAGCAACGCCTTGCTGTGCTCCCCATCCAAGATCGGGGCCGGCAGGCGGTCGCGGATCGCCGCCAACTTCGGCGGTGGAGCCATGTCGTAAGCCTTCTTGTAGAACCACGGCGAAAGAGGCACGTTCGGATCTTCCGGGAGCGGCTCCATTATGTATGGTTCATGGGCCAGCGCGAAACGGCTGCCCGGCCTGGCCGGCCCGAAACGCTCCATGGCGGAGGCATCTTCACGGATCTCGGGTTTCGGTGTGCGGAAACACCATGGCCCGCCCTTCGCCTTCTCGCCCGCCGCCGTAACTTGCCACCAGTAATCCGTTTCAGGGCACAACGCCACGCGCAGACGCCGCTCTTTTACCTTCCTTGCATGGATGACGGGCTCTTTCAATTCCTTGTCAGCGGCGATAACCACTAAATACGAACCTTCATCTCGATGATCTTTCCATTCCAACGTCGCAGTCAGCGGCGTGTTAATTGTCCCGCCGCTTACAGGCGAAACAAGCTCGATCCGCTCCGCTGCCTCCGCATACACCGTCGATGCCCGGAGCGATATGACAACCGCAATCAGGATCAAAGCGGGCACCTCCCGCCAAATCGCCTCCAACTGGATCATTGCGGCAACCCCTTTCCAACGTGAGAAAACGCACACTCGTCATCGCGGCCAACGGCTCGGAGAATTGCTCAGAAAACGGAGAATGCACCACCCCGCCTCGATTTGTCAAAACACGTGGCAGACCCCAAACCGTGCAAAAGAGTGGTGTTCTGACGCCGCCGGTATTCGTGTCAATTCGTGTTTATTCGTGGTTTGAGAAACACTGGGGCTGGAGGGCATTTCAATATCTAGATCTCCGAATGTCCAATTCCAAGAGAAGCGAGGATGGCCTTATGATAACTCATGCCTGGGCCAGCTCTCGGATAAGACTGAATTTCGCGTCAAACTCCGAGAAAGGTAACTTGGAAGACTCGACTTCCAGGAAGTATTCCGGAAACCTCTCTAACTTCCACAAATCCTTTCCCTTTTCTCTGGCTTCATTCATCTCCCCTTCGAAGTTCGCTCGAACCTCGTGCCAGTCACGTGCACTCGTCTGTTTGCCCACGACGGAAAAGCCGAGTTTCTCCCAGAAAGGCTTTGGTGGGCGGCACGAATCTTTCCAATGTATCGTGGCCAGGCCGCTTTCCACCGCGAAAACACCGATCCTTTTCTTACCCCTGCTTTGTGCCCATTCGATCATCAATTCGGCCATGGTTCGGCCGATACCCTTTCCGCGATACTCATCTCCGGCCAATGAGCAGAGGACACAAGAGCCCACGGCCAGTGTGTCCTGGACAATGTACGGCATCATTTGTTCCCAACCGTACGCCTCTCGATCAACCAAGTCTTCAACAGGGAAGAAAGTGAGGATTCCAACAACCCGATCCGCATCCCAAGCGATAACGGCACAATTGCCGTGTGCCTTCTGAGCATGTTCGACTACGTCCCTTATGGGGGGGGTGCGACCAGGGAAAACCCCCATAGACCGGCACCAAACTCCCCGGCGTTGCCTTAGTGATGTCACTTGTACAGGCTCTTGCGGGCAGTCACTGACGACGTAGCTCTCATCCATCATGCGAACGGATACGGTCTTCTCCCCAAATTCGACTCGCTTCTCAGAGACCATCGTTCTCTTCTCCTATTGCGTGTCTTCATCGAAGAACGGCTATATGGTTTCTTTATAAGACCTATGGGCCGCGATATCGCGGCGTAACACCTCGCACTCAGAATATCTCTCGTCTTGTGATTAGGATCTGCACTAAAATAACATGATAAAGTCTTATGTTAGCGTGGATAGATGGTGTAATTCCAATCTCCATGGAACTTCACCTTGCGAATCTGAACCTTCGCGGGCTGCGGAATTTCAGGCGCAGACAGCTATTACAGAACTTTCAGGGGAACTCTATAGAACACATATAAGCCACAGTGTAAAACACGGGGACATCCATTAGGCGCCCTTTTGTCAAGTTGCAAGCCTCTCCTATTCGCAATCCGGAGAAAACACAGAAAACACAGAAGAAAACACAGAGGAAAACACAAGAGGAAAACATAGGGAAAACATAGGGGGAAAACATAGGGAAAACATAGGGGAAAACATAGGGAAAACATAGGGACAGACTACGGGTTTATTTGCTTTTGGGTGTGTTTGTTGGTAGGATGTTGGGCATGGGTCGTGTAGCGCGGATAGTCGCGCCGGGGTTTCCGCATCATGTGACGCAACGGGGAAATCGCC
>Ga0180438_10008985_pt1 | contig 12564 bp, 12 predicted proteins | sample SS_ome_12_FD_132455 | JGI IMG/M metagenome (GOLD analysis project Ga0180438, IMG submission 132455) | Hypersaline lake sediment archaeal communities from the Salton Sea, California, USA - SS_3_D_2 metaG | ecosystem: Environmental > Aquatic > Non-marine Saline and Alkaline > Hypersaline >...
AATAGATGTCTGGGAGCATGCATATTATTTACATTATCAAAACAAACGACCTGACTATATAAAAGCTTGGTGGAATGTGGTTAATTGGGATTTTGTAAAAGAAAGATTTGATTTAATTTAGTTTAACCCCACTTATTTTTAAGTAGAAAAACTATATAATTTTTATTTTTTAATAAAGGTTTAAATTTAAGCATTGGGAATCTGATGAATTTATGATAGGATTAATTATTCCGATAAACTTTGGAGTTTATAAATGGGAATAATGAATTTATTTAAATTGACTGGACCCAAAATTAAAATTCAATCTTCTAAGAAAGATGGGTTTAGTGGCTGGTTAAAGTGTGCTGGGTGTAATGAGACAATTCATGCAAATGAGCTCACAGAAGGGCATAATTGTTGTCCTAAATGTGATTATCATTACAGAATTACAGTAGCGCAGAGGATAAAATTATTATCTGATGATAATACGTTTCAAGAATTATTTACCGAGTTGAAGACTTCAGATCCACTAAAATTTGTTGATCAAGAGGCTTACGGTGATAGAGTCAATAAAGCTAAATTAAAATCAGGAAGAGATGAGGCAATCTGTGTTGGGTATTGTCAAATCAATAGTAAAGATATAGTTTTATCTATATTAGATTTTAGTTTTATGGGCGGTTCTATGGGTTCTGTGGTAGGAGAAAGATTAACGAGAAGTATTGAATATGCGGTTGAAAATTCTCTTCCCCTAGTTGTTGTATCGGCTTCAGGTGGTGCTAGGATGCAAGAATCAGTACATTCCTTGATGCAAATGGCTAAAACATCTGCAGCTTTGGCCAAATTACATGAAAAAGGACTTCCATATATTTCAATTTTGACAAATCCAACAACAGGAGGGGTCACAGCTTCATTTGCTTCATTAGGAGATATTATTATTGCCGAACCTAAAGCATTAATTGGGTTTGCAGGTCCTAGAGTCGTTGAACAAACAATTGGTCAAAAACTTCCTGAGGGGGCGCAACGTTCTGAGTTTTTAAAAGAAAAGGGAATGGTCGATCTGGTAGTTCCAAGAGTGCATCTTAAGGAAAAACTTTCTTATTTAATAAATTTTCTATCAAATAATAAAAGACATTTTATACAATCATTTGAGAAAAAGAAAGAAATGAATCAAGATAAGGCAACGAGGTTTAAAAATTTTTTTGCTGCAGCAGTAGGAAATAAATGAGTGAATATAAGATTTTAATCCCCACTATATGTGAGGATGATGAATTAATACCCATGTACGGTTCTAAAGGTGCATCGGGTGCAGATGTCAGAGCCAATATTTCAGAAAATTTTGAGATAGAATCTGGCGCGACTGCATTAATTCCTACTGGAATTAGTTTTGAAATACCTGAGGGGTATGAGATACAGGTTCGTCCTAGATCCGGCTTAGCTCTTAAACATGCCATTACTGTTTTGAATACTCCTGGAACAATTGATTCAGATTATCGGGGTGAATTAAAGATTATATTGATTAATCACGGAAAACAAACTTTTATTGTAGAACCTAAGATGCGTATTGCACAGATTGTGTTAGCAAAAGTTGCGATAGCTGATTTTGATAAGGCTCATGTTTTATCAAGTAGTGAAAGGGGATCGGGTGGTTTTGGTCATACAGGAATTATTTAGTCATGTTAGAAACTAAAAGTCATTTAGAAGAATTTATTAAAAAAGAACATATTTGTTTTCCAAAAGAAAAGTCCCAAGAAGGTATTTTAAAGTCCTTAATTCAAAAGGCAGTAAATACAGGAGCACTTCCCAGTTTTGAAACCTTTTATGATGCAATTTTACAAAGAGAATCAATTATTTCAACAGGAATTGGAATGGGAGTTGCCATCCCCCATGCTAAAATAAAAGAATGTAATGATTTTTTTATGGTAGTTGGAATACATGGCGATGATGGAGTTGATTGGAACGCGATAGATGGATTTAAGGTAAAACTTATTTTTCTCATTGGTGGTCCGGTTAATTATCATAAAGAATATCTTTCGATACTCTCTGAGCTTACACATTTTATAAAAGATGAAGGGCGTCGTCACCAAATTATGCATGCGAATCGTGTAGAAGAAGTGGTAAATATTTTTCAAAGTTGGTAAGATCTGCTCTTTATAGTATATTTATAAGGATGAGGGGCTAGGATGGATTTAAAGAAGCAAGATGTCGCAGAATTATTAACTGTCAGTATCAATACAATTGATCAATTTATTCAAGAAGGGAAGATACCTTTTTATACATTAGAAGGGGAATTTCGTTTCAATCGACAGGAGATTGAAAATTGGATGATGAGTGCTCTAGCTTCTGAAAAAGACATTCTACCTTTTGGAGAGGGTCCAGGTGAAAGTGGTCCTTGGCAGCAGTTCGGTTTATATAGAGCTATTCATAAAGGGGCTGTTGTTCTCAATGCAAATGAAACTGAAAAAAATGCTATTATTCGCGAAACAATGGAGAAGGTCTCCAACAAACTTTCTTTAGATCCAGAAGCTGTGACAGACCTCTTAATGGAAAGAGAAAATTTGATGCCAACTTCTTTTAATTACGGAATCGCAGTTCCACATACACGAGAATTTCTACTTAATGGCCTTTTTGATGCGGTTGTAATAGTTTATCCTAAAGAGCCTATAGAGTGGGGAGCTTTGGATCAAACCCCTGTGAATACTTTATTTTTTTTATTTGCCTGTGATGATAAGAGACATCTCAATCTTTTAGCCAAAATTGCTCATTTTACAAGCTCTAAAAAGTGTTTGGATTTCATACAAACACACCCAGAAAAAGCAGAGCTATTAGATTTTATAAAAGATTGGGAAGAGAGTATCATCCCTCGGGAAACTGCATCTGTTTTTTAATATATAGTCATTTAACTGTAAAATTAAATGACTATAAATATTTCTCTATATAAAGTAGTGGGGTAAATCGAAAAGAGTTCCTAAGGGGCCTGTTTAGAAATTCGCTACTTTGTAAAAAATTGCAGGCTTTTTAGAAAAGCACTTTTGATTCTAAGTTCACATATTAATAAATATGAAGGACTTAGAGAAAGTGTGTTTTTCGAAAAAAGATGCTGTTTTTTACCAGTATGGACTTTTTCAACAGGCCCCTAAAGGTTGCTCAGTTGACCCGGAGCTTCTGTTGCCCATTTTACTCTGTGGCGGTACTCTTTTTTTTCTTGGGGGCGGTAAGCTTTTTCTTAGGCTCTGGCGTTTCAGGGGAATCTGTTTTTTCAAAGGTCAGTTTATCATCTTTTACGTTAATGGTAAAAGTGGCCTTCAAATCAGGATTTCGCAACAGCATTTCTGCTAATGGGTCTTCCAAAGATTGTTCAACAGCTCGACGTAGAGGTCGGGCTCCCATTTCTGGTTGATACCCCTTGTTTGCGAGGTATTCTTTAGTGTTTTCTGTGAGATTGAGGACAATTCCTTTAGAATGCAGTCTTTTTTGAAGTTTGTTGACTTCAAGTTCAATCACTTTTAGTAAGTGTGATTTGTCAAAAGCGCGGAAGATTACTACTCCATCTAGTCGATTGATAAACTCTGGCTTAAAGTGTTTTTTGACAGCCTTATCAATTTTTTCTTTCATGGTGTCGTAATTGATTTGATCAAGGCTAACTCCGAATCCTACCTCTGTTGATTTGCGAATCAGGTCAGAACCAAGATTAGAAGTCATTATAATGATTGTATTTCTAAAATCGACTTTTCTTCCCAATGAATCAGTTAATCGCCCATCTTCAAGAATTTGAAGTAAAATATTCATTACATCAGGATGTGCTTTTTCAACTTCATCGAACAATACAACAGAATATGGTCTTTGTCGGACCCTTTCAGTTAATTGTCCGCCTTCTTCATGACCTACATAACCAGGAGGGGAGCCAGTCATACGACTGACAGCAAATTTTTCCATATATTCAGACATATCTACCTGAATAAGGGCATCTTCTCCTCCAAAAAGGTGCGTAGCTAGACTTTTTGCAAGTAAGGTTTTACCTACACCTGTAGGCCCCAAAAAGAGGAAAGCACCAATTGGTCGATTGGGATCTTTAATATCGGCACGCGATCGTCTAAGAGCTTTTGTGACAATGCCAATTGCATCATTTTGCCCAATAATCTCTTCGTTTAGAGTGTCATCCATTTTTAAAAGTTTAGAGGTTTCAGCTTCAGTAAGCCTTGTGATAGGAACTCCTGTCTGCTTGGAGACAATACCAGCCACATCTTCAATATCGACAAAAACTTTTTGTTCTTCTTTATTTTTTTCCCACTCTTCACGGACTTGCTCTAGCTGGTCTCTAAGTTGCTTTTCTTTATCTCGAAATTTAGCTGCTTTTTCATATTCTTGGTGGCCGATAGCATCTTCTTTCGCTAATCGGACATCTTCAATTTCGGAAGAAAACTTTGATAGTTCTTGTGGTTGATGCATTACAGAAATGCGTGCTTTTGCTCCTGCTTCATCAATAATATCAATAGCCTTATCAGGTAAAAATCGGCCTGCAATATAACGATCTGATAATATGACAGCTTCTTTGATTGCATCATCGGTGTATTGACATTTATGATGAGATTCATATTTTGCCTTTAAACCCATCAGAATTTCAATCGCCTCATCATTTGATGGAGGAGCGACTAGAATCTTTTGGAAACGCCTTTCCAATGCTGCATCTTTTTCAATATGCTTTCTAAATTCATCCAAAGTTGTTGCACCGATACATTGAATTTCACCACGAGAAAGTGCTGGTTTTAAAATATTTGAAGCATCAATGGCACCTTCTGCAGCTCCTGCTCCGACTATTGTGTGCATTTCGTCAATAAAGAGTAAAATGTTTCCATTTTTTTTCACTTCATCCATCACAGCTTTAATTCGTTCTTCAAATTGTCCGCGATATTTTGTGCCTGCGATCATTAAAGTCAGATCAAGTGAAATTAGTTTTTTCTTTGCAAGATTTTCAGGGACTTCACCTTTGACGATTGCATGAGCAAGACCTTCTACAATGGCAGTTTTTCCAACACCTGCTTCTCCAATAAGTACAGGGTTATTTTTTCTCCTACGACAAAGGATTAAAATTAAACGTTCTACTTCTTTTCTACGACCAATAACAGGGTCTAGGTGCCCTTCTCGACACATTTCTGTTAGATCGTGTCCATAAGCTTTTAAAGCAGGCATTTTTTCGGTGTTGGTTCCGCCAGAAGCAGTGCGTTCTTGTTGTTTTTGCCCTTGGTTTGAACCTAGAGACACAGGGGGAACTTGTAGATTAAAGGTTTCGAGTTCCTTTAAAACCTCTTTTCTAACTTCTTTAAGATTGACATTTAGATTTTCAAGGATTTGGGCTGCAACACCATCTTGGAGGCGAATAAGGGCTAGAAGGAGGTGCTCTGTTCCCACATAATTGTGATTTAAAGCAAGGGCTTCTTCATTTGCAAATTCAAATACTTTTTTTACCTTATGAGTTAATGCAGGATCACCATAAACTTGAATTTCAGGTCCATATCCAACAATTAATTCAATTTCAGCAAGTAATGTGTCATACTCAATATTTAAATTCTTTAACACATTAACAGCTATACCTTGACCTAGTTTCATAAGCCCTAAAAGGACGTGCTCTGTTCCTAAGTAGTTGTGGTTAAGCTTCTGCGCTTCTCTTTTAGCCAATTTGATGACCTGTTTGGCCCGATTGGTAAACTTGTCAAACATAAGAAATCCTTTAATTAAATCTAACTCTTATTTTACCCTAATTTTTCTTTCTTGTAAATTATCTAGGATTGGACCTCAAGAGGATTTTGCAAAAAATAGATAAAAAATGTGGAAAACTATTTGTAGTGGCCGAAATACGGCAAAAAAAAATATGGAGATAGACAAATTTCTCCTTGAAAATTTACCATTTGATGGAGATCCCATTTTGCATCTCTATGAATGGGAAGGGCCTTCTGCGACTTTTGGGTATTTTATAGATCCTAAAAAGCACTTATCTACTTTAGATAAAGTAAATTGGGCTCGTAGGCCCACAGGAGGGGGGCTAGTATTTCATATTTGGGACTTCGCATTTTCTGTGTTAATTCCTTCAAATCACCATGGGTATTCAAATGATACAATGCAAAATTATAAGTTCATTAATGACGCTGTTTTACAAGCTGTGGAAAATTTTAGTACACAAACCTGCAATTTATTACCTCATGAACCTGACATTTATGAGGAAAAAGCGAAAAAATTTTGCTTTGGTAAACCAACTAAATATGATGTGATGTTTAGAGGAAAAAAAATAGCAGGAAGTGCGCAAAGGTGTAAACGAAATGGCTATTTACATCAGGGGAGTATTTCTTTAGTAGCCCCCGATATTGACTTATTATATGAGCTTTTGCCAAAAGAGGTTGCCAGAGCCATTGAACAGAATACTTTTGCCCTTTTACCCAGCGCTGATTTAGAAGAAGGGAGAAAAGAAATGGCTAAACATTTACAAAAAACTCTTTTTGCTCTATAGTCGATTCCAATGAAAACAGCTGTTTCTCCTACCAGAAGTGAAAATTTCCCTGAATGGTTTCAAGAGGTGTTATGCTTGGCTGATTTAGCAGAGCATGCCCCCGTTCGAGGATGTATGATTGTTAAACCCAATGGATATGCTCTATGGGAAAATATTCAGTCGATTCTCGATAAAAAGTTTAAATCCTTAGGTGTTCAAAACGCTTATTTCCCCCTTTTTATCCCTTTGAGTTTCCTTGAAAAAGAAGCTGAGCATGTTGAAGGGTTTGCAAAAGAATGTGCTGTTGTAACTCATACAAGATTAGAAGAGGGATCAGATGGTAAATTAGTGCCAGCCTCTCCGTTGGAAGAACCTTTAATAGTAAGGCCTACCTCTGAAACAATTATTGGAGCCAGTTTTGCAAAGTGGATTGAATCCTATCGCGACCTCCCCTTAAAGATTAATCAATGGTGTAATGTGGTCCGTTGGGAAATGAGACCAAGGTTATTCTTGCGAACTTCTGAATTTTTATGGCAGGAGGGGCATACAGCTCATGCGAGTGCAACAGAAGCTTTGGCTATGGCTCATGAAATGTTAGAAGTGTATGCAGATTTTGCAGAAAACATGTTGGCTATCCCTGTAATTAAAGGGGAGAAATCAGAAGGAGAGCGTTTTCCTGGAGCAGTTAACACATTTACATTTGAAGCGATGATGCAGGATGGAAAAGCACTTCAGATGGGAACATCTCATTATATGGGTACCAATTTTGCAAAATCAAGTAAGATCCAATTCTTAAATGAAGAGGGGAATTTAGAGTATGCACACACAACCTCATGGGGAGTAACAACGCGGATGATTGGTGCAGTTGTGATGACTCATAGTGATGATAATGGTCTTGTATTGCCCCCTAGAATTGCTTCAAAACATATTGTGATTGTACCCTTTACGATGAAAGAAGAGACAAAAGCTCAAGTGCTCTCCTATTGTCATCAATTAGCAGCTGAACTAAATGAAGGGATGTATTTTAAGGAGCCAATTAAAGCAATTGTAGATGAAAGAAACCTAAGAGCAGGCGAAAAAAGCTGGGATGCTATTAAAAAAGGCTACCCTATCCGAATAGAAATTGGAGCGCGTGATATTAAAGCAAATAAGCTTCCCGTCTTTTTAAGGACTAAAGAGAAAAAAGAATCAAAAATCCTCTCTAAAGAAGAGGTGCTAACACAAATTACTGCTCTTTTAGATGAGGTGCACGAAACAATCTACCATCGGGCTCTCGATTATCGAAAGGCCAACACAGTTTCTATTGGATCTCTCACAGACTTTGAGGAAATTTTCAGCCAAAATAGCCTTTCTAATCGATTTGTCCTCGCACCATTCGGTGGAAACAAAGCTCTCGAGACCAAGATCCAAAAAGATTATGGCGTCACCATCAGATGTATCCCGCATGAACAACCCTCCGCTTCTTCTAATTGTTTATTTACCAAATCAGAAAAAGCAAAGCAAGCTATCTTCGCAAAATCCTACTAATTCTATCTTAACGGTTGATTGTTAGACGATAGTCCTAGGTAGGGCGCTAAGCGCACTTTGAACAGGATCTACTAATGAGTCCTTATCAACTAAGTGAGAGAGGTTTCCACTGAAAGGAGATTGTGAAGGTAGTAAACCTTCTAGTGAAGGGCGGATTTGAGGGGTACTACTATTATCAGAAGATTCTTTGGCCGTATCTATAGAATATATTGAATGTTGGATTGGGTGTTTTGCTGTGCTTTCAGATTTGAATTGCTTTCCAAGTGTTGTAAGAGCCTGCTTCATATGCTCTAATTCTGGAATGCGGTTACCATTTTGATTACTACGAGAGTTCTTATAAGTTGCATTAAAGTGAGAATCATTATTTATACTTGAGAAATAAGATCTGACTTCATCTGTATAAAAAGCCTCTTGTGTTGAATTTGATTTTCTATAGGGTGAGTTGCAAATTGCTCCACAGGAAATAAAACTCACAAAAGCAAGAAATAGAGCTTTGACCTTTGTTATTGTCCTAAATTGACTATCGCTTTCTTTAATGATAATCGAAGGGAGAATAGCTTTGTTATAATCAATGAGGGCTTTACTTAGAGAATGGTTGTTTATATTATGCATGATCTTCCCCTTTATTAAATAGGTCATCTAATTCACTAACGACTGCTTCTGCTGAATCTCTGCCGCCTAGAAGGGGAGTTGTTTCCCCAGCTTCTTCAAATTCTCCGTCAAAGTCTATTTCTTCAATTACAAGGTTATTGTCAGTAGATGGTTCGCTAACACTGGGCTTCCAATAACCTAAGCTTATTATTTGCAATAGATTATGTATAAATTTAGTGATTTTTTCTACGGTGGTAGATTGATTTTTTACTATAGGAGTAAATTGTTCGTTATTTGGCTGCTCATTCTTTGGTGCTGCATAGGCTTCCCATGGTGAAGTTCCGAGTCCTTGTACTGTTTCCATAATTATCTCTCCTTTTTTATTATAATATTAATTATAACATAATAATTATTAGAATTCAATTAATAATTAATTAATTTTATATAGGTTTTTGGTTGCGCCTTGGGGTCTGTCTTGAGTATAAAGACAATTTTTGCTATGGTGGTCTGATTAAAAAAAGAGGCCTATATGCTTAACATCTTAAGAAAGTATCAGAAATTTATCTTCGCTATTATAACAGTGGTAATTGTTATAAGTTTTTCATTCTTCGGGACTTATGGATCGATAACTGCAGAAACCCAAGTTCCAGATAAGGAGATTGGGAAAGCAATTGATGGATCTATTGTAATGAAAAATGAGATAAATCACTTAGTTGCAATTCTTAACACCGATTCTCAAGACATGATGGTTTTGGAGGGTAAAGGTGGTGCAAATTTACTCAATGATGGAGTGGTTAGGCAAAAAATCATTCAAAATGGATTGATTAGGAAAATTTTTGAGGCTTATTCAGAAGAGATTAAAGTTGATTTAGAGGGAAAATTTGCGAGATTTAAGAAATTTAAACCGTATGTCCATCCAGATAAAATTTTTGGTGTTGAATCAGCTCTGAAACAATTTATGCCCTCTTTTGCTGCTGATTTTGAAAATTTCAAAAAAAGTGGAGATGTTTTAAATGGAGAAGTTATTGAGTTATTAGGAAAGCTTTATGTAAATCAAGCGGCATTTCCACCAAAGATGATGAGACAAATTTTGCTTTTCCAACAAAATCAATACAATCAGTTCGTGAGACCTGATCCTAATTTAATGGGAAGTGATCTATCGTTGTTTTATGCGAAAACACTCACCGATTGGTTTGGATCTCGATTTGTAAATCTTATGGCCCAATTTATTCACAATGCGGCGGTATATGCAAATAATAAAGGTTATAAGGTAACTAAAGGAGAAGCAAAGAGTTCATTGATGCAAATTGGGATGGATAATTTAAAACAAATTGAAAAGGACAGAGAAATTACAGCGCAAGAATTCAATCAGTTTTTTCAAGGGCAGCTTCGAGCAATGGGTATGACAGAAACTGATGCGATATCTGCATGGCAAAAGGTCTTATTATTTAAAAAACTCTTTGGTGATGTTGAAGAGGGGATTATTGTTGATTCTAAATTGTATACAAAATTTCATGAATATGCGTCTCAAGGTGCATCAGTAGATCTTTATCGATTACCTAAAAATCTAAATATACAATCACAAAATGATTTAGATAAACTTGAAGTGTATTTAGAAGCTGTTGCAGAAAAAACAGATGAAGCATTACCAACAAAGTTTTTAACTCCACAAGAAGTTATGAAAACAACACCACAGCTCCTTTGGAAGCGATTTTTAATCAGCGCTGCAAAGGTAAGTCGAAAGGAAATCGAAAGTGAAGTGGGACTTCGTATTACTTGGAATTGGGAAATCGAGGATAGGAACTGGAAGAGATTGGTTGAAAAATTTCCAGTGATTGCAAAAAGTAATCTAAGTGAACGAGAAAAACGATTTGCCTATTTAGAATCACTTGATCAAAAGGTGAGAAATGAGATCGACAAGTTTGCAAGAGAGAGGATGGTAATAGAAAATCCAGAATGGATTAAGGAAAAACTAGCTAAAGCAGAATCTAAAAAACAAGAAGTTCGAATTTTATTTGAAGGGGATAAAGAAATATTACCTGGAATTAAAGATAGAAAACGAATACTTAGTTTACTTGAAAAAGGACCTTTGACATCGCAAGAGGTTACAGATGATTCAGTGCGTGAAGAATTGTATTGTTATAGCGAAGATGGGGATATTTTCTATCGGATAAGAATTTACGATCGGACAAATAATTTTGAAATATTGAGCTTTAAACAGGCAAATGAGTTAAAAATTTTAGATCAATTGTTAGAAGATAGAGAAATTAAAAATCCTAACAAAGATAGACTCGTTTTATATATGCAAAAAATGAAACAGAAAATTTTATTAGGAGAAGATGTTCTGTTAGAGTCAAAGATAAAAGGTGTTCAAGATGAAACTCTTGAAAATTTAGATCCATTAGAAGAGCAGTGGAAAATTGAAAAAGAAACACTAAAGATTACGAGAAAAATGGACCATCCCCTTTTCAGTGAAGAACTTTTTCAAGAGAAAATTGGGCAGTGGTCTAAAGTAGCTATCGATAAAAGGGCAAATCCATACTTCTATCATATCAATGATAAATTTGTAGATACTGATCAAATTGCAAATGCCATGAAAGAGGGGAGAAAACTTCTAGGAACAGAGGCTGTAAAAGAGCTTTTAGCACAGATATTAGATGAGATGAAAAGTAAAAATGTAATAAGCTTTTCCCAAGGAGAAGATGATGGATTTGAGGACACTTCCACCGATTGATGCGGCTAGTTTTTTTCAGGTAAGTTGCAAGATTGCGCAAGGAGATAGTCTTCCAACAAAATGGAAAAAGCAAAATGTCTTACCTAAAGTCGATGATTATCTTGGTGAGGAGGCATTTGCAGATGTGGGGATGGTTTTTTGGCCACGTGGAATACTACTTGGGATAGCCGTTGAAAAACCCTTTGAAGACTGTTTTTTTCCTAATGTGCACAAAGGAGATGGGGTAGAAATTTTCATTGATACCCGTGGCATTGAAAATGCACAAACAATGCATAAGTTTTGTCATCATTTTGTCTTTTTACCTAAACAAAAAGATGGTCTAATAGGTGTTGAAGTCACACGATTTAGAACAGAAGATAAGCATGATCTATGTGATCCAATAAATTTGCAAGTGACAACTGAGTTTTTTAAAAAAGGTTATGAAATGCAAATAGTAATCCCTGATAGTTGTCTTTTCGGCTATGATCCTATAGAATATCCAAAATTGAGGTTTGCCTATCGGATTCATAGAACAGAGGGAGAGCCTATGCATTTTCCCTTAAGTGGGAAAGATTATAAATTAGAATCGGTACCATCTCTTTGGGCCATTGTTAATTGTGAGGTTTAACATGAAAATTACAGATTCCCATGAATGGGTGAAAAAAGAAGGTAGCATAGCCACTATTGGTATTACAGAGAAAGCGGGCACAGAGTTAGGAAGTATTGTTTATATTGAGCTACCTAAAATCGGTGATATTGTGAAACAAGGGGATGAAACTGCCATTTTAGAATCGACAAAAGCAGCATCTGATACGTACGCCCCCGTCAGTGGAAAAGTAATAGAGATAAATGCAGATCTTGAAAAATCCCCTCACCTCGTCAATGAAGATCCCCAGGGCACAGGATGGCTTTATAAGTTAGAAATATCTGTCCCCTCAGAATATGACCTCCTCAAAAACTTAGAATAATATAGTGTTTAAAACTTTTTTCGCTATTGTTGCGCAGCTTTTGACGCTTTAGGACCAGTTCAGGCCCTTTGAGAGAGCGATTCAGAAGCAGGATACTTTTCAAGTAGTTCGGCAAGTATTCGATTGCAAGATTCTATTTGATTTTGAAAGTAGAGTTCAAAATCCTCTATAGAATCAAAGTGAATGGGTTCTCCAGGAAAGATGAAATAGTAATAAATAATAAGTAATTCTAACAATATTGGTCCCATAAGATTCCTAGCCCTATCCGTAAATTCCTTTGGATTAGGTCCAGGGTTGTCTAAAAGAGG
>Ga0180438_10008986_pt1 | contig 12562 bp, 10 predicted proteins | sample SS_ome_12_FD_132455 | JGI IMG/M metagenome (GOLD analysis project Ga0180438, IMG submission 132455) | Hypersaline lake sediment archaeal communities from the Salton Sea, California, USA - SS_3_D_2 metaG | ecosystem: Environmental > Aquatic > Non-marine Saline and Alkaline > Hypersaline >...
CGAAGCCGGCGAGAAGGTCAAGGCTGCGCCAAAGCCTGAGCCGAAGAAAGCCGAAGCTCCTAAGCCGGCAGCAAAGCCTGCTCCTGGAAGGGTGCTTGCCACCCCCGCAACAAGAAAGCTTGCAAGGGAATCAGGCGTTGACATCTCCATCATAACAGGGACAGGCCCTGGAGGAAGGATTACCAATGAGGATGTGCAAAGGGCGGCAGGGCAGGCTCCTCCAGCACCTGCAGCAGCACCAAAAGCAGGACCTGCAGCTGTGCCTGTGACTTTTGAGAAAGGCGATGAGCGCATCCCGCTCAGCCACATGAGGAAAGTCATCGCAGACAGGATGGTGTACTCAATGACCCATATACCGCAGGCATGCGGAATGGACTTCCTTGATGTAACCAAGCTTGTCGGACTAAGGGAAAAGGAGAAGAAGAACTTTGAGCCCAAAGGCGTGAAGCTCACCTATCTGCCTTTCATAGTGAAGGCATGCGCGATAGCGCTGAAGGAATATCCGAGGTTCAATGCCAATTTCGATGAATCAAGGAATGAGATAGTCATGAGGAAGAGGTTCAACATAGGAATCGCAGTTGATACGCCTGACGGCCTCATGGTGCCCGTGGTCAAGGACGTTGAAAGGAAATCAATAATCGACATAGCAAAGGAAATCGTGAAGCTTGCGGATGCGGCAAGGGAAAGGAAGCTGAAGCTTGGGGACATGAAAGGAGGGACCTTCACAATCACTAACGTAGGGAGTGTAGGCGGCATGTACTCCTCCCCTGTCATCAACCCTCCTGAAGTCGCAATCATGGGGGTCCACAGGATAAAGGACCTGCCCCTTGTGATTGAAGGAAAAGTGCTTCCAAGGAAAGTCCTTGGGATATCAGTGTGCTTCGACCACAGGATTGTCGACGGTGCAGAGGCAACTATGTTCATGAATGAAATCAAGAAGCATCTGGAGGACCCGGACCTCCTGCTTGTCGACATGATTTGACTCAGGAAGTTTGATGAAATCTCATGAAGTTTTGATTACAACAAGAACAAAGTTCTTGTGTCCATTGAAGCTCTGCTTCAATTGGAAACTTTTGACATAAGAAGGACCGGAGGAAAAGTTTATGGTGATGGGACAGCTGGTGACTGATGTGGATGTTGCTGTGATAGGCGCAGGCCCTGGAGGCTACACAGCAGCGATACGCGCGGCACAGCTGGGCCTTGATGTTGTGTTAATAGAGAAAGATAAGATAGGAGGGGTATGCACCAATGTAGGATGCATCCCTTCCAAAGCACTCATACATGCCGCTGATGTCAAGCACGATGCAGAGACTGCAGAGGGGATGGGCATAAAGGCCAAAATCTCGCTTGACCTGAAAAAGACCCAGGCATGGAAGAAAAAGGTCGTGAAAGAGCTCACAGACGGCATCGCGACCCTCTGCAGGCTGAACGGCTTGGAAGTTATCAAAGGGAAAGCCTTCTTCACATCATCAAACAAACTTTCAGTGCAGACAGAATCCAGCCCAAGGGAATTCAACTTCAAGAAAGCCATAATAGCAACAGGCACTGTGCCTAGAGAACTGAAGCACCTTCCTGTCGACCATGAAAGGATAATTGATTCGGATGATGCCCTCTCCCTCACAGAAGTTCCGAAGCATCTAATCATAGTGGGCGGCGGATACATAGCAGCAGAGATGGCCAACATGTACCTCAAGTTCGGCTCAAAGGTCACTGTGGTCTACCGCGGGGAGCGTTTATTGAAACATATGGAGCCTGAGATAAGCGAAGCCCTTCTGAAAGGAATCAAAAATCTCGGCGGAGAGGTGCTTTTCAAGAGCGATGTTGAGAGCACAGAGGGTAATAAGGCTGTCATCAAAACCCCTGAAGGCAAAAAGACACTGGAATTCGACAAGCTTCTCCTTGCCATAGGGCGTATCCCTTATACTGAGGGATTAGGCCTTGAAAAGACAAAAGTCAAGCTGGATAAGAGCATCATACAGGTGGACGAGACCATGAAAACAGCTGATGATAATATCTATGCTGTCGGTGATATCGCCCCGGGCCCCCAGCTTGCGCACAAGGCCTTCAGGCAGGCAAAGGTCGCTGCAGAGGCTGCAGCAGGGAAAAAGAGCGCATTCGACAATGCGGCGGTCCCTGCGGTAGTTTTCTCAGACCCTGAAATCGCATCAGTAGGCCTCAGCGAAACAGAGGCAAAGGAGCATTACAAGGTTATTGTGGGGAAGATGCCTTTCACCGCATCAGGCCGGGCAAAGACAATCAACAGGAAGGAAGGATTCGTCAAGATTGTCGCAGATGAGCACGGAGTTCTTTTAGGGGCCCAGATTGTCGGTGCAGGAGCAGGCCAATTAATAGCAGAGCTTGCCCTTGCCCTGGAGATGGCCGCAACGCTTGAGGATATAGCACTGACGATACATACCCACCCTACACTGCCGGAAGCCGTTGCAGAAGCTGCAGAGGATGCTTTAGGGGAAGCGATACACCTCTACAGAGGCAAAAAACAATAACTAGGGCAGCGCGCAGCCGCTCTTTGCGCTCAGTTCTTCGAAAGACCTGTGGCCGCTCAGCTTTTCCCCTCCAGGGAAAACCCAGGTGGGATAGCCGCGTATGCCTGCAGCCGCGCACTCCGGTGCCTGTCCTGTTGAACTGGAGCATTCAACATAGTCGATATACTGCCAGCTCTCTCCGAAATCATTCTTCTGGCTGCTGCAGTGGCCGCACCAGGAAGCCCCATACATCTTCACCCCGGTATCTGTGAGGCACTGGGCAAAATCATCATAGCCTGAGAGAAGCTCCCCTTCCTCCTCTTGTTCTGCTCCTTGCTGGGTTTCAAGATAATTCTCTTGATATGTCTCCTCTTCTGTCGTGCTGAAATTGAAAAGAAACAGCACTGACAGCCCCAGTATCACCAATGCCGCGGTAATAAGCATAAGCCTCTTTGTTCTCTTCGATTCTTCCTCCATGATATTTACCTCATATGGTTCCATTCCCTGCTGCCGTAGCGCGTTTCAGCGAGCTCCATTGCGCGCTTTATCTCCTCAGGCGTCAGGGAATCCACATAGAATTCCTTCTCATGCGTGAACCCGCGCATAAGAGCAGTATAGACATCATGCTTTGTCGCATACCTCTGCTGCTTTACTGATGTGACCCTTTCCTTCACTGTCTTGATCATCTTGTCCTTTACCTTTTCATCAGGCACTTTCAATACAGAGAACATCTTGTCGACATTGACATCGCAGAGCACGGTGCCGTGCTGGAGCAGCACGCCCCCTCTCCTTGTCTGCGCATTGCCCGATATCTTCTTCCCTCCTACAATGATATCATTTATGGGCTTGAACTGCGAGCTGATGTCAAGGAGGGAAAGCGATTCACATATCCAGCCGCATATCAGCTTGTATGATGCGATTATATCCTTCGGGAAGAGCTCTTCCCTCCCTATTATGCTGTAGGTTACCTCACCTTCATTGTCATGGTAGACTGCCCCTCCTCCTGTTCTCCTGCGCACTACTCCTACCCCCATATCGGAGCATTTCTCAAGGTCCACTTCCTTCTCTATGCTCTGGAAATAGCCTATGGATACTGCGCTGGGCTTCCACCCGTAGAACCTTATGGTCGGAGGTCCCCCTGCCGCTACTGATTCGCTCACGGCCTCGTCAATGGCCATGTTCGTGGATGCATCATTCTCAGAATATTTTATTATACGCCATTTCATCTTGACACCGCCCTCTTGAATATCCTTGCGAAGTCCTCCGGCGTAGCCCCTATCAGCTGGGCATCGCCCAGGGCCTCCCTTACCATTGATGCCACTTCATTTTCCCTTATGTCTGCAGGGATCCCTGTGAGGTATTCCTCAACCTTGAATATCGTGTCTTCAGGGTGCAGGAAGAAATCCCCCGTTATCTCCACTCTTGTCACCCTGCCGTCATGAGCCTTGACAGAAAAGCAGACAAGCTTCCCGTTAGGCACTTTCTCCTCCCATTGCATAATTAATCTTATTTTGAGAAACTAATTTATTCCTTCTTGAATGCCTCCATGGCATAGATTACGTAATACAGGGTGAGAAATGCGGAGAAATAGAAGACGGCTTCATAGCCCCAGGCAGCTATGGCAGCACCTCCCAGTGCTGTGAAAAGGAACAAAGAGGTCATCAGAGGGAAGTACAGGGCCCCTATATCTGTCGACACATCCCCGCGTTTTTTCACTTCCATGGATATTATCTTCTCAGTGAGTATGTTGCCGCACCCGGAGCCTATGGCCAGCACCAGCACCGGCAGGATTATCGCGCCGTTCAGATAAGGGAGCAGGATAAAGGCCGGAATCATCAGGAAGACCGTGAACAGTATGGCCCCGCTGCTCAGCCGGAACCTCAGTGCCAGGAGATTTGCGATGGCAAGCACAAGCGAGAATATGGCCAGCATAGTGGCAGTGCCGTAATAGTCGAATCCCACTTCAGCATAGAGATAGAGCGGGAGAAGGAAGCCGATGAGCACCCCCGGAACAAGCTGCTGGAGCGTCACCCCCAGTGAATGCTGCCAGAAGTGCTTCGAGCGCTTATGGAATATCATCTTCAGCAGTTTCCTGTCCACTCTGAATCCCTTGAACGGGTTCTTGTTGATTGTGATGATGAGGAGGAGCATCGCAACGGAGAGGAAGAACAGGATGCTGAATGAAGTCTGGAAAGAGAAGTACACAAGGACAATGCCTATGACCACCCTCCCTATCCCGTCTGCAAGCTGTCTCAGGCCTATGAAATATGCGAATGCCCTGTCGAGATGCTTTCTGTGGCTTGCCTTTATGATATCGGTCCTTGCCGTTGCCCAGAAACCTGCGTCCCTTATGCCCTCGCTGAACTGGGCGATGGCAAAGGCCTGGGCAGACCTTGAAAGGGCATATATGGAGATGGCAAGCAGCATTGCGAAAGATTCCATGACCTCAACGGTCTTTGTGCCTACCCTGTCTGCTATGGCTGCGAAGACAATGCGCAGCAGCATGAAGCCCAGCGGGATTGCAGAGAGCACAAGCCCTATGCTGGTGATGTCCATATCTATATCAACTAGGTAAAGAGGGACCATCACCGCAAGGGCGGCTGCTATGAATGCGTACAGCATGTCGACTAGAAGGAGCTTTTTCATGGTACTGCGCATCACAGGGTTGTATTCTCTAACATTAAAAAATTGTTATAATAGAATCTGATTGTGGAGAGCATAGAGATAAACGGGAAAAACTTCAAAGTGAGGGTAATCTGGACCAGGAACAGGAACGCCTATGCCAGGCTGAAGGATGAGGCCATAGTGGTCAGCATCCCTTCCAGATGGCCCATGAAGGAGAGGGAAAAGACCATCAGGAGCCTTGTCAGAAGGACAGCAAGGGAGATAAGCAAAGGCAGATGGACGCCTGAAGGCACAAGGAAGCTTGAGTTCTCCCATGGCGACAGGCTGAACATACTTGGAAAGGATTTTGATATTGAGTTCATCCCTTCAGGAAGCTTCAGGGGAAAACTGAAGGACAATAAGATACAAATCAAAGTTGCAGAAAGCCCTGGGATGAAGAAGAAAGCATCCCAGATGGTCTGCAAACAGATAATAAAGGCGATGAAGCCTGCGGTCCTTGAAAGGGTTGAGCATTACAATTCTCAGCACTTCGATGCGAAAATCTCAAGGCTGACTTTGAGGGACAACACATCAACATGGGGCAGCTGCTCCAGGAGCGGATACATGACCTTGAATCTCAGGCTCCTTTTCATGCCTGAAGAAATCCTTGATTATGTGATTGTGCATGAGCTTGCACATACTAAATACATGAGCCACGGCCCGCGCTTCTGGGGCGTGGTGAAGAAGGTTCTGCCCGATTATCAGGGAAGGAAGGACTGGCTCAGGGACAAAGGCTGGGGCATCATGCCCCAGAAGAAAATAGGCCAGCAGAAGCTGACGAATTATTAGTTATGGGCAATTTCTTAAACCTCATCCCCCACTAACCATCATGGCTGATATCGATTCTGTCATTAGAAAACATGTCCTGAAAAATGCCCATGACTACGGCAAGCCGAATACAGGAGCGATTGTGGGGAAGGTCATAGCGGAATCCCCTGACTGCAAGAAGGACATGAAGGCAGTGATGGCAAAGATAAACGATGAAATCAAACGCGTCTCAAAGCTCTCAAAGCAAGACATGGAAAAAGAGATGTCTGAATTCGAATACTATGTCAAGGAGGAGAAGGAAAAGACCATAGAGCTTCCTGATGCGGAAAAAGGCAAAGTGGTCACAAGATTCCCTCCTGAGCCTTCCGGCTATCCGCACATAGGCCATGCAAAGGCCGCATGGCTGGACTATGAGGCAGCGCAGGTCTATGAAGGCAAGATGCTTCTTCGTTTCGATGATACCAATCCTGAGAAGGAATCCCAGGAATTCGTTGATGCAATCAAGCAGGGCCTGGAATGGCTTGGAATCAACGTGCAGAAGGAAAGCTACACATCAGACAACATGGAAGAAATATACAAAGCTGCAGAAAAGCTGATAACCGAAGGCAAAGCATATGTGAGCACTGCAGACAGGGACAAATTATCTGAATCAAGGACAAGCTCAAAACCATTGCCTGAACGTTCAGTAAAGCCGGAAGAGCATCTGGAGCGCTGGAAAAAGATGCTTGACGGCGGTTACAAGCCAGGGGAAGCATTGCTGTTATTCAAAGGAGACCTCGAATCCAAGAACACTGTCATGCGCGACCCTGCCCTTGCAAGGATTATGGAAACACCGCATTTCAGGCAGAAGGACAAATACCGCGTCTGGCCTTCATACGATCTATCAGTAGTTGTGATGGACCATCTTGAAGGGCTGACGCATCCGATGCGCTCAAAGGAATATGAGCTCAGGGATGAGCTGTACTATGCTCTGTTCGATGCTCTGGGATGGAAGAGGCCAATCATGATTCCTTTCGCAAGGCTTGCAATCAAGAATGCGCCTATAAGCAAGAGGCTTATCACCCCTCTTGTGGGGGAAAAAAAGGTGATGGGCTGGGACGACCCGAGATTGCCCACGCTTGCAGGGCTGAGAAGAAGAGGCATCCTGCCTGAAGCAATCAAGCAGTTCGTGCTATACTTCGGGCTCTCAAAGTCGGAGAGCGAGCCTGACTGGGAGGCTCTTCTGGCGTTCAACAGGAAGCTCCTTGACCCTGAAGCCCCGCATTACTTCTTTGTCCCTGACCCTGTTGAACTTGAAATCAAAGGCCTTGAAGCTAAGGAGATAGAGCTCAAGCTCCATCCCAGAAAAGACCTTGGCATGAGGAAGCACAATGTGAGCAGTACTATATACATATCAAAGGCTGATGCCGATGCGTTCAAGGAAGGGGATGTCTTCAGGCTGAAGGACCTGTGCAGCGTCAAGCTCCTCCAGAAAGGGAACAAACTTGCAGGAGAGGTCGCAGAAGGCATGGCAGAGAAAAAAATCCAGTGGGTAGGCGATTCAAAGGCGGAATGTCAGGTACTCATTCCAAAAGACCTGCTTGAGAACGGGGAATACAATCCTCAAAGCCTCGAGACAGTCAAAGGCTACTGCGAGGCATCATGCGCAGAGCTTGATGAAGGCACGGCAGTGCAATTCGAAAGATTCGGATTCTGCAGGCTGGACAGCAAAAAGCCGTTGACTTTCATATTCTCCTCGTAGTTTCATTTATAAATTTTTCATGTGATTCTGATTCGGTGACCCGATGGCAGTAAATCTCAAGACCGTGCTGAAAGCTTCACTGCTTATCACAGCCATAGGCGTGGCCCTTGCCATTTCAGCAATCATACTCAAGCTTGTCGCTACGCTTGTCACAGGTTCTGAGGCTGCAACCGTGAGCCTAATAAGCACAACATACTCCTTTTTCCTATGGCCCGTCTTTTTCATTCTCTATCTCTGGGCCGGCATGCGGGCAACAAGGAAATTCAGGCTGGATGCGGTCGGCGCAGGAGCTACCTCCGCAGTCTCATTCATGCTCATATCCTTCACAAGGCTTCTGCTCGAGATTGTACTGAGCCTGCTTTTTGTCAGCCGTGTGCTTGGAGGCACAAGCTATATATCCGATGAATCGGTCATCGCTGCCAATATCTTCGGAGAGACCGCAACAAAAGGCATGGGAATACTTCTGGCAGCACTCTGCGGAGTAGGCGTCATCCTGGTAGGAGGACTGGTGAACTTCGTTATCGGCGGCCTGGGAAGCATCATCGTCCAAAGAAGAAGATGATTATCTTCTCCTCAGGAAATATCCTACAAAAGGCAGCAGGAGCAGTGCTGCTGGAGAGCAGCATACGACGTCCAAATCATCCTCTGATATCTGGACCAGAGCCTCCTCAAGCTCATCAGCACTCTCAACACTGTAATACTCTCCTCCTCCTGCTGATGCGATTTCCTTAGCGGTCTCCTCCGCTTCGCCTCCTATCAGGTATCCAATCACATGGACCTTGCCGACATTCTCTCCGTATATGCCTCCTGCAGCAGTGACAGGATCTCCCCCGCATGTCTCTTCTCCGTCAGTTATCAGGATTATCGTCCCATAGCCTCTTGTGCTCTCTATATATGATTTCGACTCTTCAAGCGCATCTGCTATGGGCGTATCCCAGTTCGGAGAAAGGCTGTTTATCTTGCCTTTCAGTGAGCTCTTGTCTGTTGTGAAGTCCTGGAGGAGCCTGATTCCTCCTGAGCTTATATCGCCGCTGTAATCGCACTCATCAAAGACCACGAGCCCTATCTCCCCGCTTGTCCTGTCAACGAAATTGTTGGCCGCCCTTTTCGCAGCCTCCATCTTCGTTTCATTGTAGTCAGGGGGTATGAACTCATCCATGCTTCCGCTGGCGTCTATCACCAGCAGATAAGGGGATGCAAGAGAAAAACTCAGCCCCAAAATCAGGAATAACAGTATTTTGCCGTTCATGGGGGTACACTCACTTACCATATATTTAAATTTAAGGCAAAATCCTCCCACTTCCTTTTCATCCTCTGAAAACCACTATTCTGATGGTGTTGTTATAAAAATGTGTTCACGGTTTTATCGTCGTTGAATATCACGCTTTAAATTAATTATGAACGTAAGTAGGATGCCAGAATTTTTGGGCGGGGTTAATCATTTCCCTCTCTCAGGCGGGAGTTCACTGGTGAGACCATGACAATAACTAAGATAAGAAAAAGAGACGGTTCTATCGCGGATTTTGATAAGGAGAAGATAACCAATGCCATCTTCAAGGCGGCGGAGTCTGTCGGAGGCAAGGACAAGGAGGAGTCAGCCCGTATCGCAGACAGGGCCATTGAGCTAATCGGAGAAAGATACTCCGGTGACCAGATTCCCACTGTTGAGGAGGTCCAGGATATCGTTGAGAAGGCGCTGGTGGAGACAGGCCATGCAGCCACCGCCAAGGCATACATATTATACAGGCACAGGAAAAACGTGGACCGTGAGATGAAGAAGGCCATGGGGGTTGATGACGACCTCAAGCTCCCTCTGAACTCAATACAGGTTCTGGAGAGAAGGTACCTGCTCAAGGATGAGAAAGGGAAAATCATAGAGACGCCGAGCCAGCTCTTCAAGAGAGTGGCCCTGCATCTCGCCTCCAATGAGCGCGCCTACGGCGCTGATGATGCCACAGTGGACCATTATGCAGAAGCTTTCTACCAGGTAATGACGAACTTCGAGTTCATACCAAATTCACCGACGCTCATGAATGCAGGCACAAAGCTGGGCCAGCTCGCAGCATGCTTTGTGCTTCCTGTCCCTGATGATATAGAAGGGATATTCGATTCAGTGAAGCACCAGGCCATAATCCACAAGACAGGCGGAGGCACCGGATTCTGCTTCTCATACCTGAGGCCGAAAGGTGATTTCGTCCAGAGCACCGCAGGCATTGCGTCAGGGCCCATATCCTTCATGAGCGCATTTGACAATGCGACTGCAGTAATAAAGCAGGGAGGGAAAAGAAGGGGCGCCAACATGGCGACGATGCATGTCTGGCATCCTGATATCGAGGAATTCATAACAATGAAGCAGACCCCCGGCGTCATGGAGAACTTCAATGTCAGCGTCATGGCTGATGATGCCTTCATGGAGGCAGTGGAGAAGGATGAGGAGTACGACCTGGTCAATCCGAGAGGCAAGGAGCCTCTCAGGAAAGTGAGCGCAAGGAGCGTATTCAAGCTCATAGCATACAGCGCATGGAAATGTGCAGAACCCGGGCTTCTTTTCATTGATACAATAAACAAGACAAACCCGACTCCACAAAATCCCATTCATGCTACCAATCCTTGTGTCACCAAAGATACCCTGGTAACGACAAATGAGGGTCTGCTGGAGATTCCGAAGCTTCACAATCCCCATCATGTCCTTGCAGGTGATGGTGACTACCATCCGATAACCTGGGCAGGACAGACAGGGGAGAAAGATGTCTATCTTGTCACCACTGATGCAGGCTATGAGGTCAAAGCTACTGCAGAACACAAGTTCCTCACGGAAAAGGGATGGAAAGAGGCGCAGGAACTCGGCTCTGAGGACAGGCTTGTCCTGCAGAAAGAAGGGAAATTCGGAAACCTCCATCTGGACAAGGAAATGGCAATGATGCTGGGCTGGCTTTCCGGAGACGGCCATATGACCAAGGATGTCCAGGATGTCATCTTCTATTTCGGCAAGAATGAGAAGCAGGAACTGCTTCAGCTATTCAAGGAATATATGGACAAGCTCAACGGCAGGGAAATCAAGCCTCTCGAGGATGAGACTGAGATAAGGTTGAAATACTCATCTGCCATGGCAAAGAAATTCCATGAGCTTGGGGCAAGGCCGTGGAAGTCCCATGAGAAGGAAGTGCCCGCCTCAGTCTTCCAGATGGATGAGCAGTCTATGAAGAACTTCCTTTCAGCCCTCTTCTCTGCGGACGGCTCTGTCCAGGGAACCAAAGAAAAAGGCATAAGCATAAGGCTGTCATCCAATTCACTCAAGCTGCTTAAGCAGGCCCAGGTGCTCCTGCTCCAGTTCGGCGTCGTCTCAAAACTTCACAAGGAACGGAGGAAAGAGCATGTCAAGCTGCTTCCCGATTCCAACAGGGAGCCTGCAGAGTACAACTGCAAAGCCCAGCACGAGCTCATCATCAGCAGGCAGAGCATGTTCACCTTCATGAAAAGGATAGGCTTCCTCATTTCTTCGAAAAACAGGAAATTCGAGGAGCTCAGGCCTGGAGAAATCTATGCTGATAATATAAACACTTCAGTAACATCAGTGGAAAAAGCAGGAACCGAAACGGTCTATGACCTGACAGAGCCTGCAACGCATTCCTTCTCTGCAAACGGCCTCATACTCCACAACTGCGGAGAGGTCCCAATGCCTGATTACGAGTCGTGCAACCTCGGCAGCGTAAACGTGGAGAAGTTCGTGGAGCTTGACTGGACCAAAGGGGACTGGAAGAAGAAGGTGGACTGGGACAGGCTGAGATATGTCGTGCGCCTTGCCGTCCAGTTCCTTGACAATGTCATTGACCTGAACAAATATCCCATCCCCCAGATAAAGGAGCAGACCCTGAAGAACAGGAGGATGGGCCTCGGCGTGATGGGCTTTGCCAAGATGCTGTTCAAGATGGGCATCAGATATGATTCAGAGCTCGGCTGTGAAGTGGCAGAGCATCTGATGAAGTTCATAAACGATGAGGCAAGGAAGATGAGCCATGAGCTCGGGCGCGTAAGGGGCTCTTTCCCGGGATTCAAGGAAAGCACCCTGGCAAAGGATTATGATGCGATGAGGAACGCCACATGCACATCGATAGCCCCTACAGGGACAATATCAATGATAGCAGACACGAGCAGCGGCATAGAGCCGGTGTTCGCGCTTTCATTCCTGAAGACCGTCCGCGCAGGCCAGTATTACTACCTGGACCCTGTCTTTGAGCATGCATTGAAGGTGCGCGGATTATACACCCCTGAATTCATCCAGAAGGTCATGGACGAGGGCTCAATCCAGAACATGGATGAGATACCTGCTGACATGAAGGAGGTGTTCAGGGTCGCATATGACGTATCCCCCGAGGCCCATGTCAAGATGCAGGCTGCATTCCAGAAGAATGTCGACCTTGCTGTGAGCAAGACAATCAACATGCCTGCAGAGACGACAGTGGAGGATGTGGAGAACATCTACCTGATGGCATGGAAGACAGGCTGCAAGGGCATCACGATATACAGGGACAGCTCAAGGCATGAGCAGGTCCTCCACGTGGGCAAGCAGGTCAAGACCAAGGGCGTTGAGGAAGACAAGGTAGTGATGCTGAACCAGGCCTGAGGGAAATATTTTTATTTGATGTCTTGGAGAAGAGATAAGGGAGGTAATCCTATGAAAACGACTCTTAGTATAATCAAAGCAGACGTAGGAGGCTTTCCAGGCCATGCGTCTGTGCATCCAGAGCTGATAAAGAAGGCCAGTGAGGAACTGGAAATCGCCAAGAAGGCAGGAGATATCAAGGACTACTGCGTGGGATACTGCGGAGATGACCTTGACCTCATAATGTCCCATGACAAAGGAGTGGACAATGAGAAGGTGCACAAGCTTGCCTGGGACACGTTC
>Ga0180438_10008987_pt1 | contig 12562 bp, 16 predicted proteins | sample SS_ome_12_FD_132455 | JGI IMG/M metagenome (GOLD analysis project Ga0180438, IMG submission 132455) | Hypersaline lake sediment archaeal communities from the Salton Sea, California, USA - SS_3_D_2 metaG | ecosystem: Environmental > Aquatic > Non-marine Saline and Alkaline > Hypersaline >...
AGTAAATCTCCCAGTAAATCTTCTGGAAAAAAGAAGAAAGAAACATCTGAGAAGAAATCTAAGTCTCCAAAAGAACCAAAAGGACCCAAAAACGGGTACAAAATTTTAAAGGTTTCCAAGGGTTATGAATTTCCCAGTAGTATTTACAAGAAAGACGACCCAGATGATGCTGCAAAAAGTGCAATGAAGGGCATTATTAGAAAAAATGAATTGGACGATGATGTCACATTTACTTTTTCTATTATTACAGGAAGTGATAAATATAAGTATACCTGCAAAAGCGGCAAGTTAGAGGCCCACTGAATTTAAGTTTTGGGAACAAATCGATATTTATCCAACATTAATAGTAACTGTTTTTGCCTTTCCTGCTGTTCCTCTTCATCTGTGTCGTATATTGTTTCGTCACTTTCATATCCATCATACTTGTTATTATATTCAGATTCTAATATGATATTGTTTGGAGTAACAGGTGATTTTAATAGTTTTGGTTCATCAAAAGTTTGTTTTTCTTTTGTAAAACTTATTGGGGATTCTTTATCTTTAGGACTATGACAGCAACAATCACATTTAAAATGTTTTCTGTCTTTTATTTTTTTGCGAATTGCTGGAAAATATGTTTTTCTGAAGTCTTCCAAGTTTTGTGTGCCCATTGACTTATTACAAGTTGAGCAAATACATTTTAAATTATCCAATGTAGTGCTACCCCCATGATAAACTGCTTTAATATGACCTGCTTCAAATCTTTTTGAATTAATAATCATTCCACACACATAACACTCTCCTTGACCAGCTTCTGGGCCATATGTTGTATCCCACAATCTATCTTTGAGAGCTTTTGGTACAGACTTTCGATGTTTTCCACTATGAGATTTTGGTTTTAAATGTTGATAATAGTTTATCTTGTATGACATATTTTAACTTAAAAGTTAATTCTTTGTTAAATACTTTATATGTTTTTATATAATTATTTACAAAAGTTCACATTTATATTTTTTAGGTTTCTTAGGTTTTTTAAATTTAAAACCAGTAGCTGATTCGTTTTCACATAGACATATGTCATGTTCATCTAAACTAAAATCATTAAAAAAATCAGCAATATTATGTTGGTTTTCTTGATATACTTTTTTGGCACTAACTTCTAAGTTTTTTCTATATTCTTCCGATGTGTCATCTATCTTTTCACCTGTTACAACACCATTTAAACGCAACAAGCTACCTTTTGGTAATGCGAATTTACAGTAATTATACATTGCATCAATTGGAGCATCCATTAATATATCAACTAATCCATAGTAAAGCCATCTTGGAAGCCCCCAATCTTCTGCTTCGTCTCCGTCAATATGATGACTTCTTACATGGCCAGTTCCAACTGACAATATTCGTATGTCAGCATCTTTTCCCCATAATGCTTGTGCTTCTTGTAGTGCAACTAAACAGGGGTTATTAGCAAAAACACCACCATCGACATACCAAATTTTGTTAACCTCTGTACAGGGAAAATATGTTGGTGCTGCACTAGTGGCATCTGCAATTTCACATGGATTAAGATAATAATCTTCTTCATCCCATGACCTGAAAGTTCTTGGTTTTTCGTTATAAATATCGAATGCTAAAACAGCAATATTTGTTGAAACATCACCAAAATGTTTTGTGAGTAAATGTTCTTTTAATACTTCTTTTTTTCCTTTACCATCATATTTTGGTTCTATTTGCACAGGCATTATCTTATCCCAACAGGATTTGTTAAATATTCTTTTTAAGTTTTCCCGCTTAAAAAGAGAAGTTAAACTTTTTTTAGGTGGGCATATTTTTTCCTGACCGATAGACATTGCTATTAATCCTCCAACACTTACTCCAACAACGAGGTCAAATAATTGGCAACAAGAAACACCTAATTGTTTCTCTATTTTTGTTATCAATATTGAAGAAAAAAGTCCTCTCACACCACCACCATCAATTGATAATACCCATTTCGTATTGTGCGTTTTTTTGGCGTTATTTTTTTCATCCATATATATCTTATATTATAGCTAAATATTTATGTCAAACTCATGTTTTGAAAATTACCAATATTTCTCTCAAAACATAAATCTTCTGTTTCATAATCGCTATCATCATTTGAATTATAGTGTCTGTTTTTATTTTCTTTAAAAAATATTAATAATCTTGTTTTAATTATTTTGTTGTTCACTCCTTTATTATTGATTGTAAAACTACCTTTTTTCATTTGTTTATTAAAATATTTTACATTAATATTAAAAGGCAAATATGAATCATCAATAAATTCCGCTTGAATAACCCTATCTATTGACAATAATTCTTTTGATGGGTAATATTTATTTTTGCATTTGTGAATCATACTAAATGGAATTTTTGTTTCATTTGTCATGGTGAAAGTATCAACTAGTAATTTACTATTACGACATGTTCTTTGTTTCACAAGTTCCCATTCTATCTTTTCACTGTTTGCTATATTGACAATAATATTACTAACATCTTTTGGAAAAGATTTATTGAGTATATTTTTAATATTATCAAATTTTGTTTTGTTTAATTTATTATAGTTTTCACTTTCTTCCAATAATAAATTTGTTGGATTTGCAAGACAATGAAAATTTATTTTAAAACTATTACGTTTTACATCATTATTATTGTACCCAATATGATACAATACAGATAGGTCTTTTCCATCTAACTTTGTTATAATTCTTCTACCATATATGAGGACAATGGTTGGAAATAAAATAAAAGGATATTCTTTATGGTCAATGTAAGACAAAATATCCTGTGTGGGTTTTAATACAAATGATTTTAACATTTTGTTAATAAGTAAGCTACTTCTTTTTATATAATAAAGACTTAAAAGGAAATATTAATTTATAAAATACACAATGACAACATTAACTACAACTACTTCTACCACCACTTCTACAGAAACATCAACTGTAAATTTAAAAGATAACACAACTCCTTTGAAACCTAAAGATTCCGGACCAAAAAAACCATTTCGTGCCACTAATTTTGGAAAACGAAAATTAGAACGAAATCAAAAAACACAAAGAACTAATTATTCAACAAACAATTATGTTCCATATTCTGTAAATGAAGTTCAAAAGAGTATTAATTACTTTGGTTCAACATGTGCAATGTATTCATATGCAAGTGCACTAAGAAATTATTTATGGCTACTTCAGAAATATAAAAAAGGACAGTTGCCACGAGCACCAAAATATCCAAATATCTGTGAATTTCAACCAGAAAACCCTAAACCCTACAAAAGACCCGCAATGTACCAAGGTGTTGGAAATACTGCAACACCGGGTTCATATTTACAAGAATATATTCCACCAAGTTCACATGAAATCATAGTTCCAGAAGAAAAAGAAGTAACTCTTCTACATGAAATCCCAGAAGAAATCTGTGTGATGATTAAGTAAATTTTTTAAAAGTTTTTTATTATTTTTGATTGAATAATAAAACCCCTTTTTATTTTTTAATAGTAACTAAAGTTTAAACCCCGATATTCCTATCTCAAAACATACTTTAGTTTCTTCCGTTTCCCGAAGTTTGCGGGAGATAAACAGGTGCTGCCTTTGCCTGTGCCATTGCAACATCCTTGGTAAGACTTCTCTGTGCTTCCAAGTCATGTGTAATACGATCAATTGTCTTATTTAACACCTCAATCTGAACCACTTGAGATTCAAGCTGTGCTTGAACCTTTGCTACTTCTGCTTGATTCTTAAGCTCGAGTGTTTGCTTTAAAACTGCAACATGTTTGTTGTTTCGTTCCTGCTCACGCTCAACGGCTGCTTCAACTTCACTATCTCTAGAAGTTTTAAGTTCCTCATAAAGTCGCTTGAGTTCTTCATAAGTTACGCTTGGTACAGCAACTTCTCCACGCTCTTCCAAAATCTTTACGGCTGCGCCATAGCCATGTTCCCGAACATTTAGGTCTACCTCAAGTTTCTTACTTCGCTCGTCGTGTGTAAACTTTTCCTCCAAAGCATTAAGTTCTTTTTGCTTAGCGTTTAACTTAAGCTCAAGTTCTGCAAAGGTTTCAGCAATTAAAGTTTCGAGACCTTCAACATTCTTACCAAAGGTTTCTTGTGCTTTTGTAACACCTTGAATTGCCTTGGTAAATGCAAGGGCACATGCTTGGGGATCAGTTGATGCTTTGGTTGTAGTTCTTCGTCGTGATGCCATTCTTTACTACGTGTATAACTTATATGTTATATCTCTTTAAGTCGTTTATACCAAGACTTATATAGTGGTGTCTTGTTATTTTTATCATTTCCAATTCGCCCTGGAAACTTATTCCAGTGTGTATCTTTGTTAATTAATATTATGTTACTAGAAATCCAATATATTTTATTGTTTTTATTGTTTTCCCAGCAAAACAAACTAGTATTTTTGTTATTTTTTTTCAAACAATGACAAAATTTAGAAGAATATATTATTACCTTATCCCATGCCATCCTCAAATCTTGTACATTAACCCATTTTTTTCTTACCCATTTTCTCACATTTTATATTATACCAGAAAATGTTTATATACTTAAAATAAATAACTTTAACTTAAAAAATGGATACAAATACTTATATTACAGCACATCATTTAGTTAAAGATTATTTACCATATTTTTCAACAGATATTGCCAAATATATTGTAAAAATATATGGACAAAATAACATTATTGTTTTAGATATAAATAAAAAAGAAATTTACAACGGAGATGCTAATGTTTTTTTTAATAAAAGAATTACTTACCAACAAGTTAAAAAAGTTATTGGAGCGACTGGTACAACAGAACCCCTTTGTCAGCGTGTCCCACATATATCTTTTCGTCCAAAACCAGAAGTAAAAGTTACAAGAGTATATGATAAAATACTTGGAACAGAAACTAAAACTTTATCACAACAGAGAAATGAAACTCTTGCTGAGTTTAAAGCTAAGCGTATAGCTAAAAAAAGAAAACATCAACAACATCAACAAAACGACAGTTGGCTTTCTAACTGGTTGGATATGTTATTTTAACTATGCGTTTAATATACAAAAATGGACAGAAGTAAATTTTATGAACACAGCCATAAACATAGGCATCCTTATGAGAAAATAATAAAACAATGTGATAGTCCCCATTGCCATCTTGTAAATGCTACTTTACTAATTATATTTTGGTTTACATTTTGGTCATTTCTTGATTATTTATTTTTCTATATATTTAAAATATTTAATATAAAAAATAATGCGTTAAAACTATTAACATTTGCAGTTGCCTCTGTTACAACAATAGCAGTTGCTGTTGTACATAATCAAAACTTTGAATTTATACCACAGTATGGGTTTTAATAATCTTTATAATTGCCATTCAATCTCTTTTAAACCTTTAGATTTTAAATACTTGTTACACTTAGAAAAGTGCTTACAGCCATAAAACCCTCTATGTGCTGACAAACCAGATGGGTGTACAGACTTTAGAATACAATGTTTTTTACTGTCAATTAACCTTGCTTTGTTTTTAGCAAAATTGCCCCATAACATAAAAACCAAATTGTTACATTTTTCATTAATATGTTTTATAACAGCATCGGTCATATTTTGCCACCCGGCGCTTAAATGACTGCCTGCTTTTCCTTCTTGAACTGTGAGAGCTGCATTTAACAAAAATACTCCCTGTTCTACCCACTTACTTAAATGACCATGATGAGGAACTTTGAACTTTTTAATATCAGTTGAAAGTTCTTTGTAAATATTTCTCAAAGAAGATGGTATTCTTATCCCTTTCGGAACCGAAAAACTAAATCCTTCAGCTTGTCCATGTCTCATATAACAGTCTTGTCCAATCACAACAACCTTGATGTCTGATAAATCACACATGTGAAATAATCTAAAAATTCTTTTCGGTGGAGGATATATTTTAATACCATTTGCCTCATCTTCAACCAACTTGTTTTTTAGCTTTTGAAAGTACGTTTTCTTAAACTCTTTGTGAACTGGTTCCCATTTATCTTCTGGAAATAATGTTTCTAAGTTTTCATAAATAGAAATGTCAACTTTTTCTTTAACTTCTTTTGGTTTTAATGTGTTTTCAACAATAGAATTAAGCTTTTCTTTAGCTTCATCTTTGTTTTTCTTTATAGTTGTACCAAAGAAATCTGTAATGTTTCTTTTAACCTTCTTTTCTAATTTTTCCTCTACTTCAACCCCACCATTCTTAATTATTTCTGTAAGTACAGGGTGACAATTTGATGGTGTTTCTAAAATAGTTGGAATTCTTTTAACTCTTTCATCAAAAATAAAATAATTCCAGAAAGATTTAGGTATTTGACCCTGTAAAATATCTTCATGTCTATCCTTGTTGGAACCATATGCTACTTTAGAATCATTTAGATGTATTGCCTTTAAATACTCAATCCCAACAACCCTGTCATAATCTTCCAGTAAAGTATCCATAAACATCCCTTTTTTCTCGCCAGCTCCCCAACAATGGGCAGTATCTAAACAATTACCAACCCGAGGATCATTAACATGGTTAATAACCCATTCTACTTCTTGCCATGTTTGACATAAAGTATTTGTTTTTGTCATGTTTTCAACTAATATATTAACATTTTTTGTATCTCGTAATCCAAGGTTAATCAAATCTACGGTTTTTTGCAACCCTTTTTGAGTATCTTTATTTACACCTGGGTGAAATACATAATTGCTAGCACCAAGTGTGTCACATATTTTGACTTCTTCTAAAAATCTCTTTTCTGACTTTACTCGAACTTCTTCTCTGGTTGAAGCAGGGTTAATTAAATAACAACCATGTACAACAATTTGTTCAGAGGATAATTTAGGACATCTGTCTAAAGATGTAGTAAATTTCTTTACAATATTGTCTGTCCAATTAGAAATACGCCACCCTTGAGGTGGTCCCAGGAAAAATGCTAATGCCGTCAGAGGAGTATCCTCAACGACCCCAGTTTTTCTGGGAATTTCTACATGTAAACCATAGTTTTCCATTGTTTTATGTATTAAGTTGATAATCTTTATGTATTAAATTAATCATTTTTTATATGGATATTATATAAACAAATGACAACGCGCATATCTTTTTCCGACGGAGAAAAAGAGTATTTGCGTGGACTCGCATCACGGTGTGGTGATTTGGCCAAAGAACATCGAAAGAAGGCGGGTTGTTTTAAAAAAGTGAGTTATGGGGTCTCTATTCCTTTAATTTTAACAAATGTTGCCACCCTGGTTTTAAATGCCTGGGGCGGCGACGAAAATGACCTCGAAATTAAAATCACTACGATGTGTGTTTTGGGTGTTAATGCTGTTTCTTCTGGACTTAAGAGTTATCTTAAAGTTGATGAGAGGATACAATATAATGTTCAAAAAGCAATTTCATATGAAAAATTAACAGAAAAAATAGAAATTAGCCTTGCTGCTAGAAACCCTCTTTTTGATTTTACAGAATTAGCAGAAGAAAAGATTAATATTCTTGACCACGATGACGGAGATATTACCGCAGCTAGAGAAGAAGAACCAACCCTTGAGCCAGAACCAGAATATGAACCTGAACCTGAACCTGAACCTGAACCAGTTAGAGCACCAAATACAAAAAATTCAATAGAATTGGAGAAACCACGCAAGGAACCAGAATCAACCGTAGCATTAGAAGTAGAATTAGAAGAATCAGTTGGTAGTAAACATGGTCCTGTACCAGATGAAAGTGGGCAACAAGAAGGTGCTCCAGAAGAATCAAGTGAAAGTTCAGATATTTCGGAAGAAAAAGGCAATATACATTACCCCGATACACCAACTCCTCCTCGTCGACAAACACATAGTAAACGATATAACGACCAAGAATATATATTAAGACAAAGACGAAAATTTCAAAAAGAAGAAGAATTAAAGCAACAAGCTGAAATGTCACAAAATATTTTAAAAACACTCAAAACAGACTTTCAAACTATAAAAAATAGTGAACTTTAAGTTCATTTAATAACCCTAAATGTAAGGTTAATTCTTGGGGTTTTAATTTTTTTACTTTTTGGTACAGAGTGTTTGTATAATCTTTGACAGGGAGGTTTCATCATAATACAGGAATTGTTCTTTAAAACTTTTTCATGTATTTTCCCTGTAACTTTATGTTTTAATCGAAAAGCTCTTTCTGCTCCAAAACTTAAAGAAATAATTGGATAATTTGCATCTAAATCCTTTTCGTCGTCCGAATGATATCCAATATAGTCATTCCCATTACGATAAAGGTTTACTAACACAAAATTAACAGGTATATCTAGTTTTTCCCAAATAACCTCTTTAATTGTTTTTAATGTTGGAACGTCACACCAAAAATTCCCTTCGACTTTTACCCCTGTAAATTTATACGACGTTCCATCATCACCATAACCACATTGTTTACGTGGGATTACAATCTTTTTTCCATACATTGTTACAGCTGATTTTTCATCAGACAGAAAGTTGACTTCATCTAAAATATCATCAAAAGCAGTCTTTGCTACTTCTTCTGGTAAAAAATTATCAAAGTATTCCACACATGAAACACTTTCAGTTGTCGCATAACGTTTCGCCATTTTTGCTATAATATACTACAAAAGTATCCTTTATATTAATCAATTTTATGATAAAAATTGATTAATAATTATATTAAATATTTTTATTACATAAAAAATGGGATACGATATCACACTTGTGAGTCTATATGATATTGCCGAATGGCTTCGAAACAATGGAAAAACAATTGAAGATATTGAATATTTTGAAGTTAAGGACCTTGATGAACAAGAATCAACTTACCTGTCATATAACTTTAGTAAGTTTAGCGAAATCTGGTATGCTCGTGATTCATTTGGAAAGACTTCAGAAGAATTTGCGAATGACCTACGCGAAGCTTCTAAAAAGCTTACCGAGCAAAAAGTTGTAGCAGAAATTCCTTCTGGGTTTCGCGAAACAATAACACAATCTGGTGAAAAAAAACAGGTTCCATATGATGGTTGGTCTCCTGATATTAGAGTTTTTCACTGGCATATCAAGAGACTTCTCAAAATATGTGAAGATAATCCAAGATGTCTGGTAATCGCTGATATTAATCATTCAATTCATATCACAGAAGATGAGCTAAAGGATACAACTGAGGTAAGAAAGGAACAGCCAGCATTTGTAACATATTATCGTCACCCTCTAAAAGGAAACCTAAAGGTGGATACATTTGAAAAAGCTTGTGAAATTGCAATGATTTCTAAGAAAAACAATGACCAACGATGGGTAATGTGGGAGGAACTCGCGTGGCAACTTCCTGGAGCACCACGTATTAAAACTTAAACATTTAAAACGCCGACTTTTATCTTTTCTCTTTAAGCCTTTTATAAATTATATAAGCAGAACTGCTTATATAATTTAATATCTTTTAAAGATGCCAGACCATAAGAAAAATAGTAAGTATAAAGAAGAACAACAAGAGGTTTTACAATCATTACTTAATATTATTTCAGGTGAAGATAAAACTTTTTTACTTTACGATTTAGATAATAATATTGATGATAAACAAACACAAATTTTACATTTATTAAATAGTATAAAAAAATATTATCCTTCAAGCTCTTGTAGAGGAATAAATAATAAAAGTTGTAAAAAACCTTATATGAGTATTATACGGTATGTATTGAAACATAATGGATATTCATTATATTCGAAGTATTATTCGTTTAAGAAAGATGATAAAATGATTAAAACTAAAAAATACAAAATTGAAAATCTTTAAGGCAAAATAAAAAATGACTTAAAGAGAATAAACTAATATTATAATGGGAAAAAAGAAAAGAAAGAAACCAGAAAAGTCTATCTTTTTACCGAAAAGTAAAGGTAATTTTATTACTGTTAAAACAAGTCTCAAGACTATCCTCAAAGACTTTAATAAAAATTATCCAATTATAAATAATTTAGTGATTGAATGTAATGATATAGTCATAAGAACATATCAATTTATACGATTATTTATTTTACACAAATATGGTAAAAATGAACCAATACCAAAGTTAGATAAAGATACAATTTTGTATTTTATTCGTGCTGGTGGTATTAGAGATAAACGAGGAAGGCAACCAAAAAATAAGATTTTAGAAAAAGAATTAGATGATTTTTACAAAAATGAATTTCAACCTTGTATTCAAAAGGAAAAATATAATCTTAAAAATAAATCTTATGTTATACCCTATTTAGCAATTCAAATTCAAACTGGTTTTAATAATAATTTGAAAGAACATTTTATTACGCGTATTAGAAGATTTATGAATATAACAAAACCAGATGAAACTTTGGAAAAAAAGAATGGAATAAAATAAAGAATTTAGTTTTACTGGATAAGTTAAACCAAATACCAGATAAATATAAACAATGGGCTGATAATATCAAAAAGAATTATTTACCAGAGGAGTATGAAAAGGTTTATGGTTATGATGTTAAAGTTAATCCTGATAAATACTTATTTTATACAATTAAGATGAATGAAGAAATAGAGAAAAGAAATAATATAATAAAAAATAATGATAGACCGTTAGAGGAAAAGAAATTTGAAATTAAAAAATTATTTCAACCTATACCTTTAAGAAATTCAATAGTGCCAAATTATATTACATTTGATACAAATGTAATATTATCATTATTTAAGAAAAAAGGAGAAAGTCAAATGAATAAGAAAACAAAAGATAATAAAGAATACATCTGGAAAAAGATTTTTAGAACCGATAAAAAAGTTATGAAAATGAAAGGTTATGAATATAAGAGCATTCAAACCGACGGTATAGGTGTATCTATTTGTTTTCAAAAAGTAGGAAGAAAATATAAAGAACAAGACAATAAAGAAGGTATTGATGAATATTATATCAGCGACTTAAATGACAATGATTTGAAAGTATGTAAAAATAAAAAGATTGTAAGCATAGACCCTGGTAAAAATTCACTTGTATATATGGCGGATAAGGATAAAAATAAATTAAGATATACTGCTTCTCAAAGACGAATTGAAAGTTTAAGAAAAAGATGTAATAAAATCACATTAAGAGAAAAAGTAAAAAATAAGATTATTGAAGAAGAAACAAAATTATCATCATATAATTGTAAATCAGTTGATTATAAAGAATTCAAAGAATACATTAAAGAAAAAACTATTTTGAATGATAAAGTGAAAGATTTTTACCAGAAAGAATTGTTTAGAAAAATGAAATGGAGAACTTGGGTTTATGGGAGAAAGAGTGAAGATAATTTCTTAAATCGTATCGAAGATACTTTTGGTGATAAAGATGATATATTATTATGCTATGGTGATTGGAGCAATAATAAACAAATGAAATATATTATGCCTACAAAGGGGGTAGGTTTAAGAAGAATAATTAGAAAAAAATTTGATGTAGTTTTGATTGATGAATTTAGAACATCTAAATTATGTAGCAAATGTCATAATGAATTATTAAACTATAAACATATTCACAGGTTACTTGTATGTGAAGGGTGTAATAAGAGTAATGGCTCCGAAAGCAAAAATGTTACTTTTATGAACCGAGATATGAATGCTTGTATGAATATGATTTATTTATCCAACGAATGGATAAATAAAAAAGTTAGACCAGAAAGGTTTAACAGAACTTCTAACCTTGAGTTTTTGAAAGAAAACATAAAACTTGGTTGATAAGTTGATTTTACCAGAGGGTAAAGCCTCAACCTTTATTTGTTTTTTAAGGTCGTTAAGTCGGCGTTTTAAATGAGCAAAGGTGTAAAACTTAAACGTTATTAAAGTTATTATAGTTATTAATATCATCATCTAATATTCCTGAAGTTTGTGAATCAAACCTATATAAAATACCTCTTCCTCTATTTTCTTTATAATAGTTACCAAACCTAATCCCACAAAATAATAAAACAGCAAACAAGTAAATTCCAAAGGATATCCACCTTTCCAACGTGCTATAACAACTTGAAGATAATGTTAACACCAGTTGTAACCCAGATGACCATATGATTAGAAAAAACAAGAAAATTTTTGTTTCAAGTTCCATTTTACTTTATACTTAATGTTACTTATGTCATTTTTATTTTTCTGTCGAGCAATTCCTGGTAGCACTTTAGTGTTACTTTAGCATCTTCCAGGGAATTATGCAATGTAGCATCTGGTTCTTTGTTAAATAAAAAAGTAAATAACTCTTTTAATTTTGGGTATTTGTACCCATATTTTCCAGGTAATTTACATAATTTAGTTGTTGGTTTCATTGTACATATTATTTGTTTATTTTTAAGAAAACTTACATTATTTTTAGTTCTGTAACAAGCTGCTAAAATAACAGAAGTATCAAAAGAAGCATTGTGTGCTATAATTGTGTTAACTTTTGAGCAATCTTCTTTAAATTGTTTCAAAACTTTTCGTAGTGATACTCCTTTTTCTTCAGCATCTTTATTTGTGATTTTGTGAAATTCAACGCTATCTTCTGGAATAACATAGCCAGAAGGTTTTATGATATAGTCCCTCTCTGTTAATTTATTATCATCATTAATTATCCA
>Ga0180438_10008988_pt1 | contig 12561 bp, 9 predicted proteins | sample SS_ome_12_FD_132455 | JGI IMG/M metagenome (GOLD analysis project Ga0180438, IMG submission 132455) | Hypersaline lake sediment archaeal communities from the Salton Sea, California, USA - SS_3_D_2 metaG | ecosystem: Environmental > Aquatic > Non-marine Saline and Alkaline > Hypersaline >...
AGGCGCGTGGATCGTGCCATCGATAAATACACCGGACCTGCCGCTGAGACGTATATGCGCCGCGGGATCGGCTTCAATAACGGCCGCCGTGCCGATTTCCAGCGGACTGATGCCAGAGGCAAGCCCCAGGTCAACAGGCGAACGCTGATACGCCGGCAGCACTTCGACACGTGTGATGCTGTCAAGATCCGTACCCGTTGGCACCAGTTCCAGCGGATGCCCATTAGCATCCAGATTGACCGCGGTGACAGGGCTCAGGGACTGCACCGCGGAGGCATCGAGCACAGGACTTGCGGCACGAAGGTTAATACTGGTTCCGGGCGCCACCTCCAGGCGTCCCAATGCGTTCAACTCGAACGAATTGAATCCACCGAGCTGAAACGTATCGGCTGCGACGCGAAAAATTTGACCCTCACCATCACTGCCGGGAATCAAGGTGAATTGCCGCCCACTGTCGAGCCTGAAATCCTGTGCATCCTTGGTGGCAGCTGGAGCTGCAACAAGAACAGCATCGGTACTGAGCGTTAACGAGCCGCCACTGTCCAGGCCAAACCCACGCAGCTCACCTTTAATATCGAGGCCTTTGAATTCCGCCTGGCCAAGTGTGCTGCCGCTCCTGAGTACGATGTCACCGCCCTTGCCGCCAGTGAATTTACCGCCGGCTTCCAGATACGCACCACCGCTGACATCAAGAATACTGTCAGCAGCCATCAAGACACCGCCCCTGGAGAGTATCTCAATGCTGCCACCCCGGGTAACGATGGTATCGCTGGCGATGCTTGCGTTCACCGCCACACTGTCGTTGGTCCAGCGCCCGCTCACGTCGATGTCGCCATCAACTTTCACCAGCGCGACGCCGGAATCGGTTATGATATCGCCAAGCCCGGACGGAATGGCCGCATCCAGTACTACCCCGCCTCCGGGCGTGCTGATATCAGACTGCATCAGCACCTGCGTTCCACCAAGGTCCAGCTCGGTGTAGGGTGCAAGTTCGAGCGGTCGGTTTACAATGATACGCCCTGCATTGTTAATCGTGACGCGGCTGAGGCCACTGTCGACGAATATATCCGGAGCCAGAACCAGCGGGGCCGAGGTGCTGACGGGGTGCCCGTTGTCGTAGGCGACTGCACCGTCATCCGCACCGATTATCAAATCGACCAGGTTAATATTCAATTGAGTAATATTCAGCCTGCCGCCCAGCGGCAGCTGGTCAAAAGGGCGGCCCAAAGCTGCGAACTGCTGGTTTCCGAGATTCTCCGCAGCCCTGCGTTGATGAATGCCCACGGTCGTATTCGCCAGCAGCCTGCCGTCGAATGTAATCCCCGGCGAGCTCAGGGTAACGCGGCCTGCATCCCGACCTTCGATGTAACCGGGTTCAAAACGCCCGAGCGCTGACAGGTAGACCTCGGTGATGCCCCATTTTTCGTGCTTGAATTCGAATTCGCCCAACAGACCCGAATACAGCAGATCAGGGTCGGCCTCGGCTATATCAAGGACCTTTCCGTCAGTCGTAACCAGCTTGCTCGACGCGACGATATCACCGGTGTAGGCAACCTGTCCGCCGCTCACATCCAGTACCGCGTCCTGCTCTACTCTAATGCGGCCAGTGGTCGCCAGCTCTATCGTCCCGCCCGGCGACAGGCGCTCATGTATGTCACGTTCGATGGAAGCGGCGGCACCTTCAGTATTCAGGAAATCACTGCCCTGACGGATGTCTACGGTCAGTGTCTTGTTGCGTATTGGACCATCTCTCTGTACCGGCGCATCAGCCAGCTCATTACCTCGCGCTTCAACTTCGACGAAATTGCGTGCGACAGACACCTCTGTCTCGTCGTCACCTGAAGCATCGATGACTGCGCCCGATTCAATGACAATTTCAGCTGTCGCGGCTGCAGGATCCCTGACAATATTGGAAACGGGCGTAGCCGGCGATGAGTTTGCGACGACAGAAATATCACCACCCGTGGCCGTAACCCTTGCATCACGCCTGATGCGTATGGTTTCGCCATCGAGATTGACAACTGAAGCATTTTGCACCTGACTGTCCGGCGCGACTGCATCGCTGATGTCAGGGACAACCTCGGTCACGCTGCCAGCACCCAGCTCCAGCGTGCCGCCCCGCGTCGGAATGGGCACCTTGCCATCTTCCGGACCTTCGATACTGGCTGAACCGCTCATGTCCTGCGCCATCAGGTACACGGAACCATCAAGAGAAACGCTGGTTGTTGCGCGCGCCAGCCCCTCCTGGTTGACGGCCAGGCCAAGCATGGAGACGTTGCCGCGTTCGGCGATTACTGATCCAAGGTTGGTGACATCACCACCAGTTGATAATCCAACGATCAACCCGCGCAGGTCGTCATCTTCATCCGCCGCTGCGATATATACCTCATCCTCGACACCAGCGAGGACGATTTGTCCCTGCGGTGACTCAATCGAGCCTGCATTGGTGACATCCGGTGCGAAAATGAGAACACGCCCGTTCTCTGCCGACCTGATAATGGCGCCGGCCTCGATGGTTATGCCGCCCATATCACGGTCGATACCTGCATCCCTGAAAAACGCGGGCACCCCGTCCGAACCCTGGCCTGAATTGATGGCGTTTTCGAACCCGACATTCAGAAACACGTCGTCGTCGATATTCAGGGTCGAGGCCAGAAAACTCCGGGTGTTGACAACAGCATTTTCTCCAAAGATGATGCCGTCGTGATTGATGATAAATACGCGGCCATTGGCCGTGATTCTCCCGTTTATAATGCTTGCATCAGGCCCGAGTATGCGGTTGAGCGCGATAGACGAAGGCCGGGGCTGGTTGAAAAGGACTTCATTGTTTTCCGAAACATTGAAGCTCTCCCAGTGAAGAACCGCACGGTCATCGAACTGGTCGATCTGCAGCGTCTGGCCGCCAAAGCTGTTGTTATACGGCGTACCGGGAAGGTTAGCGCCCTGGAATTGCACCACGGCCCCGTTGTTGCGCAGAACTACCGGCAGCTCAGCAGCGACAAGCAACGGGCAGATACTCAGAAAAACAGATGCCAGCCAAGCAAGAAAAGCCGACCGATTAGTTTGACGTCTTTCCAAACCGGTATACTGCGGAAATTTGCAGATCGATTGCCCGTACCGGCGGCTGGGCGAGTTCAATTTGGCCACTCTCGATGCCCCTTTTTCTAGCATTTGGTCGTGATTATGCAGTGTAGGGAATCCCGCCCTTCGACGCTTTGCACTTTGCGCCTTTCGCTTGATTTTGCTTAATCATGCGCATCGATCAGGTTCAAATACGCAATGCCCTTTCGACTTGGGAATTTTACTGATTAATTCATGACGGTAATGTTAACGATCTGTGACGGAAACACTTTCGTGTCATCGTTAACCAGCAGCAGGTGCGTTGCACACAAAGAAAACCGGGCATACCCCGTGTGGGGTATGCCCGGCGTGACACCGCTTCCCTGCTAGTGACATTATTGAACGCGATTAACTCCTGTAAGAAGTCACATCCTGTGCGCAGATCTATTAGCGTACCGGACCAAGATCCTGGCAGCTGTCAGCCTGTGCGCTCGCGTTCTGGCGTGACCACGGTGTTTCAGGCACACCTGAGACGGTGTAATCCTGGTTTGCGCCCGCGATCGCGGTAACGTAGCCGGTTTCCCAGTCGTCTGCACCGCCGGCAACGCCGTCCGGGCTGACCACCAGCGACCTGTTGACCGCAGCGATAGCGTTTGCATCTGTACTGAACCAGATTGTGAAGTAATCCTCGTTCACCTCTCTCATTGCATTCAGCGTATCAGTCTGGTCGCCTGCACTTAACGCGCCCAGGTCACGGATATTGCCGGTCAGTGTATCAGCTACGGCGGTATTGCCGGTATGACGCCACTGGAAGCTCAGGTAATAAACATCGCTGTACGCGCCGGTCAGCGCATCGTTGATCGTCGGCGAAGCGCCATCGACTTTAACAAAACGATAGGCACTGGTCAGGCCGGTGTTGTTTTCCATCGAGTTGTAGCCCATGCCATACGCGGTAAATGGTACGCCAAGGTTGTCGTACCTCTGGGCCGTATTTTCAAGCACGGGCGTTTCAGTACCCGGAAGCCTGAACAGCTGGTTTGTTTCGTCACCCACGATAGGCACCTCGGTACCGCTAGGATCCGTGACCGTCATGTTGTTACCGGGAACCACGGACGAATCGCCGGTGTTCGGGAACGCGGTCGGCGGCAGGCCGTCGAAATCACCTTCGTTGCCTGCACCATTGCCCAGCGCATTCAGGCATTTGGTCACGTCAGACGAACCACGATTGGCATACATGCCGACAAGGTCCGCTGCCGCGACAGAAATGCCGTCATTATGCTCGATCATGCTGAAATTGGATGTCGCTGTGCAGTTGGTGCCGAGGTAATGCACGGAGAACTGCGCGTGCGTACCGGAACCGTTGGTGCGCTTGCACAGGTGCACATTCGGGCCCTGGGTCGTGGGGCCGGTTACCGTATCGGTATCCAGCGGCAGGCCGTAGGGCCTGAACTGATCCCAGCTTGTGTACTGGCCCAGGAAAGCACCGCGGATCATCTCGGAAGGCAGGCTCGGCATGCATTCAATCCGGTCCTTGACGGACTGGGCCGAAGCCACATAAGCAGCCCTGCCTGGAGCGCCAATCACGGTTTCACATTCAGGCAGCAGGCCGGCCTCGTACTGGTCAGCACCCAGCTCGTTATACATCGGCAGCGTAACCGCAGTACCGAAGATCAGGCCGGGGCCCGGGTTGACGTTCAGCACGGTTTCACCACCGACAGGGAACGGCTGATCGGGTTTGGCGGTAACACCCAGAGGCTCGATGCCGAAGTCAAGCGAAAGACTGCCGCGGAAGATAGTTGGCTCAACGTCTGAGATACCGGCGTCCGGCGCCTGGGTCACGATCGGGGAATTCGGACATTCGTAGAGCTCATAGGTGGCGCCTGTGTCACTGATCGGCCACGCGTTCTCATTATTCGCTGGGTCAACCGGGTCTTCAAAGCTGAACACGGGTGCGCATTCCGCGCCTGTTGGATTCAACGGATCAGCCGGGTGAACGGCGTCAAGGTAGGATGCCGATGCCGGTGCGACTGCGATGGCATTAGCGGGATCAACAACCGGCGAAACGCCCGTAGCGGAACCACCGTTAAGTTTGTAGACGGCGAAATCAATACCGGTGAAGTTGTTCGGTGTTCCCAGACCCGGAATCGGAGCGTCATCCGGCAGGGTAAGGTCCTTGGTCGTACAGTGAACCACCTGGTGGTTGCCGGTCTCAAGTATGACGGTACCGTCGACTGTCGGCGGTGTGGTCACGCTATTGGTGTAAACCCTTCGCGGCAGAGCCGGATCATGATCGCAGATACGGATCAGCTGGTCCAGGTAGAAAAAGTTACGAGGTGCAGTCGCGCCGCCGACTACGGCACCGAAGTCAGCGCCGAGCGCTCCCATCTGGCCGCCTACGACCAGGGCTTGAGCGTTACCGGAAATTGCGACAGCCACGCTGGCTGCCAGCACATTCAGCTTGTTGACATTTTTCATATTAAGTTCCTGAAATTCGATAGTAATTGACAATGATTAATAGAGATCTTTTCTAGGCTGTCGCTGCCGCGCCATGGCGACGACGCGCCACACCGACCAGGCCGATCAGGCCCGAACCGAAAAGCCAGACTGCAGCCGGAACCGGAATCACAGCAGGCGGCGCATAGGAGAAACTGCCGTCCCCGCCAAGGCTGAACACGTAGGGCTGCTCCGCAACTGTTATATCGGTAGCGAAGAGATTTGATGTAGTGGCGAACAGTGCTCCATCGGCCCCCTGTGGCACAGACACGACATAGCCGTTACCAAACAGGTTTACTTCACCGAAATGGATGGCATCACCGGCAGCGATACCTGCAGCCCAGTTCTCAGTGCCGCCCAGGGTGGTGCCGTCGACTGAATTAAGATCCCAGAAGCTGCCCGGTGTATTCACGTTGGTCGCGAATGTCGGCAGGGCGCCAGTGAAATAGCTCGAGACAGTGGCCTTGTCAGCCAGTGGCTGACCAAGCAGCGCGATTGAGTCGAGACCGGAGGCAAAGCGTCCTGCGACATAGAATTCAACGCTGGTCGCACCCAGAAGGAAGTCGTTGATTGCCGTCGTCAGCGCCGAGCTGGAAGTCCAGCTGGCAGTCGGATTTGCAAATTCCGAGGCGGTAACGTTGGTATCGATCAACATCGAATCGCCTGCCAGGCCATCACGCAAGATATGCAATATCATGTTATCAGCAGAGAATGTTGCAGCATTCGCGCTTGATAGTGACACGGTCAGCAGGGCTGTTGCTGTCACTACTTTAGAGACTACTTTCATTGATCATTTCCTCGATTAGAAATTTTTGTTAACAGTGTGTGAAGCGCCCCCAAGGCCGCTTTCAAACGTCCAGAGGAACAACAAAATACGCCGTCACCGCACTGCGGTTTACTATAAGAAGGCACATACCATGACGAATGATAATTGCGGCATCCATTGGCCGCGTTGCCGCCCCCATCTATTCCCGAGATGAATATTCATCGATAGTCTTTACTGTTTGTTTACAACAGCGTGACTTTTTGATGATTACGCTCAGCCCTTTCCGTTGGCTTCTATTCATCTGCAACAAACAGGGAATAGAAAAAAACCGGCAACCATATTTCTTGTCACATACGCACGGATGCTGAACAGAGTTTTTCAAACTTTTGTTAATAAAGCGTGACGACGATGTAATGATTAGGTTAAAGAATAATGAATGGTTGATTAACAAAAAATGAAAGGTAGGTTACAACTATTGGACAACTGCCTGTCTGCAAAACAGGTTTCGCATGACACAGACTGACGACCAGGCCGGTAACGCGCAGTACGCCAGAAATACTAATGAGACATGCCTTTTCCGGAAAGACGTGTCAGTTGGTATAGGCCCAGAGTTCCTGCTCAGCCGGTAGATCCGCAGTGTACTTCACATAGGCAGGCTGATTTCGACGCGGATCGGGCTTTCCGAGGATAACCGCATGATCGCCAATCCCTTTCCATATATAGCGCTTTTCGTCCGAGAGTGATGGCGCCCCGTATAATGCTTCCAGGCGCTGCAGCGAGTATTTCCAGCCCTCGCCGGTAATGGCTGCGGAAATTCGGTAAGCGTGGCCGCTCTTGTAAGCCGCTATCAATAATGCTTTTTCACCGGGCAATATACCTGCGGCGCCGCTAAGATCAAGCGGAACGGCACAGCGTTCAAAGTAGAAATCCTTCCAGCAACCCGTTTTGCTGTATTTCTCACCCAGTTCGTTTCGGGGCTCTCCGATCTCGATTCCGTAAAACGTGAAGCTCTTGCCGGGTTCTTCCGAATATTCCATGCTTATCGCATTGGTATTATAGGCAGGCTTGGGCGACTGCCCTTCCTGCTGAACAGCATTAGCATCATCTTTAAGATCATTACTGGTAGCGCACCCGCTTATCACCAGTGTCGTAATAAAAATACCCAGTAAGTTTCCGATAGATCTTTTATGCTGCGGTTGGAACATATATTTACCTCTTACTCTTTATCCGATTTCTCAAGTAGATCCAGAAGCCTCTTCGCTTTTGTATGCTGCTTCTCTATCACCAGCACCTGCTTGAGAAACCTCAACGCCTTTTCCTGCTCACCCAGCTCAATCAGCGCTATAGCCAGGTTGTAACGCAGATTCACTTCCGCCGGATTCCTGTCGACTACGAACTGATACGCCTGCCTGGCCTGGTCAAATTGCTTCAGCCCCATGTGTGCATTGCCGAGATGAGCGTACAGGACTGTATTCTCTGGCTGCTTTTTCAGAAGCTGTTTGAGAATGGCGATACATTGCCCGTACCGCCAAAGTGAGAAATACACGCGGGACATCTCGAAACGCGCGCTGAAATGTTCCGGATCGATATCAGTCGCTATTTCAAGCAGTTCCAGCGCCTTGTTCAGTGATCTATTATCATGGTGCACCTGCGCCAGACACACTATTGCGTCAACGTGTGCAGGCTCACGCTTCAGAACCATCTCGGTGTAGTCAGCTGCCTGCTGCAAAGCCCCTTTGCGGCGCATGCATTCAGCAAGACCATACAGCGGCGCAGCCATCTCCGGATCATTACGCGTAGCTTTCAGCAGCGCGGCTTCAGCCCTGTCAAGCTGATTGTTCTGGAGAAGTACCTGGCCCAGGTTATTGAGAAACAGCGGAAACTCCGGTATCAACTCAAGCGCTTTCTCAATCTGCCTGACTGCCTGCCCACTGTTGCCCATCTGATGCGAAAGCATGCCAAGCAGATGCAGGGCGTTGGCATCGTCCGGCTTTTCTTCAAGCAGGCTCAGATAAATCCTTTCCGCTTCAACAAATCGCCCTGTTGCCTGATATTCCGCAGCCTGACTGATTTTCTCAAAATGACTCCTGTCCTGAATAGCCGCATTTACTGTCATGATAAGCGATCACTTGGTATTTAAAGCATACGAATACTACAGCGATATTGTTACCAGATTATTTCATGCCCGGTTCATCGCCGGCCTCGCCCTCCTGTCTGTTTTCAGGCGTCTTCTGCACACTGGCCCGCATCGCGCCTATAACCTCATCAGTGATGTCGACAGAGCTTGAGTACCACAGCAAATCGGCGTTCGCAGTAATAATCGTGGTCGCATTCCGCTGTCCGGCAATTTTCTCGGCCACCGTAATGACTTCTTTTCGAAATTCGTCGACAAGCTGATCGCGGTACAAAATCGCTTTCTGATTAGCTAGTTGCTGCGTCTTCTTTAGCTGAACATTAGCTTCCTGCGTCATTTGATCCAGCTCCTTCCTGCTCTCTTCTTTATCGTTTTTTGATGCAGCCTCTACTTCAAGTTCCTTTTCCTGGAGCTGCTTCACCAGTTCCGCGCTGACCTGTGTCAACTGGTCACTCAGCTGCTTGCGGGCCTGTTCGAGTTTCAACGTCATTTCCTCATCACGCCCAAGCGCGCGCGCAACAGCCGGCAAATCCACAACCAGAGGAGCACTCAGTACCGGGTTTTTCTCATTACAACCAGTACTCGCAAGAGCAAACAGGATGGCAAACGAAGCGAATATTATTTTAAACATGATTAATTCCAGATAATTATGATCGTGAAAAAAGGAGAATGCGCGCACAAAGCAAGCGCGGATTCTACACAGTAGCAAATCGAAATACATCGCCTGTACACATGGCGTCATACAATCGTAATAATCAAATTGCATAATGCGCGCGCTGAGGACAGGACTTCCTGGCTTGCCATGATCCCGATCATTCCAGTAACCCGAGCAGCCCAGAATAACAATGAACATGAAACGACTGCTCCTAATCTGCTCTTTATTGGTTGTGATCGCTGATGTACTGGCTTCGGAATCATCGCCCTCTGTCAGTAAGGGTCAATCTGCGGAAACAAAGGAAAGACAGCATAAAGAGAAGGAACTGAGATTCAGTATCTGGGAGTTCCACATAACGGGCAACACCCTGCTCGATCCAAGGCTGCTGGAAAAAGCCGTCTACCCTTACCTGGGAACGGACAAAACCATTGAAGATGTGGATGCGGCCGTTGTCGCACTGCAAACACTGTTCAAGAATAGCGGTTACCCGACTGTACTGGTCAATGTGCCGCAGCAGGACGTATCAGAAGGCATCGTGCAGCTTGATATCATCCAGGGCAAAATTGGTCGACTGGAGGTTTCAGGATCCCGGTATTTTTCGCTGAACAGGATAAAAAACAGCATGCCCGCCCTCGCCGTGGACGAGGTACCCTATCTGCCTGATGTACAGGACCAGCTGCAGACATTGAATGCCTCTAACCCGGACCTGACCGTCACCCCGATTTTTCGCCCCGGCAGAACGCCCGGCACCGTCGCCGTAGACTTGCGCGTCAAGGACCAGAACCCATTTCACGGCAGCCTGGAACTGAATGGCCGCAACACGGCCGGCACCACAAGGACGCGGCTGATAGCCAGTGCAAGCTACGGCAACCTCTGGCTCAAATCGCACAGCGTTTCGCTCACATACCAGACATCACCGGAGGACACCGACGAAGTAAGGGTCCTCGTCGGGACGTATGTGCTGCCAGTCAGCGATGACAATGACCGCCTGGCGCTATACGCCCTGCGCTCCGACTCTGAAACCGGCGTCGCCACCGGCGGCGCGATATCGGTCGTGGGCAAGGGCACGATCGCCGGTGCGCGCTGGGTCAATATGCTGCGCAGCGAGACCCGCTATTTTCACAGCCTGGTCCTGGGCGCCGACTACAAGGACTTCGACGAAGTCATTGGACTGGAGGATGCCGATTCCCTGACCACGCCAATCAGCTACACAATATTTTCGTTCGAATACAACGCCACCACTCTCGGATTATCCAATACCGCGTCATTCTCGGGCGGTATTCATTTCGCACCCCGCGCATTGGGCAATAACGAGATCGAGTTCGAAAACAAGCGTTTTGAAGCCAATCCCAATTTTGCCTATCTGAGTGCAGACCTGAGGGACGAGTACGTATTCGAAACCGGCATACGGCTGCGCGGCGCCATCACCGGACAGCTCGCCAACCAGGCGCTGGTCAGTAACGAGCAGTTCAGCGTGGGCGGAGCCGAATCCGTCCGCGGCTATTACGAATCGCAGATTCTTGCAGATGACGCCCTGCGCGCCTCGATCGAGTTGCAGGCGCCTGACTTTGAGAGCCTTACTGCACGCGGCTTCAAGGAATTTCATGTCAAGGCATTTATCGATGGCGGCATCAGCCGCATACACGAACCGTTACCGGATATCGATGTGCAGGAGGAAATAATCGGTACCGGTGTTGGCCTCAGGATTGCAACCAGGAAAAGCTTCTTCCTTGCAGCCGACGTCGCCTACCCGCTCAAGGACAACAGGACTGTCGAAAAAGGCGACGTGCGTGTTCACTTTCTGTTGCGCGGCGCATTTTGATTCCATAACTGGCAATCAGTCTATCTGATCCAGATCTTTTAGATAACAGCATAGCTTTACTCTCGCATCTTTCAGACTTTTCCAAAAAAACAATATGGATGGAAGCACTATTTCATCCGGGTTGTTCCCTTTTTATTCCTCACCCCGCTAACAAACCTTCAAATTTATGAACGAAAAGCCATACGAAGTTAATAAAACTTTCACAATTCATTAAATATTTCTCAACATTTATTGAATTTAATTGTCAGCGAAACTACGAAACCAAAAGAAATGCATCATGAACTTTAAATCTCTAATTAATACCATGTCAGCGCGTGTGATCCATTTACTTGCTGTCACGCTCACCTGTACAGCATCAACTGTCGCAGCGATTGGAACTGCCAACGCCACAGTTTGGAACCCGACCAACGAGGACACTGATTTTATCCAACTGGATTTCGGCGGGACTCCGGGTGCTGGCGCGGGGATCACCACCAATGGTGGCATACTAGCGTTATTTGATGATGACACCGGTTTCGCCGGTCCAGCTCTGGAAATCGGCGCGGACGGCGGCCACGTCGTTTTTACGCCCAAAAACGACGGGTCAGGTGACTGGATTGCAGATCTTTATTATATTGGAAGCATTGCTCCCGAAGACTCCATCAACCTGACTGGCAGCACCAATTTCATACTGGGCATCGACTGGGGTGCCGGCTATTTTGGCGACACTGATTACGCGTTGACGTCGACCCCTGACACGTACCTGATCGTTTTTGACGGGAAGGATTCCCAGCAAGGCCAAATCTCAGGCAATACCCTGGCAGTTGACCTGGCCCCGATTCCAGTTCCGGCAGCTGCCTGGCTGTTTGGCTCGGGCATCGTTGGTCTGATCGGTGTCGCAAGACGCAAGCGACTGGGTTGACTCCACAAACCGAATTTATAACAGGTATTGGTAGTGGCCATAATCCCTGAATATATTGCAGACGCCTGGCAGGCAAGATCAGGCCCGGCAGTGCTGTCCACCGTATCCGAGGATGGATCACCCAACACCATTTATACGGGCCACATAGACCAGCACAGTAACGACGCGTTTGTTATAACCGACCACTATTTCAACAAGACCAGAGACAACATCCTGCGCGGGAGCAAAGGTTCACTTCTTTTTTTGACGGAGAACGGGAAACTATCCTATCAACTCAAGGGGTCTTTCGATTACCAGCAAGAAGGCGGTATGATCGATGAAATGCGCCAATCCACGCCGTCCGGGATGCCGTGTCGTGCAGCAGTCATTTTCAAGATTCACGCCATATATGCCGGCGGAGATCAGCTTGCCTGACGTCCGGGTTTGACCCGGTGCCGTCACTCAATCCGAACGCAATCTGCCCGGTAAAAACCAGATCGTCCAGGCGCGCCATACATAAAAAAACCCGCTGTCGCGGTTTGTTTTATGCACTCTTCCCGTCATTCCCGCGTAGGCGGGAATCCAGTTTCTTTGATGCGGATGGATGGAAGCCGCTGGACTCCTGCCTTCGCAGGAGTGACTTGTAGTTGATGTTGAAAGTATAAAGCAGCGTCATGCCTGCGTAGGCATCCAGTGTCTTTTGTGCGGAGAGATTACAGCCTACATCCCTGTAGGCTGCCCTTCGGGCTCG
>Ga0180438_10008990_pt1 | contig 12560 bp, 6 predicted proteins | sample SS_ome_12_FD_132455 | JGI IMG/M metagenome (GOLD analysis project Ga0180438, IMG submission 132455) | Hypersaline lake sediment archaeal communities from the Salton Sea, California, USA - SS_3_D_2 metaG | ecosystem: Environmental > Aquatic > Non-marine Saline and Alkaline > Hypersaline >...
CACGGTTGGGCTGGCGGAGCTGTCGCCGCAGGCCGAGCGCGCCATCGACCGCGCGCTGGGGTACCTCTCGCAGAAGCAGAATGCTACGGGCAGTTGGGGCTCGCGGCACAAGTCGGGCGTCACGTCGCTGGTGCTGATGGGGTACATGCTGAAGGGCCACTTTCCGCGGTACGGCAAGCACGGGCGGATGCTCGACCGGGCGGTGCAGTTCCTGCTCCGCCGGGCGAAGGAGGGCGGGGGGTACTTCGGGGGCAACATGTACGAGCACGGGCTCGGGACGCTGGCGTTGTCGGAGGTGTGGGGCATGAGCGAGCGGAGGGACATTCGCGACACGCTCAAGCGGGCCGTCCAGGTCATCCTCCGCAGCCAGTCCTCCTCCGGGGGGTGGCGATACGAGCCGGTCCCCAAGGACGCGGACATCTCCGTGACGGTCATGCAGATCGTCGCGCTGTCCAGCGCGAAGGAGGCGGGGATCTTCGTTCCGCAGAAGACGATCGACAAGGCCGTCGCCTACGTCAAGAGGCTCCAGGTGCGCTTCACGGGCGGGTTCGGGTATACTTCGGCCAGCCAGGAAGGCTTCTCCCGGACGGCCGCCGGGGTGATGAGCCTGCTGATGTGCGGCGAGAAGGCCGACAGCCGCCCCGTCCGAGGCGGGCTCAGCTACCTCAGCAAGTACCCGAAGAGCAAGTTCAGCAAGAGCGAGAAGTGGTTCTTCTACGGACACTACTACGCCATGCAGGCGATGTACCAGGCGGGCGAGAGCTACTACCAGAGCTGGTACCCGCAGATCCAGCGGACGCTGCTGCGCCTCCAGCAGTCCGACGGGAGCTGGCGGGGCAGCGAGGGCGGCACGGAGTACGCCACGGCGATGGGCGTGCTGATCCTCGGCGTGCCCTACCGCTTCCTGCCGATCTACCAGCGATGACGCGGGCGGCCGTGCTGGTGGCGGCCGTCCTGCTGGGCGGCGTGGCGGAGGGGGCGGATCCGGCCACACAGCCGAGCGCGGCCGCGGAAGCGGCCCGGCGCGCGGCCCGCATCGCCGCCGCGATCGCCGACCTCGACTCGTCCGATTGGATCATCCAATACCGCGCCGTCAGCCAGCTGGTCCGTTGGCGGGCGGCCGAGGGCGCCGGGCCGCTGACGGAGCTGCTGTCCGGGCCCGCGCATCCGTGGGTCCGCGGGCGGGCGCTGGTGGCGTTGGCGCACCTGCGCGGGGCGGGCGTGCTGGACCGGGCGATGTCGTTCACGTCGAGCCCACACGCCGAGCTTCGCGCCGCGGCCGTCGAGGCGATCGGGGCGATCGGCTCGGCGAGGGGCGCATCGGCCGTCGTGGCGGCGGTGACCGACGCCTCGCCGTCGGTCCGCGGCGCCGCCGTGCTGGCGGCGGCGCGACTGAAGGGCCCCGCCGCCTGGCCTCTGGCGGCCGGGCTGCTCAAGCAGACCGACGCGAAGCTGCTGGCTCGCGTGGCGACGGCGATGGGCGTGATCGGCACGCCGGAGGCGCGGCGGGAGCTGACGGGCCTGTTGGCCCACGCCGACGCGGACGTTCGCCTGGCGGCGGCGCGGGCGGTCGCCCCGCTGCGTGACCCGGCCAACGTCGACGCCCTCGTCAAGCTCGCCGCCGGCGAGGACAGCGCGGTTCGGCGAAAGGCGGCCGAGGAGGCCCTGGCCGCCTATCCGACCGACCTGCTGCATCGGCGGATGCTCGACGTGCTGGGCGGGGAGAACGCGAGCCACTATGCGGCCGCGATCCGCCTGCTGACGGTCCGGCCGGGCCGGCAGGCCTCCGATGCCGTCGCCCGCCTGGTCCGCAAGGACGCCAAGCGCTACGCCTCCGTCCTGCCGGCGATCCTGGAGCTGCTGGCGGCGCGGCGGCCGGACGAGTACCGCGACGTCTTCGAGCGGGCCCTGGCGTCCACCAGCTCGACGGTCCGTTACCACGCGGTCAAGGGCCTGGCCGAGTGCAAGGGCATCGACCACTTCGCCGTGCTGAAGCCCCACCTGGCCGACGGCAGCTCGAGCGTCCGCCGGGCGGTGCTGGGAGCGATCGAGCGGGCGACCACCGCGGCCCCGCCGGGCGGGATCGTCGCCTGGCTGGCGGGCGTGATGAAGGCCGGCGACTGGGAGACGCAGAAGCGCGGGCTCGCCCTGATCGCCGCGAGGGCAACGGCCGACGAGCTCGCGGCGGGCATGGACAAGCTGAGGCCGCTGCTGGGGGGGGCCAACGAGTACTACCGCGCGCACGCGGCGAAGACCCTCGCCGCCGGCCGCGACGAGCCGACGGTCAGGCGGCTGGCCGCCGCGCAGGGCTACGTGACGGACTGGAAGGTGCTCGGCCCGCTGCCGAACGACGGAGACAACAGCGGGTTCGCCGTGGTCTGGCCGCCGGAGATCGCCCCCGCCGGGCCGGAGTTTGCCAAGGGCTGCCCCGAGCACATCTTCGGCGAGGGGGCGGTCGTCCGTATCATCCACGACGTCAGCGGCCCGGCGAAGGGGATGGAGATCGGCCCGCCGACCCGGGGCGCCGGCGGGCGGACGATCGTGACCTACGCGCTCGGCGTGCCGCCTGCGAAGGACGCGAAGCTCCTCGCCTCTATCGCCCCGGCCGACAAGGACGCCAAGGGCGCCGCCGACGTGACCGTCCTGGCCGCCGGCCGGAAGCTGTGGCACGGGCGGCTGCCCGACCCCAACGCGCCTGGGCGGCTCGAGCTGTCCCTGGCCGACCACGCCGGGACGACCGTCGCCTTGGCCTTCGTCGTCGAGTCGGTCGCCGACGCCAACGCCCTGACCGTCCTCGTCCGGCGTCCGCGCGTGCTGGCCGGGGGCAAGACGGCGACCGACCTGGCCAGGCAGGCCCCCACGGCCGCGAGGCGCATCGAGCGGGCCGGCAGCAAGCCCCGGCAGATCGCCTGGCGGGACGTCAAGGTCGCCGGCGTCTCCGGCACGCTGGCGCTGCACGACGTCTTCCCGCCGCCGACGCATTACAACGTCGCCTACGCCGCCGCCGAACTGACCTCCCCCGCCGAGCGAACCGTCGTCCTCGAGGTCGCCGCCGACGACGGCTGCGCCCTCTGGCTCAACGGCCGCCTCATCCACCGCAAGGCCGCCCGGCACGACGAGAAGGTCAAGGCCGCCCTCCGCAAGGGCCCCAACGTCCTGCTCGTCAAGGTCGCCAACCTCGTGGACTGGTGGTTCTTCCGCCTGCGCGTGGCCAACGAAGACGGCACGGCCGCCGGCGCGGTCCGCTCCGAGCGATAGGCGGGAGGGGTCGGCCCTGTCCCACGTCGGTGCTCGTCAGGGCACGAACCGGAGCGAGTAGACGTCGGCGTCCTTCATCACGAACCGCAGCCGCACGGGCTTGCCCGACAGCCTCGATACGTCGGCACGGCCTTTCCAGCAGACCTCGTGGGAGACGTCGTCGCCGACCATCGGCGTGCAGTCGCCGACGGCATAGCCCTCGACGGGCCGGCCTCCGGCGTCCTGGATCTCGACGCGGACGAAGCCGATCCCCGCCGTGCGGGCGTTGATCTGGAGGCGATCGCCCTTGAACGTCAGCAGCCTGGTGACCATCTGCCCGCCGGCGAACGGGGCGTTGAGCGACGCGAGCCCGTCCAGTCGGAGCGTCCACCGGCGGCCGTGATAGCTGTAGACCGACAGCTCCGCCGGGCCGGTCTGGACGAGGTGGTTGGCGAGGTAGTGGCCCCGGTTGCCGTAAGAGCCCGCCGCCCCCGGCCGGCTGAAGACGTCCGTGAAGGTCCGATCGAAGTTCACGCCGTCTCGGCTGGTCATCAGCAGGACCTCGCCGGGCGCGTTGCGGTCGAAGTTCACTCGTGTGGGCAGGCCGATGTAGATGTGCGGGGCGCGGAAGTAAGGCTTGATGTTGTTGACGTAGAGCTGCTCCATCCGGTGCCCGTATCGGTTCGGCCCGCCGGGGCGGGGGAGGTTCATCTTCACGTCCACGGGCTTGGACCAGTTGAGGAAGTCCTCGCTCGTCGATCGCCGAACCGCCCGGACGCCGGGGCTGTGCCTGTTGTCGAACACGCGGAAGTAGCAGACATAGCACTGCTCCGACCGGGACCAGAAGGCGAGGTTCTGGCTGTCGAAGGCGCCCCAATCGCTGGGGATGATCGGCTCGTCCCGCAGCCGCTTCCACCGCAAGCCGTCGGCCGAAACGTACGCCCGCAGCCCCCCCACGCCGTACTTCGCCCGGAGCTTCGGATCCTTCACCGTCTTCGCGCCGGCGACGGCCTTGTATCTCTGCGACACCGCAGCGGCTGGATTCGCGTCCAGAAACGGCGTGAAGTTGTGCGTCGCCCCGAACTCCCACGCCAGCGTCACGTTGCCGGCCGTGATCTCCGGAACGTTGTCGTAGATGCCCAGCTTCGGTTCCGTCCAGTTGATCCCGTCGGGGCTCTGAGCGTAGCAGGTGACCTGGTTGAACCATCGCCTGTCGCGCGGGGCGCTGTCCGGCAGCATCTTGCCGCGCTCCCGCCGGCCGTACAGGCGGTAGATGCCGCCGTCGCGGAAGACCGTCGAGTAGACGTAGCCGCCGTACGGGCCGACGTTCGTCAGGGGCCTCGCGGACGGCGGGGCGGGCTGCGGTGTGTGCAGCACGAGCCGCGCGCCCGTCAGCCTGCCGACCAGATGCCGGTCCACGAACAGCTCTCGCCGGCTGCCGATGTCGATCGGCCGGCCCGGCGCGTTGGCGCCCAGCAGGGCCGCGAGGGCCGCGGCAGCGAGTGTCGCCGCCGTGTGCGTCATTCGCCGGCCTCCACGTAGTCCACCATTCTGCCCGCGGGGAAGTCCTTCGAGAACAGGACGGGCTTGCCTTTCCGGGCTTCGCGATCCACCGTCCTGAACGAGAAAAGGTCCGCCCCGTTCATGACGATCCGCAAGCGAACGGTTCTGCCCTTCAGTTCGCGGATGTCCCAGTCGGGCCACCACTGGACGCGGCTGCGTTTCTGCGGGTTGTCCCGGTGCTTGTACCGCCAGCAGATCACCATCCCCGCCCTGTCGCCGTAGATGTCCGTGCTGCTCTTTCGCAGCTCCGCCGCGCGCCGGACCGGGTCCACGTAGACCCACGTGTACCAATCGGGCCGGCTGTCGGCGAGGCGGTAGCCCGGCAGCGGCTTGCCGTCGGCACGGAGGATCTCGGCCTTGATCGTCCCGAAGGAATCCGTCGACACGTTCAGCTCCAGGCTCGAGCCCGTCACGATGAAGGGCTTCGTGGTTATCGCGGCCGAATCCCAGTCGCCCGGCTCGTCGGCGGGCAGTGCGGGCTCGAGGGCGCGGGCAGTGCAGGCCAGCACCCGATCCCTGAAGACCTCGTATCGCGCCGAGCCGGCGTGGAAGGCCTGCTCGCCGCTGCGGGTCCAGGCCTTCGGGCGGACAAAGGCCACCAGCGGCGAGGGGACCATTGACCGCCAGTCCGTCACGCCCGCCTCCGGACGGACCCACGCCTCCAGCAGGGGCCGCCTGAAGGTCTTCCCGCCGTCGCGGGACGTGGCCAGGCAGATGTCCGCCGGCCCCGTCTTGCCCCCTGCCGTCCGCGTCAGCAGACCGATCAGCAGCGGCGGATTCGTCTCGACCGGGAAGACCGTCGCGCTCCAGATGTCCTCGCCGTCGGCGTTGAGTTCCAGCGGCGTCGGCGGGCTCCAGGTGCGAAAGTCCCTCGAGGTGGACCGGCTGATGACGCGCCGATCGTTGCGGCGTTCCGATACGAACGCGACGTACGCGTTGCGGGCCCGCGACCAGACGGCCGAGTTGCGGCCGTAGAGGGCCTCCCTGGCGGACGAAACGATGACTGGTCGGGCGGCCAGTTTCCGCCAGACCTTCCCGTCGCTCGAGGCCAGCGCGAACAGCCCACCCGCCTCTGCCGATCCGCCCAAGGCCTTGTATTTCTCGTCCGCTGCCACGCCGGCGCGGTCGTCCAGCAGCGGCGTGAGGTTCGCCCGGGCGTCGTTCGGGACGGCCAGCGCCCCGGATGCGTCCTGCCACGACAGCCCGTCGGTGCTGACGGCGTGGACCAGCCCCGCCTCCCCTTGCCCGTAGAGCTTCCATGACTTCTTCCCGTCGCGGAGCACGGTCGGCATCCGGCAGGGCGGAGCGGGCGCCTTGCTCGGCGAGGCCAATCTCGCCGGGATCATACGAAAGCGGAAGGGCCCCGTCGCCGATTCGACCATCGCCCCGTCGCCGAGCAGAATCGGCTTGTCGGCTTCGGGCGGGCGCGGGCTTCGGCCGGGAACTTCCGAGGCGAGGCAGAGCGCGACGGCGACGGATGCAATCGACCTGGCGGTCATGGAAAGCAGCTCCTGTCCGGTGGGGACGGCTCTACTCGGCCGACTTGCCGCCGCCGAAGCAGATCACGTGTCCGTCGATGGTGGCGAGGAACAGGCGCCCGCGAGCGGCGGCGAGGCCGTCGAAGACGGGCGGCGCGTCCAGGCGGCGCTCGGCGAGCACCTTGCCGTCGGCGGCGGCCACGGCCCACAGCAGCGCGCCTCTTCGTCCGGCGAGGGCGGCGTCCTGCTCGGCGATCCGTTTCTGCACGTCGGCGTCGAAGCGCCGCTTGACGGCGGCCTCCTCGTCCAGCACGTCGGGCGGGCCGGCGACGAACAGCGTCCTGCCCGCCAGCGCGATCGCTCGGGCCATCACCGCCGGGGCGTCCCGCGACCACTTCACGTCCGCCGCCGACAGTTGCCTGACCGTCTGCGTCCTGGTGATGTCCCGATTGAAGATCCAGCGCCGGCTGGCCTTGTCCAGCCCGCGCCGCCCCGCCGTGACACGCTCGATCGACTCGGCCTTGACGTGCTTGTCGGCCGCGTAGAGGCGGTACTCCAGCGCGGGCGACCAGACGTAGTAGTGCGGCAGGCGCCCGAAGCCGTACACGGTATCGTCGTCGAAGACGAGGATTCGCCCGGCCGGGGCGTGTCGGCCGGCGCGGAACCAGTAGTTGCACCCGCTGGTGACCTGCCTGCCGTACAGCCAGTAGGCCCGATGGAACCAGGAGTCGTCGAGGAAGCCGATCGAGCAGAACAGGTGGGCCCCCTCGCCGGTCTGCGCGGACGGATCGCTGGCCGAGGCCACTTCCGTCCGTTTGCCCTCCAGGCTGAACTTCAGCGACCTCATGTAGACGTTCTTCCCGTCGCAGCTCAGCACGTCCGGCAGCGCGGTCGGCAGGTTCAGCCCCTTCATGGCGGCCTGGAGATTCCGGTCGGTGCCCGGGATGCTCTCGTCGAGGATCGTCTCGGAGACGAGCTTGCCCGTCGCCGCGTCGATCCGGCAGAAGCGCATCCCGCCGTCGAGGAAGGCCGACCGCCCGGCGACGCAGTAGACCTCGGGTCGCTTGGATCGCGCCCGGCCGCCCTCGCGGACCAGCACGCTGCCGTGGACGGGCCAGACGCTCTCGAGCTGACCGAACGCCATGTGCCTCCGATCGCAGGGGGCGGCGAGGTACCGCCAGACCAGCTCGCCGTCCGAGGCGCGGAGGCAGTAGACGTGCCCGTCGGCCGAGCCGAACAGCGCCCGGCCGTCGTGGATCGTCGGGGGCGAGTCGACGCGCCCGCCGGCGGTGAACCGCCACAGCTCCTTCCCGCTGCCGGCGTCGAGGGCGTGGACGGTGTGGGCGTCGATCGAGGCGACGAAGACCTTGCCGCCGGCGGCGACGATCGCGCTGAGCCGGCCGCCGACCGCCGCCTTCCAGGCCGGCTCGAGCTTCGGCGAGACGCTCGTCTTCACGAAGCCGCTGCGGGCGGCGTCATGGCGGAACGTCGGCCAATCCTCCGATTGCGAATTGCGGATTGCGGATTGCGGATTCCCTCCGCCGTACGCCGGGCCCTTCTCCAGGCGGGCGCTCTCGCCGGGTCTGGGCGGGGGTTCGTCCGCCGCGGCGGCGAGGGCGTTGAAGCCGTTGAGCTTGGCCTCCAGGTAGCACGCGCACGGGTGCTGCGGGGCGTAGGTCAGGCCGTTGGCCGGCATGACGCCGTAGACGCACGCGCCGCGGACCCAGTGGTTGCGGTCCCACGTCTGCTTCCGCCAGTCGACGTACTCGATGCCCGTCCGCGAGGGCATGAGGTACCTCGTCGTCGCCTTGCTGCGGTGGCAGCGGTGGTGGAACCAGTAGCTCTTGATGTCCGGCTTGAACTCGCGCTCGATCTTGCCGGTCTTGATGTCGTAGCCGGTCCACATGTTGTCGGCCGGTCGGCCGGCCATCCTGCCCGTCCACGCCAGCCCGTCGATGACCAGCACGTCCTCCGGCGAGCGGTGCCCGGCCCGGTGATGCTTGGCGGTCCAGAGCCTCCTGCCGCTCTCGCCGTCGAAGCCGCTCATCCTGCCGTTGCCGCCCGCGAAGAGCACCACGCCTCCGGAGAGCACGAGGGTCGGGGCGTAGTAAGTCGGCAGGGGCTTGCGCATCTTGACCGCCTCGGAGGCCCATTTCCGCCTGCCCGTCTGGCGGTCGAGGCAGACGACCTTCTCGCCGTCGTGGAACACGACGCGGCTGCCGTCGGCCGAGAGGGTCACCGGCGCCACGGTCGAGTCGAACTTCCAGATCGTCCGCCCGGTGTCGGCGTGGACGGCGAGGATCGTCCGCTTCTTCTCGTCCCACGGGCGCTCGGAGGCGACGCGGGCGCCCTCGTTCCAGCAGACCGGGTCCTTCCACGTGTAGCGGTCGGGCTTCGGCGGCTCGGCGTTGACCAGCAGCAGCAGCACGCCGTCGGTGCAGAGGACCTCCTCGGTGGCCTTGCCGGCCCGGTACGTGCGGAGGGTCTTTCCCGTGGCCGCGTCGAGGGCCACCAGTGGCTGGTCGAGGCCCAGCGTGGCGTAGACGCGGTCGCCGACGGCGACGAGTCTCCTGGCCAGGAAGGCCGGCCCGCTCTTGAGCGGATAGAGGTGCGTGTACCACAGCGGGATGTCGCGCTTCCAGAGGACCGTGCCGTTGAACGCGTCGCGAGCGATGAGCTTCCACTTCGGGGGCAGTTGGATCGACGCCCGCGAGCCCTCGTCGAAGACGTAGAACAGCCGCCCGCCCGCCGAGACCAGCGCGCTGACGCTGCTCATGTGCTCGTGGTGGCGGCTCCATCGCGGGCCGCCGACCCACTGGAGGCGGCGCGGCGGGCCCACGGCCCGGTCGTCGGCCACCGCGTTGCCCGTCGCGTCGTGCATGTAGTGCGTCCACTCGTCGATGCTCGTCGGGCGGGGCTTGACGGTGGCCTTCCACACGCCGCCCTGCTTCACGTAGGCCACGCCGCCCGGGCACAGCACGCGGCGGGCCTCCGACATGCCGACCCCGCCGACGTCCTCGGCGACGATCAGGTTCACCAGGTTGTCGACGTACGGCAGGCGCCTGCCCGCGAGGCGGCCGATCGACACCTTGCCGTACAGCCCCGCCGCCCGGACGGTCCGGCGGGCGGCGGCGACGGCGGCGGCGTCCGTGTCCAGGCCGTGGACGGTGTAGCTGTCGTTGGCGCGCAGCGCGGCCGTCAGCTTGCCGTCCCCGCAGCCGAGGTGCACAACCAGCCCGCCCTTGACGCCCGTAGCGGCGAGGATGTCGGCCGCGGACGGCGTCGGGGCCGCAAGCACGACGGGCGAGTACGGAGCGATGCAGAGCAATGCGGCCAGTTGCAGGGCAGTTCTCATGATGGATTCACCTTCATTTCATCGCCGCAGATAGGCTTCGGCGGCGCGGTTGTCCTTCGCGTCGGGCGACTCGGCCCACCGGGCGCCGACGCAGAGCAGGTAGGGCCCGAAGGCCGCCGCCGCGCCGGCCGCGTGGAACAGCCAGTCGATATAGTCGGGCGTTCGCGTGCCGACGAGGTGCTGGACGGCCTCCCCGAGCCCTCCGGCCAGGGCGGCGGCGGCGATGGCCGACAGCCCCAGCCAGAGCCGCCGCGACCCGAACAGCCAGGCCGCCTCGATCCCCAGCAGGAAGCCGATCGACGCGTGCAGGAACTTGTCGCCGGCGCCGAAGACCTGCGTCATCCACGACAGCAGCCCGCTCTTCGGCGTCAGGGCGGCCAGCACGACGACGACGACCGTCGCCCCCGCAAGCCACGCGCCCGAGCGGATCGGGCGCGGGCGGCCGAGCATCGTCGGGAGCAGGCCCCACACCAGCGCGACGGCCAGCGTGACGGCCGGGATCGACGGCCCGCCGCCGGACAGGAACGCACACGCCACCAGCGCCGAGGCCGACGACCACAGGATCGCACGCCCCCGGTCGCCCGACCGCCCGCGACGGGCGTGAGACAGCAGCCACACCATGCACACCACCAGCCCGCCGGCCAGGCTGCCCACGCCGATCCACCCCGCCGTGGCGGCCAGGACCACCAGCCCGCTGTCGGCGGCCGATACGTCCCGGAAGGCCTGCTCGCCGCGCCCGAACAGCCCGGCATGGGCCGTCTTCGTCACGATCTCCGTGCCGACCTCGTGGACCCAGCCGGTGGCCGTCAGCGCGGCGGCGGCGGCGACGAGGAGGGAGCCGCCGACGGCCAGCACGAGCTTCCGCCTCCCGGGGAAGACGAGCCCGCCGAGGATCAGCACGACGGCGACGACGCCGGCGGCGGCAACCGCCTGCCGGGGCGCGACGGCGGCCAGCCCGCAAGCGGCCGCGGCGGCGACGGCAATGCAGCCGATCCGCAGCAGCCGGTGCAGCGACGGATCGGCCGCCCGATCGGGCGGGGCGTCCTCGCTTCGGCCGAGGCCCCACAGCATCGACAGCCACACGCCCACCCCGCCGAAGGCGAGCAAGGCCAGCGCGGTGCGGACGTGGCGGCCCTGCCCGAAGCTCATCGCGAGGGCCGGCCCGCCCATCATCGCCGCGGCGCAGACGCCGAGGAGGACGGTGTGGCGGGCGGCCTTCGGCAGGAGGCTCTGGGAGAGCATCACGCCCAGCGACAGGAGGGCGAGCTGGAAGATCATCGACATGTTCAGCTCGCCGGTCAGCTCCTGGTAGCCTTCAGCCGACAGCATGCCCGCCACCGCCAGGTGCCCGGTGAGGATCGCCCCGGGGACGACCATCACGAGGTGGAAGGGGTGGCCGGGCACGGTCCGGTCGCCCGAGACGGTCCGCCACAGCAGCCAGAGCGCCAGCCCCACCGCCAGCCCCGCCCCCGTGTTGCCCCAGCTGCGGAAGCCCGGCCACCACCAGGCGAGCATGCCGAGGATCACCACGGCGGCCAGCAGCCACCGCGCGAGCCACTCGATCTGCCGCGACGTCGTGCCGACCGGAACGGCCACGCCGCTACCCCTTCCGCCGCGCGCCCGCGGCGGCGATCGTCAGCGGGAAGCACTGCATCCGGGGGCGGGCCTCGGCGATCTTGCGCATGGCCTCGTCGCGGTCGCCGGCGCCGCGGGCGACGAACTGGGCCGTCCCGTCGCCCTGGCTGCCGACGCCCTTGCCCCCGTGGACGTGCTCGGCGATCGACTCGTCGGCCAGCAGCCCGTGCAGCAGCGGGCTGGCCAGCTCCTCCGGACTGGCCGGGGCGACCAGGCGGTCGAAGTTCGCCTGCGCCTCGGTCATCAGCCGCCCCAGCCACGCCGCGTCGCCACGCCCCAGCGCGCGATAGGCCTCGCGGACGATCCGCTCGTTGTGCGGCCCCAACCCGCGCTGAACGTCCTTGCTCCGCTGGTGCGCCGAGCGAAGGTCGGTGAGGATCTTCCGCGTGCTCTTGCGCCCGGCGAGGTCGACGAAGAACATGTGCACGTCCCCGGCCGGGAACACCGGCTCGACCCGGATGTCGACCGACTCCTGAAACGTCAGCAGCACCGGCGTCTTGCCGTAGATGCACGCCTGGTCCATCCGCCCGCACTGGCTGCCCGTCAGCCGCTCGCCGCGGTAGGCGATCTCCATCAGCTCGTGCGGGAACATGCCCAGCCCGTAGACCTCGTCGAAGGCCTTGGCCACGAGGATGCAGACGGCCGCCGAGCTGGACACACCCTTCCGAAGCGGCAGGTCCATCGACACGATCCGAAGGTCGATCCCGCCGGAGCGGCCGAGCTTCGTGACCGTCTCGTTGGTCGCCATCTCGTAGGCGACCCCCGCGCAGTAGCAGAAGAACTCCTCCCTGTCCCTGGCCGCCTCCAGCAGCGTCTGCGGGTCCCATGGACAGCTCATCTGCCTCCGTCGCCCGCTGGGCCGGCCCAACTCGTCGGGAAGCTGCGTCTCGACGAGAAACGACTCGCTCGCCCGCGCAACCGCCGAGAGGCCCTGGTCCGTGCCGATGACCAGGCAGTACCCCTCGTGCAGGCCCGATTGCGCCGCCCAGTCGCTGTGCTCGCCGAACAGGCACAGCCTGCCCGGCACGAACAACTCCACGGCCTGATCGGCATCGACCATTTGCCCGGTTCCTTGCGCGCCCCGCCGCGCGCGTCAGGCCCAGCACACCAAAGTCCGGCCCCGAGGTCAACCGCAAAACGCCGCAGAAAACCGGGGGAAAACTGGAAAATTGGGGAGATGCGCCAGTAACTGGCGGAGAGTAGTGGATGAGAGAGCCATACGGCAAGGCAGTAGCGACCCGAGCCGGCCCCGAGCCGTGGCGGGGCGTCCGCGAGGACGCCTTGCAAGCGTC
>Ga0180438_10008991_pt1 | contig 12559 bp, 7 predicted proteins | sample SS_ome_12_FD_132455 | JGI IMG/M metagenome (GOLD analysis project Ga0180438, IMG submission 132455) | Hypersaline lake sediment archaeal communities from the Salton Sea, California, USA - SS_3_D_2 metaG | ecosystem: Environmental > Aquatic > Non-marine Saline and Alkaline > Hypersaline >...
CACGGGCAGAAAGCTGCACACGGCCCGAAGCCGAAACGACCAGGTCGCCACCGACATGCGGCTTTGGTTCCGCGAGGCCATCGACCAGAACGACCGGCGGCTGGTCGAGTTGCAACTGGCGTTTGTCGAGCGCTGCGACGGCGACGCCGACGTGATTCTGCCCGGCTATACTCATTTGCAGCGGGCCCAGCCCGTGTTGGCCCCGCATTATTGGCTGGCCTATTGCGAAAAGTTCCAGCGCGACCGCCAGCGATTGGCCGACTGTCGACGCCGGACCAACGTGTTGGGATTGGGCGCCGCCGCACTGGCGGGCACCAGTCTGCCGATCGACCGCGAAGACGTGGCCGACCGATTGGGATTCGACGCCGTGGCGACCAACAGCCTGGACGTCTCCAGCGATCGCGATTTCCTGCTGGAGTTCGCCTTCGCGCTGGCCGTGATCGCCGAACACCTCAGCACCTGGGCCGAGGAGTGGATCCTCTGGTCGACCGCCGAGTTCAACTTTTTGAAGCTCCCGCAGGCCTTTTGCACCGGCTCCTCGATCATGCCTCAGAAGGTCAACCCCGACGTGCTGGAACTGACCCGCGGCAAGACGGCCCGGGTGGTGGGCAATCTGCAGACGCTGCTGGTGCTGGTCAAAGGGCTTCCGCTGGCCTACAACCGCGACCTGCAGGAGGACAAGCTGCCCGTGTTCGATTCGTTCGATACGGTCAACGCCTGCCTGGAGCTGGCGGCCCCGCTGGTGGCCGGCGCCGAGTTGAACCGCGAGGCGATCGCCGCGCGGCTCGATCGCGGGCACCTCGACGCCACGACGCTGATGGAATACCTGATCCGGCGCGACGTTCCGCAGCGAACGGCCCATGGGCTGGTCGGCAAGCTGGTCCGCAAAGCGATGGATCGCGGCGTACGATTGTCGGACCTGCCCCTGGAGGATTTCACCGAGGCCCATGCCGAACTGGACGCAAGCGTGTACGACGTGCTGGGCGTAGAGAAGGCGGTGGCCGCGATGACCAGCTACGGGTCGACGGGCCCCGAGCAGGTCCAGCGCCAGATCGAGCGCTGGAAGGTAGAATTGAAACAGCTCGACGGATAGGACTCGTCGAGGAACGACTTGGGGACGGCGCCCTCCGTTTAGCAGTCGCCGGCACGGCGACTTGCAACCGTAGAACCGTTTAGCAGTCGCCGGCACGGCGACTTGCGACCGTAGATGCAACGCAGACGAGCCCCACCATGGCCAACCGTTACCGAGTCCTCACCCTGCTGATCGCGCTGTTGACGCTCCACCCGACCGCGACGGTCCGCGCTCAAGCGCCCGACGTGCCGGAGGGCACGATCCCGGAGATCGACGTGCCCGAGCCCGACAATCCCCGGGTGGCGGAGTTTCTGGAAACCAATCCCCGCACGCCGACCCAATGGGCCCGGGCGGCCTCGATCCTGACCGACCTGGGCCGGCCGGACCTGGGCCGAGACTTCCTGAAGCGAATCCTGGACGCCAAGCTGGAAGAGCAGCAGATGGCCGAGTTGATCCGCCGGCTCGGCTCGCCGATGTTTACCGGCATGGCTGCCAACCCGGACCTGTTGCCCGAGGCAAAGCAACTGGCCAACGCACTGCTGGCGGCGGTGAACCGGCAGGATCGCGATCCGCGGCGGCTGGCCGCGCTGATCGCGCAACTCCAGGACCCCTCGCCCGACGCGCGTCGCGCGGCCTTGGTCGGTTTGAGGAAAGGGCGTTCCGCGGCCGTGGGCATGATGTTCGGGGTGCTGGCCAATCCCGATCGGGCCAACGAACACCGGAACGTCCGCGCGGCACTGGTGCAGATGGGATCCGACGCGGTGCTTCCGCTGATGGGCATGCTGGAAAGCCCCGATCCGCGTCTCTCGGTCGAGGCGATTCGGGTGCTGGCGGCCATGAACGCCAGGCAGACGGCGATTTATCTGCTCGGACCGTCTACCTCGGAATCGGTCGATCCGACGGTTCGTGCGGCGGCCGCAACGGCAGTCCGGCGGCTAGTCGGCCGTCTGCCCGGCAAGCGCGAAGCGGCCGCCGTGTTGACCGAACGTGCCAAGGCCTACTTTGAAGGGTCGCAGCCCATTCCCACCGATCTCGACGGGCAGGTGGAGATTTCCGGCTGGGACGAAGTCAACCGACAGGTGGTGGCCAAGACGTATCCGGCCGAGGTTGCGGCGTTGGTGGTCGCCGCCCGATTGGCTGGCGATGCCCACGCGCTGGCGCCCGACGATGCGGAAGTCCGGCGGCTCTACCTGGCGACGATGCTGGAAGCGGCGGCCTACGAAAACGGCCTGGACCGGCCGTTGCCGGACGGCGAGGGGACGGCCCTGGCCAAGGCGGCCGAGTTCAGCCCCGACGTGATCGAAGACCTGCTCGAATACGCGATCGCCGGCGACCATGCGGCGGCCGCCGCGGCTTCGGCCCAAATTCTCGGCCGAATCGGCACGGCTGAGGAGCTTCTGCGGCGCGACGCTCGGCCCTCGGCGTTGGTCCGCGCCGCGCGCCACGCCGACCGGCGATTGCGATTGGCCGCGCTTAGGGCGATCGTGCAATTGCAGCCGACCGGTCCCTTTCCGGGCTCCAGCTACGTTCCCGAGTCCTTGGCGTTCTTTGCCGCCTCGGGCGGCGTGCGCCGGGTCCTGGTCGCTGGTCCGGCCACGACGAGTTCGCGACAACTGGCGACGACGCTGGTGGGGATGGGCTTCGAGGTCGATTCGGCGGTGACCGGCCGCGAGTTGGTGCGTCTGGCCATCGTCTCGCCGGACTACGAATTCGCGCTGATCGATACGGCGATCGACCGGCCCCCGATCCATTTGCTTTTGCAGCGGCTGCGACACGACAGTCGCACCGCGACGCTGCGCGTCGGCTTGACGGCCCGCAGCGGCTCGTTCGATCGGGCCGACCGGATCGCCCAAGATGATCCGATGACGCTGGCGTTTTCACGGCCGCACACCGACCGGGCGATCCGGTGGCAGGTGGAGCAGTTGACGGGCCTGGCGCCGGAGACGTTCGTTGCCCACGCCGAGCGGCAGCGCCAGGCGGCCGAAGCCCTGCGGCTGTTGGCCCAGTTGAGCAGCGTCGAGGACGGCCCGTATGACGTCCGCCGCGCGGAAGACGCCTTGCTGGCCGCCCTGAACTCGCCCGGGCTGGGCATCGAGGCGGTCGCCGTGCTGCAGAACCTGGGCACGCCGGAAAGCCAACGGGCACTGGTCGATCTGGCCAGCCGTTGGACCCAGCCGTTGGAACTCCGCCAGGCCGCACTGAAGGCGTTTCGGCTGAACACCCAGGCACACGGCATCCTGCTCAGCACGGCCCAGATCAACCGCCAATACGATCGCTACAACCAAAGCGAGCACCTCGACGCGTCGACGCAGCAGATCCTCGGTCTGATCCTCGACTGCATTGAAGTCCCCAGCCAGATCGCCAAGCAAGTTGCCGAAGGGGAAGCAGAAGAGGAGAAGCAGGAGGGAGAAGACGCGGATGGGGAATGAGGATTGCAAATTGAGGATTGTGAATTGAAAAATGCAAATTGAAGAACGGATGCTCTCGTCCAAGAGGCTGCAATGCGCGGATCCAACTCCTAACACCCAGCCCCTGACCCCTAGCCCCCATGCCCCCAAAACCGCCGATTCCCGACGCCGACGAAACCGGCCCACCGATTCCCGGGCTGATTGGCTCGGCCCCCGCCATGCTGGACGTCTACCGGCTTACCCGGCAGGTGGCGCGGTCCAATGCGTCGGTGCTGCTGCTGGGTGAAACGGGCACGGGCAAGGAGTTGATCGCCAAGGCCATCCACCGGCTGAGCCCCCGGGGCAGCGGTCCGTTCGTGCGGGTCAACTGCGGCGCGCTGGCCGAGAACCTGTTGGAGAGCGAGCTTTTCGGGCACGTCCGCGGCTCGTTTACCGGGGCCATCGACAACCGCACCGGCCGTTTCGAGGCCGCCCATACCGGCACCGTCTTCCTCGATGAAATCAATTCCACCACCGCCAAGCTGCAAGTCAAGCTGCTGCGCGTGTTGCAGGAACACGAGTTCGAACGGGTGGGCGATACGCACACCATCCAGGTCGACACCCGCGTGATCGCCGCCAGCAATCGCGACCTGCTGGAGGAGACCGAAGCGGGCCGGTTTCGCGAGGACCTTTACTACCGGCTCAACGTGATCACGATCCATCTGCCGCCTTTGCGCGACCGCCGCGAAGACGTGCCCGCGCTGGTGCACCATTTCCTGAAAATCTACAGCCGGGAGAACGACCGCCACGTGGTCCACCTGCAGCCCAAGGCGCGGGACGCGATGATGGCATACGACTGGCCGGGCAACGTCCGCGAGTTGCAGAACTACGTGGAGCGGGCGGTGGTGTTGGCTCCTGGCGACGAGCTGACCTGCGACCTGCTGCCCGAAACGGTGCTGGGGCAGAAGCCGCGCCGCATCGGCCGCCATCGCAGCGTGGACCTCTACACGCTGGCCGCCGAGCTGGTCGAGCAGGGCATTACCACCGCCGGCTCGCAGGCCGACAATCTCCACGCGACGATCGTCAACCGCGTCGAGCGCGAGTTGATCGCCCAGGTGATGACGGCCTGCGACAACGTGCAGACCAAGGCGGCCGCCCGGCTGGGCATCAACCGCAACACGCTGCACAAGAAGCTCAAGGAATACGAGCTGGAGAAGTAGGCCACTTCGTATTAGCCGAATCCGTTCGTAGTGCCCCGATTCATCGGGGCCGCGTGGCGGAATCTCGCGAAAGGCCGCATGAATGCGGCCACTACGAACGGTTCCGGATGGGGCCGACGGATGTTTACGCGGTCCATCACCCGGCTGCAGGCGATCGCGCCCACCACTCAAGAACCGCCTACGACGCCTTGCGACCGATGGACGCCACCCGTTGGGGCGTCTTTTGCAGGAACTGCTCCACCCCGTCGGTCTTGGCGATCACGGTGACGTCGTGATCGGTCACCGTGAAGCCGCGCTGCCGATCGAGTTCGTGGTTGTAGCCGATTTCGATTCCCGCCGGGATGCGGACCTCCTTGTCGATGATCGCCCGGCGGATCTTGGTGTGCCGGCCCACGTCCACGCCGTCGAAGAGGATCGAATCTTCCACCCGGGCATAGCTGTTGACGCGCGTGCCGGGCCCCAGAATCGATCGCTCCACCTGGCCGCCGGAGACGATCGAGCCGGTGCAGACGATGCTGTCCAAAGCCTGGCCCCGCCGTGCCTCGGAGCCCTTCTCGGCAAAGACGAACTTCGGCGGCGGAAAGTTGGGCTGGTAGGTCCGGATGGGCCAGTGTCCGTCGTACATGTTCAGCAGCGGGTCGACCGACACCAGGTCCATGTTGGCCTCGTAGTAGGCGTCCAGCGTCCCCACGTCCCGCCAGTAGGCGTCCCCCTTGCGGTTCTCGTCCATGAACGGGTAGCCGAAAACGCGGTGCGTCTGGATGATCGACGGAATCACGTCGTGGCCGAAATCGTGGTTGCTGGCGCGCCGCGTGGCGTCGAGACAGAGTTGCTCGAAGAGGAACCGGGCCGTAAAGACGTAGATCCCCATCGAGGCCAGGGCGTGTTGGGGATCGCCGGGAATCGGCTTCGGGTCGCTCGGTTTTTCCTCGAACCCCACCACCCGCGAATCGGCGTCCACCTGCATCACGCCGAACTGATCGGCCTCGGCCACGTTGACCCGCAATGCCCCGATCGTCAGATCGGCGTCGTTGCGCACGTGGACATCAAACAGCTTGCTGTAATCCATCTTGTAGATGTGGTCGCCGGCCAGGATCACGACGTACTCGGGCTGTTCCTTTTCGATGGTGTAGATGTTTTGATAGACGGCGTCGGCCGTGCCCTGGTACCAATGCTCGTCGATGCGCTGTTGCGGGGGGACGACGTCGATGAACTCACCCAGCTCGCGACACAGGTATCCCTGCCATCCCAGGTTGATGTGCCGGTCGAGGCTCATCGCTTTGTACTGGGTCAGCACCAGCGACTTGCGGATTCCGCTGTTGAGGCAGTTGGACAGGGTGAAGTCGATAATCCGGTAAGCCCCGCCGAACGGGACGGCCGGTTTGGCCCGGTCTCGCGTCAACGGCTCCAACCGCGACCCTTTTCCACCCGCCAGGATCACGGCCAATACGTCTCTCATCTCGATTCCCTTCTTGCACCGAAGCTTGCGCCGACGATGGCCCGCTTATGTCAATTCTATCGATTTGGCCGGCTGACTAAAGGGCAGAGCCACGGCCGGATGTGCGAATCCCGATTTCTTCGCAACGCCTACAAACCAAATATTGCTTACATTTCAGGCCCGGGGAGAGTATCCGCACTTTTTGTGCGGCCTGCGGTGGGGCGGACGACGGATGGCCGGCGGCCGGCCGATCGGGTCACTGTACAACGAGAGTCGCGTGCTCTTACTCCGCCAGCCCCCGATATAACCCCGCATATTGATCAATCATCTGCTCAGCGTGGAACTCCCGCTCGATTCTCCGCCGGCCGGCCTGGCCCATTTGCTGGGCCAACTCGGCGTCGTCCAGCAGCTTGTTGGTGCAGCGGGCGATGCCGGCACGGTCGCCGGCAGGCACGAGATAGCCTGTCTTTTGGGGGGAGATCAATTCGCGCAGGTCGGGGCCGTCCGCGGCCACCACCGGAACTCCGGCCGCCATGGCCTCCATCACGGCGTGCGATTTCGCGTTGCCGACGCCGGTCGACCAGAGCACGTCCAGATGCGGCATCAGCCGCGAGGCATCGTCCCGATCCCCGAGGAAATGGACCTTGTCGCGGATCACCACCTGGTCGCGGAACCGGCGGAGCCGATCGCGGTGTGGGCCATCGCCGACTACCAGCAGGTGGACGTCGTCGCGGATGACTTTCAGCAGATCGGCCGCCCAGATCGCATCTTTGATGCGGGCTTGCCGCCGAAGTCGCCCGACCAGCCCGATCAGCCGGCTTTCCTCAGGAAGCCCCAGTTCGCCCAGCAACTGACCACGCGTCAGCCCGTTCGATGTGGTGGGCACCACGCCATAGGGAATCACCCGAATTTTCTCACGGCTCAACCCGCGACGGACGTAGAGGTCACGCTGGTTTGGGCCGCGGACCACGACCACCGAGCAGTGCCGCCACACATAGTGATCCACCGCCTTCCGACACCATCCGCAGCCGGGTTCGGTGAAGCCGAGTCCGGCCACCAGGCGCTTGACGCCGCAGGCCTTCGCGGCCGCCAGGGCGTAGGCGTTGGCCAGAGGGAGCCACCCATGGATCACGTCCGGACGCAGTCTGGCCACGTGGCGGCGGAGTTGCCGGAAAGCCTGCGGGTCGAGTTGCCAGCGGCGGCGGATCGGGTGAACGGGAACTCCGGCCGCTTCCAGATCGGCCGCCAGCGGGCCGCCGCGGGCCAGCGCGCAGACGTGGACGTCGAACGAGTCGGGCGGCAGGCCGCGGACCAGCAGGCACATCTGCTCGGCGGCTGACGTCCGCTGAAGCGAGGCAGTGACGTGCAGAAGGCACTTTTTCATAGGACCTTTTCGACGACGGGCGATCCGTCGGGCGAATTCAAGGGGGGATGGATCAGGCTTTGGAACAATGTTAAGTGCCCATTGGCCATCTTGGCAAGAGAGAATTCCGCCGCGGCCCGCTCGCGCGCGGCCACCCCCAGTTGGGCCGCCAGATCCGGCCGCTGGAGCAGGCGGACGATGGTGGCCGCGAGGGCGTCGACGTTGCCCGGAGGCACCAGCAGTCCGTGCCGGCCGTCGGTAATCGCGTCGCGGTTACCCTGGACGTCGCCGGCCACGATGGGCACTCCAGCAGCCATGGCCTCCAACAGGGCCAGCGACGTGCCCCCTTGAAGCGAAGGCAGCACGAACAGGTCGGCGGCGTCCAGCAGCACGTCCAACTCGTCGAACACACCGACCAGCACGACCCGGCCGGTCAGGTTCAACGCCTCGATCTGATGCGACAGGACCCGCCGGTCGGGGCCTTCCCCGGCCAGCCACAGCCGGGCGTTGGGCCACCGGGCGACGACCGTGTGCCAGGCGGAAATCAAGTGTCGCAGGGCCGTGTCGCGGCGCAACGGCGCGATGCAGACGGCCATAGGTGTCCCGGCAGGCATTTCGAGCGTGGCGTTGGCCTGGATCAACGCGGCCCGGGCGGCCGCCATGGCCGCCGGATCGCGGGGCGGCGCAGCGCGGACGCCGTCGGGCAGGAGATGAATCGCCGTTCGCGGATAGCCGGCCGCCTGCAACTCCCGCTCGATCGCCCGACTCGACCCCACCCACGCCGCCGCCTTCATGCACTCGCGCTTGATCCGCCGGCCGCACCGCGCGTCGATCTGCCAGAGGCAATCGCCGAACCGCCCGGCCGTACTCGGGCGGAGCACGACCGGGACGCCGCGGGTCGCCGCGTGGCAGCGCAGCGTGCGGACCGCGGCGTAGGCTTCGTGCCTCAGCGTCGACACGTAAACCAGATCGTACCTACCCCGGTTCGACTGCAGCCACCGGCTCACCGACCGCACGTATCGAAAGGTCTGCCGGCCGCCACGCGGCGGGTGCGGCAGACGCACGACCGGCACGCCGCGGAAGGTGATCCGTGTCGACCAACTCGGGTCCCACGCGGCGGTCAGCACGGTCACCCGGCATCCCCGGGCGACCAACTCGGCGGCCAGATTGGCCAGGGCCCGCTCGGGATCATCGGCCAGGGGCCAGAACCGCGGCGTGACGAACACCAGCCGAAGGGGATTCACCGGTCCGATTCCTCCCAGAGTCCTTTCGTCTTCAGCGCCGCGTCGCGGCCGGCCGCTTGAGCGTCCCCATTCTAAAGTTCCGGCCTCTATGGGAACAGACCGAACCGGGAGAGACGGCCGGGTTGGCCGCGGTCCGCCACCGGTGGTTGCAGTCCCGGCCGATTCGTGGCATCATATGCGGCAATTGCTCGCCGTGATACCAAGCAACGGACGAAGTTCGGCCCTGGAGAAACGCCCATGTCGATAAGCGGCGGATACTCAAACGAAACGATGGACCTGCTCTTCGAGCGGGCCAGTTGCCGGAACTTTGCCGATCGAGAGATTCCCGCGGACGTCATGTACCGCGTGCTCGAGGCCGGGACCCACGCGCCCACGGCGGGCAACCTGCAACCGTATTCGATCATCAAGATCGAGAACGACGAAACGAAACGGAAGCTGGCGGAGCTTGCCGGAGGGCAGGCCTTCGTGGGCCATGCGGCGGTGGATCTGGTGTTCTGCATCGACTGGCGCCGGATCGAGCGCTGGGCCGAATTCGAAATCGCCCCCTTCACCTCGACCAGCAGCTTCCGCAACTTCTGGTACTCGTTCCAGGATACGGTCATCTGTGCGCAGACCATCTGTACGGCCGCCGACTCCGTGGGGCTCGGCTCCGTCTACGTCGGTCTGATCCTGGAGTCGCTCGTCGAGCTGCGCGAGCTGCTCGAACTGCCCCCGCGCGTCTTGCCGGTGGTCTTGCTCTGCCTGGGCTATCCGGCGGCCCGGCCTCGACCGGCCAGAAAGCTGGGCGTGGACGTCGTCGTCCACGACGAGAAGTACTCCGAGCTGGCAGACACCGACCTGGCCGATGCCTTCGACGAGAAGTACCAGGGCCGGGAACGGGAGATCACGCCGGAGCGGCTGGAGAGAATCACCCAGGTCTGCCGCGAGGTCCACGGAGAGGCGTTCACCCAGGCCTGCCTGGAGCGGATCCGGGAAAACGGCCATATCAACGCGGCCCAAACCTACTTCGCGCTGATCTACAGCGCCAACACGCTGCCCCTGGGAAACGAGAACTTCTTGAAGATCATCGAGCAGCTCGGGTTCGACTGGTTCAAGGAATATCACCCGCCGGGTTAGCCGCCGGAGGCAGGAGGGCTCAATTGATACAGGGTGGCAACGGGTGTTCGCCCCGTCATCTTCCACGATGCCGAACTCTGCAAATACCCGTCCAGCGCGGAGCCCGTCTCCACCAACGCATGGCGAAAGCCATATCGCGTCTGCCAGGCATCCACTTGCGACGGGTTTTCGCGGCGGGCGCGATCGTACTGCCCGAGGAATTCGCCCCCGTAAAGGGCGCAGCGATCGTCGATAAACACGCGCAGACGAGGCGTGTGGTAGATCAGGAACCCGCCGAAGTGCAGGTCGTTGAACACGGGTGTGCCGTCGGGAGCCGTTTCGTTGAGGCGTTGCAGCTCGGGCAGCAACTCCACCGGCCACTGAGCCGGATCCAGCTTGGCCCAACCCCGACCCACCACCGGCCCCGAGATCCCTGCCAGTTGCAACAGCCCGGCTGCCGCGACCAGCACCAGCGGCAGCGTCACCGCGGCCCAACCGCATCGGCCTGCTGCGGCCGGTTCGCTCTCATCGGGCGGCAGGAACATCTCGCGGTCTTTCAGCCACCCGGCCCAGCGCGTGCGGGGAAGCATCTCGGCCGCGGCGATGGCCGCCGTGATCGCAAACAGCGGCACGTTGCGGACCCGCCCGCAGGCCAGCACCAGCCATACCAGCGGCACGAGCCACGTCGCCCGGGGCCACTTCGGAAAGACTCCGGCCAGGGCCACCACGTAGCCTGCCCCCAGCAGCACGACGGTCCAGCCCAACGGATCGGTCAGATCGAGCGGGGCGTGCTCTTGGATCAACTCGGGCAACGGGATGGTCAGCGTGTTGAGCCAGGCCCGGGGTAACCCCAGGCCATACGGGTTGATCAGCACGCAGAAACCGCACGCCAACAGAAGTACCGCCAGCACGATCGCATCGCGACCACGCCGTACCGGGGAGTCGCCTTTTCCGAGCAGCCAGGCCAGGCACCAGCCGGCGGCCACCAGCCCCATCGTCCCCAGGCCCGCCAGCACACCGGCGTGCAGGTTGGCCCAAAGCGCCACCAGCGGCACCAGCCAACCGAGTTGCCACAGGTTGCGGCGGCCCGATTCCACGTCGACCAGCAGGGCAAACGTGATCCCCAGCATGCCGATCGAGAGCACCAGCGGGCGGACGTGGAACTGGTGCGAGCTGGCCAACAGCACCAGCGCCAGCACGCACCCGACCGGCAGCAGATGAAAACCCGCCCGCAGCAGCCGCGAAGCGACCCACGTGTAGATGCCGGCCAGCAACGTCGCCGCGACCAGCAGCAGGCCGTCGAACCCGCCGATCCGATGCACGGCCGCCATGCCGCACTCGGCCAGCCATTGATGGGCGACCCACGGTTTGCCCGGGAACGTGAAGCTGAACGGGTCGGCCTGGATAACCTGCCCCTGCTCAAGCATCCGCTCTCCGACGACCACGTGCCAGAACGTACCGGGATCGCGAAACAGTGCGCTGCGGCCGACCAGCATCAACACCAGCCAGATTCCCAGAAAGATTCCGGCTTCCGCGCTGAACCATCGCCGCATTGCCCGGTCTCCGTAGTGCCGGAAAAAAGGGGACAGGTACGTTTTGTGCGAAACACCCGCTGGGCCATTCCGGCAAAATGTACCTGTCCCCTTCTTCCTTCCGTTCTCCGTGGTGAGCTAGTTTCGATTGCCGGCAGGCAGTCCGGCTCGCAGCAGGCGGGCCCCGTCGACCTTCAACCACTTGTTGGTGCGGGGCCAGTAGCGGAACTTGCGCGCGGCCACTTCGGAGAGCGGGCCGCCCACGCGCTGCTGGCGGAACAGCCGGGCGTCGGTCTGGCCGTCCCCTTCGAGAATCAGCAGGTCCTTGGCTTCGTCGTACGTCACGCGGACCGCCCGGGCCGCAAACGTGCCGTCGTCCGTGTTCCCCTCGATATCCACGTTGCCTTGCGCCTCGAGTTCCCGGGTGGTGTACGTCGGCGTCTTCAACTGGCGAACGGAGAGTCGCTCGCATTGCATCACGGCGCCGCCGGGTCCCAGCGCCTCGGGTCGATCCAGGTCCAGCGTGGTTTCCCAGGTGTCGACCGGCGCATAGGCGGTGCGCACCTGCCCGTGGAACGTCATCTGGCGCTGCTTCACGTTGCCGGTGATGCGATCCTGGAAGCGGACGTGCAGCCCCTGGAGGCGGTCGGCAGAGGGATCGCTCGGATCGTCTTCGTCCCCGGAGGCGGCGCTCTCGGGACTGAGCAGGTTGCCCGATCCTCGGCGAACGCTGGTAAGCCAACCGGGTCCGTCGGCCGTGAGCGCGCCGTCGGTGAGACTGACCGCCAATTGCTGGACCTGCATGCGCTCGTACGACCTGCGTTCCCTCCCTTCAAAGCCGTGATTCTCCATCAGCACGCGGCCGTCGCACAGCAGCCTTTGGATCTCCGGCTTGAAATCCTCCGGGATCTTCTCCTGGGAGAAGTCGATCGCCCGGGTGAAGTGAGCTTCCAGGGCGTCGGCTTGCAGGTACTGATAGCGTGTGGAGGCGGTGACGGCCTCTTCAAATCGGGCGGTGCGGCCGTCGAATTCCATCCGCCGCTGCCAAAGCAGTTCCAACTGGCCGGGGGTGCTCAGGGGTCGGCCTTCGAGGTCGTTTTTCAGCGGCAGCCCCATCCGGCCCGGCCCGTCGACCCACAGGCGGTTGGTGCCCCGGTTGAGGCTGATGTTCGCAGCCGAGAGCGACATCCCACGCCCCTGGAAATGGG
>Ga0180438_10008992_pt1 | contig 12559 bp, 14 predicted proteins | sample SS_ome_12_FD_132455 | JGI IMG/M metagenome (GOLD analysis project Ga0180438, IMG submission 132455) | Hypersaline lake sediment archaeal communities from the Salton Sea, California, USA - SS_3_D_2 metaG | ecosystem: Environmental > Aquatic > Non-marine Saline and Alkaline > Hypersaline >...
GGACGAGTCCGAGGAAGGCGAGTCCAAGGAGGCCGCCGAGGAGAAGGCGGAGGACGAGGACGAGTCCGAGGAAGGCGAGTCCAAGGAGGCCGCCGAGAAGAAGGCGGAGGACGAGGACGACGATGACGACGGCGACGACGAGGGCGAGGGCGACTCCAAGGAGGCGTCCGCAGAGCCCGCCGGCATGGACATCGAGCTCGGGCCCGCCGCTTCCGGCGAGGAGCCCGAGGCTGACGAGCGTCTCGCCAGCCTGTTCGACGACGACATCCCCGAGGAACTCCCGGAACCTGGCGCCGGCCAGCGGGAGGCGTCCGAGAAGAAGGGTGTCAAGACTCTTGGTGGCCAGCCCCGCGTCGCCGGCAACGGCGGCGAGTCGCAGGACATCAGCTCCATCTGGGACGACGCCCCGGACGTGAGCGAGGTATTCCGGTAAGCCCAAACAAAGAAGGAGGGCATAACTAATGGCTCTGACGATTCTCATCAGGACCCAGCTGAACAGCATCCCCGTGCTCAGCGACGCGTGCTTCACGAAGCAGAACTACGGGGTCAACACGAACACGACCTTGTCGGTCAACACGCCCCGCGGCGTGCTCGGCGGCTCGGTCGCGGGGTGCTCCCCGGGACTGGACTACACGGCGGTCCCCTGCACCGACGAGCTGCCGCCCATCGGGCTTTTCGTGAACGACGCCGCCGGCGCCGCTTTCGAGAACTCGCCCGCCGTGGCGTCCGGCAAGGTCGCGGTCATCAAGGGGCAGGCCTCCGTCGAGGTCGACGTCTACGAGACCAAGAACGCCCTTGGCACGGCGGACCTGACCTACGCGGTCGGCAACAAGCTCTACTGCTCCGCCCAGGGGCTGCTGACCAACGAGGTCAGCACGGACGGCACGGTGATTGGTCTCGTGACCAAGGCGCCCTCTGTCTCCAGCCCGACCATCGGCCTGGACGAGCGCATCTAACCACTCAAGGAAGGAGGGCATCCTAAATGGCTCTTGACAACCAGACCAAGTACGAACTCATCTCCCAGCACATCAGGACGGCGGCCGGCCGCCAGCGCCTGGCTGCGAGCATGATTCAGCCGCTGCGCCGCCGCCGCGACTACACGTCCGTCGGCCGGAAGGCGTTCTTCGTGGAGGCGCTGCCGGACGGCGCGCTGCCCGTCTACGACAAGGACCCGACCATCACGGCCTACGTGGTGGGCGAGGAGGGCGAGAACATCGTCGCCGTGGCCAAGCCCAAGCGCGTCCTGTTCCCGCTCTTCGAGATCGCGTCGAACCCGGAAATCCAGCTCACCGAGATCAAGCAGCGTCGCTACGACCTGATTGAGCGCTCCGTCGACCTCGGCAAGTCCGAGATTCAGGCGGAGGAGGACCGCAAGGTCTTCGCGGTGATGGACGCCCTGGCGGCCGACCCGACGAACCCGAACCCCGCAATCCCGGTCACGGGCAACCTGACCGCCAACGCCCTGGCAGACGCGTTCGCCGCCATCGAGCGGTCGGACATCCGCGTCGCCACGGTCTTCCTCAACGCCAAGGACTACGCGGACCTGCGCAAGTGGGACCGCGACACCCTCGACATCGAGACGCAGGCCATCCTGCTGAAGACCGGCCTCATGGCCACCCTGTGGGGCGCCAAGCTCATCGTCAGCCGCATCGTCCCGGAAGGCACGGTGTACTGCTGCGGCGAGGCCGAGTTCTTCGGCCGCATCCCGGTGCGCACGGAACTGACGGTCCTGTCCGCGGACGACCCGAAGAACCGCCTCATCGGCTTCTCCATGTTCGAGCAGATCGGCATCGGGGCCTACAATCCGTTCGCATTGCAGGTACTCGAAATTACGAGAGTCTGAGGTAACGGCGGTATAAAAGCCGCCTAAATCCAACGACTTGCGTAATGCGCAGTCTAAGCCCCCGGACTTTCATCCGGGGGCTTTTCTTTTGCATTACAGGTGTTCGTAATTACTAAATCTGGAAACAACACTTGTATAAGCTCGCTTCTGGCGTATGGTTGTATGGAAAGGAGGTGCGTGATGCCAGAAGGAGTTGACTTTGTTCGATGCAGAGTGTGCGGGCTTGAGTCAAGGACTCTTGCCCGTCATATCGGAATGCACGGAATGACTGCTGACGAATATAAGGGGAAGTTCCCGGATGCGTCCTTGGTTTGTCTGGACATGCGTGAGTCCCGGATAGCCAAGTTGAAGTCAAAGCCCAAGAAAGGGGAGAGACTGACTTGTAGTCATTGCGGGGTGTCGTTCAACAACCGTCGTTCAAGGTGGGCTCACGAGAAGGAGTGTGAGTCTTTCGCGGCTGGGAGCGAAGGGGATGATTTCGTTACATGCAAGGAATGCGGGTTTCGTGCCACTGCTTTGAATACTCACATCTCACGCTTGCACGGGATGTCCGTAGAACAGTATCGGGAGAAGTATCCGGGAGCAGAAATGGTGGCGAAGTCCACGGTGGAAAAGCAGGCGGCTTCCAATAAGGCGAAGGGTGGCTATAAACCAATCAGCGAGAAGCGTGGAGCCCAGCAGTGTCGATGCGGGGAATGGTTCCAGCCCGAGACTGCCAAGGCTCACCGTCAACAATGTGTCGAGGCGCATCCTGAACTTTACGAGGAAGGCAAGGACTTCGTTCGGTGCCCGGAGTGTCAGGTTCCGATGTTGAGATTGGGGCGTCATCTTCGTTCATCGCATGGGTGGGATGACGACAAGATGGCCGTGGAGAGGGGACGCGGGTTGAGATTGTCGGCTTCTGTGGTGACGGAGCGCCGTTTGTCGAAGCAGGACATGGAGGCGACCAAGGCGAAGCGTGAGGCGACGAATCTGGAGAGGTATGGGGTGGCGAACGCCGGGGCGACGGATGATGCCCGGAAGAAGGCTGTGAGGACGAGCAGGCGTCGTTATGGGCGTGACCATGCGATGCAGACGGAGGAGGTTCGTATCCGGCAGTATGAGGCGGCCCAGTGTGCGCCGTCGAGGCTGGAGGCGGTGTTTGACGGCTTGACTCCGTCGAACGTTGTCTTCACTGGGTATGGCGGAAGATTCGTCAGGTGCCGGAAGCCGGTCAGGAAGTTTGGTCGTGAGTTCCGGGACTTGAACCCTGACTTCATGGTGTTCCCCGACAACGTGCTTGAGTCGGCGTTGGCGAGGTCTGCGGCGCATGAGAAGCTGGACCGGGGAAAGCATCGGACCCGGTACGTGGTGGAGTTGCTTGGCGACTACTACCACAGCGAGCAGGTTATCGGGGTTCCTGCCGAGGCGCACGAGAAGGAGGTTCGGGAGGCGTATAATAGTGCGGGCATCGAGTGCTTGACGCTTTGGGAGCGTGACGTTCTTGAGCGTTGGGATTCGGTGGGTCCGATGGTTCTGGCGTGGCTGGAACGGGCCATCGAGGATATGAACGAGAAACCGGTGTGGAGGAAGCGATGCTGAAGCATACTTGGGGTAAGCCAGAAGGGCCGAATGAGACTGCCGAAAAGCGGAGGGTGGTCTCGGGAATGATTGCTGATTGGTTTGCCGAGTTCCAGAAGCGGGAGGAGGTTCTGGTGCGTATCGTTCTCGATACGGAGGAGTATGCGGCTCTTCGTTTGGCGATGGAGGATGAGTTCAAGTCATCTTCGGCGGCTGAACTGGTTTCGGCAGTAAAGGAGAGGAGTGGCGAAGCGCCGTTGAAGATGGGTAGCCTGTGGACGGCGGAGGTTTTCGTGAGCCGACATCGCAAGGATGCCATTGAACTTCTGGGTGACTTGGGCACGAACGCGCAGAAACTCGTTCCAACAGATTGACCCTTCGCCTTGCAGGTGCTTGAAATCACGAGAGTCTGACGCGGCGCAAGCCGAGACCGACATATCAACCCCCCCGCCCGGTGAAAGCCGGGACGGGGGTTTTTCATGTCCGGACGTAGGTGTAGCGACCAGGTAGTGGGACGTTCAGCGAGTGTGTTGGCCTTGTTTGAATGGCAGGGTCGCTGACACGTCTTGCTTGAATAGCGGCGGCGGACTATAGTGTGTATTGGCAACGGAGGACTTGAAGATGAGTGGACTGGAGGACTTCAGGGGCCACGTGTGGCTCGACGGCGCGGAGAAGCGGTACCGGATGATCCAGTTGGCGGCCGAGCTCTGCGACGGGCAAATCGACCCCGAGATGGTCGAGGTGCTGGAGCGCTTCAACGCGGTGGCGTGGCTCTGCACGACGCAGTGCTGCTCCGGGCACGGCGGCGAGAAGAAGCCCCACGTGGACCTGCGCACGGCCCTGGGCTTCGACGAGCTGTGGGGCCGGTCGTGCGCCTGGATTGAGCGCCACGGGGCCACGCTGACCGTCTGCGGGTCCGAGATGGGGATGCCCCGGTTCTGCTTCTGGCTGCCGGAGATGCCGATTCGCGAGGCGGTCGCCGCCTTCAAGGAGCTGGCGCGCCTTCTTGGCCCGTGAGCCCGCGGTTGGCGTTTTTTCGGGAAAATTTGGTGGAGAGGGCCTACGCCGAGCTGCTGCGCAGGCGCTTCACCAGGGCGAGCAGCAGGGCCGTTCAGGTGGCGTGCCGCAGGGTGTGGCGCGCGAACGGCATTGACCTGAAGCTCATTTGACATTATTTTTTGATAATGCGTCCATAGGTGGTCGTTGTTTGAAAAACGAACGAGGTTGTGGAAATGACGAAGAGACTGGTCACAATTCTGGCCGCGCTCGCCCTGGTGGCGTTCGTGGGCTGCAAGAAGGAAGAGGCCGAGAAGCCGGCCGAGAAGCCGGTTGAGAAGCCGGCCGCAGAGGCGCCCGCAGAGGCGCCCGCAGAGGCGCCCGAGGCGCCCGAGGCCCCCGAGGCCCCCGAGGAGCCGGCCCCCGCGCCCGAGTAGGGGCGGGTTCTCGCCTGTTGGGCCCTCAGGCGTATAGTGGTGAAATGACGGACCAGGAGGCCCGAGGTGCCCAAGAAGCCCCGGAGGCGAAAGGAGCAGAAGAGGACCAGGCGCAGGAGGCGGCTCGACAAGGAGCGCAACCTGCGCGCCAACAGGGCCAGGTTCCGGTACCGCCTCGACGTGATGTGGGAAGGCGAGTGGAGGACCGCCAAGCGCTTCAGGACCGCCGCCGAGGCGCAGGCGCACCTCGACGAGACCGAGGCAATCCGCAGGCGAGGCGACACGGAAATCGTCGAGGGCCGCGTCGTCGACCTGAACAGCCTTTCAGGAAAGGTGGTGGCCAGGGTCATGCCGTTCCATCTGGAGGTCGGGCCGTCCATGGAGGAGGCCCGGGAGGCTGTCGAGGGCGCCGGGCAGGCGCTTCCGGGAGTGGGTCGAGAAAATTTCAACGCTCCGGTGGGAATTTCGGAGCGGCCCGCGGTAGGTGGGCGCGAAAACGAGAATGCCGCCGGGAGCGGCGGCGAGGGCTCTTTGACAATCGAATAGCAGAAGGCATCCCTGGGCTGGGCCGTCGGCCTGAGTGCAACGAAGCCCCGGCCCATGGATAGAGGACGCGCCTAGCGTTGAGCCAAAGCCGCCGAGCATCCCGTCTGGTACGGGTTGGCCGATGTGAGTCCAGTAAGGCGGTGATACGGCAAGAAGCGTGGAGCGGAACCAGCAGAACGTCGTGCCTTAATACCAGTGCAAAGGGCAGCCCTTGAGGCGGCACGGAGAGTATGTGGCTGGCGACGAGCCTCCGAACGATTGGGTCCGGCTGGTGGAGACAGAGGCGACGACCCAGCTCAGGGATGCCGGACGGAAGTTTCACTTCCGAACTTCGCTTCGGGAGTGGGATGACTGGGGGCGACACGGCTTCGACTGGGCAAGTTGATGGCCGACGGTCGCACGCCGAGGTTGGTCAGCTGGCCTCGTAAAAAGCTGACTGAAACATATCTGCCAAAGATATTGTCGAATTCCCCGGGCTTCAGGCCCGGGCCGCCTAGACAGGCGGCGTCTTAGCCGACCAGGGTGCCCGCGCCCCGGACAGACGATTGGTAAAGACCGCGTTGGCGGAACGGGCTAAGCAACGGGCCCCGCTCGGGCCCCGCGACGAAAACCCCAGAGCACGCCCCTTCCAGGCGGCCTGTTTGCAGGCCGGGGATGAGAAGAACCGCCTGGTGCGGCCCGTGCCGGCAAAAGAAAGTAGGCGCTAAGCGTGTAGAAGCCCAGGCCGGTTTGTTCAGGACGCGGGTTCGACTCCCGCCGCCTCCACCATTCATAAAGTATTGCCTTGCAACTACTTGTGATTTTACTTGACATCTCTGAAGGCGGGTGCTATATTGCCTGTAAAAGGAGATGTTTCATGGAGTACGCGAGTATAAGGCAGATGCAAGATGCTGAGGCCGCGTACGTTGCGGGCATCATTGACGGAGAAGGAACGATTACGCTGGTAAAGAAGCGCCGTACAGAGCGATTCAAGAGTATCCAGATAAGCGTGTCTTCGACTTCGTACAGTCTGGTGCGTATCTTGCAGGACATGACGGGACTTGGTAGCGTCAGTCAGAAGCGGAAGGCAAAGGAGCATCATCGACAGTCTTATGCGTGGAGCATCCATGGTAATCAGCAAGCATTAGCTTTCCTGCGGGCGGTGCTCCCCTTCTTGCGAGAGGAGTCCAAGTGGAAGCGAGCGAAGAAGTTGCTGGCGGAGTGGAATTCAGTAACCAAGAGGAATGGCAAGTACAACGATAAAGATTTGAAGGCGAAGGAGAAGTTTGAGCGAGAGTTTTTCTTGATTTAACTCCCGCCGCCTCCACCAAGCGCGTTCAAGATTTCCCATCCCCCCGGGGCGGGGGACGACGGGCTAAGCCCGGTCCCCCGCTTATTATCTTCTGACGGCGGCCCATCTCCCTCCTACGGGGCCGCCGACAGCCTCCTGGGGGCGGCCGCCTCCAACTTAAAGGCCGCCCCTTTTAATTTTCGTTTGGAATGCGCCCCTTGCGGCGTATAGTGTGAATGACCATTGTTGCGGGATAGAGCAGAGGTTAGCTCGCTAGGCTCATAACCTGGAGGTCGGAGGTTCGATTCCTCCTCCCGCTACCAGCGCGCCGGGGCTTCCCATCCACCCTGGCGCGTTCACAACATCCCCCGAAGGCGCCTGGCCGGCCAATTAGGCCGGCCAGGTTTCGGAGGGGACTGGAACGCGACAACATTCCCCGACAACAGCGGGCCGGACATCATGGCCGGCCCGTTTCCCGAGCTCCTGCCCGGACAGGGCTGGCACCGAAATCAGGACCGGCCGCAGGTTCGACTCCTGCCGGGAGCACCAGCTTTGGCGGCGCAAGGAATCACACATCCCCCGAGCGAAGGTCGGTTCATTTAGGGCCGGCCTTTTTTTTTGAAAATGCGCGAAACAATTCCGGATGAAAAGCGTATAGTGTAGCGAGTGTTCCGCCCGCGAGCATGGCACGCTTCAGCACAGGGCTACTTCAGGTGACAAGAAGCAGCCGCGAGGCGACCGGCAGGGCGAGCGAGAAAGGACGCGAGTCACGAACCATTTTCCCTTTGTGACCGTCGGTGTCCGCGGGCCGGACCTCGGTGACGGACGAGACCGTCTCGGGAGCCCTGTCGCAAGCTGAGCGGCTTTAAGGAGACAGCTATGAGCTGGCGCTGCACGAGAGCCTGGTACAGGTGCCATCGAGGATGGTACTGGTACGGATGATTTCCTATCTCGACGATGTCGCCCGGGACGTCCGTGTTGGCCTTGTTTGAATAGCAGGGTCGTTGACACCTGATTGCAGAGTGGTGGAATGGATGGCGAAAGCCTAACCACACTGGCCTCATAAGCCGGAGATTGCTGGTTCGACTCCAGTCTCTGCAACCAAGAAGCGGACGCGGGCAAACCCGTGATGTTGTCAGAGCATCGGAGTGACTGCTGCTAAGCGACAAATCTGACTGAGCAGTCTCCCGTCTTGCTTCTTGTTTTCAATCTGCCAGGTGGCAGGCGTTAATTGGTGGCCGACGTGATGAGCCACGCTTCAACTCCCTTAGAGGAGGGTAACATCATGACCCTGAAGTCCCGCATGCGCAACGCCGCCAAGCGGCAGAACCTTCCGTCCAGCTCCCCGAACGCGACGATGAACCGCGCCGGCGGCGCCGCGTTTGAAATCAGCGATCCGGCGACCAGGCTCATCACCATGACCGGCGGCAGCTTCTTCGCGGAGCCGCGCTACTACGAGGGCACCCTCGCGGCCCAGCGCGTGACCGCCGGCAAGGACGCCCCGGTCAAGGAGAGGTTCGACCAGCTTGAGCAGCGCGTCCGGGTCAACCGGGACAACCTGAGCAGGCTCCAGGTGGACGAGGCGACCAAGGAGATTCTGCGCACCGCCGAGGGCATCGCCGGCGGCCCGGACCCCGAGGACCTGCTCGTCATCGCCCGCTGGCTGCGGCACGAGATGAACATCAGGGCGACCCCGCAGGCGCTGCTGGTCGTGGCGTCGCGCTTCGACGCCACCAAGCCGTTCGTGCGGCGCTACGCGCCGGTCATCGCCGTGCGTCCGGACGAGGTCAAGACCTGTTTGCTGATGCACCGGTTCTTCTTCGGCATGAAGACCATCAAGAACTGCCTGGCCCAGGGCCTTTCGGACGCGATGTCGAAGTTCCGCGAGCGCGCGCTCCTGAAGTACGACTCGCCGGGCTGGCCCACCTGGAAGGACATCCTCCAGGTCCTGCCGCGCGGCCCCGGCCGGCCGCTGGCCAAGCCGCTGGCCGATTACTTCCTCAAGGGGGAGGTGGTCGACCCGCAGGCGACCCCGGTCGTGGCGGCCCGCAAGGAGCTGGCGAGGCTGGGGGCCTTCGATTCGAAGGCGCGCGAGCTGGCGCTCAAGTCGATGGTGAACTGGGAGGTCCTGCTTTCCCAGTTCGGCGACGACAAGAAGTCGGTCTGGGAGTTCCTGCTGGCCGAGAACCTGGTGGGCTACATGGCCCTCATCAGGAACCTCAGGAACATGCTCCAGGCCGGCGTCGGCGAGAAGGCCGTCGCGGCTGCGTCCGCCAAGATTGCCGACCGCGACGAGGTCCTGCGCTCCAAGCAGCTGCCGTTCCGGTTCCTGTCGGCGTACAACGCGCTGGCCGGCGCCGGCGGCGTCGCCGACGAGTCCGACATGAGCGAGCTGCTGGCAGCGGTGAAGCTGGCGTCCAACGTGGCCGCGGAGAACATCCGCGTCCCGGGCGTGACCGCAATCTTCGCGGACGGCTCCGGCTCGATGACCACGACCAACGTGTCGGAGAAGTCGACCGTCAGCTGCGCGCAGGCCGCCGGCGTCATGGCCGGAATCGCGGCGAAGTCGGGCGACAAGGCCTACCTGTTCGAGTTCGCGACCGACGTGCGCGCCGTGCGGTTCTCCAGGACCGACACCGTGCTGGACGTCGCGGCCAAGGTGGCGACCGGCGGCGGCGTGAACGGGCACAGCACCAACGCCTACAAGATTCCGGGAGTGCTGGTCGAAAGCGGCCTGACCCCGGACAGGGTCATCGTCCTGAGCGACATGCAGTGCTGGGACGACGCGTCCATGGCCGGCTTCCGCTGGGGCGCCGGCCGCGAGAGCGCCTTGTGCGACACCTGGGCGCAGTACCAGAAGTCCTCGGCCGCGGCCAAGGAGACCTGGCTGCACTGCGTCCACCTCAACGGCTACGGCGACAGCCCGGTCGATGAGGGCGCGAGGGTGAACCAGGTCGGCGCCTTCTCCGAGAAGGTGTTCGACATGCTGCTCCAGGTCGAGGGCGTGGTCGGCGAGGACCCGGTCCCGACCATTGAGCAGATTCGCAAGAAGTACCAACTCTGAAATCCAGAGAGACACCTCCTCTCTTCGGCCCCGGGCTTCGGTCCGGGGCCTTTTCTTTTCCTTTATATCGCCCCCGGAAGGTGTGGGATGGGGCAATATGAGAGGAAGACCATGACGCCAGATGAGCTGCACCGGTGGAGGTGGCGGTCGTTCGAGGGCCTCCTGGCCCACGTGTGCAAGGCCAAGGGGCCGAGGGACGTGCTCGAATGGGGGCCCGGGAGGTCTACGAAGGTCATCCTGGCGAGCTCGCCCGAGGCCAGGGTGCTCACCATCGAGCATGACGAGAAGTGGTTCCGCAAGGCCCAGTCCGAGTTCGGCACCCATCCCAACGTCGAGGTGTGCCACCGCGTGCTCAGCATGAAAGGGGGGCGGTCAACGGGATACGCCAACTATCCCGTCTGGAGGGCCATGGAGGACGGCCGGGGGCTCCGGAGGTACGACCTGGTGTTCGTGGACGGGAGGAGCCGCTTCGACTGCCTGGTGGCCGCGAGAATGCTTCTGAGGCCCGGCGGGGTCGTCCTGCTGCACGACGCCCACCGGGGCAACTACATGCCGGCCGTCGAGAGCTTCCCGCACCACAGGGTCTACAAGGACCTCCGGACGGCGGTGATGTCGGACGAGCCGCTGGACTTCCTCGACGGGTTCGCGGACGGCGAGTGCCCGGTCAGGAACAGGGTGCTGTCCGACGACGATACCGTGGCGGACCTGAGGAGGCGCTTCGCCTCGGGCGAGCCGTTCAGCTATCTGAGGTTCGGGGACGCCGACCTTTTCTTCATTGAGAACCCGAATTTCGACAAGAACCGCCGGCACGACCGCAACCCCGCCATGGCCAGGGAGCTGGGGGCCGCCTTTGCCGTCGAGCATCCCGACTACCTCATCGGCTGCGTGGCGGGCGGCAAGGTGTTCCGCAGCAAGGAGGACCACCTCCGGTCCATCGCCGAGAAGTACCACGTGGGCAAGACCTACCACAGCGCGGTGGCGCTCCAGGTGCTGTACATGAGGGACCCGGAGGGGTTCGTGACCTTCTGCAAGGATTGCTTCTGGGGGAGGCGGGTGCTGTTCGTCGGCGGCTTCAGCGTCGCCCGGGACGTCCTGGTCAGGAAGGCGTTCCACGTGGTGGCCACCATCGAGCTTCCCGACCGCAACGCCTACCGCTCGCTGGATGCGAAGATGACCCAGGTGGAGAAGAACATTCCGAAGTTCGACGTGGTGGTGAGCGCGCTGGGGCAGGCGACGAGGGTCCTGGGCCACAGGCTCTGGAAGGACGGGCTCCGGACGCAGTACTTCGACGTCGGGTCGGTGGTGGACGCCTTGGCGGACAGGCGGCTCCGCAGCTGGATAAAGAAGGTCGCCGAGCTCAGGCCGAAGTACGAGAGGGCCTTTTTGAAATGAGACAATTCTTTTATAATCGAGTCCGGGTTAGGACTGTTTTCCATCAATCAGGAGGAACCGAAGATGGCAGGGCCAACCACACCCACCTATCGAGAGAACGTGACGAACAAGGGTCAGCAGGTCATCGAGGACGCTGAGTTCGAGAACTCGGTCCCGGTGTTCATGAACTCGAAGACCCGCGTGGTCGTCAAGGCCGCGGGCGGCGCCGAGCGCGACGTCGGCGGCGTCGTCATCCCGGCCAGCGACAAGTTCGGCAGCTTCACCGAGGCGACGCAGGGCAAGGCGTAAACCGATGTGGGTCAAGATTGTCGCGGCCGTCATCGATGTCCTGGCCAGGATTGGCTTGGCCAAGAAGCGCGACGCGGACGCCTCCAGGGCCAAGGCCATGGAGAAGACCGTGAAGAGCGTGGGCGAGTCCCTGGCGGTCGAGAAGGACGTCCGGGACGGGCAGAAGGACGTGGTCAAGGACCCGTCCGAGGTCGAGACCAAGGCCGGCGGCCTGAGCTTCGACGAGTTCAACGAGGAGAAGGATGAATAGGGAAACGGAGATTTTGGCCGACGAGCTGCTGCGAATTGCTCGCCTGCTGGTCGCCAAGCGCCCCCGATATGGCTTGTTCCTGGACCATGTCAGCATTATCGGCGTCGACCCGGAAGACGACGATGCCGTGGATGCTGCCCTTTTGAAGCTGTACAAGCAACTTGGCAAACACCGGCGAGAGCTTGAAAGGGTCGGTTATCGGGTTCGCTCGGTTGTCGATGCCCGGCCGGTCAAGACGATGCACGGCGTCGTGGTGCCGGTCAAGTTCAGCGGCGTCTATGCCGAGGCGGAACCGGTGATGAAGAAAGTGCTGGACGAGATTAGCTAGGAGAAGGCGGTGCGGAATTTGCTCTTGGTTGTGGCGTTGCTTGCGGCGGCCGGCTGCAAGAGCCACTACTACAACGCGCGCTTCCCGGTCCTGGAGCGTCCGGGGCGGCCGGTGCTGGAGAACGTGCCGGCGGCCGAGATGAAGAAGATGAGCCCGAAGGCCAGGAAGGACGTGGCCGGCAACTTTGACAAGCTGATAGACTATTCGCGGAAGCTGGAGGCGGCCATCGACCGCTACAACGAGCATGCGAGGAAGATGAACGAGGAGCTGGACCGATGAGGAAGACCGCGAGAATGGATTTCGAGGAGTGGGCCGACTTCAACGACCTGTCCCTGCGCCGGCCGCAGGACGTCGCCGACGCCATCAAGCAGTTCGGCTTCGACTGGGTGTCCGGCGAGGACGACGCGAAGGACGTCGACCTGCGGGACGTGGCCAGGCACGTCGACGAGGAGGTCTGGGACCTGGTCCAGTACGAGGCGTCCCAGCTCCTGCTCAACAAGCTGGGGCGATACGTCAAGTTCGCCAGCGACCGGAACGATGTCCGCGAGCATGTGGCCTGCAGGCTCGTCGCCATGGCCGAGGCCA
>Ga0180438_10008993_pt1 | contig 12559 bp, 18 predicted proteins | sample SS_ome_12_FD_132455 | JGI IMG/M metagenome (GOLD analysis project Ga0180438, IMG submission 132455) | Hypersaline lake sediment archaeal communities from the Salton Sea, California, USA - SS_3_D_2 metaG | ecosystem: Environmental > Aquatic > Non-marine Saline and Alkaline > Hypersaline >...
ATGAGAATCCTCCTGATGGATCCGGTCTGTTTGTTGGTGCCCATACGTTGGCGATGGATAATGTGGTTAGTATGCTTAGACAGACGAGTATTGCTGCTGCTATCGAGATGTTTTTTCTATTCAGGTCAAAACACCCAAATTCATCAGTTAACTGGAGTTATTAGAGTTTACGAGTGACGATATTTTCGAGCGCATATGAACTGAATAAAAATGGGTTTGTTTTATTCAGTGGCTTGATTGTGTTTTTATTTTATTGTCGCGCGCGCTCTCACTTGGAACTCGTGAGAGATGACATGATCGGACGGAGAATACACCTCCTTACACTGAACGTAGGGATTCTATCTATCATTTTTGGAAATTGATTATTCAAATCGAGCTTTTGAAGAGCCTCTATATCATTCGTGCGTTCATAAAGTTGGATTAAAGTGGTTGGAGTAACTTACGTCTTTTTAATACGCCATTTTATTCTTTGCAATTTCCGTCTGCGCAGTTCAGCGTTTAACTCTCCAAAATGTTGTCTGTGATGAGCTAGAATATACATAATTCTCCCTAGGAGAGTTGATCCAGTCCATGGAAACTTCTCCTCAGACTTTAGAAGATCATCCATACTTAGATTAGTTAACCAATCCTCGATTTTACTTCGAACCTCATTATGGTACTCTAACATGTTTTGTTTTGAGGGAAGATCCTCTGTTGGAATATCTCTGGCCTCAGGGTCTAGATTAAATCTTTTCTCCCAGATATGGCCTGTTGGAGTATCTGTAGAGTAGTAATCAACTGCCTCTGTAGAGTGTAAAATTAGTCGAACTGGTGTGAGATATTCTATTTCGCCGCTAATCCACTGGTTTTCTGGTATCTTGTCAATTGCTTCCTCATACATGTCAAAGATTAAGCTGTAGGCTTCGATAAGGGTAGTTGTTATAATTTCATCAACATTTTTCATATTAAACGAAAAAGCAGAAGGATTCATAAAAATTGTCCAAGTCGCGTGCGCGAACTTTTCATTTAACTCCCGAATCCACATCCCTTAGCAACAATAATGTGAGCACGGCTGTAGCAGCGTATATTCCTCCACCAACCAACGCAGGAAAACCCAGTGATACCCTCTCCATAAGCTGTCCACCCAACCACGGTCCCAAGACCTTTCCTCCCTGCGCGAACATCATCATGATGCCATTGGCCGTTGACTTCTCCTCAGCGACTAGGTTTCTCATGTAGACAGAACCTGTCAAGGGGCCTGCCATCGTCACAAAGCTGTACATCAAGATGTAAAGCGCTGAAACTGATGTGAAGTGAGAAGCGAACGGTATGAGCATGTAGAAGGGCGCTGTCAATCCGACGACCAAAGCTATTGCCCTGACCGACCCCAGCCTCAATGAGATCTTGGGGGCGATTATCTGAGCGGCTGCCGATATAAAACTCGACAGAAACATAAGCGTCCCCAGAGCATCAGATTGAATTCCAAGCTTCTGGTTGACATAGAAGGGAAACAAGCTGATGAATACCCAGAATGCCGTCGATGAAAGGAACGACAAGATGGAGAACTTTATGACAAGGCCTTTAGAAGTCAGAAAGAACGAATTATCTTTCCTCGACGGCTCCACCACATCCTCCTTTACAGATAACAAGAAGAATACGCATTGCCCGACGAAGAAGGGCGCTCCGAAGGCCATTAGAAACCAGTAGGCCTTCTGGAGAGTGATCCCAAGCATGTTTACCATGACGGGAGGGACGAATCCTAAAAGGCTACCAAGTGATTGAGTAACTACTCCTAAGGACAGCCGAAGGCTGAATGCCTTATCCATGTCATCATCGCTGAAGAATAAGGAATATAGAGGACTGAGCACCACAAACGTCGAGTTTGTGACGCCTATGCAAAAGAAGGAAATCATGAACATCAAAGGACTCCTTGTCCCGAGGTAGATTATGGTGGCAAGGAAAATTGAGCACAGACCCACCAGCAACATCTTCCTCTTACCGATGCGATCAGCGATGATGCCCATTGGTATCGTGAGAATGGTGGAGCTGAGAGCGTTCATCATAACGATGGATCCCAAGGTGGACCCACCGAATCCCAACGAAGTTAAATAAAGCTGTAAGACGACGTTGTGAATCCCGTTGGCTATACCTTGGAATATTACTCCTGTGAGAAATAGCTTGGCTGAGGAGGGAACATTTTCAGGAATTAATGATCTTAGGCTCTCCAACGAAATCGATTATCAATGTCATGCAACAATATAACTCCCTCTATTACTCAAGCAATCATACGCGAGAATTTTTCATTTAAAGACTAACATTCTGATTGTATCCACAGTTGATTCGGGGAAGAATTCGTCGTTCGTCGGAAGTGTGTGTGTGGGGATTAAATTTTATCGCAACATCTCTAGCAAAATTCATTTTTAAAAGATTATTCAATAGATGAACCCTCTGTTTAAAGAACTTTTTATCTTCTTCAGTATCAGCATTTTTAAGCTGTTCTTTTCTGTGCTCAAGGGCATTTCGTATTCTGCCTTCAATACAAGCCTCTACATCTTTAGAAACGCCACAGCCCGCCAAAATTATTTTCTTCGAAACCCTCTTGAAAAGCCTTAAGAATTCATCATCGGACATGGAGACACGCTGAAACATTTTCATTTATATTTAATTAAATTATGTGGAGTAAGAGTTCATCTTTAGCTTTGCACCTCAAATTTTTTGATATATGATTTTTGAGTTAGTACTTAATAACAAGTCCTGGATTTTATTTCACCCGTATAAGACCCGAAAATATTTATTTTCATTTAATTCCTATAATTGTGAGATTTGGGCATAATCATCCCGATTAAACGTTAAGGTATCAAATTTAACCGTTAAGTTAAAATACTTAACATATTTATATTTATCTGAGGATTATGCTTCCAAATGCCTTCCTAACGAATAGACAACTTGAGATATGGAGATATTTAACTAAGAAAATCACGAAAGCAGAGATAGGGAGACATCTCGGAATTACACGCCAAGCGGTACACTACGCAGAGGAAGCCATCATTCCCAAAATTGAGAACGCCCTGACACATGTTGCACACGCCAACATGCTGGATATTAAATATCTAGATGCCACGAAGGGTGTTCTTCTTGGGTATAGTCCTTCTACAAAGAATATGGTAATCGTCACGTTCTCTGCTGTCAATGGGGTGCAAACGTGGCATCATGAACATCCTGATTGTGGTCTATGTGAATGGGTTGATAGGTGTAAAAAAAGACTTATTGAGGAGGCAACTGAAAGGAATGTCGAGTTATCGGACGAGGTTAGGGGCTTACCTCCATCTAAGCTAGCCCTCCATATTTTCTCGCAGATAATCCCAGAGTTGGTTGTATGACGTTAAAGGATAAATTATTGACTTATTTGGGTTTTTGTCCAAGTAAAGAATCGGCTCAACGCTTCAGAGTAAGTAACAAAACAATTACTTTGAAACAGGGCGCTGTTGGGGTGGGATTCAGCTTAATCTTCCTTCTACTAGTATATGCAAGTAATATCTATACGAGTGCATTGACGGTTGATACAATTTTACGGCTATTCTCTCTCATTGTTTTAAGTTTAATACTTGCTATTGTTATGGTTGGTGGACTAATAGCACGTACGAAGGAATTTACACGTGCCCCCTGGTTTTGGGGGATGATAACATTCACTGGAAATTTCATAATGCTTCTTTCATGGGGTGCTACCACGGGGGTTTTCTTCATCTCTCCGACCGATGGCTGGGTGGAGATTATAATTGAGTCTCTAGCGGTTAGTCTGATGGTAGCGGTTGTTGAGGTAATAGCGACACAAGCATATTTCAGATGGCGCGCGCGCGTTACGTAATAGCCTCTGGTGGAGCTATATTTTGGAGTGAGAAACCGAGGAAATGGACGACAATTGGTTTTGAGCGTCTTGTTCTTGGTTCTCCTCGATTCAGTCAGGTTAATGTTGAAGGTTATCGATGTTCCAAATGTAAGATTGTCTTATTTAGCTACGAAAAAGAAGGGGGTGAGATAGTTGGTTGAATGTACCATGAAAGACATCTTCAATGTGGGATGTATTATGTGGATAGCAGGTCTCATCTCAAATGTAATAAAAGGTATTGCTCCACCTTTTAGAGCACTTGAGATAGAAGCATACACAGCTGGAATCCTCATAGTAATCTACACATTGATAAAGTTCTACGAAGACGGTAGGAAAAGATAGTTGGTTGAATTGTGGGCATGGGTACTCATTGTCATTGGAATACTCTTCTTTACTATCGATGGATTTTCTGCGTCAAGGAGATTCAAAAGAGGAGAGTATGGATGGTATCGTAGTGGTCTGGACAAGCCTTGGAGACTAGGGCCATTTAGGGGAGGAGCGAATGCTAAAGCGCATTGCTTCCTGTTTACTGGTGAGAGTGTGCCCCGCATATCTTTTAGACGATATTATTCTTTCTGCAGGAGAAAGTACATGTCCTATTCTGGTAACTGGGAAAGAATAGATGACCCAAGTCCCGATATTATATGTACAACGTGTATGGATATGGTGAGGAGAAAAACAACGACGAGGTTTCATCTTCTCCCTTGGAAAAAAAGCGGAGGAAGTGAGATGAACTTTATAAAAGCTCTTCATTGGTTAATTTCGTCGGCACTTGTCGTTTCTTCACTGTGGATTGTGCTATTTGATTCGACTGGAGAAGTCCTTGGGCTCTCAGTTAACCCTCCGTTGTTTACCATTATCGCTATTCTTGTGTTAATCGCATTTGGTAGCGAATTTATTTTGAAGCTCTGGTGGGGTGGTTAAATTTTAACCACACACACATAAAAAACCATTGCAGGCTGTTTGACGCTGATATAGACTGTTCTTCAGATCAGTAATGAGATGGAGGGTATCGGTATGGCGCATATTTCGGCGCGTAGGTAATAGCGCCATTATGATGCATGAGTTGTTTACGCGAACCATGCACGCTAGTCTCTACGAAGATACCAGCTTGTTAGAATCATAAATATTGCTACTAATATTAACCAGGAATAGACATTCCAATCAATCAATGCGGTGAACATAAGAAGAACCACAGCAAGACTTGAAATTACATCGTCTTTCTTCACGAAAATCACCGTTCAATTATCTGCAAGGTAAAATTTCCTTGGGCTTGTGTGTGTGATTAAATTTTATCCCCACACACACACTTTCCCACTCTGTCTCTCTGCCTCTCTCCCCGTTTCCCCGTCTAACGTTTAACGTTCTATAATTATCATTATAATAAGGGGAACAATCGTCCATCTTCCCTCGAAATGGCCTCTTTCCCCGTTTCGCCGTCTAACGTTTAACGTCTTATAATAATCATAATGATTATACCTAGACTTACCGAATGTTCAGAACATCGGTAACATCTGAAAAACATTATTCACTATCGTATCTGCTATGAAAGACACATATTTATTTTCCTACAGCTCAACGACAGCCAAATACGACATCCAAGCCATACGTAATGGTTTTTTTTGTGTGTGTGTGATTAAATTTTATCCCCAAACCCAAACCCTCTCTCCCTCCGCCACTCCCCTCCTCCTCCCCACTCTCTCCCTCCCTCTCTCTCACTCTCTCTCTACACACTAACACACACACGCACACACGCGCACGACTGCAAAAAACTACTTTTTAGATACTTTTCTATTTACATTAAAATAGAAGAATGCTTCCACAAAAAATCATAGACATTACGAATCTCATTGGTCAAAAAAGATTCTATCTGTATGTAAACGGGATTCCCATCGGATTTAGGTGGACACAGAATTATCTAATTGCATTCTATAGGGACCCAACTTTGAGAGGGGCTCGAGATGATCATGTCACATTTAAAATAAATTTTGAAAAAGTAAAATTTGAAAATATTCATCGCACAATAAAAGACGGAGAAATCACGAAACGTATCTATGTAGATATCAACTACCTTTCAGACCCTGCAGGCTTCAAAAATCTTATTATTGATCTACTAAATGCAGAAGGACACCCGTTTCAAAAAATAGTAATCGCATTAATGTATTACTTATTGAGGGATAGTTTACGAGAAGGACGCGAGCTTTCCAAAATTATAATACCAACAAAAGAGCAAGCTAAACAAAAGGGGTTAAAATATCCATGTTTAGTGACAGAAACAGGACTAATGTCAAAAATTGTTCTTAGCGTAATGATGAAGCTATCTAGACGTTTAAACGAAAAAGAATTTTGGAGACTTAGAGCGCATCAAATCCCAGGTTATAAAACCGAGTTTCACGAATAGTCGCGTATACGAGTTTAGTCGCGCGCACGTTCACTCCGCTCGCGAGCGCTATGTCGCGCGCGCGAAAATATTAAAGAAATTTTTCCAGTTCTTGAATTGATAGCAATATATTGGTGTTACATATTTTATCCAATTTAGCTTGGTTTGCTATTGATGCCCACATGTTCTCAGTGACTACAATATCGCAATACGGTATCGCTAAAGTCAGACACCATATGTCTGGCATATCATTGGTCTCAATGGGTCTCTGAAGTTGTTGTGCTTGTCCATACAAGAGTGTGAATTGTACGAAGGCTGTTGGGATTTTCATTAAATATCCTTCAACTCCAATGTCTTGAACAAGCATATCAAAAGTTTCTTTTTTTAATTTCATTGAAATGAGGAATTTAGCTAGTTTAGGACTTATTGTAGCACTCATATTTTCAGCAAAGAAAGCTCTACGCCTTTGGACTTTATCCTTAATATTCTGAAATCTTTTTCTTATTGTTTCAAATGTATTTACTGCATTAATTTGATCCATTTGAAAATTTTTATCTACTGAATATTCTGAAAGGAATAATTTTAAAGTATCGGGACTTTCCATCAAAATTTGTAATTCTTTATTTAATTTATCTAATATTTCTGGATCGATATTTTCTGCTACTACTTCTGGTTTACTACCCATTAATTGTACAACACCCTTTTGTAGCCAGTATTTTTTGATGTCTATCTTCTCTCTTCCAAAAAGATCAAGTATGGTGTTCAGGATCTCTATTTCTTGGATCGCAACCCAGTGAGGGGTTAAAGTCCAACCTTTGGAAATCTTAGGCATGAGGCTTGATAATTGTGTTCTCCATTTAGATTTAGAAATGCTCGTTGTTTCGCCAAGATGAATAATTGATATTGGGAAGATAGCTGTACCATTTTCTGAAGCATCAATTATTTTATCTAAAAACTTTTTTTCGGAGTCTGAAGGTTTTCCATAATAGAACTTTGCTAAATTAATCCAACCTTTTTGATCTAGGTATATTATTTTTTCAACCATTTTAATTCCAATAGTTAAATAAAACTCAATCAAACCCATAAAAGTACGGTCGCGCGTTCATGCTATTCGAGGAATCCAAATTTTCCTCTCACCGCGAAGGTATTTGGCTAGTAGCAAGACTTCTTCGTTAATCAGTGTCTCTAAGGTCTGGCGGGAGCCATGCCTGATCCTAGGCACCTCAACTATCTTCTCGAATAATTCATCAAGACCTCTCTCCAGTTCTTTCGTTTTCAAACTGTTAAGATACTCTCTTTTGCCCCAACGCTTCCTAGTAGTCCGTTCACCCTTCATAATGAAGTCTTTAGGCTTGAGGCCTTGACAGAACTCGATGACAAAGTCATCCACCAGATACCGATACAGCTCCATAAAGTCGCATACCAGGGAAGGCTTTCCATGTTGCTCGGAGTGAATGAACCCCAGGTAGGGTTCTAGTTTCGCTCCCAGGATGGCCCTGTGAACCCTCCACTTCAACATCGTGTAAGCCAGATTGAAGATATTGTTAGTACCATCATAGGCCTTGAACTTCTTACGCCTCTCAGGCCTAAGCTCCTCTGGTAAAAGCCTGAAGACCTGCTCAAAGTATTTCTCCGTGAACTTACCTTCGAGAGATATCAACTTTCGTCTAACCTTGCTTAATTCCTCGGACTTCAATCCGCTCAGGGCCACCTTGGCCTTTGTGAGTTCATGCTGCAGTAAACCCAATTTCTTCAGAATCTGGCTCTGACCTTCAATCTTCCCATAGACAATACACTTTGCGACCTCAATTCCCTTGCCATTATTGAGGGCCTCATACTGGCATACACGGGTCTTGACGTGGCTATCATCGTCAAGGCTCCTGAGCATGGCGACAGGCTTTCCCCTATGCGTCAGGATCAACGTATCCACATCCCAGAAACCAAGGGAAGCCAGCGCACCGGTTGAGATGGAGTTACCGCTTCTCAGAACCACTTTACTGATCTGCTTCTCGAAGAGAGGATACCTCTCCTCGTTTCCCTTACGGTCCTTAAGGACAAAGCAGCCCCTCTCCATACCCAAGTAGGAGCCATAGCCATCCATAACGATCTTCTGAGAACTAGTCTCAGTCATTGTGAGTCTCCCTCATATTCACGTAAAGACTGCTCTAATTCCTGAAAGAGGCCTTTCAGATCGTTAGCAACAAAGTCCTCAGCACGTTTTGATGGCTTCACTTCGGGACTAATATCCTCGAAAACTTCGTATAGTCCATTAGCACCTATCAGCCAATATGAATAGGTACGAATTTGATTTCCTAGATATGCGCAGATTACAGGAAGAACAATCATTACCAAATCGAATATGGCTGGGTCATCTAATAGTAGGAATAAATCCACAATTTTTTCGCTACCTTGTGGAAGTTTTTTTCGCTCCATAACAGCGTTAGCGATAATTGGCTTAAACCAAGGCACATATTCCTCCATGCTAGCTGTAATCAGCTCATCAAGGGGCGGCGCGCTTGTGGCTAGATATCCTAATAATAGTGCAGTTATCGTAGCATAGATTTCTTCACTAGTGTAAGTTTTCCCAAGGAATGCTAGAATTCCCTGTGCAAGTCTTTGAGCTTCAACATCTACACTGGAGATTTTGATCTTTGTGGGAATAATGGTATTCATATGATGCTCTAAGGCGCGACGAGGATCTCTTCTGATATTTTCTAGAGCTAGGCTTGCGATAAAACCCAGCGGGGTAAGACCATATCGGATCTCCTCAGACTGTTTTCCTCGTGCGGTTGATCTAGTACCTGCAGCGGTCACATAGCCTTCATCTACTAAGGATTTAACCCTACGATGGATGGTCGGATATTGATTGTCCTTATAATAGCCTAGGTTTTTGAGGTCTTTGAATATCCTATACGGTAGGGAAGGTCCCTGAGAGGCAAGATAGCCCAGGACAAGTCGGTTGTTGCGAGCCTTCACTCCTTGGAAAGCGTTTAGTTTCCTCGCTAATTGTTCCTCGGGTAATATATTCTCGAACGCGCTCGGATCAAGCAATATATACACCTCTCTAAGTTTACTGTACATCAACAAGTTTATATAATTTCCGATTTTCTATAACCTTGTAGTGCCTGTATATGAGTAAAACAATGTTGTGGGCTTGGGTTGACAACGATATCCGAGATTTAGTGCGAAAACTCGCGGATGTAAAGGGCATATCAATGAGCGAATATGTCCGGAGTCTCATTATCGAAGACCTGGATAAGCGGACCGTCTTCACGACAGCCCTCAAGGAGGCTGAGTGATTTAGCTTTATGTGGGAATCCTGAGTGTCGCAAGGAAATCTCCGAGGATCGCACTCACTGCAATAAAGAATGCTTTGACAGAGATTATGAACTGAGAAGGTTGGCGCGCGAAAAGGCGAACCTAACTCAAGAAGATAAGATCTGGCCTGGGACGAGAAAGCGAGATCAACAAATGGACACGATCACCAGACTAGCCAAGGAGCTGTGCCCCGCGTCTTACAAGAAACTAATATCCCTGGTGTCTTACCGGACAGGTCTCACGCCCAGGAAAGTTAGAGAGGATTACATCGAGGTCCTGATCGATGTCGGGATACTGAGTAACAACGGCGACACCGTGTACCTTACAACGGACTTCTCGGAAAGTGAGCCCGCATGACAGATGGAATAGTTCGATACGGAGGATATCTAACATACGAAATTAAAACCCACAGACAGAGATACTGGATTTGGATTTATCATAGAACAGGACCCAAAGCTGGGGAACGATGGTACAAGCGAAGACAGTGGAAAACAGTAACTCGGAGATTAAAAGTGGTGACAACAGGGCGCTTCGAGTTCTACGGACCCGGACGAGACCTGTACAGGGCCGCTGTTGAAACGTATTATCGAGTGCCACGCGGGCCAGAACGCCATGTGAAGGTATCCACAGAGGAGTTCCTCAAGCATCCGGAGAGGTACAGCGTCGAAGGCCGTTGGGAATGGACTGAGGTTGAATCAAGGTGAGCATCCTCGGCGTCTTTGACGATGAGACTGTGATGCTGGACTTTGACGATACTCCGTTCAAAATGGTGAAAAAGTACGCTCGCATGGCTATGAATTTCCACAAACTGGGAGGCCTTATTATCCTGAAATCCAGCGAGAAGGCCTATCACGTTGTATATAATCGCAGGGTCACTTGGTCTGAGAACCAGCGAATTGTAAGCTGGGTTTCATATGTGGTGTGCCCCTGGCTGAGACTATCGGAGACTTCACAGCGCGCACGGACGAGTCTCAATATATTGCTGTACCAGAGGATGCAGGCTATAAAACAGTCTTCAGCATTGAGGACTTCACATAAGGGGTCTAAACCTTCGCCCAGGATTGTTTATCGTGAGGGGGAGCAGGATGATAGAATTGCGTCCTATCTCGAAAAGAGGCGTTTACTAAAGAAAGTCTCGAAATATGAGTCAGATCACCTGTATGAATAGCTTCATAACCCATGCATTTCGCGCGCACGAGCCTCCATCCATACTTCGAAACGTAATATTATTTAGAAAGAAGACTTACGAAAATATTAAATTTATTAGATTTATTTAAATATGAATGATATGACTACCAAAAAATTGACTTCTCATGTTATGTTTTTGTATATAACGTTCTTAATAATTGTCCCTTATAGTTTGATATTCAGTAATTACTCAAATATAAGTGTAAATTCAAGAGATGTGCAAAAACATGATGTATTTAAAGGTAAATTTAATCCTAGTAATGATATTGTGCTTAAAAATAACGAACCCATAGAAATTACATTTTATGTTAAACCTGTAGCTGAAATTTATAATGCTACAATTAATGTCTGTTTGCCTTATAAGTTAGTTTGGTTATTAGAAGGTGAAATTAATTGGAAGGGAAATATAAAGAAAAATGATGTTGTAGAGTTATCGTTTGTAGTTATGGTAAATGATTCAATGAGTGGATATATTAGAAGTAGAGTTACAGGTGTAACTGATTTATGTATTGAAGATGCATCCTACTATCTCAAGATCAGCACAAATGAAACAACATCAAATAAAATTACTACAGAAGACATTCAAATTAAGAAAAAAAATCCTAATGAAAAAACAACATTTTCTATTTCAAATGATAACGTAACTTATAATTCACCAAGTCCTGGCTACATTGATGTTTATGGTCAATTTTTTTATATCGATGAATGGGGATATCTCAGCCCAATTCGTTATGCACAGGTTATGTTAATTGATGCGGAACTTGGTAGCGATGTTCTTCTAGATGTAAGCTATACTGATAATAACGGAGTTTTTTATTTTTCTAACATTTTAAATGATGACGGTTTGTTAGAAGATGGATTAGATATCTATGTACGAGTTTGGTGTTATTCAGATGCGGCTGAGGTTCTTGACTCTTGGGACAATTATTACTATTTTGATACGGCGCAATACTCGAATGTAGCTGATGGAATTCATGATCTTGGGGGTTGGTATCCATCCTTTGATAATGAAGCATGGCAGGCAATGGATGCTATATTATCAGAATATATCTGGGTATATAGTGAGGTATCGTGGGTTCGACCTCAAGTAAGAATATATTGGCCATATGGGAGTTGGCCAATGTGTGGTGGAGATACCATATACTTACCTGATAAGTATATTGCGAGTTGGGATCATGCAGTTGTTCAACATGAATATGGTCATAGCGTAATGTATACCGCTTATGGAAACGCTTGGCCAACAACATCGTTTGAAGGAATACACTATATTTATACCGAGTCTGATGGCGGATTTGCTCTTATTGAGGGATGGGCAGAATTCATGCAATGTGTTGTTGATTATGATCCTTTAAATTTAGTAGATTGGTACAATGGACACGGAGGAAATATTGAGAATAATGATTGGTATAATTGTATTGATACTGGAGATATGGATGGTGCTATTATTGAAGGTTCCATTGCGAGTATTTTTTGGGATATTTATGACCCTAGTAATGATGATGACATTTACATGGGATTTGATGAAATCTGGAACATAATAAACACAGATAATCCCTCTGATATTCTAGCATTCTGGGACTATTGGCAAAACCATGGTTATGGCTATTCAACTCAATTAGTTGGGGTTTATTCGAATTATGGAATAACACTCACATTACCCAATTCTGATCCTTCTGTTGATTACATTCATGTGTACGGTGTGCCTGGAGGGTTCCTGGATCCCGGTGGCTCCATTGAGCGGGGTGGGTTCGTGCGTATGCATTCTCAGATCAGCGATGTTGAGACTGTTTCCTCGGCTCTTGATGTGA
>Ga0180438_10008995_pt1 | contig 12556 bp, 9 predicted proteins | sample SS_ome_12_FD_132455 | JGI IMG/M metagenome (GOLD analysis project Ga0180438, IMG submission 132455) | Hypersaline lake sediment archaeal communities from the Salton Sea, California, USA - SS_3_D_2 metaG | ecosystem: Environmental > Aquatic > Non-marine Saline and Alkaline > Hypersaline >...
ACCATAACCGCTCGAACGAAGGCGACACCACTATTGCCGGTGTCACTATTACGGGGGCGACGGTCATTTCCGTGCCGGCCGGCATACTTCAAAGTCACGCCATAATGGATAATCCGGCCGAATGTGTCTTCGTGGCAGGTTCGGGCGATGTCTCGGTTCGCTATCAGGGTCCGGACGGCGGCTGTGCCGGCTGCCAGGCGTTCTTGAACGGCTTTGTGCTCGAACAGGCCGGGCCCACCATAGCCTTTGAGGCGGACTCTTCGGGCAATCCTGAGAGCGTCAGTCCGGCACTTCTGACGGTGGTCCTGAGCAATGCCGAGGCGGGACAAACCTATACGGTCAACTACGCTGCGACGGGCGGGACAGCCACCAACGGCGTAGATTACTATCTGGCACCTGATGTTCTGACTTTCAATCCAGGCGAAAACAGTAAGACCATCAGCATTGACATTTACAACGACGTTCTGGACGAAGAAAACGAGACGATTGTCGTCACTTTGTCTAACCCGACGGGGCCCGATGTGCAATTAGGTACGGCGCAGCACACCTACACCATTATTGACCCGCGGCCGGACATTGAATTCGCCGGTGCGACCGGCAGCGCGCTGGAAGACGCCGGTCTGGTTAACATCGCGGTGAATCTGTCTCACGACTGGCCCCAGACTGTCACGGCAGAATACGCGGCAGCAGGCACAGCGACCGGCGGAGGCGCCGACTATACGCTGCTCGGAAGCGGGACCCTGACCTTTGAGCCCTGGCAGGTAACCGAAGCGATTGGCATCGATATCGCGGATGACGATCTGGAGGAAGGACAGGAAACCGTCGTCTTGACCCTGTCGAACCCGACGAATGCAAAGCTCGGCCAGACGGCTCAACATATCTTCACAATAAACGACAATGAGCAGGTTATCGTGCTGGAGGATTTCGTAGGCAGCCAATTCTCATCCTTCAATCACGCCTCCACCATTGCCGAGACCCACGACGGCACGCTGGTCGTAGCCTGGTACGGCGGCTCAAGCGAAGGAGCAGATGACGTCTCCATCTGGGTCAGCACCAACGACGGCTCCGGCTGGACACCCCGCATAGAGGTTGACGACGGCGACAACGACGCTACCTGGAATCCGGCGTTGTTTCAGCCGAGCTCCGGTCCGCTGCTGCTTTACTTTAAGTACAGCGGCTCGCCGAGCAGTTGGAGAGGCGCCGTCAGAAAGTCGTACGATAACGGGCAGACCTGGTCGCAGCGCATACTGCTGCCAACCTGCAGTGACCCCTACCTGTCGTCATACGGCGGTCGTTATATCGGGCCGGTCAAGAACAAGCCACTGGAGCTGCCGGATGGCTCCCTGCTTTGCGGCTCGAGCACGGAGCACGACGGATGGCAGGTTCACATGGAGATTGCACGAGGTGATTATACGAACGACTTTGAGCTAATAGGCCCTATAGGTCCGCTGGAAGGCATTCAGCCGACGTTTCTGGTCCACGACGACTCGTACGCGACAATTCAGGCCCTTTGCCGCGCACCGGGCAGTGGAAACCCGACGCCCACCACCTGGTCGTACGACGGGGGACAGAACTGGACGAGTCTTTCGGCCATCAGTCTGGAGACCTCCAAGGGTCTTGACGCGGTCACCATCAACAATCTCAACAGCCTGCACAACAGATGGCACATACTTGCTTACAATCCGAGCGGCCGGTATCCGTTGCGCATCGCCACCGGTCAGAACGGTGTAAACTGGAATGTGGCGATAGACAGTGTGGATGACGCAGGTGATGACATGGACTATCCGGCGATTATTCAGACTTCCGACAAGATGCTTCACCTGACCTATTCCTGGCACGGTCACGAGAGAATCAAGCACGTTGTGATAAACCCCTACATCCTTCTATCTGAGCCGAGATGCGTCCCCCAGGCAGACTTTGACGGAAATGGAATAGTAAACTGGTATGACCTCGACGACCTGACAGACCGCTGGCTGAACCCCTGCGGCGTCGGCGAATGGTGCCAAGGCCGCGACCTCGATGAGGACGGCGCCGTAAGACTCGGCGACTTCGCCGTAATCGCATCTGAATGGCTTGGCAACTGCCATTGAATACACGCCACGTGAGTCGTAGCTGCGACGAAAAGTAACTTGCCCTGCCTTGGAAGCCGGCGCAACCGGCTATTTGCCGTCCTCGGAAGGTTCGACCTTGTTGTATTCTTCCGCCGGGCCTGCCGGCTCAGCGGAAGGCGGCAATTCCGTAATTGGGATCGGCCGATGCTCTTCGGGCGCCGTGTCCGCCGAACCGACCGAATCCGTCTTTGGGGGCACCTCGCTAACAGGAATGGGCGGCGTTTCGCTCTTCGATTCCGGCGTTTGACCCTCACCTGCCAAAGCAAGAATAGCCTTTTGCACAGCCTGCTCGGCGGGCTCCTCGGTCAGGGCCTTAAGATATATGGTGTCGCAGGGCCCGGGCTGCTCGGCCCAAACCAAACCATCTCGTATCAACTCCAGAAGAGCCAAAAACAATCCCACCATCACCACGCGGCTGCCGCGGGATTCGAAAACTCGTTCGAAACTCATCGGCCCTTCCTCCTGCAGCCGGTGCAGAATCTCGATCTGGTACAAATCAATCGGCGTGTCGTCCTTTATGTGCCTTATATCGCCAACGACGGTCGTGGCCCTGATGATGGCGTCGAAGGCTTCGAGCAGGTCCCACACGCTGACCTGCTCGATGTCAATCTCAGGCTCGGCTTCAGGTCTCAGCCGTTCAATGACGCTGTCGGGACGAGGGAAACGCTCCTTGTGCTGGTTGGCTGCGGCTTCGAGCAGATTGGCGGCATCTTTGAACTTCTTGTACTCCAGCAGCTGGCGAATAAGTTCGGCTCGCGGATCAACCAGGTCCTCGGCCTGCATCTGCTCCGGGCTCACTTTGGGCAGCAGCATGGCCGACTTTATCTCCATCAACGTCGCGGCCATCACCAGAAAGTCACCCGCAACGTCAATATCGAGGCTCTTGAGCATTTCGATGTAGCGCAGGTACTGCTCGGTTATATTGGCTATGGGTATGTCGTAAATATCGACCTCCTCCTTGCGAACGAGGTACAGCAGCAAATCCAGGGGGCCTGCAAATATGTCAAGATTTACGCGATAGGCCGACAATCGCCCCTCCTTTTCCGGTTATAAGCAGAATTGCAGAATGTCAACCGCCTGTGAGGCGCTTCGAAAACGTTTGGCATTGTCGCCTGCGTCTCGGCCGAATCTGCAAGAAAAGTAGCCTTTGCCAGCCTGTCAGCCATAACAAGCCCCCAATCCAACCGCCTTGCGCGCTTCGGCCAGGGTCTTAGCGGCCACGGCCTTGGCCCGACGAGCCCCGTCGGCAAGCAGGTCTTTTACGTGGCCGATGTCGTTTTCGAGGTCCACTCTTTTCTGTCGGTACGGCTTGAAATAATCAACCAGCAGCTCCGCCAGGCGCTTCTTGGCCTCGCTGTAACCCATGCCGCCGCTGCGGTATCTACTGTCCCATTCGCCCAGCTCGTCCGCAGATGCAACCAGCTTCAGAAGTGCAAAGACATTGCACTTATCGGGGTCCTTTGGCTGCTCAACGGGCGTGGAGTCCGTGACTATGCGCATAATCTTCTTTCTGACGCTGTCTTCGGGCTCGAATATCTCGATAGTGTTGCCGTAGCTCTTGCTCATCTTCTGGCCGTCCGTCCCGGGCACCACCGCAACGGATTCGATTATATGCTCATCCGGCACCGTGAAAACTTCTCCGTAGGCATTGTTGAATCGAATCGCGATATCGCGGGTGACCTCGATGTGCTGCTTCTGGTCGGCTCCCACGGGGACCAAATCGGACTTGTAAATCAGTATATCGGCGGCCTGGAGAACCGGATACGCGAACAGGCCGTGATTAGGGCTGAGGCCCTGGGCGATTTTGTCCTTGTAACTTGTGCATCGCTGAAGAAGCCCCATTGGTGTCACGCAGGAAAGCAGCCAGGTCAGCTCGGTGACCTCGGGCACGTCGGACTGACGCCAAAAGACGGTCTTTTCAGTATCAAGACCCAGTGCCACGTAATCCATAGTAACGTCAAGGGTATGTTGAGCCACATCGGCCGGGGAAGGATTTGAAGTCAGGGCGTGGTAATCAGCAATGAAGTAGAAACAATCATTTTCCGCCTGCAGTTGGAGGTGCTGGCGCATAGCGCCGAAGTAGTTGCCGATATGCAGTCGGCCCGACGGCTGGATGCCCGAAAGAACTCTCAAGATGAAGCTTCCTTTCCAAAAAAAACGGGAACATTGCTCAAACTCGCGTTAAGATAGCGTTTTGACGGCGAAATGTCAAGCTCTGATTAGGCCGGACCCACCAACTGATTTCGGTTGTGCAGCGGCTGATGGGCGGACAGATGTTTTATTGCTGATTATCCCGGGTATAAGCAAACGCACCTGTGGCTGACAAAAGGAGAACAAGCGCATGTTGCTCCTGAAAAGATGGCGACGGAAACGGCTCAGTAATAAAGAGTTCACGCCGGAGTGGCTGGATGTTCTCAACAGGAACGTGGGATATTACAGGCGTTTGCCCGAAGCCGACAGAAAGGAGCTGCAGAAACACATACTGATATTCATCGGCGAAAAACGCTTCGAAGGGTGTGGCGGGCTCGAGATAGACGATGAGATTAAGGTAACGATAGCGGCACAGGCATGTATCCTTTTGCTGCACCGGCAGACGGACTACTACCCCGGCCTGCATTCGATACTCGTATATCCGCGGGCATACGTCGTACAGGAGCAAAGGCACGTCGGCGGCGGAGTCTTTGTAGAAGGAACCAATATCAGATTGGGGGAATCCTGGCGGCGAGGCTCGGTAGTGCTGTCCTGGGATGACGTCCGCAAGGGAGCGGCGGATGTGCACGACGGGCAGAATATCGTCTTTCATGAGTTCGCACACCAGCTCGACAGCTCGCAGGGCAAAGGCGACAGCAGTGAGGTGATTCGCAGCCGCTCCAAATATATCGCGTGGGCGCGTGTGCTGGGCAAAGATTACGAGAGGCTAAGAAGGGATGCAGGAAGAAACCGCCGAACGCTGCTGAACGCGTACGGGGCGACGAATCCGGCGGAGTTCTTCGCAGTGGCGACGGAATCGTTTTTCGAACGGCCGAGGGAGCTGCGCAAGCTCCACCCCGAATTATACGCCGAATTGAGGGACTTCTACCACCAGGACCCTGCCGAATTGTAGCTGCTTTCTGCCGGGTATTGGCCGCGCGGCGCAAAAACCTTGCAGTCGCCTGCTGCAACGTTATAATCTGCACTTTGGAATCAAACACCTGTGAGCTTAAAGGCTTGCAGAACAGAACCAGATGCAGCGACGATGATGTTTTCGCTTTTTCCAAGGGAGCAGAGCTGTGGAGAATCACCGCTGGAGTAAGATCAAGAGGTCGCGCAAGCAGGGTTTTCGCGCCCGAATGCGGACTCGTAAGGGTCGCAGCACAATAAACAACAAACGGCGCAAAGGACGTACGGTCAACGTCAAATCCTGACGGGGCGAACAGAGTCAGGCGGTCGGCTGTCGTTGGGGTAATGAACACCCGCGAAGTGCCCGCAGGCCACTTGTATCCCATTTGCGTCAAGAGCGATTTACAGGAGCAGTGCGCCAAGGTCGAAAAGGGAATCAGCCAAAGGATAACCCCACACTTTTTGCGACGGAGCGAATATGGTCGGCGGCAAGCCGGTATTCTTCGGCGCCTTTGAGGTGTTCGAGCATCAGCGGTGTATCAGGGAATTTGCTCAACTGCGTCAGGAATTCGGCATAATCCAGACCGCCCAGCCCCGGACGCACCTCATCCAGATGGGTGGTAAACCGCGGCTGCAGCAGGATGTCCTTGGCGTGGCAGCTCTTGATAAGCGGGCCGAGCTTCTCGAAGAACTCGCGGATGAGTCTGCCGCTGTTGTAGTAGCGCTGTGGACTGGTCACCAGATTGACCGGGTCGAAATGCACGGCAAATCGTCGGCGGTCGATTGCCTTTATAAGGCGCAGGTATGAATCGGCTGAGTCGGGATAAGCCCAGGGCATGGTCTCCAGTGTGAAGCAGGTCCGGGCAGGTTTGACATCATCGATGATGGCACGCGTGGTCTCGACAATAATCTCAAAGGTCTCGTCGGTAAGGTTGTCGGGATGCGGCCCGTCCCAGCGCTGCCGATTGCGAGAGCCGCTTATATTGACGCAGCAGTTTGCACCGATGCGGTCGGCCAGAGCCAGACACTCGCAACATTTGGATATTGCCTTTTGGCGAACCTGTTCATCGGGGCTGATGGGATTGCTCCAGGCGCCAACTTCGGCAATAACAATGTCGGCCTTGCGAGCGGCATCGGCGTATGCGGCCACGACATCGTCTTTTTCGCCGGGGCCAACGGGACAGTAAGCCGCACGGTAGCCGAGCTTCTTAAGCTGCTGCACCCAGGCGTCAGGACCATCAGGCTCTGCGAAAACCGGCGCTCCCAGCCGCAGCGGCGGACTCGATTCGGCCGCACCAAAGCTATGGGGCCGCGCCGAAAGCAAAACGGCGGCTCCAGAAGCTCTCAGGAATTGACGTCGTGACAGAACCTTGTGCCCGTTTGACATTTTCTAATGGTCCTTCCTGCGGCGCAGCCGCCGGCGGCATGCAAGAAAGCTAATCCCCCAAAAAGGGAGCGGGGCACAAAACTGTAGGCGCTGTCGAACAAGAAGCTTGTTCTGCTTACCCAGCACTTGTTTTGGCGCGGGTACACAGACCCTCCTGGCCCGTCCCCGAGACCCGTGCTCCCGCTCCAAAAAGCATATCCATCCGTGGATAAGACCTATTAACCTAAGAATATCATTTCGTCGCCAGGCCGCAACTGTGCGACGCTGCAACGATTCCTGCGGCGGCTCAGGACCTGCCGAGAGACTTCAAATACTTCTTCGACTTGCGCAGTTTCATCCTCGAAGCTTTCTTCTTAACGGCGTCCGTCTTGCGTCCGAGCTTCGCTGCTATCTTCGATGTCGCATTATTCGGGAAAAGCTTCTTTAACAGACTGATATCGGCCTTGGTCCACAGTCCCTTCGGTGTCTTTTTCTTCGCGACCTTTTTCTTCTTCGCCATTGTTTGCTTCCTTTCAACAAATGGTACCTGCCGGAACCTGTCACCTTGACGCGAAGGTGACACCGCACGAACACAGACAATCTATGGGCCATTCGCTGCAGTGTCAACCACAAAATAGAAAAAAGTGACTGGCCCCGGTCGAACCTCAACCCAAGTCAAACAGGAGCCTTACCGATGTCGCCTGCAATGACGCAGAATCATTGGAGTACGGCTTGCCGGATAAGAATTAACGAGGCGAAGTGATCTGACCGAAGCGGACGCCTGTGGCGTTTTGTGTAAATCGGGCCCCTGCGATTATGCAGGGCGGCATCGAGCGGGGTCTCGGATACCGTGCGGGCAAAACCTCAACCCGGCCGAGCCCGATTCGGCTCCGACACGTTCACCAACCAAGTCATATCCGGCGCCGGCAAAGACTAAAAGGTGATTTCCGAATAGGACTCCGGGTCATAGTTCAATACTATGTCCTGGACGAATCCCGCCGGTATCTCGGTTGTGCCGGAACGGTTGAAGTACAGGTCGTTGTTGCCGGACAGCGTCATTTCCTGGTCGGAGTAGTTGATGACAGATCCATTGATTGTCCCGCCGGCGTCGCCGAAGAAGTCGATGCCGTTGCCGGCCACCGCGCCGTTGAGCGTATTGAAGTTGCCGCCAAAGCCCAGATGGAAGCCCGGCGCCAGCAGGAACGTATTTGTCTCCTCCTGAAGCCCTGCGAATTGTTCCTCGGCGGGCAGGTCTGTAACGGGGTAACTATCCACGGTGCCGATGAAGTTAACCTGATTCGTGCCGGAGTTGTCCGACAAATCTCCGTCTCCGACGATAATGCCGGTAATTGTGGCATTTCCCGCAAATGTGACCACGTTGGGCGTTTCGATGAAGACGATGCCTTTGAGGTTCACGTTGCCGGTGAAGGTGGGGTTGGTGCCGGCAGCAATTCTTATATTCTCAAAGTTGGCGTCCGCTGTGGTATCGGTGGAAGAATCCACAATGTTTGTAGCATAATGCTCAAAATAACCCGGGTCAGGTTCGGGAAATTCCGGCGCCTCCTCTCCTATGGAGACATGATTCAGGGCGGCCTCGCCGGTTTCGCCGCCTATGGACGCCTGCCCCCCCTGCATCGTAACATAGGCGTCGGGATTGGTGATTTTGACTTCCCCGGCTATTTGAGAACTACCAATGATGGAAAGCGCCTCATCCTGGGTGGAGCTTTCGATAAAGACATCAGACTCAACCGAGACGTTCACACCTTCGAGCTCTATGTTACCGGACAGATGCAGCGCACCTCTTGTTGCGACGCCGTAATCGAAAACGGTGTCCTTCTTCACCCCATACGTATAGCGGGTTCTGATGGTCTTACTTACCGAGCCCTGCGTTCCCGTTACATCAACCTGAATGGCATCCGTTCCCACGGGTGTCATCACGGCAGAGAAAGTCTTGTTCTGGGCCGAATCCAGGGTCACAGGCGCGACGTTTATGCTCGAGCTGTCGAGAGTGAGCGTGATATTGGAAATGTTGTTGTACGTCAGGTCTTGTTGAAGGGCCGACTGAAACGTGCTGAAAACGGCGGCCGGATCTGTGTTGCCCGAGACAGAGAAACGATCCGCCCAAAAGCGGATAACCTCGACGCCTGATTCGGCGCAGGCCCTGGCGCCGTCGGCTTTGCGCTGATTTTCGGCAAGCTGAAGATTCGTGCCGGAAAAGCAGCATATCGAAATAGCCCAGGCGGCCAGCGTCGCCAAAACAATTATGGACACTAAGAACGCGGAACCTTTGCGAATTGTGCGGAACGACATTTTCGTCCCCCCCTTTCCAAAATATGTACTGCTAACTTCGGGCCAGTGCCTCCATGTCCATCACCATAATAATTATAAGAAATAAGTTGCAGGGGTACAAAGACAGATGACCGGCGACCGGCCAAAGCCGCCATAGGACCGGTAATACCACACCCATTGGACGACTGCGACCTTAAATGAGCACAAGTATTTGTCGCTTAGGGGGTTACATAAGTCCTGACGCGCAAACAACAAACAGGTGCGGCATATGGTTGAATTACCGAACTTGGCGGATATGAGTGTTATTGCGTCTCTTGTTTGAAAACAGCAGGAACCTCAAGGCCGTGGCCGGTCATAAGTGTGGAATCGGTCATAATATCTGTGACGGCCCCGTCCGCGATAAGCCGGCCGCCGTCGAGCAGAACGGCGCGGTCGGCCAATCGTGCCGCGAAACCCATATTGCACGTGGCAATTACGAGCGTCTGACGCAGACCGATAAGAAGCTCCGCAAGGTTCCTGCGGTTTCTCGGGTCGAGACTGCCGTCCGGCTCGTCGAGCGTGATTATTTTGGGCGACATCGACAGTATGGTGGCAATGGCCGCGGCCCTTTTCTGTCCGGCCGACAGGTGATGAGGGGCCTTCTCGGCCATGTCGGCCAGCCCCACGGTTTGCAGGGCCTCGGCGACGCGGTTCTTTACCTGTTCGGCTTCAAGGCCCATATTGAGCGGACCGAAAGCCACGTCATCAAACAAAGTCGGCATGAACAACTGGTCATCCGGGTTCTCGAGGCAGGCGCCGAGCAGGGTACGCACGCGTTTGAGGTTCTTCTTGTCGGCTTCAAGACCGTCAACAAAGACTTTCCCGGTTCCTCTCACGAAGCCCGCCATCGCGAGAAGCAGCGTCGACTTTCCTGCGCCGTTCGGTCCTATCAGGGCCACTTTTTGGCCGTGCTCAATACTCACGGATATATCAGTTAAAGCTGGTGTGCCGTCAGGATAGCTGTAGTAAAAGTTGATTAGTTCGATTGCTTTGGCCATGAAGCCCCCTACCCAAAAAGCGGCCCGGCCAGAAAATGCAGCGCTGCCAGATAACAGCCGGCAAGGGCCGCAAAGTACAAATCGGCGCCGCGGATTTTCAGCTTCGAGACTGTGCGCCAGCTTCCATCGAACCCGCGCGCCTGCATGGCAATACTGATGTGTTCGGCATTATCAACGCTTCGCACAAGCAGAGAGCCCAGCATGGCGCCGGCGCACCGCAGCTCGGCGCCGAAGCCCATATTTCGCAACCTCCTTGCCGCTCTGGCCCGCAGGATATGATGAGCCCGGTCGATGAGGATGAAGATGTAGCGGTACAGAAAGCCAAGCTGGATGACTAACAGCCGGGGCATACCGAGCTTCTGCAGACCAACGAGCAAGTCGTTAAACCGGGTGGTAGATACCAAAGCGATTAGAGCCAACATCGTGACGACAAATTTGCCGAGGATTGTGAAACATCGCATCCAGCCTACTGACGTCTGCCAGGTGAGCGGTCCGAAGGCAACGGTGACAGGAGCCCTGTCATACAGGGGACAGCTAAGGGCCAGTATCAGAACAAAGGGACTGATTACAAGAATATGTTTGAACACAAATCTGAGCGGTACTCCGGCCCACACGAGCACTGCGAAAGGACCGACGGCATAACAGGCCAGCACAGCAGGCGAGGTACGGGGCAGAGCGATAACCAAGGCGGTGAAAATCAGCACGACTATTAGTTTTACCCTGGCGTCAAGTCGATGAAAAAATGAGTCCTGATAAGCGAACTTGTCTATATATGCGTGATGCATTTACGGCCCCCCCTCGATTCTTCAGGCTTTCAGCGGCTGTCGCTTTCTCAGTATGCGGGCGATAACCCAGATGAAGGCCATCGTCACGAGCGAGCCAACGACTCCCGCAAAGCTGGTCCAGCCGGCAGCGGCCTCTGATTCCTCTTCGACTGCGTCGCCAAGCTTTGATGCCCTGACGGAGTAATCGGGCATCAAGGAGTATTTGGATTGAAAATCATCCACCGCGGCAACCCTTGGGTCGTCATTTGAAACGATGGGTTCGAAATGCGGCTCATCGGGCCTTTCAGCGTAACTCCACTCCAGACCGTCAGGCAGGCCGGAGGCAACCAGAGAAAGCCCCGCCGCAATAACAACGGTGAATACCACAAGAGTCGCCAGCAAGGTTTTTCTGCTCAGCCTGATTCTACCGGGCAAACGACCCAATACAACGTCGGGCCTGACCTGCTGGAGATACCCCAGGACCGCAACGGTAATCAGGCCTTCGATAAGGCCGAGCAGCAAATGAACGCCAAGCATGGTCACAAGGAAATGAGAAAAAGGCACAACGAGCACGCCCGAGACAGCGGCCTCCGCGGGAACAAGCAGGGCGCCCGCCTCCAGCGCGATTACGCAAGCCAGCATGGCGCCGGCGTATATCCGCAGACTGCCGGGCTTTCCGGCGATAAACGTTCTGTACAGGTAGTAGCCGACGTAGCTGGGAACAAGAGCCATATTGATGACGTTGCAGCCCAAAGCAAGCAGGCCGCCGTCCTGAAAAATCAGACACTGTATAATAATCACCGAAGACATCACTATGGTCGCAGCGTGCGGGCCCAATATTATGGCCAACAGAACCGCTCCCACCATGTGGCCGCTTGTGCCGGGCATTGCGGGCAGTTGGAAATTAACCATCTGCGCGGCAAATACAAAGGCCCCCAAAACACCCATCAGCGCAAGCCTGTCCGAGGTGACAAGCTGTCTTGCCTTTCGGCAGACAAAGCCCAGACCTGCGACAGCTATTGCCGTTGTACCGGCGGCCACCGGCACCGATAATAATTCGTTCGCCATGTGCATCACAAAATCCCTCTAATTTTTTTAAGCCGATTTTCCGGCCCTTAACTTGTCCTCGAACGGCGCTGCAACTCAGAAAGCAATCTGTGCACGGGCGCCAAAAACAAGGGCGTCTCCGGCGGCGCCGTCCCCGCCGGGGTTAGTTATATACTGGACGTCCGGGCTAAACGCCATCCATCGAGTAAGCTGAGCCGTGTAGTAGAGCTCCCAGACGCTCTCATAGTCATCCGTGAAGCCAGAGGCCCTGTCACTGAAGAAGCCCTGCGCAAAGCCCAGACCTAACACGTCCTCATCGCGGCCGGAAGCGAGCCCCCGGTACTGAATACCGGCACTGTAAAAGCTGGTAACGTCATTAACTTTGCTGCTTGCCCAGCCGTAGCGGGCGAAGAGTCCAAGCCCCTGCATATCTTCAGGGTCTTCATTTTCCTTGAACACCATTTGGTCGCAGGTAAGATAAAAACCGACGTCGTCACGGCGGACTTTGCCGGTGGAAAACTCCTGCTTTTTCTGTGGGTCATACCAGAGGCCGAGACGGTATGCCCCCTGCAAGGAGCGGTTTTCAGAATTTAGCTGCGGCGTTATTCCTGTTTCAAGAACGTAAAAGGAATCATCCTCATCATGAAACGTGGTGTTAAAGCCCGTTTCTCTCAAATCGGCCTGGGCGTCGGCCACTGCCGCTGAGACATACCAAAGTCGCGCCGGCGCGTAGTGAACCGCCGCACTCAACCCGTAGTCAGGAAACGGTATCGTCGGGTTGTTTATCAGGGCATTGTTCAGGAACTGAGTGTTCTCATCATTGGCGTAGCTGCTGCAATCGAA
>Ga0180438_10008997_pt1 | contig 12554 bp, 14 predicted proteins | sample SS_ome_12_FD_132455 | JGI IMG/M metagenome (GOLD analysis project Ga0180438, IMG submission 132455) | Hypersaline lake sediment archaeal communities from the Salton Sea, California, USA - SS_3_D_2 metaG | ecosystem: Environmental > Aquatic > Non-marine Saline and Alkaline > Hypersaline >...
CCTTATTAGTCTTCGCCGTGCCCAATGGGGTGCTGAAATCCTTAAGGGTCAGGCTGAAATAGTGCTTCATCTCCAGATGTGCGGTCCCAAGGATAACGAACAGATCGGCGTTAGACGCCTCCCTCACCTCTTTATGGGCAAAAGCATAACATGAGCCGCCTCTTTGAAAGTCAATATGGGGGGCGATAACTCCCTTGAGCCTCCCCGAGGGTTTTTCCAAACGCGGCTTGCCGGGTCCATCGGGAGGCGAAAAGAAACTCTCGATCTGTCCCCGTAAAGCTATAGGGTCCGAGGGATAGCTCATGCCGGCGAAGGCAGCCTCCCTGGTGGGCGAGGCCCCAAAGTCCTCTTTCTCCTGCTCCAGGGCATCTTTAAAACGCTGACTATCCAGCAGCAGCTGGGCGTCCAACTGATCGATGATCTCCTCGATCTTCTCCCTGTATATCAGTTCTCCATATCTCCTCATATATTCTGCCTGAATGTCGAGGATAGAATGATTCCCGTCAAATAGGCTCACGATGAAAAAGATGGAAGCCGGCAAACATAGTGTCTTTTGGCTGAATCCCCGGGGGTCTTGAATGCAGTACACATGCTGCCCCTGAATCTGGGTTGGAAAGGCATTAACGCCCCGCAATTTAGGGTAATCCATCGGTTATAAACTTCTCCTCACGAGGTCAGCGTTCCACGTGCTCAAGAAACTCGTTGAAAGGGCGGAAAAACAAAAAACCCCCTTTGGGTTTCATGAAAAATGGCTTACTTTCGGTCGTGCGGAAGACGAACGGGGTAATCAGTCCCGCACTTCTATCTTGGAGAACCTCTTCCCTTTCGTCTTCTCCCTGGTCTTCTTTAACGTCTCAACTCGCTCATCTATGAGGAACTTGATTCCCTCCAGGAATTCGATTCTGGCGTTATTCATATGACGCCAAAATTCGGATTTCCTCCCCCCCGGACGATGAGCTCGTTGTCGCTCTTACTCAATTCAACGTCTTCCTTTGTGACAAAAGGAAGCCTTATGGTAACGAAATACTGGCCGTTTTTCTTGGTAAATTTATGGGGATGTTCGGTCAAAAACCTGGCTGTTGGATCCACATTATCATAGAGCATCTTGGACAATTGCGCAAGGTCTTCCCTACCTACGATCTCTTCCCTGAATAAGCCCACCTTGAATATCGGGACGGGAGAAAAGTATTCCTCCACCAGATCGATGTACTTGCCCTGGGTTCCTTTCCAGCGATGGAAATGGGCGTCCGAGACCTCCTCGGGTAAAATCCTGTTGATGATAATAGCGTCAACACAGAGCCCGTAAAGGCAGAAATACATGAAAGCCCTCTGGGTCTCTTTAATGACGACCTTTTCGGGGTTTGTTACGAGCCTGACGGAAGTAATGCGAGGATTTGTCAACAGATTCTCAACCCCCTGAAGCCTCTCGAAGAGATATCGAAGGGACTCGAAATAACCTTCATCTGGCAGGGGAACAGAATAAAACCGTTCGACGACAGGACGCGCGTATTTTGTGAACAACCGCTCCACCTTAAAAACCTTCTTCATGTACCACTCGAGGGTGGTTGGAATGCTGATGAACCGGAGCGACTCTCCTGTAGGAGCACAATCCAAAATGACGACGTCGAAAACCTTCTCGTTAACAAACCGATTGATATAGAGGAGGCTCGAGATCTCCTCCATGCCGGGCATAATGGCCAGTTCTTCAGCTAAGACCTCATCGATGCCGGAGATGTTAAAGAGGGTCGCGATATATTGATACACATCCTTCCAGTTCCTCTGAATCTCTTCCTGAACGTCTATTTCCTGAATCCACAAATTTCGCTCGACTTCAATTGGCTCCCCCTTGCTCTTATCCATCAACCCCTTTTTCAGGTCGAAAATGTCCGAAAGGCTATGGGCGGCATCCAGCGACATGATCAGTGTCCTGTAACCCATACGGGCGCAACTGATGGCCGTAGCCGCCGCAATGCTGGTCTTCCCGACACCGTCTTTTCCCGCGAGCAAAATCACCCGTGGCTCTTTTCTCCTCACCATATCATACTATTATAAATTCAAGGGGGGTTGGTCGTCAATTGAATGCTGGCTGGAGTTTCCGGAGTCTAAAGAGAACACCAGCGTTCATGAGCGAAATTCAGAGAGCTGGGAATTCTGAAACGGAGCTCTAAGCGAATTGCAGTTCTGCCGTGTTGCAGTCCAGCAGTGTTGCGGTCGGAAAACGGAAAGAGGTTCGAGGTGGGAGACGGAAGGCAAAATGACAAAGCCAATTAGTTGGTTGGTTTGATTGGTTACATTGGTTGAATTGGTTTAATGGGGAAATCCAAATAACAAATAACTGATAAGGGACACGAACCACGAGCATGAACACGTATCACGAGCACGAAACATGTTCTGAGCGGCGAAGAGCGAGTTTTTTCGAGACGTTAAGGTTTGAAGTTACAGACAGAAGGAGAAATGTCAAATAGAGCACTGCTCGGAAATCCCGCCTCCGGGCAAGAAACGGGCTTATGAAAATTCCCTCCTCCTTACCGATCCTAGTCCAAAGAGCTTAACCGCATTTTGCGCGGTCTTCTGCGCCACTTCTTCGGGCTTCATGCCCTTTAGATCGGCAACCATGAAAAGGGACGTCAAAAGGTCCTTGGGTTCCGTCTCAACCCCACGATATGCCTGCGGAGCGTCCGTCTCCAGCAACAATCCCTCGATGGGCATTCGTTTGATGGCCTTCCGATGCCTGGGGCTATACGAGAGTGCGGGAGTTCCCGAAATCGAGTACCCCCTTTCGATAATGCGGCGCAAAACGCCCAAGGGCCCGCTATACCAATGAAAGACGGCCCTTTCCAAACCTGCCTCGACGACCATGGAAAGCGCCTCCTCCCATGCCCCCCTGGCATGCACAATAACGGGCCTGTCTCGCTCCGCGGCAAGCTCTAAGATACTCCGAAAGACCTGGGTCTGCAGCCCCTTGTCAACCTCCACCTTGAAATCCAGCCCCACCTCCCCGATGGCAACACAGCTGTCAACTTCCCTCTCCATCGCGTCAAGGGTAACCTCGACCTGATGTGGCTTTATTTGCCACGGGTGAAAGCCCAATGCTGGAAAGAGATAACCGGGAAAGGTTTGTGCTATCTGGAGCACCTTCTCGTTGGATGCGAGATTGGATCCAACGCCGATGATTGCCCCTATTCCTCCTGATTGAGCCCGCCGAATTGCGCCTTCCAAGTCGGTAAGCTCATCAATGTGGACGTGGGTATCGATCAGGGGATATTTCTTCGCGTCCATGACCACGCTATCGGGACTTCAAGAGACAAGGCAGAAACTACAAATATGCATCGAGAGAATACGATACGGAGGAATTACGTTTACGGTTTGTGGTTGGTGTCTTCTCTTCGAGGGAATGCAAAATGCGCCCGCCGGGAAATTGGAAAATCACGAGGTAAGTGCCAAATCTATGGCCTCATCCATCTTCTGGACGAACTTGAACTCCATCTCCTTCTGAATCCTTTGGGGAATCTCCTCCAGATCCTTCTCGTTCTTCTTGGGAAGGATGATGGTCTGGATACCAGCACGCTTTGCCGCCAAGACCTTTTCCTTGACGCCTCCCACAGGGAGAACCAATCCCCTGAGGGTTATCTCCCCCGTCATAGCGACATCACTTCTAACGGGCCTTTTGGTAAAGAGCGAGGTTAAAGCGACGAATATGGTCAATCCTGCGGAAGGACCATCCTTTGGAATGCCTCCGGCGGGAACGTGGATGTGGAGGTCGGTCTTGTCGTAGAAATCCTCCTTAATTCCCAACTCCTTGGACTTAGATCGGACGAAGCTCAGGGCAGCCTGGGCCGATTCCTTCATCACATCTCCCAATTGGCCGGTCAGGATTAACGCCTTTTCCCCTCTCATCTTCGTCGCCTCCACAAAAATGATATCCCCCCCAGTGGGGGTCCAGGCAAGGCCTGTAGCCACTCCTGCTTCGGCTGTCCTCTCGGCCACTTCCGGGAAAAACTTTACGGGTCCAAGGAACTTATGGAGGATTTCTGAATCGATAACCGTCTTTTCCGTTTTGCCCTCGGCCACTTCCTTGGCGACTCCCCTGCATACGGCCGCAATCTCCCTCTCCAAATTCCTCACCCCTGCCTCACGTGTGTACGAGGTTATGATGGTGGTAATGGCGTCGTCTTTGAACTCGATATGTTCTTCCTTAAGGCCATGCTCCTCGAACTGTTTTGGGATGAGAAACTCCTTTGCGATCATCAGTTTCTCATATTCGCTGTATCCCGGAAGCTCAAGTACTTCCATCCTATCCCTGAGGGTCTGATGAATCGTCTCCAGGACATTGGCGGTGGTTATGAACATCACTTTGGAAAGGTCGAATCCAACGTCGATATAGTGATCCGAAAATGAAAAGTTCTGCTCGGGATCCAAGACTTCCAGCAGGGCCGATGAAGGATCCCCACGAAAGTCCATCCCGATCTTATCCACTTCGTCCAGCATGAAGACGGGATTGTTGGAGCTGGCCCTCTTGATCCCCTGAACGATTCTCCCCGGCAAGGCTCCGACATAGGTTCTTCTATGCCCCCTGATCTCCGCCTCATCCCTTACCCCGCCCAACGATATCCGAACGAACTTGCGACCCATCGCCCGGGCAATGGATTTCCCAAGGGAGGTCTTCCCAACCCCCGGAGGCCCGACAAAGCAGAGGATGGGCCCCTTCATGTCGTCCTTCAGCTTCCTGACGGCCAGGTATTCCAGGATCCGTTTCTTAACCTTCTCCAGGTTATAATGATCCTCCTCCAGTATCCTGTGGGCATTGGAAATCTCCAAGTTGTCCTTGGTACTGTTGGACCAAGGCAGCTCAGTGAGCCAATCTAGGTAGGTTCGCGCAACCGTGTATTCAGCTGAGGCAGGGGGGATTTTGGAAAGCCTGTCCAACTCCTTTTCGGCCGCCTTGAGAGCCTCGGATGGCATCTTGGCCTTGGCGATTCGCTCCTTCAATTCCTTAATCTCGGCTGTATGCTCATCGAGCTCACCCAGCTCCTTCTTGATGGCCTTCAACTGCTCCCTTAGATAGTATTCCCTCTGGGTCTTATCCATATCCTCCTTTACCTGGGATTGGATCTTGTTCCCGAGTTCCAACACTTGAACCTCTCGGTTCAACAAAAGGTGAACCTGGTTGAGCCTCTCTTGGGTATCGGTCATCTCCAAGATCCGTTGTTTCTCCGATGCGTTGATGTTTAAGTTGGAGGCGATGAGGTCGGCTAGAATCGCCGGTGATTTGATATTGTTGATCATCGTCCCCAACTCCGACGTAAGGTAGGGGGCCAATTCAACGGCCTTCTGGAAAAGGCCCTTCAAATTCATCATTATCGCATCGATTTCGACGCCCTGAACCAATCCCTCCTCAACTGCTTCGATCCGTGCTCTAAAATAAGGGTCCTTCTGCGTGTACTCATCTATTCGTATCCGCGAAATGCCTTGGACAATGACCCGCTGGCTCCCATCAACTTCACGAATCATCCTGAGTATGAGGGCCGCTACGCCGAATCGGTAAAGCTCGTCCTCCTTTGGCTCCTCGATCTCCGATCGCTTTTGAGCCACGACCCCGATGATTCTATCCCTCTCCATGGCTTCGTCAATCAGCTTGACCGACCTCTTCCTGCCGACCATGATCGGCAATATCAGCTCTGGATAAAGCACGGTCCCCCGCAACGGCAAAATGGGAAGCTCCTGAGGAACGTGAACCTTCTCCTCCCCTTCCTTGTTCGCTTTCTCGGCTCCGCTAGGCGCAAAGATCATAAAAACCCCCTTGAGCAAGCTGTATAAACCCTCTACTAAGAAATTTAACCACTCGTCCCCTTCCTGTCAACATCGCCTAAAGTTTCAGGGGGATTATCTGCCTCACCTTTACTTCACTCGGGCTCGCCGCTGAATGGCTTCCCACATATGTTACACACCCCTTCCTCATTGATAACGCCAATGCAGTTTCCGTCGCTGCACAACCTCCTCTTCTCCCAATCGACGGAAGTCTCCTTTGCAATAAGTTGCTCTCCACATTGACAACAGTAAGAGGAATCCCGCAAGCTCTCGGCACCACAGGAATCACACATCGAAGTCGGAAACCCATAATCGCATTTGGGACAGCGAATTCCGTTCCTCCCCTCCATTACTCGTCCCCCTCATCCTTAACCTCCAGGGCTTTGAGAAATGTCTTTATTTCCTTCTTGTTCTCCTCAACATCCTTCAGGAATTTCTTAAGGGAAATGTCGGGAAAGAGCTGGTTCAGATCCCTGCCGTTCTCCGCAAAAACCCGATTCAAATCAATATCCCCTTTTTCCTCATACTCCCCCATCTTCAACTCCCCCTTTCTTCCGCCAACAACTCCCTTTCCAGCCGCCAAGCCCATCGATTGTGCCGGAGGCGACCGAAATGCCGCAATTTTTAGTTGCTCCGGCCGAACGGTCCCTCGTTGAGGTAATTATGGCAGAGTTTTATCCCACGGTCAACCGCGAGGCATTTTCAGAGAAACTTTTCCGCTGATGGGTAGTGTCTGACAAAAAATGTCTCCCTTTTCACAAATTTTTTTCGTGTTTCAGAGCTGCTCCCCATGTTTCTCCCCCAGATCGTATAAATCCGTATGATTTTTGCAATTGAGGTGGTGGCATGCGTTTTGCTATCTAAAAAGCGAAACGCAAATCCCAAGGAAAGCCGCCGACCGCATACATGTTATGATAAGGAAGGAGGAAATAGTGGATCAACAGTATGCCTCAAAAGGCCCATGCCTCGGTGGAGGTTACACAGCACAAAAAAAGTATCGACAAAACGTGAAAAAGGTCACGGGCCCCATGATTAACCATCCGGATTACGGGGAAATATTCCTTTTGCGACCACACGAGATTCCCCACTCAACCCTCTTCCTTTTCGATGTTAACAAGTTCTGGTTTATTAATATGAAAGAAAATAGAAGCACAAAAAAAGTAACCATCCGCCCTTTTATCCATAAACTGAGGGGATATTGGTTTCCCGTGTAGTTTCGGCGATCTCACAGCTGCCCCTGGGTAATCCCCTCTAGACCTCAAAGCTCACCCCTTACCCGTCCCCAGCTCTCCCTTAACCATTCAATCCTGATGATCCCGTAAAAAGTCTTAATTCGACGGCAAAGTAAAAAGCTCCAAATTCAAGGCGCGCAAATCCTGAGGAATGAGGCGTACTTACGGTACGCTGCAGTGACGAAGGATGCAGCGCAACGCAGAAGGTGGACTTTTTACGAAGCCATCAATCGTGTCCATGTAAGAATGCGCATGACCCTTCTTCTATCGGCCTGATATAACCCTTAGCCCTTCCCTGAAAAGACATGACCACAGGTTTGACACGTTAGGACATGAAGGCAATCCTGAGAAGACAAATCGCAACTAAAGTTCACCTGCAGGTCTTTTCCTCCGCATTTGGGGCACCCGTTCGTCTTCATCTTCTTCTCCAGTTCAGGCTCTAATTCTTCAACGGTCTTGCTCTTCGTATTCACCTCGAACACATTTCCACAATGCAGGCATTTGGCCGTATATATACATCCATCTTGGCCTAAGTCGCACCGCAGGACGAGGTCCAATCGAGTGTTAAAACACCGAGGACAGCCCACCTTTTGCAATTTCAGTTGAACTTCTGTTAGCTTATCCATTGTCTCCCCGATTCCCAGAACCCATCATAACAGCAAGATGAAGTAGCTCACGAAAAAGGAGAGAGCCAGTATCCCGACGATGATGGTGATCTTCTTGATCTCATGCATGTTCTCATTTGCCTGTTCTATGGAGAAACCGACTTGGATAATACCTCTGTTCTCCCCATGGTAAACCAACGGCCGAGAAACCCTCCGAATGTCCTGCTGGGAGAACTCCCCGTTATCCCGATAATGGGCGATAAGCTGATCTCCCTCAGTAATCTCGATGAAAACGATGTCCCTCTCCCTTCCAATCTCCCCTGTATACCTCTCCAGTAATTTCGGATCCTGATTGATTGCAGCATCTTCGTTCAAGATGGACAGAATCTTGGCTATACTATGCCCCCGAATGGTAGTGTTCTTAATCATAACATCCCTCTCCGCCATGAATGCCATAAACCCGAAGCCGAAGATGGCGACAAAAGAGATGACGGCGATGGCGACAGCAAATCCGAATCTTGATCTCACCCCCTGCCTAATCTTACCCCATTCCATGGTGCTCCCTCTGCCCGACGACTGCGAAAGTATCAATGAACATATCCGGGGCCCCTCTCCCCGCTCTTTACCAACCTATCCAGTTGGATTGCCTCTTTGATTTGCTGCACACACTGTTCGATCTCCGCTTCCGTGTATTCGGCCAGCTTATCCAAATAGAAGGTTATCCCATTTCCCATAGATTCATCAACTCCAGCCCTTCTCCAGAGGCCAAAACCTTACATTGCCCGTTACGAACACATATCGAGGAAATGACTTTGGGGCCCTGATAGTTTACCTCACCGGTTGGACCAGGTCCAACAGTGACTTGGATATCCTCTCCAGTTTCCTCATGATCTCGGCTTCGGTTTCGCGATCGTCTCTCCTCCGGCCCAATTGAAATTGAAGCTTCCTCACCTCAAGGATCTCCCTTGCGGTATCATCGAGTTTGCCGTCCAGGATATCGATAATAATGTCCAACTCATCCGATAGCTTCTTGATGAAGATATCGGATTGCCTTCGACTACCCTTTCTTCTATCGACTTGCTCATCGCTCATAACTGCCTCCAAGGAAGTGACACGTTTTCTCCGTTTCCGCTAATCAACCTTATTGATTTGGACCCTTTTTGTCAAACGTTTTTTAGGGACTTCAGACCTCTCCCCGGGGTTTCCTCAATGTGACGGATCCTATTGTCCCGATCACCGAAACACCTGAGGCGAGGGCAAAAGCGAGGGCAAAGGAACCGGTCATATCCGCGAGAAGCCCCCCCACAGACGGTCCAATTGCCTGCCCAATACCGAAGAATAAGGTGACAAAACCCAATCCGGCAGGGGCCAACCTTGGGCCGACATAGTCTCCTGCCGCTGCGGCCATAATGGTGGGTATGGACCATGCCGTCAGGCCGAAAAAAACGGCGGAAACATAGAAAGCTCCGGGTGAACGGAACAGGGCAAAAATTCCATAGGATATAGCCAAAGTCACATAGGCCAGGGCTGCCCCGCCCTTTCTCCCAATAACATCAGAGATTCCTCCCCAGAGAAGGCCGCAGAAGATGCTTAGCAAACCGAGAAACGTGAAAAGGCTACCCGCCTCACTATTTGTCCACCCCATCTCCTTGACGAGAAAGGTAGCAAAGAAGTTGATGTAGATGATATAGGAAAATCCATACATGAAATAGACAACCCCGAGATGCCACACCGACCCGATTTTGTAGATTTTTCCCCACTCAAGTCCCTTAGTCTTTGGCCCTTTCGATTTATCCTTCGGTGCGTCTGAACCTAACTGTTTCAGCCCCAGGTCTTCCGGCCTATTTCTGAGAAAACCGTACGTGATTCCTGCCAGAACGAGAACGATGACCCCAAGGTAATACCAGCAGGATCGCCAGCCCTCTGCCCCATAAGCGGATAGGATAGGGGGGACGATCATACCTGAAAGGGCGAATCCGATGCCGATACCCGCTGTCACGATCCCCGTGGCGAGTCCCCTCTTGCGGGCCGAAAACCAGATCGACCCAAGTGCCATGGCGGGGACATACGCCCCCCCATTGCCAAGACCTGTCAGTGTCCGCATGACAAGCGCAAAACCGTAGGTCTGGGCCAGGCCTGTCAAAATCATGGTGATGCCCATGAGAGCAAGGGAGAGACTGATGACGATTCTCGGCCCTACTTGCGCCGCCAGGAAACCACCGATAATGGCGAGAATCAGGTAGCCGACGAAGTTGCCCGCCGCAAGGTTTCCGACCTCCGTGTAGGACAGACCCAAACCATCAATCATGCTCGGATTGATCATGGAATATGCGAATCGCCCGAAACCATGGGCACCGATGGTTGTCAGCAGCCCCATCGTGATCACGATCCACCCATAATGAATTCCTCTCCTCCCCTTCATCCCCCGTCCCCCTTCAAATAAGAACCATGTGACCGGAGTTCCCTGATTTTTATTGGCAGAATCTCCCTACTCTTGTGATTTCATAATAGATCCTGCTTTCTCAAGAGAACACCTTTGTCCCTTCGCTCACTGTTCGTGTTCGTGTTTCGTGCTCGTGTCCGTTACCAGTTCATCTGGCTTATCTCGTTTGTTTGGTTTTTTTCGTCTATTTGGTTCCTTCATTATTCCGGTTATTAATCCTCGCTGCTTACTGCTTACTGCCTACTACTTACTGTATCTTCTCAGCCTCAACCTTAACCTTTCACCTTTTCTCCACCAGATTTCGCTCATGAACAACGGTGTTTCCGGCAAAAATTGAGGAAGCTCCGAGATGCCGTTGTTCCGGCGTTTGAGCGCTTTCTGGTCTATTGCCCACATTAACCTGGAAGCTGGGAATCATCCATGATAATATATGATGCAAAAATGAAATGAAAGCAAGAAACTCACTGTTCGGAATCATCCTCTTCTTCATTTCCTCCTATGGCTTTCCATCCTCGTTATCGGCCTCGGGGGCATTTTCCTATTTTATACCCAAAGGGACCGGAAACACCGACTCAAGAGTTTGGACGGTGGTGGGAGACGAACGGGATCACATCATCCAGCCGAAGGAGACATTATTGGACATAGCGCGGACCTATGGCCTCGGTTACTGGGAGCTGAAGGCCCTCTACCGGGAATTGGATCCATGGATTCCCCCTACAGGGGTAAAGCTCAAAATTCCTACTCGGTGGATACTCCCAAAAACTCAACACGAAGGCATTGTCATTAATGTCCCCGAGATGAGGCTCTATTTCTTCCTTAAATCGATACGAATGGTGAGGACTTATCCCGTGGGAATCGGGGTATTGGACGGAAAGACGCCCTCTGGGACCTTCAGTGTGGCTGGAAAAGTGGAGAATCCCACATGGCATATCCCACCCAGCATCCGTCGAGAATATGATGGAAGGGCAATAGTTCCTCCTGGGCCTGAAAATCCCCTCGGGACACATTGGATTTCCCTCTCCCGCCATGGATATGGAATTCATGGTACCGATTTTCCATGGGGCGTGGGCCGTCTGGTGAGTCATGGGTGTATAAGGCTGTATCCGGAGGATATCAGAAACCTCTATCCCTTAGTCAGAATTGGGATGCCGGTCGAGATCATTTATGAACCCATCAAATTCGGGTTCAAAGGGACGAGGATCTTCGTCGAGGCCCACGAGGACATTTATCATCAAACCCCGGACCTTCTTCACTACGGCTTCGCTCAGCTGGAACAGAAGGGATTGAAAGAGCGGGTGAATCTCCAAAGATTCGCCATCGCCCTGGTTGAGCGAAAAGGAATGCCCGTTGACATTACGGTGGAGGAAAAAGAGTTTGCCGATAAGCTTCCTTCTCAGGAGGAAGACGGGCTTATCGGCAAACCCCCAATCTCGATGAACCCATGAGGGTCCATCTTCACCATTATTGTTTCATCATGCGTTTTTTAAAGGCCGCTTCGCATCTGGCCGCAGCCGCCTCCGCCCGATCGGCCGCCGCTTCAGCTCTCGTTGCAGCTGCCTCCGCCCTATTGGCGGCATCTTCCGCCCGATCGGCTGCCGCAACCGCCCTCGTGGCTGCAGAGGTCGCCCGGTCGGCTTCGGCACTAGCTTTCTTGGCTGCTTCTTCGCATTCCCCGGCTTTTATCACTGCTGAGTCCGCCTTGCCCTCTGCATCTCTGGCCACTCTCAAGGCTTCGTCAGCGGTTGCCTGAGCCTTTTTTACTTGCTCGGTTGTGGCACAGCCGAAGGCGAAGACAACCACAAATGCAGCAATGGCCGCGAGCCCAAACACTCTAACAAAGTAAGAATTCCGCCTCATGCTCTACATCCCTCCTTTCTTTGAGAATCAATCCCCCTCTCCAATATTTCCAGTAATGATACAAGTATTTATTGAGAAGATCAAGAAAAAAAATGGAAAATATGTAAAAAAAAACTGCACTCACAAGGTGCTCCCACCAGGCTTCAGCAGTATCCCCGTTGTTCTCGGCACTTCCTTCATCAATTCCTGAAGGGCTTCGGGGGTCCCGGTCAAAACGAAAAAGGTGCTGATACACATGGGCAAAGCCTCTCTAACGGGTAAGATGTTACAAGACCTTCCCCGCTGAGTCAATGAAAAACCTTCCGGAGTTTCCTGACTTTTTGAGGAAGGCGGTTGTGCACGGGCAAAATTTAGACATCTGGGAATGCGGGAAAGGGGGACGGAAATGCTCCTAACTGATGGAGAAAGAGGGGCTCGATGCAAAAGTACGCGGGATTTTCGAATCTCAAGACATAGAGGCGAAAAACAGGCTGGGCGTGGAAAAGTGGCGAAACTAACATCCCTGACGAGGAGAGCTAAGGAATAGATCCATGAGGCTAATCCGATTCGCGCGACGCAGAACCCCCGAACTCCGCCTCGAGGGCGGACAGGCCGTCTAAATTCTCCCGC